>Ga0073934_10007980_pt1 | contig 14377 bp, 9 predicted proteins | sample LarsenN4metaG_FD_76834 | JGI IMG/M metagenome (GOLD analysis project Ga0073934, IMG submission 76834) | Hot spring sediment bacterial and archeal communities from British Columbia, Canada, to study Microbial Dark Matter (Phase II) - Larsen... ...
CCAGGTGCTGCCACCATTAGTAGTTCTGAAAATAGCCTTTCTTGGAAATCCATTACCCACCAAAAACACCGTGTTGGCATCAAGCGCAAACATATCATTATAAGTAATCTGCGGAGTTACCCCTGGAGTAGGCAACGGCAATTTATTCCAGGTTACACCGCCATCAGTGGTTTTCCATATAGTATCTCTTGTACCACTGGCATATCCCACCAGGTTTGTCGGGAATTCTATATGCCTGAGTAAGTAGTTTGTTGCACTCGGGTTGGATGGAAATGCTGTTACCTGTGTCCATGTGTTTCCACCATTAACTGAGCGAAATATCCTTGAATTCTGAGCTGTGGAAGGAGTTGTTGTGTACCCGCATACCCAAACACTATCATTGCCAGAAGTGGCCACATCCCACATTTGGAAACCAGATAATGAATATACCGGATCAATCGTAGGTAATGCCGGTGGAGCAATATTCATATCGGTTGTCCTGTAAATATTTCCAACACTAGTGGCAAAATAAGCTTTAGCCGGGTTACCGGTAGCATAAGCAATGGAATTAATACCAATGTTCAGGTTAATAAAATCTTGCCTCACAACCTGATCCCATGTTTTGCCTCCGTCTTTAGTGCGGGCAATAATTCCGCCTCCGGCTGCAATGATGTTGTTACAATCGGCGATATCCATTTTATTAAATGAGCCTGTTGTTCCCTGTACATAGGTGCTGGCCCATTGTCCGCCCGGTATAGAATCAGCAACAACACCATTTTGTCCCGCAATAAAAATTCTGCCGGTTGGTAAGATATCAATGCCCTGGCCCCCAAATTCGCTGTAGTTTCTTCCGGTTGGTAACCATCTTTCTTCTGACCAGGTAGTTCCATTATTCGTTGATGTAAACATTCTGTTGACAGGTGCCAGCACTGGCGATAAAACCGGTACTAATAATTTTCCATTTGAAGCCTTAACAATATTAATTGGATTAGAAAGACCAAATACCGGGTTGGCCGGAATGGGCGCACCTAACGCAGATGAGTTATTCTGTGGTGGAGTTGGGGCGTTTAATAATTGATAGGTACCAATTTCATTTACACCTGGCGCATTAATATTGGGTGTAATGCTCCCGGGGGCAGTGTTCACCCGTATTACTATATTGTTATTGAAGGAGACCAACAGCACATTATTTGGATCAATAATATGCATGGCCTTATAGGTCTGTGTATGTATGGAATTTGAAGCATACCGGTAATTACAAGCACCGGGAAGTGTTGTATAAATACCATTATAGCCCAATCTTTCTTTGCTGATAGAATAATCTGTCAGTATACCGTTTGAAAATTTCCAAAGCAGGCTTGCATGATGTGAGCCGGTTGTGGTATTTGTTCCGGTAGGGTTACATGGTGCAGTAGAACTTACATTAGGTATTGGTTCAAATGTACTAAGGCCGGAACCGCATATATAGCCGGTGTTATCATCCCAAAACATTATGCGGTAAAGTTCTTTGTCCTTGGCATTAATGTCCCAAAGGAAAGAACCAACAGGATTATTAACATATCCTACCCTTGTTTTACCTCCTGTAGGTGCAGCAATAGAGTCCCATGTGGCGCCACCATTTAATGTAAAATAGAGCTTGGGTGTAAGATCAGGAGTTGTATTGTGTTGTCCGCCTATATATCCTTTGTTTTCGTTCAGAAACCAAACTGTGTTGACGTTTCTTGCATTTCTAAAAAGAGGGTTGTTTACAAAACTCCAGTTGGCTCCGCCATCTGTTGTTTTGGCCATACAACCGTTTGATCCAACTGCATAAGCGGTGGTGGAAGAAATAAAATGCACATCCTGGAAGCTGGTAGAAGTTTGCAGACCGGCAAAATTTAAAAATGAAAAATTACCATAGCTCCAGGTGGTTCCGCCATTAGTGGTATAGGCAATACCACCGTTGGCTCCAACGGCTATACCCTTATTGTTATCAAAAAAATCAAGATCGCTTACAGCAAAACCAAATTGTTTTGGATTGCTGAACCGCCAGTTGGTGGTGTTATAAAATGCCTGCCCGGCAGCAACAATTGAAAAAAACAGGAATACAATTACCAGGACAGACGCTGGCAATTTCCCAAAGCAGCTTTTACTCATTTTGCTTAAATTTTGCGTTTTGGATGAAAAGGAGAGCAAGGTTATAGCATTAGCCGATTTTGGATTGTAGAATAAATTCTACTGGTAATTCTTGCTATTCTGCTGAATATTGACCTTTCAATACGCTATGCATTTCAGGTGGTTAATTATACTTATCATTTTTATTGGGGGACAAACCTGTGCTTTTGCACAGAATGTTTCCAACAAGGGTAAAGAATTCTGGCTGGGGTATGGATATAACTCATGGTTCTTTATCCCGGATGGTGCATTGCCTCCTAATTCGCAGGAACTTAATCTTTACATTACAACTGAAGCCGCTGCAACGGTAACTGTTTCCATACCCAATACAGGCTGGAGCCAGACATTGAATATTCCCGCCAATACTGTTGATGCAACGATATTAATTCCAAAGTCAGGAACAAACGATGCCCGCATTACTGCCGAGGGACTACATAACAAAGCAGTACGCATTGTGAGCGATACGCCGATAGTTGTGTTCGCACATATGTATAATACACAAACATCCGGGGCAACAATGCTGATTCCTGTGGAGGCATATGGATATAAATATTATTCGCTCAACTATTCACAATCTCAATCTAATTCCAGGGTTCCTTACTCTTATTCCAATACTACAGCCAACGGTACCAACTGGTATTCCTGGTTCTATGTTGTTGCTTCGGAAGATAATACCCGTCTTGAAATTACCCCTTCGGATACTACACAGAGCGGAGTGCTGCCCGGGCAAACTTTTACAGTTAATTTGAATAGGGGAGATGTTTACAATGTAATGGGTAAGCTGGAAGGCGGAAACCAACTTTGGCAGGCAAGTAAGGACCTGACCGGAAGTAAGGTGGTGTCTGTTCCCGGTAACGATGGCAACTGTCATCCTTTTGCTCTCTTCTCCGGCAGCGGCGGTATTCGCCTTTGTTATTATGATGGCGGCGAGGTAATGATGCAGCAGGCTTTTCCTACACAGTCATGGGGCACCCGTTACCTTACTTATCACATGATAAATAATACAAACACAGATATAAACGATCCTTTCAAAAATTTCTATAGGATAGCAGTAGATGATCCCTCCACTGTGGTCAGAAGAAATGGGGTTCCGATGACGGGTTTGATTAATAATTTTTATTATGAAATCATTGATAGTATCGGGGGAGATTATATAACTGCCGACAAGCCCATCATGGTAGCACAATATACGCCGGGGGTAATCGCTGCTGGAACAACAGCCAGTTTGCTTATGGAGACCCGGAAATGATTTACCTCAGCCCTATAGAACAGGGAAGTAAAGATGCTTTGTTCTATGCCAACAGAAAAACGTTTATTGATTTTAACTACCTGAATGTGCTGGTACTATCAACCGGCATTCCGTCTTTGCGTATAGATGGCAACCCTTTTGACCCGGTTAATATAATCACTCATCCCAACAACCCTGCATATTCCGTAGCTATAGCGAGGATAACAGGTGCAGCAGGACAACACCGGCTTACCTGCGATTCTGTTTTTAATGCTACCATTTACGGTCTCGGCTACTTTGAAAGTTATGGTTATAATGTCGGCACTTTTGTGAACAACCTGAACAGTTATAGCCAGATACAAAACACACTGAATACAAATGGAAAGATTGACACTTTCACCTGTCCTAAAACACCGGTAAGGCTATATGCCAAATTAGCTCATGCAGCCAATTCCATTACCTGGAAATTTAGCCAGGTGCCGGGTATAAACCCCAATGCTGATTCTGTGGTAAACAATCCACCCCTGGTGCGCACCGAAATAATCAATGGAAGAACCTATTACGTTTATACACTTCAACAAGATTTTACGTTCAACGCTCCGGGTACTTATAAAATCCCGATTGCTTATTCTTCCACCGTAATTGAAAACTGTAATCAAACCGAAAATGTTGAGCTCACAGTACTGGTAAAACCGGGCCCGCCTGCTGATTTTACTATTTCAAACCAGCTATGCCTGAGCGATACTGTTCGATTTACGGGGACGACCTCTACAGTAAATGGTTTATTTAATTACTCAAGCTATCTGTGGAATTTTGATGATGGAAGTGCTCAAAACACAAAAGATGCCCGCAAAAGATTTGCAACCACCGGCAACCATGATGTTCGCTACCGGGTGTATGCTGATAATGGCTGTATCGGTGATACGATTAAAACAATCAATATCATTAATGGCACCGGGCCACAACTTTCTATGACCATTACAGGCAACCGTTGCAAAGACAGTGTACTAACTTTTACCTCGTCTATAACACCCAATGCCTCCAACCCCACAACCTGGTATTGGGATTTTGGCGGCGGACAAGTCGTTACTTCAGGCAGTAGCAACAGCACTACTCATAGTTTTTCCACAGCAGGAACCAATATACCTGTAAGACATTCTGCGACGTTTACCACCGGCTGCCAGCCAGATACTATCACGGTAAACATTCCGGTAATTTATAATAACCCAACTGCTTCATTTACTATAGTGGCAGATACGCTTTGCCCCGGCAAGCCGGTACAATATACCTCCGCTATTTCAGCAGCCAGTGTAAGAAACTGGTCATGGAATTTTGGCAACGGTACAGGCAACCAGTTTCCTCCGTTCAGCAGGCCTTTCACAAATAGTGGAAATTATACTGTGTCTCTTGTAATTACAGATACCGTTGGTTGCGGCTCAGCGCCGGTAACACAGAATATTAACATCAATCCTGCGCCAGTTGTAAATGCCGGACCAGATAAATACATCAGCGTAAATACTTCCACCACTTTAGACGCAACAGTTTCACCTGTGGGTAATTACAGTTATTTCTGGACACCAGGGACTTACCTTTCATCAGCAACAACATTGAATCCTGTTTCAACGCCTGCTTTTACACCGGTCACCTATACACTTGAAGTAACAGACCGTACAACTTTTTGCACAGGTAAAGATGCTGTCACAATTATACCTGTTTCTCAGCTCTATATACCTACTGCATTTACCCCCAACAACGACGGCAGAAATGATAAGTGGAATATTCCCGGTTTGGCCCTATACCCGGATGCTGTAGTCTCTGTCTACAACAGGTGGGGAGAGAAAATTTTTGAAACAAAAAACTATATTAATAACCCGTGGGATGGAAAGTATAAGGGTATACAGCAGTCAGGTGATACCTTTGTTTATACCATTGTGCTTAATGATGATAAAAAGCAGTTTTTCAAAGGAACGGTAACGATTATAAAATAGTTTTGAATTAAATGCACCCACAGATATTATTGGCCGATGATCACAGCATGATCCGAAAGGGTTTGAAGCTTTACCTGCAACTTAATCTTGGTTATACCGACATACAGGAGGTTGATAGCTGTGGTGGCCTGATGAAGGAGCTGGTTAAAAAAAGGTACACTCATCTCATTCTTGATATCATTTTATCAGATGGAAGCACATTGGAAGTAATTCCCAATATCCGGCGGGTATACCCTGATCTGCATATTATGATATTCTCGATGCAGCCGGCAGAAATTTATGGTGAAGCGGTGAAGCAGTTTGGTATCAATTATTATTTATCCAAATCAGCAGGCGAAGAAGAGATTATCCAGGTGTTGAAAAAGTTTATACAAAATGAAGCCCCGGCCAGGAAAATTGTACTGCCCCACCATGACAACCCTTTCAAAGCGCTGGCGCCAAGGGAGCTGGAAATTCTGCATTATGTACTAAAAGGTATTGGCACCAAGGAAATTTCGGAAACGCTAAACCTGAAGATGAATACCGTATCCACCCTCAAAAGCCGCATTTATGAAAAAACAAATGCCGGCAATATCAAAGAGTTGCTGGAGCTTGCTACGCTTTATAATGTAAATTATTAAGCGGGATGCTGTAACTTGGTAATACTGTCAGTTATGGCTCTTCGGTACTTAATTATTAAACTGCTTCTTGGCTGCTATTTTTTGCTGTTGCACAAACGGAGGATTATCGTATTACCCGGTACGGTACCGAAGACGGCCTTCCTTCTAATGGCATTAAAGGAATGCAGTGGGATAAGCAAACCGGTTTTCTCTGGGTTGCTACAGAGGCCGGTTTGATCAGGTACAACGGAATGACATTTAAAACTTACACTGCCGACGATAATAAACAGATTACCAATGAAAGAATGCTTTTCCTTGTAAAGAACAACATCGGGAGGATATACACGGCAGATAACACCGGTAATATTTTTTCTATTCAAAAAAATAATCTTTCTTTTTATGAAAAGATAAGTATCTCGGGAAACAACAAGAATAATGCGATTTCGCTTAGTGTGTCGGATACCCTTTTTAAAAAGAAACACCAGTTCAGTAACGGACCGTTTACCTTACAGTTTGACCGTGTATTGCAGGTAAATGATACAATGTGTATTATCAACCGTAATGAAAAGATCTTTTACTTTTCCATATCGGCAGCTTCACCTGTTCTTTTGCCTTTTCCGATAAAACAACTCAAGTCTTCCTTTAAATGCGGGGATAAGCTGTTCGCCTGTGATGAGAATAACAATGTATGGCTCATAGACCCTTTCAGTAAATCGATTGGTAAAACCAAAATAGAATTTAATGCAGCTGATGTGCAAAAGCCGGTTTTAACGAAAAGCTTTTTGGCCTGGGAAACCGGCATGGAATATCCCATACTGATTGATGGCGGGAACGCCTGGAAGATCTCTTATGAAAATGAGAAGCTCATCGCTACCATTATTTGTACAATAGTGCCACAGGATGCATTGATCCGGTACGCACAATATGATGAACAGCGGGGTACTTTATTTCTCGGAACAGATTCAAAAGGAATTATCATTATCCGAAAAAAGCGGACCTCCGTTGATGAGAGAACTTCTTATTATTCGCAATTGGAACTGCCCGATGGAACCATTATGACAAATGAAGGACATATATTGGGTAAAAAAGTTCCGGAAAATCCTGCTTTAGCCGGCATCCAAAAATTTAGTATAAGCACCTACCTGATGGGTGATTCCTTGTTCTGGTTCATGGCAAAGAACGATGAGCTTGGCGGATCCCGGCTGAATTGTTATAACCTCAAAACGAAAACGCTTAAAAAGTTTGACAAGATTCGTGAGAACTATTCGCAGCTGGTTATGGCTTCTGTTAACGGTATTTTATATGTTGCCAACGAATTGGGAATCTCCCGCCTTGAAGGAGATTCATTGAAAATGCTCGTTTCTTATTCTGACAATGAGAAACCACAGATTCATTTTGACATTAAAGAAACCGAACCCGGTATACTTTACATTGCCAATTGTAATGCGTTGTTACGATATGATATTGCCAAAAACAAAACAGAAAAAATTTACCAGTCCGGTAATTATTGTGTCAGAACAATCTGGCAATATAAAGAGTACTTGTTTTTCGGAACATATGGCAATGGCCTTTATATCAGCAAAAACGGGAAGGTTAAACCGCTGCCACTGGATAAAAACCGCTATTTACAATTCACTCATTGTTTTGTGGAAGACAAGGAAGGGTTCTGCTGGATAAGTACCAACCATGGGCTTTTCAAAGCTAGTATTACAGATATGATCAATGCTTATGAAAGCGATCTTCCCCGGGTATATTACCACTACTTTGGACTTAATGACGGAATGGTAATGACAGAAATGAACGGAGGTTGTCTTCCCTGTGCCATCACACTCAGGAATAACACCATTTCCTTTCCAACAATGGACGGACTTCTATGGGTAAATCCAAAAGAAGCAATTCCGTCTTTGCCAGACGGGGAGATTTTTGCGGATGAAATAATGGTAGATAACAAACGGGTTGATCCATCCTCATTTGGCCAAACACCGCTTTCGCCCGGAAAACATGATTTACATATCCGGTTGGGCTTTTCAGCCTGGTGCAATAAAGAGAATGTTTACCTCGAATACCAGCTTGGAAATGATAATTCATGGAGGCCAATTGATGCTAACAATGGGGCTGTATTCAGTTTCAACAATTTGACACCGGGTGTCTACAATATCCGCATCAGAAAAATGAATGGTTTTGGAAGAGATAATTATTCATATAAAGAAATCAGTTTTGTCATTAGTACTCCCTGGTATCAGCGCTGGTGGTTCTATGTTGCCTGCGCAGGTCTTTTAACCGGTCTGATTATCATGTATTTTAATTATCGAACAAAACAATTCAAGGTCCGGCAGCGAAGGCTTGAAAAACAGGTGGCTGAAAAAACCAAAGAACTGCAAGAACAAAATGAAATATTAGAGAAAAACAACAGCATCAAAACAAGGCTTATTTCTATCATAAGCCACGATATAGTTACTCCGTTGAAATTTCTTACCGCTGCAGGTAAAAACCTGTTAGAGAAAAGAAAATTAATGAGTGAAGATTTGCAACAAGAAACTGTTCGGGAAATGACAAATACTTCACAGGAGCTGCAATTACTATCCACCAATATCCTGAACTGGATCAAATACCAGAACGAAAACCGGCGCATGGTAAAAGAAGTCTTTAACCTCCATGAATTGGTAGCACAGGTACTGGGTATTTTACAAACCCTGGCCCGGCAAAAAAACCTGGCTATCAGCAATAATGTTGATCCTTCTATAGAAATTAACCAGTTTTACGAGCCATTAAAGATTCTTGTTTATAACCTGCTTACGAATGCTATACAGTTTACCGAAAAGGGTAACATCTTGGTTGATGCTAAAATGGAAAATGGTGATATTATTGTTTCAGTAAAAGATAGTGGAATTGGTATGGCTCCGGAACAAATACAAAGACTAATGGAAGATGAGGTGGTGATAACAGCAGCCAATGTAGACAACAAAAAGGGACATGGCCTTGGATACCTTATTATAAAAGATCTGCTTAAAACAATGGGAGCCTCACTAGATATTGCCAGTACCAAAGGCGCTGGCACTACCGTTTTCATAAAAATGAGCAAATGAAACCGGGTGGGTTTATCAAGTTCAAAATACTCCGGCCACTTCTGCTGAAGATTGGCACCTGGATGGGTAAATATTCATCTGTAGGAGATACCCCTGTTTTTGATAATAAAGATTTTGCCTGGACAAAACTCCTCGAAGAAAACTGGTTGGCGATCCGAAAAGAATTGGAAAGCATTCTGTCTAATCATCAACAATTTCCGAGTCTGCAGGACATACAAAAAGAACAGATAGTGTTGAACCAAGATAATAACTGGAAAACGTTTTTCCTCTATGGGTTTGGTAACAAAGCCAATAAAAATTGCAAGGCATGCCCCATTACCACTTCGTTGCTTGAAAAAATACCCGGTATGAAAACTGCATTTTTCTCCATTCTTTCACCGGGTAAACATATACCAGCGCATAAAGGAGTGTTTAAAGGGCTTATCAGAAGTCACCTTGGATTGATTATTCCAGGAAAAAAAGGCGAATGCCTGATGCGGATAGATGATCAAAAAATTTTCTGGGAGGAAGGTAAGGCTGTTGTTTTTGATGACACCTATGAACATGAAGTTTGGAATAGCAGCAACCAGGTTCGTGTTGTGTTACTGATTGATATTGTCCGTCCGTTTAAATCTCCGCTGGCAACCATCAACAAAGTTATTATCAATATTATCAGCCAATCTTTTTTTGTAAAAAATGTACAGAAGAGTTACCAGGAGTGGGAAGACAAGTATTATGCTATCAACGATGGTGGCAGGTAAGGATAGTTAAGTCATTCTTTTTCCACTGCTTTTCTGATCAGGTCTGTTTCAAATCCCTTTGCCATCAGGTAATCCATCGTTTTCTTTTTTCTCACCAGGTATTGTTCACTTTTTAGCGAAGCATATTTTTCTTTTGCCAGCTTATTTAGTACAGAAAGATATTCTTCCTCATCAATCTGTTTCATCGCTTTTTTAATGCTGTATTCGCTTACCTGCTTTTGTTTCAGCTCATACTTGATTTTTACCCTGCCCCATTGCTTCACTCTGAACTTTCCTCCTGCAAACGCAATGGCAAACCGTTCTTCGTTCAGATAGTTCTCTTCAATCAATGCTGCAATAATTTCATCATGGTCTTTTTTCCAGACCCCCAGGTTGTAAAGTTTTTCCTTTACCTCACTGTGACAGCGTTCCTGGTAAGCACAGAAATGCTTTAGTTTTTGGAGTGCCTTCTCTTTAGTCAATGCTTTCTTGTACATGAGAAAAAATCATCGGGTCAATATCATTCTTCCAGCCTTTCCGTACAACCGTATTCTTTTTTCAAAAAATCATCATAGTGATCGGCCTGCCGGAATAAACGGCTAAACGCTTCTACGCCGCTGTCCTTTGTAAGATCAAGATCATACATCACACTGCTGAGTACAATATTTTGTTTGACACAGCTAAGCACCAGCCCGTTCATTCGATAATTTTCCTGTAAGAGGAATTGATACAGCGGTTTAATTTTTGTTGCATCCGACGGCATCTGGCACAGGTATGCGTCACCGGCAATGAAATAATTATCCGGGTTATAAGTTATTTTGATTTTGGCAGAACCCTCCTTTACACTCCAGTGATTCACTCCTTCTCTTGCCAGCTTTACATCTTTACCCAGCTCTTTCAATATCTCCTCAATTGTCTTAGCCGCGCCAACAGCTTCCACTTCTTTCTCGGGTATCTCCGGCAGTTTCACTTCTGTACCACAACTGGGGCAGTATTTTTTTGAATCTATGTTTTGAGCCGTTACCAAATACCCACAGCTGAAACAACGAGTAGAGGCCTGACCCTTGTTAGGCGTATACAATTGTAACGCTTCTCTCAGGTAATTAACAGGCAACGCAAATCCAAGGTTATCACCCCCACGAATGATAAATGAATTAACCCCGATGATCTCGCCATTCATATTCACCAACGGCCCGCCACTGTTACCCGGGTTTATTGCAGCATCAATCTGAATATACTTCAGCCCCTCTCTTATCCGGTCAACTTTAGAAATGACACCTTGTGTAGCTGTATAGTTCAATCCGTATGGATGGCCAATTGCCACTACTACATCTCCGTCTTTCATCTGCTCATATACTCCCAGCCTGACTTCAGGCAGTTCAATATTCTTTGGTGCCTCCAAAAATGCAAGGTCATGTTTGCGATCTGTGTACCACACCCTGGATAATGCCTTGTCAAATGTTTTACCGGCAATAGTTACTTCTGCATTATCTGCCACCACATGATCATTAGTAATGATAAGGTCATATTCCTTAACATAAAATCCTGTGCCGGTGCCACCGCCAGTGGCTATTTGTATAATGGCATTTTGATATTTCTCTATGATTAACTGAGGGTCCATACCATTGATTACTTAGGTTCCATATTTAAAAACTCCATCTCATTCGTAAATGTCAGGTCAAAATTTACCAGGCTGTCAAACCGCAGGTTCTGCGTTTTAAAATCCATCAGCGGGTATTTTTCCTTCCATTTTTGCTGTATCGACAGCACTTTGTCGATAATCTCTCCTGAATCAAACCTGCCGCTGGCAGGATCATAATAAGGAGTCCTATATCCCAATGCAGAAAAATAATCTGCATAGTTTACCATCATAAACAAATGGAATAGTTCTGTAATAGCGCTGGGTAAACTATATGAATACTGGCAATAAGAAATCCCATATTCACTGATCTGTGTAGCGATGTAGGGATAATTATTGTCCCTGTACCAAAGCATATTCTGGTTAGATGCATGAATATTGTCTGCAATGGTTTTGTATTGCTGCGGCGCCACAATGGCAAAAGTATGTTTGGAGCGAAACAGGTTTTTAAATACTTCTTCTTGTGGCATTGCCAGTACCTTTTTGAACTCTTCGATCATATCCCTGTTCTTTTCTACTACCGGCCGTTCATCTTTCTTAAAATAGATACCGGCTATCTTTTCCAGCTCATTCAATAGTTTTCCTTCAGGAGTAATCAAATAATCGATGCGGCAGATCAATGCCAGCAGCAGGTAGGCGATACCTCCGGAAAATTTATCGGCATCCAGCGGTGAAATAGTATCCAAAGACTTTTGAATCCATTTCTGCAGAAACTCATACTTCACCGACTTCTCATTTTCTGAAAGCATCGTAATGTGCTCACTGTCGCTTGTTTCCAGTATGGTAAAATCCTGCACCAGCAGATCATCCTGTTTATCCGCTTTTGTCGCCAGTTCTTTTAGTCCATAATACAGTTTACTCGGACTGGCCGTTTCAGCATCGCTGTCGAACCGCATACAAAGACGGTCATTATCCATGGAAAAGCGGCTGTAATAAAGATTGAAATTCATTTCCAGCAAGCGGCGCATGACCGGCACACTGGGCTGTGGCATTCGGGCAAGGGTTACTTCTGCTTTCAGCAGCTCGCCATCAAAGCTTCCTCTCACAATTTTGGAGCCCTGGTAAAAATGAAACCTTCCTTCCGCACCATTTCTTTCATACACTACATTCTGAATGCTGTCGTCCCGCAGGTATTCAAAAAAAGCGTCAAGGCTTTCGGGATATTTTTTTTCCTTGAAAAGGTTATCGGCATCCGTCCAGCGGTTCACCTTCGCCAGCGGCTTATTATTATCTGAATAGCGGCCAAACGAGATTTCCGGCTCTGCCTGTTGCCCCGCTTTCTTTTTTCCCCGGCCAAAAAGTTTATCAAACATGCTGTGTAGTTGAGAGTAAGCAAGATACAAAAGATGGGAAAAGGAACAAGGCGGGAAAACGCCTTTCCACAACCGTCAGCCAGTAATCCACGCCGTTGTCTAAACTGTTGGCTGTTAACCAAAAATCAGTAGTTTCGCCACAAACCAAGAATACGATGAAGTTCATAGCATCCTCCTCCTCTTTATTAAAGCAACTGCAGCATATCGCCGGTGTTATCAATGCCAACACTGTATTGCCAATACTGGAAGATTTTTTGTTTGAAGTGGAAAAGAATAAGCTGACCGTAGTGGCTACCGACCTGGAAACTGTAATGAGGGTTCAGTTGGATATAGAGGCTAAAGACAGCGGTAAAGTGTGTATTCCCGCCAAGATCCTGATGGATTCGCTGAAGAATCTGCCCGACCAGCCGCTGACATTTAATATCGACAAGAATTTTGGTATAGAAATTACCAGTGATAATGGTAAGTATAAAGTAATGGGCGAAAACCCCGACAACTTCCCCAAAGAACCGGCTGCTGACGATACCACTTCATTTAATATGGCCGCTTCGGCATTGGTAACTGCTATCAACAAAACGATCTTTGCTACCAGCAATGATGATTTGCGTCCGGCCATGACGGGTGTTTTCTTTGAACTGGATAAAAAAGGATTACAGTGTGTGGCCACAGATGCACACAGGCTGGTGCGTTATAAAAGAACGGATGTAAAATGTCCCAAAACAGATTCATTCATTGCGCCCCGTAAGCCATTGACGTTGCTGAAAACAGCTATTCCTTCTAACGAAGATGAAATAACTGTGAGCTACAACAGCAATCACCTGTTTGTAAAACATGGTACTACGCAAATGAGCTGCCGCCTGATCGATGCCCGTTTCCCTGATTATAAAGTGGTGATACCGGCAGACAACCCATACAAACTGACGGTGAACAAAAGCGATTTTCAAAGTGCATTGCGCCGTGTAAGTGTGTTCAGTAATAAAAGCACCAATCAGGTGGCACTGAGTATCAGCGGAAGCGAACTGCAGCTGGCCGCACAGGATGTTGACTTTAGTTTTGAAGGAAATGAAAGAATGAAATGCCAGTACAATGGCGAAGACCTGATGATTGCTTTCAATGCCCGTTTCCTGATTGAAATGCTGAATGCTACAGAAAGCAATGAAGTTAACATGGAATTGTCAACACCAACAAAAGCTGGCATCATTAAACCAACCGATCAGGATGAGAATGAAGAACTGCTGATGCTGGTAATGCCGCTGATGTTAAATCAGTAGAAGAACCACGATTAGTTGGATTAATCAAGATTTATAAAATATCCGAAGCTCACAATGTTTGTGAGCTTTTTTATTAGTGGAACAAACTCCTTATTAACTAATTAATAGTTAAGCAATCCTCTGTCTTCTTATTTTGCTGCGAAAGATAATATACTCTGCCAACGCCCAATTCACCACCCAACCCAGCCATGCTACCACCCGGTACACATCCATTGGCGGAAAAACCCAGTTGGGATCAATATGATATGCATTGGTGATTAAATATTTCCATGCTCGTAATGTTAATGCCGATAAAGTGAGGGCATAACTGCGTATCATATAATGACGATGAGCTTTGAAATCTTTTTGCCTTGCTTTGGCCAGTGCCATCGCTGTAAAAAAAATCCACAAAACCGCCAGCA
>Ga0073934_10007981_pt1 | contig 14377 bp, 13 predicted proteins | sample LarsenN4metaG_FD_76834 | JGI IMG/M metagenome (GOLD analysis project Ga0073934, IMG submission 76834) | Hot spring sediment bacterial and archeal communities from British Columbia, Canada, to study Microbial Dark Matter (Phase II) - Larsen... ...
AACGGCCCCGCCAACGGTTCCGGGCACGCCTACCGCCCACTCAAAGCCGCTCAAGCCCATTTGAGCACAGCGGCGGGCCAGATTTGGCAAGATCACTCCGCTCTCGGCCACTAACGTCTTTAGCTGATCGTCCCGGTTGTTTGGCTTGACCCAAATCCGTTTGGTCCGATTTTCAACCACCAAACCTCGAATCCCACCATCTTGAATCAGCAAGTTAGCGCCACTCCCTAACATAAAAACCGGTACCTGGTGCTGCCGGGCCAGATCAACTGCCTGTACCAATTGATCTAAGGTTGTTACCGGCAACCAAATATCCGCCGGGCCGCCCAGGCGAGAGGTAGTATGGCCTGAAAGAAGTTCATTCCGGCGTGGTGTTTCCCCGAAATGAAGCTGTAACTCCTTAAAAAGGGCCTCTAGCTTTGCATCCACACTTATCACCGGATTAAGCAGCCAGATCATAGGCTAGTCTTTCCAGAACCCATTCCCCTACCCGGTCGCCATCACCTGCGCCCAAAGTTAAAAGCACTGCCGGTGCGGCCAAATTCCGTACCAGGTAATCGGCGGCCTCACTTAGGGGGCCAATATATCGCGCATCTGGATGGGCCATCCGTTCAACAATTTGGCGGCTGCTGATAATTCCCTCATCCTTTTCCCTGGAGGCGTAAATATCAACAACAATCACATGATCAGCCTCATCAAAAGCATGAGCGAACTCGTCAATGAGCGCGACTGCCCGGCTGAAGGTATGAGGTTGAAAGACGGCCCACAAGGCGAGCCCCGGGTAGCGCGCCCGAGCGCCGGCCAGCGTAACCTTGATCTCGGTGGGATGATGAGCATAGTCATCGATGATCGTAATGCCATTCACCTCACCTTTTTGTTCAAAGCGGCGTTTGACCCCACTAAAACGGCCCAAAATTTCAGCCGCCGCTTGTGGAGCGATGCCTTGCCTGTAAGCCACAATCAAAGCCGCCAGCGCATTGTAAACATTATGGACTCCCGGAATGGCCAACGATACGGTCAGCGAGGGCTGGCTGTTCAGGCCAGCCTGCCTGACCTTAAAATCATATCCTCCCCGCTCATTCAGTCGAAGATCAAGGGCTTGCCAGTCGTTGCCCGCTTTTAAGCCATATTTGATCACCGCCGACTTAGCCGGCTCGATCACAGCTTGCACGCCGGGATCATCACCGCAGCCGACGATCAGGCCATCTGCCGGAACCAGCCGCACAAAATCCACAAAGGCCCGGTTAAAATCAGCCGGGGTTGGATAAATATCAGGATGATCCCACTCCACAATGGTCAGGACGGCTATGTGAGGCCGTAACCCCAGGAACATATGATCATACTCATCCGCTTCAATGACAAAGGTTTCACCCCGGCCGGCGGCGGCGTTACTGTTCAAATCTGGCACAAAACCGCCAATAATATAAGTGGGCTGGCGGCCGGCCTGTTCCAGAATAAAGGCGATCATCGCCGTCGTCGTCGTTTTACCGTGGGTTCCGGCGACTGCAATTCCCACTTGCCCGGCCATCATTTGCCCCAGCCATTCAGCCCGTTTTACTACCGGCAAACCACGCCGCCGCGCTTCGATCAGTTCCGGATTATCGGCGCTAATGGCCGATGAGATGAGAACCAGATCAGGGTTGGCGTCTAAATTTTCGGCGCGATGGCCGATAAAAATCGTAGCCCCCTGCTTCGCCAATCGATCCATAACCGGCAACGCCTGAATATCGGAGCCGGAAACAGTATATCCTTTTTGTAAAAGAACGGTGGCAATGGCAGATAAGCCTGCCCCACCAATGCCAATAAAATAAATATGTGATATTACTTTTTGCAATTAAACTCCGATCATGCCATAGATTACAATGGCTGATTAAATAGGTCAGCCAGTGATCTCGGTCTTTGCCTTGGTGGCGGCGGCGCTTGATAAAGTGGTGGAACTCTGGTTTCTAATCTTCTGCCGTCGGCGCTTGTGCCAATACCAAACCTGGTTCTTATCAGAAAAATGAGCAACACAGCGCCAAGCCCAATGGCAATCCAGGGTAAGGCGCTATCCAAAATTGTGTAGCTAGGCAAACCGGTGGCCTGGATAGAAACTGAGGAAGCAGGTGGACCAAAGGCGCTGCCGCTGACCAATTGAAGCTCGGAAGCAGTAGCAACCTGGCCAGGCAAGGCCCGGCCATCAAGATATTCCCGAACCAAACTCAGAATGAGCAAACCATTAAAGCCACCAATCACCGCTCCCAGTACTCTGCCTAAAAATAAAGGTTGCTGAGCAAAGCTGACCCGCCCAATTAAAATTGCTGCACCCACCAACAGAGCCAAAATGACCAACCAGGTTTCCGGGTCGGATGGATTAATTTGGGGCGTTGCAGTAAGTTCCTCTGTAGCAAAGGCAATGGTCAGACCTTCATTAACCGTGGGTCTAATCGTTGTCGGCAGATAGCTCCAGATCGTAGCAATAATTTGATTAATCACATTAATGACAGTCTCTGCCCAGGTCGGGTTCTGCAGGAATAAGAGCAAGATAACCAAGATTACTGTTGTAATCGCTTCTTTCCACCAGCCCCTGGAATAACCGGCCAAAGCAAAATAACCAATGACAATATAAGTGATTACGGTCCAATTAACTTCCATACTTTATTGCCTCTTTATCCCGAGGATCCCTTTATTCTCTTCGATATCGGGCCTGGCGATAACCATAAGGTACTCTGTAATCTATTCTTCTAAAACCGTTTCTACTATGGAGCCCTACTCTATTTCTCAAAAGAAGCAGAAAAAGCAAGACCCCCAGACCAATTAAAACCCAGGGAATAAAGCTATCAAAAATGGTAAAACCGGGCACGCTAGTTGCCCTGATCCCTACCCCTGATGAGGCAGTGGCAAAAGCTTGTCCACCCTGAGCCTGGGCAATCTCAGTAGGAAAGCGCTCTCCTGGCAGGAGACGGCCATAGATAAATTCTCTTACCAGGTTAATAATCAGAAAGCCGTTAAACCCGCCAATCAAAGCCCCCAAAAAGCCGCCTAGCGGTGTCACTTCATACACTGCTCCGGGTCTGGCGCCTTGAGGCAAAAAGATTCGGCTGAGCAAAACAGCCAGAACCAATAGGATGAGAAAAATGAACAGCCAATTGGCCGGATCGCCTATATCAATTTGAAAGGGGGGGTCATCCAGTTCGACCGAAAAGATGGTTTCAGCCGTCGATGCGACTCCCGATTGTACGGTATCAGGAAGAAGACTCCAGATCAAATCAACGACCTCATTATAGAGTTCGATCACCGCCTCCGCAATCCCAGGGATTTGTAACAGGATAATAAAAATCACCAAAATAACCGTGGTCAGGGCTTCTTTCCACCAACCTCTGGAAAAACCGGAGATGGCAAACAGCGCAATTACAATATAAGTCAAGATTGTCCAATTAATTTCTACCATGGAGTCCTACCTCTAATAACTCTCTGGCCAGACGTCCGGCCGCGTCTGGCTTGGCCAGATTCTTACAAGCCTGACGCATCGTCTGCAACTTTTTTTCATCAGTGATCAAGCCGATCACAGCTCCCTTTAAATCTCGATTCAAATCAGCATCATTTATGACCACAGCCGCTTGCTGGCGCGCCAGATAAGCGGCATTAAGCGCCTGGTGTGTCCCGGCATAGGGATAAGGCGCTAAAATTGATGGTAAACCCAGCAGCGGATATTCACCTAAAATACTGGCGCCCGCTCTGGAAACGACCAGGTCAGCCACTAACAGGGCCGTGATCATCTCCTCATGAAGATAGGCCGAAACTTGATAACGAGCCTGCAATTCTGGCGGCAACTCAGCCCGGCGGGCCTGGACCCAACCGGCATCAAGTTCACCACTAATGTGGATCACCTGGCATACCTTCAGGTAGGCTTCAAGCTCATCTGTCACAGCCCGGTTGATACTGCGCGCGCCGCGGCTGCCGCCAAAAACGAGCAGCACCGGCCATTCATTTGTTAAACCCAACTGGCGCCGGGCCGCGTCTTTGTTAGCCTCGTCCGCCGCGGCGGAAAGCAGCTCCATCCTGACCGGGTAACCGGTTACAACCGTAAGACCAGGTTTGAAGAAGCGGGCCGTTTCGGCTGTGGTGATCGCCACTTTATCGGCAAAGCGGGCTAAAAATTTGATGGCCAGCCCCGGTTCAATATCAGGCAGGTAGATCACCACCGGGATACGGGCTTGTCGAGCCGCCAAGGTTACCGGGACACACACATACCCGCCGGTAATAAACAGGAGATCGGGTTGAAATTGTCGAATAATCTCCTGGCTGCGGCGATAGCCCCGGCCCAAGCTCCAGATACTGCCCACTATGGCCAGTGGGTTTTTACCCCGTACTCCCGTGGCCGGGATCAATTCAATTTTTAAGCCAGCCCGTTCAACCAGACCCTGTTCCATCCCGCCCAAACTGCCAACCCACAGCATCTCCAGCGGTATCCTGGCTTCAGCGCACTGCCGGATTAGGCTTTGCACGGCGGCCAGCGCCGGATAAACGTGCCCTCCGGTCCCGCCGCCGGAGACGATCAACTTCACGATTTTCCTCTTTTTCTTCTTTGGTTGCCGGCATGGTCCGGCGCGAAATAGCCAAAAGCAGGCCGATACTGGCCATACTCACGATAAGGCTTGAACCGCCAAAGCTTATCAAAGGTAAGGGTACCCCGGTTACCGGTAAACTGGCAGTAATGACGCCAACATTGACAATTGCTTGAAAGATCAAACTACAGGTAATACCTGAGGCTAAAATTACGCCAAAAGTATCCGGGGCGGCCAACGCAATTCGAAAGCCACGATAGCCCAGAAAGGCAAACAAGCCAATCACCACCAGGCAGCCAATTAGCCCTAATTCTTCGCCTAAAATAGCAAAAATACCATCGGTGTGTGAGGCCGGAATATAACCGAACTTCTGCCGGCTGGCGCCTAAGCCCAATCCGGTTAGCCCCCCTGACCCTAAGGCAATTAAAATTTGGCGGATTTGGTAACTGTCGCCTAATGGGTCGGCGCTTAAGGGATCCAAAAATGTAACGACCCGGGCCAACCGGTAGGGTTCACGAATAATCAATGCAAATACAGTGGCAATGCCAAGAGCGCCGCTCAGAATGATCTGCCAGAGGTTACCTCCGGCAATAAAAAACATGGCCAGAGAGGTGGCGGCAATGAGAACCGCTGTACCTAAATCGCGTTGGAGAATGATCAAACCGGTAATTAAGCCCAATAAAATAGCAAAAGGAATTAATCCATAACTCACCTTGCGAATCTTTTCGCCTTTCGAGGCCAACCAGGCGGCAATATAGATCTCTATCGCCAGCTTGCTTAACTCAGACGGCTGAATTGATCCCTTAAATAACCAGCGCTGGCCACCCCAGCGGACCTCGCCAATGATCAATACTACGGCTAAGAGAAGAAGCGTCACGCCCATAATAGGAATTGAAAAACGCCGCCAGGTATGATATTCAATATGGGCAAAGATAATCAAGGCCAGGGTGCCAATCCCCGTCCATAAAAGCTGGCGAATGAAATAATAGGTCGGCTGTTTATGGAGTTGATATCCCAGGGCAAAGGTAGCGCTGTAGATCATCATCAAGCCCACAATCAGTAAGGCCGCGACGGTAACAACCAGCAAATAATCAAATTTATGGAGATCTTCAGATTTAGATTCACTCATTGATCACAACGGATTTCAAAATTTTTCTAACCATCGACAATCATCGTAATTGTCGTACCAGTTCTGTGAACCGTTCCCCCCGCTCGGCAAAATTACGGAAGGCATCGAAACTGGCGCAGCCCGGCGAAAGAAGCACCACATCACCGGAACGAGCGATTTGAGCGGCTAAACTTACCGCTTCTTCCAAATCTTTACAGCGATGGACGGCTGTGTTTGAGCTGGGGATTTGAGGCCGCACCAACTCAATGGCCTCGGCAATCAGCTCAGCCGCCTCTCCAAAAATAATGATATCCCTGGTCTTAACCAGGGCCAGCCAGGCTGCTTCTTCCCACGGTAGATGTTTATCGCGACCGCCAACCAACAAGACAATCGGTTCATTAAAAGAATGCAAGGCCGCAATTAACCGGTCAGGGCTGGTTGAAATACTATCATTATAATAAAGGACTCCATGATGCTCTCTGACAAGCTGTAAGCGATGCTCAACCCCGGTAAAGCTGGTAATGACCTGGCGCATCGCTTCCGGAGAAGCGCCTGCTTCTCGGGCCAGCAAACAAGCAGCCAGGATATTATTAATATTATGAGAGCCGCGAAGCTTGATCTCTCGTTGGCTTGCCAGGGGTTGTGGCTCAAGCTTCTGATCAAAAAGGGCCAACATATCACCAACAAGACCGGCCCCATTGGCTACTTGGGCCTCCTGGCTAAACCAGCGCACTTTTTTTCTAAAATGATTACCAATCGTCCGGGTCATATCATTATCCAGGCTCATAATCATGACCCCTTGAGCCTCCTGATAATCGATAATTGCTCGTTTTGCCCGAATATAATGTTTCATAGAAGGATGTCGATCTAGATGGTTCGGTTTGATATTAAGAATAGCGCTGATCGGTGGGCTCCAATTACCCAACAGCCGGGCCAATTGTTGGGGCTCCGGCGAGGGTATCTTACTCATATCGACATTCTTATTGAGCCGGGCATGAAAGTACTCCAGTTGAAAGCTGCTTAACTCCATCACAACCGCATCGGTTGGCTCGATTTGGTCTACCACCCCGATCAAAGGTTGGCCGATATTGCCCCCTACCCAGGTTCTGCGGCCATCGGCCTCCATAATTTTGGCGACTAACGTAGTGGTCGTTGTTTTGCCACTCGTGCCGGTAATCGCCACGATAGGCGCCGGACAGAGATGGCAAAACAGCCTGCTTTCGGTGCTTAGCGGAATTCTCCGCAACATCGCCTGCTGCAAGAACGGGGTTTCAAGAGGTACCCCAGGGCTGACAAAAAGAATATCAGCTTTATCAAGTAAAGATATCGGATGTTCTCCTAGATGGAGCGTGACCCCTTTTTCCCTTAGGGAAGCTGCCACATCGGCTAATTGCTCTTCAGGCTGCAAGTCGGTTGCAAAAACCTTCAATCCTTGTTTGGCCAAATAAGTCGCCAGCGCCACCCCTTCCCGGCCCAGGCCAACGACCAGGAGTTGTAAACCCACCAAAAAATTTGTATCTGCCATGAAATATGATCGATATTCACCCAATTAGATTTAGTAACTCACAGGCGTGATACGTGGTGCGTAGCGCACAACAATTATGGGTTGTACCCTACGGACCACGCACCACCTTTGCAAATCTAATCGAATTTATAATTTACGCAACTTAATCGATAACTTTTTCAAGCAGCCAATTCGTGTGGAGTTACCCAGCGTCTACCGTTCTCCTGTTCTTCAGCCAGCAACAAATTATCTTCAAGAATAGCCCGGACCACTTCATCTAGGGTGGTTAGTAACAGTCCAGCTTTGGTCCGATAATGGCGAATACCGCGCACCAAATCCTCATCAATCCGAGCGACCAACTCCAGGGCGGCATGGTAAGCGGCTTCCTGTTCGGACACTTTTGTTGTTTTAACCAGTTCAGGGTAGACCCGAGCAGGTTTAGCTCGATGATTTTTCAACTGCTGTACTTGAGTGCGTTCCATTTTTTATGTGATCTCCTCTTTAAGATTAATTAAATGAGAGCCAAGGCAATGCCCAACATGGCCGACAAGACCCCAATCAACCAAAAACGTTGTGTTATCTGTGTTTCAGACCAACCAAGTAACTCATAGTGATTATGTAACGGGCTCATCTTGAATAGGCGCTTACCTCCTGTTAACTTAAAATAAGCCACTTGCAATATGACCGAAATAGCCTCGGCCATAAACACAAAGCCAACCACCGGCAGCAGGAGCCACTGGCCGGTCATCAATGCTACAACCGCCAATGTTGCCCCAATTGCTAAAGAGCCGGTATCTCCCATAAACAGTTCCGCCGGATGAGCGTTGTACCAGAGAAAGGCGAACAGGGCGCCCACCACGGTGAAAACAAAGGCTACTAACCAAATTTGCCCCTGTAAAAAGGCAATGACCCCGTAAGCTGTAAAGGCGACCGCGGCAATACTGCCGGCCAAGCCATCGAGACCATCGGTGAAGTTAACTGCATTTGAAGTGCCAACAATAATAAACATCGCGACCGGAATATAGAACCAGCCAATATCTATCCTCTCCTGAATCCCCGGAATAGCGATACTCCGCAGATCCAAAGCGTAATGGAGAAAAAGAGCCGTGATTAACGAAAAGATAATCTGCCAAAGCAATTTATAACGTCCCAGGAGTCCCGAGGGAATAATTTTAATACCCATCAAATCATCGACGGCCCCTAACGTTCCAAAGGCGATCATCACCGCCATCGGCACTAAAATCGAGCGGCCAATGAGGTTAAAGCCTAGTAAGTTAGCGATATTTAAGATTCCTGTAATTACCAGAACTGGTATCAGTATCATTAGCCCCCCCATGGTCGGGGTTCCTGTCTTTACCTGGTGGGTTGTAGGCTGCTCAATCCGGATCCGCTTTCCCAACTTCAACTGTTTCAATAAGTTAATGAATGGGCGTCCCCAAATAACCGCGAGTAAAAACGATAAAGTTCCTAACGTTAATGAGTACGCCATTAGCAGACCGTCCTTTTTAGGGTGTAGGCCCGCATTACTGGGCCAAACGTGAGCAAGCCAAGCTAAACCTCACTTACCTTCGGGTCATTTTGTTCATTATTATTGACGGCCAATATTGCTATAATTTCACTCATCCTTCGGGATAGAGAACCCTTGACTAAAACAATATTCCCTGGCTCAAGTGCAGTTTTTAGATATGCAGCAGCGGCCTGATTAGTTTCAAACTCTAAAATTGAAGCCGGGTCCAAACCGCATGCTTTTGCTTCATCAACCGTAAAGCGGGTCCGAGGACCAATGGTAATTAACAAATCAACGACGCCGGCCGCTCGACAGCCAACTTTGCGATGGCCTTCTTCCTCAAAACTGCCCAATTCCATCATCTCCCCCAAAACCGCAATCTTCTTTGAGGCCGTCAAATCATCAAGTAGATTTAAGGCCGCAATCGTGGAGGCAGGGCTGGCGTTATAAGTATCATCGAGCAGCGTCGAACCATTGGGTCCCGGCACAGCCATTAAGCGCAACTGGGCTGAACTGGGCAATGTTTGCAAACCGGCAATCACCTCTTCCCAAGACAAACCTTCCACCAATCCTACCAACGCAGCGCAAAGAGCAGTATGAACACTATGGCGGCCCAGCAGTGGCACCCTGGCATGAATAGTATCTCCCTGATAATGAAGAATAAAACGAATTCCCTCTAAACCGGCGCTAACCACTTCACTAGCCCACAGGTCAGCTTCAGGCGATAAACCATAGGTGAAGACTTGGGCTTCTGTCTGGCTGGCCATCGGCCGCACTAACGGGTCATCATAATTTAGGATAGCCACCCCCCCAATTGGCCGGCCCTGTTCATCGCTGGCCGCAGCCGGCAGCGCTTGCACCAATTCGGCTTTTGCTTGAGCAATACGCTCAATGGCGCCTAACCGTTCAAGATGGGTGGGGCCAACGTTGGTAATCACGCCGATGTGCGGTTGAGCCAATTGGCATAAAAATGAAATTTCGCCCAGGGCATACATCCCCATCTCCAGTACGGCCCGTTCGTGGGAGGAGTTAAGCTTCAACAAAGTCAGGGGCAAACCGATCTCATTATTGTAGTTCCCCTCACTTTTGAGCGTGCTAAAGCGACTGGCTAAAACCGACCAAACCAGCTCTTTGGTACTACTCTTGCCGACACTTCCGGTAACACCAATGACTCGAGGCGTAAATTTGGTTCGCCAGAAGGCCGCCAGTTGCTGTAAACCTTTGATCGTATCCTGTACCTGAATACAGAGCGGTAGATGAGTCTCAATATTTGATAATAGGTTTGGATCGGGTGGGTTAGCTTGAAGCGTATGCGACTGGTTATACGGCTCAACCGGCCGGTGCGTGATCGCTGCTATTGCTCCCTGCTGAAAAGCATGCTCAACATATTGATGCCCATCGACATGTTGCCCGGATATGGCTACAAACAAAGAGCCTGCTTTGGCTTGCCGGGAGTCGATCACAACCTCGCTTATCTCTTGCGGGGCTTCAACCCGGCTTCCTGTTAAACCTTCAACAATATCGGCTAAAGTTAATTGACCCATCTACTGCTTACCAACGACTAATTATTCATAGCCAGCCGCAGTTCATCAGGTGGAATATCAAGCAAAACCACGAGTTGTTCGGCAATTCTTCTGAAAGCAGGTGCGGCTGTTTCATTGCCCCACTTAGAAGTAAGGGGACGATCAATAATAATTAACACTAAAACTTGTGGATCATCGGCCGGAAAATAACCGGCAAAAGAAGCTAAGGTCAAGGTAGGATGATATCCGCCTGGTACCGGGATCTGAGCCGTTCCGGTTTTTCCGGCTACTCGATATCCTGGCAGTAAGGCGAGAGAGTTAGCCCGTTCTTGAGCCTCAACCAGCATATCGGTCAGCTTTTTGGCGGTATCGGCCGAAACTGCTCGCCTCACCACAGTGGGTTTGACCTCGATGCTGCGCTCTCCATCGACAATCCGTTGAACAACATAAGGTTTTACTAGCAACCCTTCATTCGCAATCGCCCCAACCGCAGCCGCAATTTGAATTGGCGTGACGGCAATTCCTTGACCAAAAGAGTTGGTGCCAAGATCGCTCTCATGCCAGCTCGCTTCCATAGGAGTTTTTAATGTCCCGGGGCCCTCATTTCCTAAATCTATCTCAACCAAACGGCCAAATCCAAAGCGTCTAACGTAGGTATAAAATCGTTCCTTACCCAGGGCTACCGCAATTTGGGCAACACCCACATTCAAACTTTTGGCCAGCACATCGGTCATATCGACCGTTCCATGTGATTGGCGGTCCCAGTTATAGATCACCCGGCCCCCAACCTCGATAGAGCCGCCATCGTAAATTGTTCCCAGATGGCCAACAGCCCCGGCATCCAAGCCGGCGGCCATAGTTACAATCTTAAAAACAGAACCGGGTTCGTACTGCTCACTGACGGCCGGATCTGGAAACAGATGATCCTCACTGGCAGCGTAATTGTTGGGATCATAGCTAGGATAGCTGGCCATCCCCAAAACGGCCCCTGTCTTCGGTTCTAGCACAACTATGGCGCCTCGCTGCGCTTGATACTGAATAATCGCCTGTCTTAACTCACTTTCAATCAGATATTGAATGTTTCGATCAATGGTTAAATAGAGCGTTGAGCCGGCCACCGGCGGTATAAAATGGCTGCCGGCTAAGGGGATAATCTCGCCAAAGGGGCCTCGCTCCCCGGCCTGCAAACCCGGCTTACCTTTGAGCATATTATCGTAATAGCCCTCGATGCCATAAAAGCCGTTACCGTTACTGTTGACAAATCCTAGCAGGTGAGCGGCCATATCCCCTTCCGGATAGACCCGTTTTGGCCTTGGCTCAACTTGCACGCCAACAATATCCCAACCAATAATGGTTTCGCCAACTGATTGTGGCGCCCCATTAACAAGCGGGGTCCAGGGGCTCTTGCTATTCAGTACAGCCAGAAGCTTATCTTCAGGTATATCCAATACGGTCGCGAGCCGTTCAGCCGTACCTTCCGGGTCGCTGATGATTTTGGGGCTAACCGAAATATCATACTGGATCAAATCTGTAGCCAGTAAATGACCGTTTCGATCCCGAATATCGCCACGGCGCGCGGGAAGCACCAGTTCATCTTGGTGTTCGGCCTCAGCCCAGGCAACAAAACGATGATGTTCGATAATTTGCCAGCGAATCAATTGGCCAATCAGGACCAGCGCAGCGGCGCACATAATCGCCATTACGCTGTAGACCCTATATTTCGAGCTTTCTATTTCACCACTGCGGCTATTATTGATCATCATAACAATTTCAAAAACACGTTATTCTGAGTCTAACTCCAACTGAAGTTCAACAGCCTCACCTTCCGGATTCTCTAACCAGGCGGCAACGGCATCTAACGTTTCCAGCCACCAGGCCGGCTCTTCAACTTCAACAATATAATCATCAATGCTGTTTTCGACTCGATACAGCCCATGATATTGAACGATTTCCGTCTCAGATGGAACCGGATAATCATCAACGGTTACATAGCTTATATCTGTCGTTGGCCTAAAGCCCAGTTCCTGGGCCCTGGCCTCAACCCTTGATAAGGCTTCTAGCTGAGCAATTTCCAAAATAAGCTGGGCATTTTGATTTTTGACTTGATCAAGCTCCAACCGGAGTTCATCAATGCGATAGCTGGTTGCTGTAACGGTACTGGCATTGGTAAGGTATAACCAACCGACCAAACTAAAAATAGCTAAGATGAGGATGAAGCCCAGAGCAGTTTTACTTCCTAGCTGCCAGGGAAGCTGGTGAATCACGTTTTCGGGTCTAAAGCTAATGATCGGTTGACTTGACATAATGTCTATACCCTCTTTAATTCAACAACCCGTAGCTTTGCGCTACGGGCTCTTGGATTTGCATCTATTTCAGCCAAACTAGGCGTGATCGGTTTTTTGGTTATAATGGTAACAGTAGATTTATGTCTACAAGTACAAATCGGTTGTTCAGGCGGACAGATACAATCTTGAGCTTCTTGCTTAAAATACTGTTTAACAATGCGGTCCTCCAGTGAATGGAAGCTAATTACAGCCAAACGTCCGCCAGGTTTAAGGAGTTCAAGCGCCTGGGGAAGCGCCTGCTCAAGCGCTGCTAGTTCGTCATTCACAGCAATTCGTAAAGCTTGAAAGGTACGGGTGGCCGGATCTATTTTTTTTCCAGCTTGCTTAGTTGCTTTACGTGGAACAGCTCCGGCAATGATTTGAGCTAACTGGCCTGTCCGATAAATAGGCCGGGCCTGGACAATTGCTTTCGCAATCCGGCGGCTATAAGACTCTTCACCGAAGCGGTAGATGAGATTGGCCAGTTCATCTTCCGGCAGTGAATTAACCAGGTCGGCTGCTGTCTTACCGCGGCTGGGGTTCATGCGCATATCGAGAGGGCCATCCATTTGAAAAGAGAAGCCTCGTTCGGGCTGCTCTAATTGCATGGAGGAAACGCCGATATCTAGCAAGATCCCATCTGCCGCCGGGATTTGGTAAGCCATGGCCACTTCTTCCAACTGGCTAAAATTTGCTTCAAGGAGGTGAACTCTAGTTCCAAATTCAGCTAAACGATGACGAGCAATTTCTAGCGCAGTTCCATCCTGATCAAGGCCAAACAGTTGGCCATCCGGGGCCGAGGCGGTTAAGATAGCAGCAGCATGCCCACCTGCACCTACCGTTCCATCAATGTAGATACCTCCAGGTTTTGGCTGTAAAGTTGCTATAACTTCTTGTAAAAGAACTGATGTATGCATCTGATGTCAATCCCTTTTCCGCACATCCATTGCTTCTCCGTTTTCTCAGACATCTGATGCTTACAGTTTTATACCCAATTCATGCAGTTGGTTGGCAATTGTTTCAGGGTCTTCCTCTACTTTCGAGAAGACTTCAGCCCAACGTTGTGGATTCCAAATCTCAACCCGGTTCATAACGCCGATAATGATCGTTTCATTCAGTATATCAGCGTAAGTGCGCAGATTCTGAGGGATGAGCACCCGTCCTTGACGATCAGGAATAGAGTCAAAAGCGTTAGAAAAGAAAAAGCGAGCAAAATTTCGGCCGGCCGGGGTGGTAGAAGGGATTTCTTCACGAATCTTATCCGTAATCCTCTCCCACTCAGCCCGGGGATAGGCCCACAAGCAGCCGTCGAATCCACGAGTGATGATGATCCCACTCTCCAGTTCATCCCGAAATTTGGCCGGAATCGTCAGCCGCCCCTTGTCGTCAATTGAATGCTCGAATTCACCTAGAAACATAATTGTGTGCAGCTATTAGCGTTGTAGGCGGTGGGGTAATTTCTCCCACTTGAGGCTTAGAACAATTGTTCTAATCCCCATTTTCCCCCACTTTGTCCCACATTGCCCCACATTATAACTCACTTTGTCCCACATGTCCAGTACCTGATTTGATTTTTTAAGGCTGGATTTGTTAAAGTTTTTGGCATGGAGACGAATCTGATCAAATTTCTTGACTTTTGCCTCCACGTATAACTTTGCACCTCGAATTGAACTGATTTATAATGTTTTGCCTTGGGGAGGCCAAGGCTTTGGCGTACCCTTTTTTTGTTAAAGGAGACTATGAGTGCGGGTACTAATTACAGGGGCAACCGGTTTTGCCGGAGGACACCTGGCCCAGGTTTTATTAGATCAAGGTGATGAAGTTATCGGAGTAGCCCGTCACTTCCAGCAGAGTTTTAGCCATC
>Ga0073934_10007982_pt1 | contig 14376 bp, 12 predicted proteins | sample LarsenN4metaG_FD_76834 | JGI IMG/M metagenome (GOLD analysis project Ga0073934, IMG submission 76834) | Hot spring sediment bacterial and archeal communities from British Columbia, Canada, to study Microbial Dark Matter (Phase II) - Larsen... ...
GCGGAAGAGCAGGTCCGGCACGCAGCCCGCGCCGAGCAGGCCGTGGCCCGCATTCGGCACGACCACGTGCTTCGCCTTCGCCCCGAGGGCCTCGGCCACGCGCTTCGCGTGCCGTGGCGGCGTGGCCGGGTCGATGCCGCCGCTGAGCAGCAGCACAGGCGCGGCCGCCGGACCGACGCGGTAGAAGTCCTCGGGCACGGCGCCGCGCGGCCAGCTCGCGCAGGCCTGCTCGTACAGCGGCGCGAGGCCCAGGCCGAAGTCGCGCGCGGCGGCCGGCGGGGCGGTGCCCAGGCGCGGCATGTCCTCGGCGCAGATCACCGAGAAGTGCATGCCGGTGGCCATGCCGGGCGCCGACCGCCGCGCCAGCGCCGTGCCCAGCGCCACCAGCGGCTCGAAGCGCCCCTGCGCGGCAGCGGTGATCGCCGCGGGCAGCCCGGCGGAGAGCGCCGGCACGTACAGCGGCGCGCGCACCGCGGCGAGCACCAGGTCGCGCGTCATCACCACGCTCTCCACCGCGCCGGTGAATGGGTCGGCCACGCTCACGCTGCGCGGCAGCGACGCGAGCAGTCCGTCCCAGGCCTGGCGCAGTGCCGGCCACTGGCGCGTGCAGCCGGGCTCGGTGCTGCAGGCGGTGAAGAGGGCGTCGAGCGCGGCCTGCGCATCCACGCCGGCACTGGCCGGCAGCACCATGTCCGGCGGCGCCACGCCGTCGAGCACGCTGCGCCGCACCGCCTGCGGGAACTGACGCTGGTACTCCAGCGCCGCGCGCGTGCCGTAGGAGGCGCCGACCAGGTTGATGCGCTCGGCACCGATCGCCTGGCGAACCGCGTCGAGGTCCTGCATCGCCAGCGTGGTGGTGAAGAAGCCCAGACCGGCAGCCTCCTTCACGTGCGGCAGCTTCACCAGGCGCTCGCGGCAAGCTGCCAGCCGCTGCAATTGCTTGGCGGTGTCGGCCGCTTCGGCCAGCGGCATCGCGCGCGGTTCGTCACAGTCCAGCGGCGCCGAGCGGCCGGTGCCGCGCTGGTCGACGAAGACGATGTCGCGCCGGTTGTTCAGCCGCGCGAACACCGGCATCACCTGCGCGGCCAGCGAGATGGCGCTCTGGCCGGGGCCGCCGGCGAGCAGGAAGACCGGATCGGGCAGCTTGCGCCGCGCCAGCGCCGGCACTACCACGTAGTGGACGTCGAAACGAATGGCGTCGGGCTTCGCCGGATCCAGCGGCCGGCTGACTGCGCCGCACAGCACCTCGTGCGGCAGGCCGTCGATGCGGCAGGGCTGCGCCGGCGCGGCAGCAGCCTGGCCGCACAGCGCGGCCAGCCCCAGGGTCGCGGCAGCGAGACGGCGCCGGCTCACGGCTCGCCGAGGAAGCGCATCAGCTCGCCGCTGGCCAGCAGGCGCTGCAGGTCGTTCGCGCCACCGATCAGCACGCCCTTGGCGAACACCATCGGGAAGGTCGGCCAGCCGCTCCACATCTTCAGCGCATTGCGGCGGCGCCACTGGCTGAGGTAGCTGCCGAACTCGAGGTACTGGTGGGCCAGGCCGGCGCCGTCAAGCAGCCGCCGCGCCTTGCGGCAGAAGGGGTTGCCGGCCATGCCGACGACCAGGATGCGGTTGGAAGCCGCCGCCGCCTGCACGTTGTGGACGATGTCGGCGTGCAGGTTGGCGACGGTGTCGCGGATGGCCGGGTGGAGCCGGCCTTCCTCCAGGATGCTGCGGGGCATGAAGCGGGGGTCCTCGGGCGTCGTCGGGCGTGTCGGGAGCCCCGAGGTTAGCCCAGACCCGCGCTCAGGTCGCCAGCACCCCGCGCTGGAAGTCGGCCACCGCCTGGTGCAACTCGGCCACGGTGTTCATCACGAAGGGCCCGTACGGCGCGATCGGCTCGCGCAGCGGCGCCCCGGCGACGAACAGGATCTGCGCCGCCGGGCCGCCCGGCGGCGCGCTGAAGCGCACGCCGTCGGCCTCGGGCTCGTTGCGCAGGATCGCCATGTGCTCGCTGGCCACCGGCGAGCCGCCGATCTCCACCGCCACGCCACCGTAGACGTAGGCGAAGGCGTTGTGGCCGGCCGGCACCGGCAGCTCGAAGCTCGCGCCGGCGGGCAGCACGATGTCGAGCACCAGCGGCTCGGTCGTCGGGCGCGTCACCGCGCCGGTCACGCCGTGGGTCGTGCCGGCGATCACCCGCACCGCCGTGCCGTCGGCCAGCGCGAAGGCCGGCACCTGCGCCGGCGGCACGTCGCGGTAGGCCGGCGGCTGCATCTTGTCCTTCGCCGCGAGGTTCACCCACAGCTGGAAGCCGGCCATGCGGCCTTCCTCCTGCTCGGGCATCTCGGAGTGGATGATGCCGCGCCCGGCGGTCATCCACTGCACGCTGCCGGGCTCGAGCAGCCCGGTGTTGCCGACGCTGTCGCCGTGGCGCATGCGACCGGCCTTCATGATCGTCACGGTCTCGAAGCCGCGGTGCGGGTGGTCGGGGAAGCCGCCGATGTAGTCGCTGGCCGCGTCGCTGCCGAAGGCGTCGAGCATCAGGAAGGGGTCGAGCCGGTGCTGCAGCGGCTGGGTGAGCACGCGGGTGAGCTTGACGCCGGCGCCGTCGGAGGTGGGCTGGCCGCGCACCAGGCGCTCGACGCCGCGCGAGCGGGCGATGGACAGGGCGAGGGGGTGGGCAGAGGTCGTCATGGGGTCAATGTAGTGCCGCGCCCGCCGCCCTTCGAGTCAGCGGATTTGCACGGCGCGCTGAATCCCCTTGCACGACGCAGCCGCGGCGACTGGCTGTAATGGGCACCCGTCGATCAACATCCCAGGAAGGGAGACCCCATGAAGCTCTACTACAGCCCCGGTGCCTGCTCGCTGTCCCCGCACATCGTGCTGCGCGAGGCCGGCCTGGCCTTCGAGCCGGTGCTGGCCAGCACCAAGACGCACAAGCTGCAGGACGGCACCGACTACTACGGCATCAACCCCAAGGGCTACGTGCCGCTGCTCGAGCTCGACAACGGCGAGCGCCTGTCCGAAGGCCCGGTGATCGTGCAGTACATCGCCGACCAGGTGCCGGCGAAGAAGCTCGCGCCACCGGCCGGCACGATGGCCCGCTACCGCCTGCAGGAGTGGCTGAACTTCATCACCAGCGAGCTGCACAAGGGCTTCTCGCCGCTGTTCAACCCGGCGGTGCCGGAAGACGCCAAGCCGGTGTTCCGCGCCAAGCTGGCCGAACGCTTCAAGTGGGTGGACAGCCAGCTCGCCGGCAAGCAGTACCTGATGGGCGACGAGTTCAGCGTGGCCGACGCCTACCTGTTCACCGTGACCAGCTGGGGTGGCTACGTCGGCGTCGACACCAGCGGCCTGGCGAACCTGGGCGCGTTCATGGAGCGCATGAAGGCCCGCCCCGCAGTGCAGGAAGCGCTGAAGGCCGAAGGCCTGCTGAAGTAAGCTGGGCGGCATGAGGCCCCTCGCCCTGCTGCCACTGGCCCTCGCCGCGCTGCCAGCGGGCGCGGCGGCGGCCGACCCCGCGCTCGGCCGCTACGACGGCCAGTGGTGCGTCAGCGTCGGCGAGGCGGCCGCCGACTGCGGCCCGGCGCAGGTCTACGTGCTGCGCCAGCGGCGGCTGAACGTGCGCATCGCCGACATCGTCTACCGGCTGCAGCTCAACAGCAGCCAGGTCGACGTGGTGCTGATGCACGGCACCATGCAGATCGACGGTTTCTTCGCACCCTACGAGTGGGTCGGCCAGTCGCTGCAGTTCCTCGACCTGGAGAAGCGCACGCGCTACGAGCTGAAGCTCGCGCCGAGCGTTAAGTCGCGCTGAAGTGGCCCGGCGTGCCAACTGCGGCACGCCACTGCGGCACGAACTGGGGTTGACCCTCGGACTTCAGGGAGTCAGCGATCGCGAGACTCCGCGCCAGTCTCACTTCGCCAATCACTTCATGATCCAGCGTCGACAATTCGCCGCGGCACTCGGTGCAGCGGCGTTCGCCCCGCATCTTCGCGCGGCCGAGCCGGGCGTCACCGACAACGAGGTGGTATTCGGCCACACCGGCATCCTCAATGGCCCGCTGGGCGGCCAGATCAAGGTGATGCTGGCGGGCGCCGAACTGGCGTTCGCCGAATCGCGCGCGCAAGGCGGCGCCGGCGGCCGACGCGTGCGCGTCGTCTCGCTCGACGACGAGCTCAAGCCCGACCGCGCCATCGCCAACTACGAGAAGCTGCTCGGCGACGGCGTGTTCGGCTTCTTCGGCTGCGTCGGCTCGGCGACCACCGCCGCCGCCGCGCCGATGCTGCAGAAGTCCGGCGCGCCCTGGCTGGCGGGCTATGCCGTGGCCGACACGGCGCGCGAGCGGCTCAAGGGCAACGGCTTCTTCGTGCGTGCCACCACCGGCCGCGAGGCGCAGTCGCTGGTGCAACACCTGACCACCATCGGCGTCACCAAGATCGGCGTGGCCATGCTCGACAACCCTGGCGGCAAGGAAGCCGCCGCGCTGGTGGATGCGGCGCTGTCCAGCCACAAGCTGCAGGCCGCGGCCTCGGTGTTCCTCAAGGGCGACGCCAGCAACGTGAAGGAGTCTGCCGACACGCTGGTCAAGGCCGCTCCGCAGGCCGTGATCATGTACCTCGGCGGCGCGCTGCCGGGCGAGCTGATGAAGGCCGGCTGGGCGCAGGGCTTCAGCCCGATGTACTACGGCATGTCCATCGTCGCCGGCGAGGTCACCGTGAAGGTGGCCGGCGAGAAGGCCCGCGGCCTGGCGATCTCGCAGGTGATGCCCTACCCGTGGAGCGAGAGCGACCCGGTCACGCGCGAGTACCGCCGGCTGGCCGAAGCCGCCAAGGTGCCGGTGGGCTACTACAGCTTCGAGGGCTACCTCAATGCGCTGGTGCTGCTGGAGGGCCTGCGCCGCAGCGGCCGCGAGCTCACGCGGCAGCGCCTGATCGGCACGATGCGCAACCTGAAGATGCGCACCGCCGGCATGGACCTCGACTATGCCGCCAACGGCGTCACCGGCTCGCGCTTCGTCGAGCTGGTGCAGGTGACGCACGACGGCCGCTTCGTGCGCTGAGGCCGGGGCGACCTCAGGTCGTCGCCGCAGGGCGCAGCACGCCCTCGCACACGCCGCGCGCCTCGCCCGCCGGCAGCTTCGTGCAGACCGCATCGAGCCGCTTCTGCAGGCGCTGGTGCACGGCCGCGTGCTCGCCCACCGGATCCCAGTCGCGCAGCAGCGTGCCGATGCGCTGCATCGAGCGGCCGCTGCGCGCCTCGAAGGCGTCCGGCTGGGCCGCCGCCTCGTCGATCAGGGCGGCCGCCGTGGCCTCGATGCGCGCGGCATCCTTCGGCGCGAGCTCGACCAGCATGCGCAGGTGGCCGGCACCCCATTGCAGCCGGGTCGCCGCGCCTTCGCTCTTCGCGAAGGCCTGGGCCGACCAGTCCAGCGCCGCGGCGGTGTCGCCGCGCTTCTTCGCGTTGGCCGCGAGCTGCGACATCAGGTAGTAGGGCGAGTGGCTGCGCGCCAGGTTGGCCTGCAGCAGCGTGTCGGACTCACCCAGCAGCGAGGCCTGCTCCAGCGCCCAGGCCAGCGTGGTGATCACCGCCTGGCGCTCGTAGCCGTCGGTGATCTCGCGGTCGAAGCGAGCCGCCAGCTCGCGCAACTCGGCCTGCAGCCCGGGCAGCCTGTCGGGCGCCGCCAGCCTCACGCGTGCCACCAGAGCCATCACGCGGTCGGCGCGCGACAGCGTGGCGTCGGCCTGCAGCCGGGCCAGGGCCGCATCGAACGCGGTCACCAGCGGCGCGCGCTCGGGGGCATCGGCCGCAGCCAGGGCGGCGACGATCTCCCTGGCGTTGCCCGCGAGCACATCGACATGCCGGCGCGACTGCGCCGCATCGGCGAGCACCGCAGTGACGGCGGCGCGCTGCGCGGCGGCGTCGGCCACCGGCGCAGCCTTGGCGTCACGCACCGCCAGCGCCTTCAGGCGCAGCCTCGTGGCCGCGTCGGCCGATGACGGTGGGCAGGCCTGCGCCAGCTCGCGCAGCAGCGCTGCCGGCCCGTCCTTGCCGACCAGCTGCTGATGATCGGTCTCCCACGAGTACCAGGCGAGCAGACGCCAGTCGGCATCACCCAGCCCCTGGCCGCCGGCGCGCGCGGCGGCCAGCAGCTCCTTCGCTGGGCGCTGCGCGCTGAGTGCCAGCGCGAGCACCTCGTTGTACTGCTGGGCATCGACCTCGCCGGGCAGGCGGGTCAGCTCGCGGCCGTCGCGGCCGAACACCACCGTCGTCGGGTAGCCGCGCACCGCGAAACGCGTGCCGAGCTTCTGCGCGCCGGGCTTGTCGCCATCGACGTACACCGCGACGAAGGCGCGCGAGCGCTCGATGAAGTCCTGGCGGTTGAACAGCGTGGCCTGCAGCTGGTTGCACGGCGGGCACCATTTGGCGCCCCAGTAGACGAATACCGGCTTGCCTTCGGCCTGGGCGCGCGCGAAGGCGGCATCGACCTCGGCATCGGCGGCGGCACGCACCCAGTCGATGCCGCCGTCGGACGGCGCGGGCCTGGCGGCAGGGACCGTCGTGGCCACGCCGACCGACGGGGCTTCCTGCTTCGAGCAGGCCGCCAGGGCGGCGGCAGCGATCAGGGCACAGGCGAACGAAGCGGCGCGGTCCATGGTCGACACTCCCGGGCAGTGCGCCGAGTGTGCCGCATCAGCGTGCCGCCCGCACGGCATCGAGCTTCGCGCACAGGCCGTCCAGGCCCTCGACGATGCGGTCCGACGAGCGGTGCAGCGTGTCCGGGTCGATCACGATCAGCGCGCCGCGGCGCACCGCCTTCATCTGCCCGAGGCGCCGCCAGCCGTCCAGGCCATCCGGCGCGTCGCGACCGCTGCGGCCGGTGACGATGGCGTCGGGGTCGGCCGCGACCACGGCCTCTTCGCCCACCGACGGCGTCAGCGGTGCCAGCGAACCGAACACGTTGCGCACGCCGCACAGCGCCAGGCCCTGCATGACGAGGTGGCGGTCGTTGAAGGTCAGCAGCGGCCGCTGCCACACCTGGTAGAAGACGCGCAGCGGCGGCCGGCCGGCGTAGCGCTCCCGCAGGGCCTGCAGCCGCTGTTCGAAGGCTGCGGCGCGGGCCTCGGCCACGCCTTCCGTGCCGGCGATGCGGCCGAGGCGACGCAGCGTCTGCGCGATGTCGGCCAGCGTGCCCATCTCGCTGGCGTAGACCGGAATGCCCAGCGTGGCCAGGCGCTGCAGCTGCTGCGGCGAATTGCCGTCGCGCCAGACCACCAGCAGGTCGGGCTTGAGCGCGACGATGCGCTCGAGGTCGAGCATCGCGCTGTCGCCCACCTGCGGCAGCCGCTTCGCCGCCTCGGGGTAGTCGGCGAAGGCGCCCACGCCGACCACCCGATCCCCCGCGCCGGCGGCGAACAGCAGCTCGGTCAGGTGCGGTGCCAGGCTGACGATGCGCTGGGCGGGGCGGGGCAGGGTGATCGTGGCACCGGCGTCGTCCTTGACCGTGACGGCGAACGAGGCGGGCGCGACACACGCGGCCAGCGCCACCAGCAGGGCGATCCTCAGCATCTCAATCGGCGACAAAGACATTCCTGTTCCCGTAGCGCTCCGCGGCCACCGGATGGCCGAACGCGGCGCTGACCACCACCTCGTTCATCGTCGACTCCATCGGCCCCTGGTGCAGGTGCCGGCCCGGGCCGATCACCAGCACGTGGGTGGCGAAGCGCGCCGCGAGGTTGAGGTCGTGGATCGACATCACCACGGCGCGGCCGCGCTCGCGCGCGAGGCGGCGCAGGTGGTCGAGCGCGGTCACCTGGTGGTGCAGGTCGAGGTGGGCGACCGGTTCGTCGAGCAGCAGCAGCGGCGGGTCCTGCGCCAGCAGCGCCGCCAGGCCGACACGCTGGCGCTCGCCGCCGGACAACGTGGTGACGTCGTGGTCGGCGAGCTCGGCCAGGTCCATCGCCTTCAGCGCGGCGTGCGCCAGGCGCCGGTCGTGCTCGCTCTCCCAGGCCCAGCGTCCCAGGTGCGGATGCCGGCCGAGCAGCACCACGTCGGTGACGCTGGCGCTGAAGGCATCGTGCTGCGCCTGCGGCAGCAGGCCGCGCTGGCGTGCCAGCTCGCCCGGCGCCCAGTCGGCCAAAGACTTGCCCTTGAGCGTGACCGTCCCGGCGGCCGCCGGCCGCAGCCCGGCCAGCGTGTGCAGCAGCGTGGTCTTGCCGCAACCGTTGGGGCCGAGCACGCACCACAGTTCGCCGCGCTGCACCGACACGTCGAGCGACTCGATCAGCGTGCGCGGGCCGGCGCTGACCTTCAGGCCCTTCGCCTCGAGCAGCAGCTTGCCCGTCGTCATCGCCGCCCCCCGCGGTGCAGCAGCAGGGCGATGAAGGTCGGCACGCCCAGCAGCGCGGTGATCACGCCCACCGGCAATTGCTGCGGCGCCACCACCGTGCGCGCCAGCGTGTCGGCCAGCAGCAGCAGCGTGCCGCCGGCCAAGGCGCAGGCCGGCAGCAGCACGCGCTGGTCGTTGCCGATCAGCAGGCGCAGCGCATGCGGCACGACCAGGCCGACGAAACCGATCGCGCCGCCGCTGGTCACCGCCACCGCGGTGGCCAGCGAGGCCAGCGCATAGACGTAGCGGCGCAGCCGCACCACCGGAACGCCCAGCGCCTGCGCCGCGGCGGTGCCGCGCAGCAGCACGTTGAGCTCGCGCGCCAGCGGCCAGGCCAGCAGCAGCAGCGCCGCCAGCAGCAGCAGTGGCCAGGGGCCGGCTTCGCTGCCGCCGAGGTCGCCGGCCAGCCAGAACAGCATGCCGCGCAACCGCGCCTCCGGCGCCAGCATCAGCATCACGGTGATCACCGCCGACCACAGCGCGGCCAGCATCACGCCGGTCAGCAGCAGGCGCGGCGCGCTGTCCAGCCGCGCGGTGGTGTCCAGCCGCGAGAGGTCGCGCTGCGCCAGCGCGAAGACCAGCACGATGGTCGCCAGCGCGCCGGCGAAGGCACCGGCCTGCATCGCCAGCGCACTGCCGGCCACCAGCATGGCGAGCAGCGCACCCACCGAGGCGCCGCCGGAGACACCCAGCACGTACGGATCGGCCAGCGGGTTGCGCAGCAGCACCTGCATCAGCGCGCCGGCCAGGGCCAGCAACCCCCCGACGCCGAAGGCCGCCAGCGTGCGCGGCAGGCGCAGCGCGTGCAGCACCTGCGAATCGCTGCTGGCGTCGGGCTGCGCCAGCAGGCGCAGCACGTCCAGCGGATGCACCTGCACGCTGCCGCTGGCCAGCGCGAGCCACCCCGTCACCGCGGCCGCCAGGGCCAGCAGGAGCCAGAGTCGCAGCGCGCGTGCCATGGTGGGCGAGTGTGTCCTACAGCCCCGCGTAGGACAGCGAGACGAACAGGTTGCTGCCCGGCGTGTTGTAGCCCTGCACCAGCTCGTAGCGCTTGTCGGTGAGGTTGTTCAGCCGGGCCGCCAGCGTCCAGGCCGGCGTCACCGCCCACGAGGCGTTCAGGTTCAAGAGCGAGTAGCCGCCCATGCGCGAGGCCTCGCTGTTGCTGGCCGCGCCGAAGCGATCGCCGCTGACCACCCACTCCACGCCGCCGCGCCAGGCGCCGAGCACCACGCCCAGGCTGGCGCTGCCGTACTGGCGCGCGCGGCGCACGAGGCGGTTGCCGGTGTCGGCATCCTCGGCGTCCTGGTGGGTGAACTCGCCGCGCAGCGTCCAGACGTCGGCACGCCAGGCGGCGTCGAGCGTGGCGCCGCGGATGCGCGCGCGGTTCACGTTGATCACCGTGGTGAAGCTGGGGTCGACGGCGATCAGGTCCTTCACGCGGCTGTCGAACACCGTCAGCCCGCCTTGCAGCGCTCCGCCGTCGTGGCGCAGCGCGAGTTCGGTGCTGCGCGCGCGCTCGGGCTTCAGGTCGGGGTTGCCGGAGAAGCCGAAGCTCAGCGGGTAGTACAGGTCGTTGAAGCTCGGCGCCTTGAAGGCCGTGCCCACGCTCGCCGAGGCGCGCCATTGCGGCGTGAGCTTGTAGCCCCAGGCCAGCTTGCCGGTGCCGTGCGTGCCGAACTGCGAATCGTCGTCGCGGCGCGCCGAGGCTTCGAGCAGATGGTCGCCGAAGCGCGCGGTGTAGCCGGCGAACACACCGTTGAAGCGGCGCGTGGTCTGCGTGAAGGCGGTGTCGCTGGCCACCTTCTCGCGGCGCCATTCCAGGCCCGCCACCCACTGGCCGCCGAGCGCGGCCACGTCGTTCTGCCAGGTGAACTGGTCCTGGTCGGTGTCGAAGAAGCCGGGGAAGGCACCGTCGGTGCGGATGTGGTCGGCGCCACGCGCCACGCGCAGCAGGCTGCGCCAGTTCGCCGTGAGCTGGTTGCGGCTTTCGAGCGCCACCGTCGACAGGCGCTGGCGGTTCACGTCGTCGGTGCCGGCTCCGGCGTCGAACTCGGTGCGGCCGCGGCTGGCCATGGCGCGCAGCGCGAGCACGTGGCCGGTGGCAATCGTGTGCTCCGCATTCAGGCCCAGGTTGGTGTTGCGGTAGCCGTCGGCATCGGGATCGAAGGAGAAGCTGTTCTTCTCGTTGGTGGCCGAGAAGGCGCGGCTATCGCGCCAGCCGGCCTGCAGCGACACCCGCGTGGCGCCGAAGCGCCGGGCCAGACCGACGCTGGCCTCGGTGGTGTCCCACTGGCCGAGGCCGATGCTGGCCTCGGTGCGCTCGGCGTCGGCGTTCCTGGTGAAGATCTGGATCACGCCGCCGATTGCGTCGGCGCCGTACAGGCTGCTGCCCACGCCGCGCAGGATCTCGATGCGCTCGATCTGCGCCAGCGGGATGTGCTCGAAGGCATTGGTGCCGGCGGTGGCCGAGTTGACGCGCACGCCGTCGACCAGCAGCACCACGTGGCCGGCATTGCTGCCGCGGATGAACAGGCCGGAGACCTGGCCGGGCCCGCCGTTGGCACTGATCTCCACGCCGCCGCGGATGCGCAGCAGCTCGGTCAGCGACATCGGCCCGGCGTTGGCGATGGCATCGGCATCGATCACGCGCAGGTCGGCCAGCACGGTGTCGATCGGCTGCGGCAAGCGCGTGGCGGTGACGACCACCGGCTGCAGCGACTGCGGCTCGGCGGCGACGGCAGCGAAGGGAAGGGTGGAAGAGACGAGCAGGCCCAGGCCGCGCAAGGCGGACGGCCGACGAGAGGAACGGATCATCGAGAGGCTCCAAGCAGCCAGCGTCCCCGCAGGCTGCGTTGTTGGCATGTGCCGGAGTCGGTGAAGAGCCCGGCGGCTGCGCTTGGCAGGCCGGTATCCGGGCTCGCGGGCCGCTGCAAGGAGGCTTGCAGCGCGGCCATCGCCTTCCCACGGACGAGACGCCCGCAGTGGCACTGAGATGGCCGTGTACCCGCTTACCGGTGCGGGGGCAGCGCAGGCCTTCGATCCTTCACGGCATCGGCACCTGCTTCCCGTTTAACGACCGGCCGAGGATCGGCCGGAAGCACCTGAAGCCCGCGCATCATAGCGGGGCCATCCCAGGTCAATCGACCGGCGGCACCGAATCGCGCACCGCATCGGCCCGCGATCTCGACGCGAATTGCGCCAGCGCAACCCCGCCGAGCGTGATCGCCGCGCCGATCAGCTTGATCGCCGTGTAGCGCTCGCCGGTGACGATCCAGGCCACCAGCGCGGCCACCGGCGGCATCAGGTACATCAGCGGCGCGGTGCGGGCCACGCCGCGCACGGCGTTGACCCAGCCCCACACCATCCAGCCGAGGAAGGCGGCCACCAGCACGGCGTACAGCGTGCCCAGCCAGATCATCGGCGGCACCGCCGCCCAGTCGACCTGCAACCCGGCCGCGGCGCTGACCGCCACCACCGGTGCACTGCCCAGCAGCGTGCCGTAGGTCATCACGATCACGCCGCCGTGGCGCTCGATCAGCGGCTTGGCCGCCACCGTGTAGTAGGAGAAGAAGGCCGCAGCCACCAGCAGCGTGAGGTCGCCGCCGCTGGCCTGCCACTGCGCGCCCAGCAGCTTGTCGGACAGGAACACCAGCACGCCGCCCACCGCCAGCGCCACGCCGGCCACCTGGCCGCGCGTCATGCGCTCAGTGCCGTGCCAGCGCAGGATCAGCAGCGTGAACACCGGCCCGATGGCCAGGATCAGCGAGCTCGAGAACGCCGTCGACCAGTGGATGCCGTAGGTCACCAGCCCCACGTGCAGCAGGTGGCCGGTGAGGCCGAGCTTGAGCAGCTGCAGCAGCTCGCCGCGCGGCAGCCGCGGCCAGCGGATGCCGAAGTGCGCCAGCAGCAGCAGCGCTGCGGCCACCGGCATGATCAGGTAGCGCACGAACAGGAAGCCGCCCGGCGTGAGCGCGGCGAACACCTCCTTCTGCACGCTGAAGTTGGCGCCCCAGCACAGGATCAGCGCGAGCGCGGCCCACAGCGCCGCACGCTCCCGACGGGCCTGCGCCGTCATGCGGGCGCCGCCTGCGATCGCGACAGCTCGGCCGACCAGGCCCAGGCCTGCTCGGCTTTGGCGAGCACCGCATCGAGTCCGCCGTGCGATGCCGCCAGCGGCTCGGCTTCGGCCAGATCGTGGCGTTCGACCGCGATCGCCAGTTGCAGCAGCGGCCACCAGGGTCCGCCATGGTCGACGATCGCCTCGCGCGCCGCATCGGCAATCTGCAGCGGCGCCAGCGCATCGGCCAGCGGCACCTGCAGCAGCGCATCGAGCATCGACAGCAAGCCGACGGTGAACAGGGCGGCCGGCGGCGCATCGGCGCGGTCGGCGGCGAGCAGCTCGAGCAGCCGGGCGCGCGCCATCGCCACTTCCTGCAGCGCGCGCGAGGCCCTGCGGCCGCTGCCCGACGCGGTGAGCAGCACGCTCAGCCAGCGGTACAGCTCGGCGCGGCCGAGCACCATCACCGCCTGCTCGACAGACTCCACCGGCTGGGCCAGACCCACGGCCGGGCTGTTGACGAAGCGCAGCAGCCGGTAGGACAGCGCCAGGTCGGCGCGCAGCGCAGCGCCGATCTGCGCGGTGTCGCGGTCGGCGACCACGTCGTTGAGCAACTGGCACAGCCGCTGCGTGGCCGGCTGGACCACGCGGCGCTGCGCCAGTGCGCCGGCGCTCGGCTCCACACGGCCGGCGGCCAGCGAGGCACCGCGCTCGATGGCTTGCTCGATGGCCTCGACCCCCGGCAGGTCGAGCGCCACGCGGGCGAGCAGCGGCTGCGCCTGCGCGCAGCGGTCGAGCGCGGCGAGCACGCCGTCGAGCCCGGCCTCGCCGGCGTGCAGCAGCACGAAGCTGGCACCCGGCGGTGCCGGCTCGCCCTCGGCCGCGCCGAGCTTCACGCCGCGCGTGCGCCAGGAGGTCAGCGCACCGGCCAGGCTGTCGCCCGGCTCGAAGGCACCGCGCACGGCGATCCAGGCGCCATCGGGCACCTGCTCGGCCACCGCCGTGCGGCCGAGCAGCGAGGCCGGCAGTTCGCCCAGCGCGATGCGGCCGCCTTCCAGCGTCGAGCGCATCGCCGTCAGCAACGCGATGCCGTGTGCGGCAGCGGCGGGACCATCGCCGCTCGCCTGCATGCGGCGCTGCGTCGAAGGCGACAGGCGGAACTCGAAGCCGGCCACCTCGCCGTGGATGCCCACCAGCGGGCGGCGGGCGCCGAAGGTCGGCGCCGCAGCCGGCGGCGCCGCGGCCGGCGTGGCAGGCTTCGCGGACGGTGCGGCAGCCGGTTCGGCCGGCTTGCCGCCGAACAGCCTGGACCAGAGCGAACTCATTGGTCGGCGCCTTCCGGCGGCGCGCCCAGCCAGGCCTGAGCCTCGGCGTCCAGGGCCGGCTCGGCGTGCGCGCGCGCCAGCGCCATCCAGGTGGCCAGCGGCAGGCGCATCGCGCGGCGGGGCGCCGGCCGCGCCACGTCGAGCGCACCGGTGTCGCTCGCGAACATCACGCCGAACTCCATGGGGATCTCTTCGGCATCGGCGATGCCTTCCTTGAGCACGTACCAGCACTGGCTGGACAGGGCGAGGTAGGCCAGCCGCTTGTGCGGGTGGCGCAGGTCGGACAGCAGGTCGGCACGCGCCACCTTGATCTCGTGGGCCGCTGGCTCCACCCGGTCGTCCAGGGTGGTGTGGCGGATCGAGAAGACGTCGGGCATGGCCATCACCCAGCGGCCCTCGTCGCCCTCGCCGACCCGCGCACGCAGCGACAGCCCGCGCCAGGCGATGCGGCCTGCGCGGCTCATCTCGCGGGCCACCCGCTCGACCAGCGCCTCGTGGGCGCCGCGCCGGGCCCGGTTGCGCTGCAACGTGCCGGCCAGCGCCGCCACGCCGGCATCGGTGACCCGCAGCGTCTCGCGGCCGCCGTCGTGCCGCACCCGCTCGAGCAGCCCGGCGGCGAGCA
>Ga0073934_10007983_pt1 | contig 14376 bp, 9 predicted proteins | sample LarsenN4metaG_FD_76834 | JGI IMG/M metagenome (GOLD analysis project Ga0073934, IMG submission 76834) | Hot spring sediment bacterial and archeal communities from British Columbia, Canada, to study Microbial Dark Matter (Phase II) - Larsen... ...
GACAACATGCCCGGCGTTCCGGTGGGCGCCTTGGGCCTGATCACCGACCCGAACGAAGGCGAGCGCGCCATCCGCGACAAGCTGGCGGACCTGGTGATGCTGGGGCGGCCCATGGTGACCGACCCGGCCTGGGCCAAGAAGTCAGAAGAAGGCCGCGAGCGCGAGATGCGCTACTGTGTGTCATGCAACACCTGCTGGCACATCATCATCGCTGGCGGCAAAATTCAGTGCGACAACAACCCCCGGGTAGGCGAGCGGGACGAGGCCGATTGGTGGCCGAAAAAGGCGGCCAAGACCAAGAAGGTCGCCGTGATCGGTTCGGGCATCGCCGGGCTCGAGGCGGCGTGGTTGGCCGCGGCCCGCGGGCATGACGTGACGGTGTTCGGCAAATCGGCGGAAGGCGGCGGGAAGACGCGGCTGCATGCTCTGCTGCCGGGGGGCGAGAACCTAAGCAGCATCTACGACTTCCAACTCCAGATGGGTCAGAAGTTCGGCATGAAGCTGGAAATGGGCATCGAGGCGGAACTGGTGCATATCCAAGCGCTGCGCCCCGATGCGGTCGTGCTGGCCACGGGCGCGACGATGTCGTGGCCGCGCTTCATCCCCGAAGAATACCGGGACCCGACGTTTTTCCCCGATCTGCGCGCGGTGGCGCGCGACCTGGTTGCCAAGACGGCGCACCAGGGCGGCACAGCGGTCATCTTCGACATGGACCACACGGCCATGACCTATGCGGCGGCCGAGATGCTGAAGAAGCGGTACGACGAGGTCGTGATCGTCACGCCGCGCGAACGACTGGCGACCGACGAGCCGCTGGTCAATCGCCAGGGCATCTATCGCCGGATTTACGGCAAAGGCATCAAGGTCATCACCTGTTCGACGCCTGTGGGTGTGGACGGCATCGAGGACGGCACCATCACCGTGCGGAACATCCACAGCGGCGAAACACAGATCATCGAAAATGTGACGCTTCTGACCTATTCCACGCCGCGCCGGCCCAACGACGCACTGCTGGAGCCGCTTCGGGCCTTGGGAATTCCCGTCTATGCGGTGGGCGACGTCTATGCGCCGCGTTTCGTGGTCAACGCCACGGCCGACGGCCACCGGGTGGGGAACCTGATTTAACGCCGCGGCAGTTCGTTTTGCGAACTGCCGGATCCTATGCCTGGACTTCCCGCTCCGAGACGGGTTCTCCTGTGGCGGCCTGGGGCAGGGAAAGGGACAACATGCCAATCAGCCGACGCGAGGGTTTGACGCTTCTGGGCGGTGCAGCCGTTGCGTCTTCGGCGCAAGCCGCGACCGAACGGCCGTCACTGCGCGGACCGTACCTCGACCTGACAACCGGCGAGGGCAATATGCTGGCTATGGCCCGCATTGCCGGCGATCTCGACCTCGGCAAAGTCAAGCACGGCTGGTATCGCGGCGTTTTGTGGGGATTTCGTCCGGGCGAGGCGGGCCGCGACTTGCTGGGCGTGCGCGGCATGTCGAGTGCCCGCCTGATTCCCTTGGACGGAACGCCCGGCTATACGGTGGTACGCCGCGAATGCGGGTATTACTACGACCTTGCGACCGGCGAAACGGTGGACTGGTGGGTCAATCCCTACACCGACGAGACGGTGGAGGTGCTGCACATCGCCAACCCGCAAATCAACCAGCCGCTGGAGCCGGTGGTGCGGGCCGCCAAGCTGTATGACGACCCGGCGGAGGCGGCCAGGCCGCCGGCGCCGTTCCTGCTGGACTGGACCGTGGCCGGCGACACGGTGTTCACCGAGCAACGCAGCCATCTTTGGGCCAAGAACCCGCTCGATCCCGCCGTGTGGAAGCGCGAGAGCAGCGGCCCGATGATCCGCATCACCGATAGCACCACGTATGTTCTTAGGCTGAGCGAACTGCAAGATCAGCGGCTGACCACGGTCGGGCATCACGGCCAGTGGACGCACGTCCGGCCCTGGCAGCCGTTCATGCTGATGGGTGCCGCCGACGGCCACTGCATGTTCCGCTGCTTCACCGGCAGCGCCTCGCGTCTGGACGATCTGCCCCAGGACATCGTCAGGCTGGTGGAGCGGCGCAACCCCGACTTCCTCGACGCGCCGGTAAAAGTCGAGCCTAGCGTGCCGGGGCTGGTTCGCTTCATGCGCGACCGCAAGCCGGCGCCGCCGCGCGGCGGCTAGAGTCAAATCCGAGCACATCGAATCAGAAGTGCTCGATCACCGCTTCGTTTGGTCGCATTTTCACCGATTTGATTCATGGGCTAACCGGTTCCCACTTGTCGGGAAATGCTCTTATGCGTCAGTTCACCGTCAAGACGAACGTGCCGCCGTTGTTCTCATAGATATAGGCGGTGACCTGGATGGTGTAGCTGCCGGTGGTGCCCGGGGTGAACGTGAGGCGCACGTCGGTGCCCGTGCCGCCGCCGCCGCCCTGGCGCACGACGTTGCCGCTGGATGACTCGAACACATAGATGTAAGGCCTGGCCAGCGTGCCGTTGTTAGTGCTGGAGCCCTTCACTTCGATTGTATACTGCTTGCCGGCAGTCATGCTGCCGCGGAAGTTCTCGTGGCCGCCGGGGCGTTTCAATTGCCCGGTCACCGGTGTGCCGACCGCGAACGGACACGAACCCGGATAGCAGGTGGTGTAACGCACCGCCGCCGCCGGCAGCTGGCACATCGTCGTCATGTCGGTCGTCACGCCGACGTTGCTGTTGCTGACGAGATGCTGCAGGAACCCGCTGAAGGTGCCTTCGGCCCGGATAACGTAATGATAGACATCGGCCACCGGCGTATAGCCGATAGCCGCCTGGATGGCCGCCACGGGAATGATCAGTCGGCCGCCGGCCGGAACCGATGCCGTCGTATACGTGCCGATGCGCGCGCCGTTGCGCGCATCGAAAATGCCGAGTGTCGCCGCGGCCGCCGCAGTGGAGGGGTTACTGACCACCACCGAACTGGGGAAGCCGAAGTCCAGGATCGACGAGTGAACGTTGATCAAGTCGCCTGCCTGCGCGGCCACGCTGGCGTCGCAGGTGCTGAGGTTGGTCAGCGTGCCATCGGCCGGACGGTACAGCACGTGCTGGAAGTATCCGGTGATCTGGGTTTGCAACGTCGTACTGTAATAGGCGGGCTTGGCGATGCCGGCGCCGAGCGCGCTTTCGACGGTGGTGATCGGATACTGCGCCGAAGCCCCCGCCGGGATGCTCGGACTGGTCCAACTGCCGAGGCTTTGTCCGGTAGTCGAGTTCGACAACGCCACGTTGACCGTACCCGCCGTTGTGCCGGTATTGAAGAAGCGCAGGAACGATTGCGATGCACTCTGACCCGACGAGAAAATCGGACCGGGCTGACGGACGGCGGCGGTGGAAGGCGGCGCGGTGATGATGCCGAACGCGCAGACGGTCGTCATGTCGGTAATGACGCCGTTGCGCAAGTTGTTGACAAGATGCTGCAGCAAGCCGGAGAACGAGTTCTCGATTTTGACCGTGTAATGATACATGGTCGAAGTCGGCGTGATTCCGGCCGCCGACTGGATGGTGGCGACGGAGATGATCGTCTGCGCGTTGGCCGGGATCGACGGGGTCGTGTAGGTGCCCAGGCGCGCGCCGTTGGCGGAATCGTAGATGCCGAGCGTCGCCATTCCGCTGCCGGTGCCGGTGTTTGTGACCGCGATGGAGCTGGGAAATCCAAAGTCGAGGATGGTCGAATGGACGTTGGCCACCTGGCTGGCGTTCGCGGTGACGCCGGCATCGCAGGTGCTGAGATTGGTCAAGGTGCCGTCAGCCGGACGATAGAGGACGTGCTGGATGTAGCCCGTCATGTCGGACTGGACGGCGGCCGCGAAAAACTGCGGCCTGGCAGTGCCGGGCGTCAGCGCGGTTTCGACCGTAGTGATGGGCACCTGGAGCGCCGCCCCGGCGGCGATGCTGGGGCTGGTCCACGTCCCCAGCGTCTGGCCCGAGCCCGCGTCGGCCAGCACAACGTTGACGCTGGACGCCACGCTGCCGGTATTGGCGAAACGCAGGAACGACTGAGCGCCCGCCTGCGCCGACGAGTAGACCGTGGCCAGGCGCAGGGTCGGCACGAACGTCGCCTGGACGCTGCGGCTGGCGGTCATGCTGAGCGCGCAGGCCGCCGTGCCGGAGCAGGCCCCGCTCCAGCCCGTGAACTGCCAGCCGGCGGGCGCGATGGCGGTCAGCGTGACCTGGCCGCCCCCGGAGATTGTCGCGGCGCAGGTGGGCCCGCAATTGATGCCGCCCTGGGAACTGGTCACGGTTCCAGTGCCGCTCACGAACACGGCCAGCATGGGCGTGCCGGGCTGAGTGAGGAAACTGCGGAAACGGGCGATCGTCGGCGCGATCTCGCGGATCTTGCGCGAGTTGTTGGCCGCTTTGGGGTCGTTGTCCGGCACGCCGATGGGACGGCCGTTATAATTGATACTGGGATTGCTGTAGTACTGGATGCGCGGACACAGGATGCTCAAGCTGTCGCACTCATCGTCATAGGCCATGACGTCGCGGAACTTGGCGGTCGTGTCGATATAGCCGTAGTTGTAGCCCTGCGGGCCGGGCACATCGTTGGTGACGACGAAGCGATCGTGATTAGCGCCGAGATTATGCCCCACCTCGTGCGTGAAGGTGCTGGGCAGGCAGCCGCCGCTGGAATTGGTCAGGCTGACGCCGTACCTGACCAGCGCGCCGATGGAATTGGGGAACTGATCGGCATCGTCGTTAATCCAGGCAAGCCCGCAAGAGGTATTGGCGTACGAGGCGAGAACCGCGACGAGGTCCGCCTGCACGACGGCGCGCATCTGCTGGATGCGGGCAAAATCGCCGACGCCGTTGGTGGCATCGTTGAGGATCTGGTTGTCGGTGGCGCTGCCCTCGGTGTAATTGACCCGCTCGACACCAACAAGCTGGCCTTGCACGCTGATCTGCGAATTGGCGAGCGTGGCGTTAAGGTCGGCCATAGCCAGCGAGATCGCCGCGCCCATGTTGGCGATATTGGTGGCGGCTTTGGGCGTATAGACGATCAGGACGCGCAAGGTCGTCTGCGCATCGGCGCTGGAGCGTTCGAGCATTCTGGGCGCGGACGGACCTTCGGCCGGCGGCCGCGGCGGGCGGATGGCGTCGGACAGTGGGCGCTGCGTGGGGTCGAGCCATTCGCGGCTGGACCGTTCGCGGATTTCGCGCACGACATGCGCGCCGTCGCCGGCCGGAAACACCGTGATGCTGCGACCGTGTGCCACGATGCTGGCGCTGACGTCGCCGCCGTCGATGACAATCGTCGCCGAGCCGAGAGGATCATCAACAACACCGCCCAGCCACACGACATGGCCTTGCTCGTTCCGATGCTGGTCGAGCTTGACCAGGTGAATTTCGACGTCGTCGAACAGGTTGAGCGTTAGTTGCGCCGGCGTGCCGATGATGCGGCCCGCGGTGTCGAGTTGCAGCGGCGCCGCGCCGAGCATGGCGTTAAGATGGCCAGTGTCGATCGTGACCGTGCGCGCCCGCTGTACGCGTGGGTCAGCGGCCTGGGAGGTTTCGGTCGCGCCGGGCGCTGGCGCTTCGGCAAACAGTCGTCCGCGCGCCAGCGGCAACGCGGTGATCTGCTGCTGGATCGAGGGACGATTCACCTCGTGCGGGCTGAGCGGCCGCGTACTGTCAGTCTGTGCGACGGAGGCGAAAGCGCAGGCCACTGCACCCGACACCGCCACCGCGACGAAGCGGCGGAGCCGAGAACGCTGCGTCGTATGTTTTATCGCCATGAACCAAACGCCCCATTCACACGCCAAGTATAAGTCCGGCACGCCGCAATTGAAACGAACAGCAGACAACGCGGGTTGCCGCATAACCCCCGGTTATGGGCGCGGCGTGACGTCAGATTTTTCGGAGGCTAGAAGGGTTTGACGACACCCAGGAAGGCCATCAGCGCCACCAGGAACCAGATCAACAGCGCCGCCTTGGAGGCGACCTTGCGGTTGTCCTTGATCATCTGCTCGCCCGTGGCGACATTGTCGCCGCCCTTGCGGATCAAGTCGAAGGCCACAACCCAACGACCGGCAATCAACCGCAGCCAAATCCCGTTCATGATGATGCCTGCGAACAGAACCATCTTCAGCGCCAGCCATGTGGCGGCAATCGGTTCGCCGGTGATGAGGCTGTAGCCGCCGAGGCCCAGCATGCCCGCCAGCACGACGTAGCGGATGGCGAAGTCGACCCGCTGCAGGGCTTTGCCAAGCGGCTCGTTCTTCTTGTGGTGCACTTCCCACACCAGCCACAGCCAAGCGAGCCCGAACACCCACAACGCCGCCAGCCACCCGCCCGTGATCGGCGAACCCCAGTTCACGGACAACGTGAAGCCGACCGGGACCATCAGCACCAGGGCAGTGCGCGGCGCCATGTCGATCAGGACGCCGATCTCGCGAGTGCGCAGCCGCTCGTCGAGGGGAATGTCGTCGCGTGTCAGCCGCTTGCTGTGCAGAAACACGCCCAGATCCGCTCCCAGCCAATAGGCGAACAAGACGACGTGGACGAACGCCACCACGCGCATGACATCGATATCCATGATTTCCCCCTCGAAGATTCAGGCCGCCGAGAGTGCCTCAGGCCACGGCCAAACGGCGAGCGGCTTGACGGCCGCTGCTCGCCTAGCGTCCGCGAAATCGCGGGACTTGACAAGCACTTAGGTCGGGGCAGGGGGAGAGGGCGCCAGGGGTTAACCAATCGTTAGGCACCCATTCCTAGATTAAGGGTGTGGGACTCTGAATCCGGGCCCGTGCACGACAGGGTGGACGGACCGCATCACATTCAAGGCCGGGGACTATGCCGCTGCGTTTCTCGATCGAGCCGACGACACTAGCCCGTACCGCGGCGGCAACACTCGTCGCCGTCATGGTTTCGGGCTGCGCCGGCATGTCCGACATCGAATTCTTTCCTGCCTTCAACCGCACCCAGGAGCAAGCCGCGGCGGCGCCGAGCCCATCGGTCGAGACGCAACCCGTGGACCCGCTGACCGCACCGCCACCCGCCATCGATCCCTTGACCGCGCCGCCCCCCAGCGTCGATCCCATGGCGGCTCCGGCCAGTTCGGCCTCGTCCGGATCGCGGTTGGTGCCGCTGGGGACCCTGGCACCGGTCGAAACGGCGGCGGCCCCCCGGCGTTCGGGCCCGGCCCCCTTGATCCCGAATGCGCCGGCGACGTCCGCCGCAGTCCCTGCGGCCGAGCCCGCACCGCAGCCCATGGCGCAAGTGCAAGCTAGCGCCGCGTCACCGGCGGCGCCCGGTCCGACACAACCGACCGCCGTCCTGCCGGTGGCCGCGCCGCAATCGGCCCCACCGCAACCGGCCCTGCCGCAACCGGAAACCCTGGCCGTGGCCGCACAGCCCGCGCTCCCCAGCCCGGCGCCGGTTCAGGCCCCGAGCCAGCGGGCTACGCTGGCCGACTTCTTCAAGCGCACCATGCCGACCACGGATCCGCAGGTCGCCGCACCCGGCACCGGCGTCCTGTTCCCGGAACCGCCGCAACCCGAGGCCCGGGAATTCATCCCGGCCCAGATCGCGGCGGCCGAGCCAATGACCAACGCGGCGCGCCTGGCGCCGAAACTGAGCGTGGCCGACAGCAATATCATCCGCCGCTTCGAGGTGTTGTTGCGCCTGTTGGACGAAGGATTGATCACGCAGGACGAATACGACAGGCGGCGCAGCGCGAACATCGGGGCGTTGCTGCCCTATTCGAAAGACCCGCCGGGCATCGGGCTTGATCGCACCGTACCGGCAGCGGGCGCCATCTCGGCGCGACTGCAGGCGTTGGGGCGTTCCTTGGAAATGCGGGCGATCACGGCGCGCCAGCATGAACTGGAGCGCGGCATCATCCTGAATTCGCTGCTGCCGGAGCGGCCCGATCCGCGCGCCCCGAAGGCCCCACCGCCTGCCGACATGTTCGCGCTGGCCGATGCCGCGGCGCGGCTGGGCTACCTGCGCGAGGAAGAGCTGATTACCGAGGCCGAGTTCGAAGCCGAGAAAGCCGCCATGGATCGGGTCATGCGCGGTGCCGACCCGATCGAGCGCAAGCCGGTCGCGGCTTCGGCGGCTAAAGCCGCGCTGCCCAAGGCGGCGCCACCCGAAGCCGCGCCGCCGGCGCCTGAGACGCTGGCGGGCCCGGTATTGCATCTGGCCTCGTTCCGCAGCGCCGAGGGCGCGCGCAGCGGCTTTGAGCAGGCCAAGGCCAAGAACCCGCAACTGTTCGCCAACTTGCGTTACGAGGCGCGCCGCACCAACGTGCCAGGCCAGGGGACATTCTACCGGTTGCTGGTCGGCCCGTTCGATAGCTTGGCCGCGGCGGAAGCCGCATGCGTCGAGATGAAGAAGGCCGACCAGTTCTGCCGCCCGACGCCGGACGGCTCGTGATCGCGAAAGGTCAACCCATGCGCACCGTCGCGTTCGTGCCGGCCAAGGGCGAATCGAACCGCATCGCCAACAAGAACACCGTCATCCTAGACGGCGAATACCTGTTCAAGCGCAAGCTGATCCAGCTGCTCGAGTGCAAGGAGATCGATGAGGTCTATCTGGACACCGAGAGCGAGCGCATGATCGAACTGGCCTCGGACCTGCCGATCAAGGTGATGCGGCGCGACCCTAAGCTCGCGTCCAACAAAACCGACGGTCACGAGTTGTTCGCCAACGAGGCCCGGCACGTCAAGGCGGACATCTACGTGCAAAGCCTGTGCACCAGCCCGTTCATCGGCGCCGAGACACTGACACGGGCCCTGAAGGCCCTGAAAGCCAGGCCGAGCGCGGACTCGCTGGTGGCGGTGCAGAAGCGCAAGCTGTACACCTGGAGCAAAGGCCGACCCGCCTACGGCGAGGGACGCATACCCAACTCGGTCGACCTGCCCGAGACGATCATCGAATCCATGGGCCTGTACATCGTCAGGCGCAAACCAGGGGCCAAGCCCCCGACCCGGCGCTTCGGCGACAAACCGATCCTGTTCGAGATCAGCGACGAAGAGGCGGTGGACGTCAACTGGCCCGAGGATCTGGCTTTGGCCGAGCGGATTTGCGCCGGACACCGCGCCGTGCACAATGCCGCCTTGGACGCCATTCGTCCGCATCTCTGTTCGTCGCTGCTGGCCGACATCTGCAAAGAACGCGGTCTGAAAGCCTTACTGCCGCCCGGGTTCAAGCGCGTCTCCGGCCGTTCGGTGCTGGGCGTGGCCAAGACGCTGGAACTGCGCCGCCTGCGCAAGGGCGACGATTGGCAGGGCATCTATACGGCGCTCGGCACCTACAACTTCATCCGCCCCGGCGACGTCATCATGGTGCAGAACCATGTGAAGGATAAGGCGTATTTTGGCGATCTCAACGCCAACATCGCCGTCCGTTCGGGCGCTGTGGGGGCCGTGGTGGACAGCTATACGCGCGACTCGGCCGAACTCAACGGGCTCGAGTTTTCGGTCTTCGCCAAGGGCATCAACTGCGACGACATCAAGTACGAAGGCACCGTGCGCGCGATGAACAAGCCGATCACCATCGGCGACGTCGTCGTCAGCAACGGCGACTATGTCTTCGCCGACGACGACGGCGTACTGGCGATTCCCAAGGCCCTCTGGCCGAGCATCCGTGACGAGGCGCTGGCGACGTTGAAGAAGGAATTCGACATCCGCTACGCCATCATGCGGGGCGAAGACGTCGCCAAGGTGCTGGGCAAGCACGGCGCATTCTAGAGTCAAATTCCACGCCACCCGGTTTCCGCTTGTCGTGAGAACGCTCCGGTCGCCGGTCGGGCTACGCGGCGTCCTGCACGAACGGCTGGCCGAGTTTGCGGCAGAGATCGGCGCGCGCCAGTTCCTTGCCAAGGTAGGCCGCATGATCGAGCTTCGTCACCCAGCCGTTCAGGATCAGGCTCCAATACACCGTGCGGGCGTCGGGTCCTTCGATGGTGCGGAGAAGCCGGTCCCGATAGTCGTAATGTTCGACGAACAGGCCCTCGGCGCGGGGGTCAATGACAAAATACCCGCCTTTGTCGAGCTTGATTCGGTCCGGCGGCGGCGCGGTTGCCACCACATGAGGCACGACGGCCTCGGCCGGCGGCACCGGCAGGTCGAGCGGCGGCAGCGGCGGTTTCGGCGCACGGGCGGCAAGCTCGGCGACCTTGACCGCGATGAGGGCAGGGTCGGTGCAGCCGATGAGATTGATCGGTTCGACCTGGCGGCGGAAAGCGTCGACTTCGGCACGGTCGAGATTGGGCAAAACCGGCCGCATTCCGGGCGAGCCGGGAATGCGGCGCGCGGCGTCGATGCCGTTCTTGAACAGCGCCAGGAAGGTGGCGCCGGTGAGGTGCTTGGGCGGCTCGGCCCCGGCACAGACGAAATAGCGAATGGCGGGGTTCGAGATGACGTTGCGGATGATCTTTTCGATGCCGATGTTCTCGGTCTCGACCTTGCCGACGATGCACAGACCTGTCGGCTTGGCATCGGCCACTTCTTTGGCGAGGGCGACGCTGCCCAACGTGGTGACAGCGACTGGCGCCGCCGGGTCCAGAACGTAATAGCTGCCGGGAACGAACGGCCAGATCCGCTTCTTGGCTTTGGTCGTGGCGAAGGTGCGGGAGAGAAAGAATCCGAAATTTTCCATGGTTCCCATGAGCGGCCTCGTCGCAGGTATGGGGCACTGATGGAAGGATTTTAACGGACGCCGAGCAAGCTCGCACTTCGCGTCTGCACGGACAGACGGCTCAAGCTGGTTTTGTTCAGAAAATGGAACTGAAGCGGGGAAAAACGCGGCCAGTTCGGGCTTGATATGTTCGATAGGCCTCGCCGAACTCGTCCAACAGCAAGCGCTCCTCGCGCGGGACCCGAAAGACCAGGAAAACAAGCCCTGCCAGGAAGATACTGCTGCCGCCCACCCAGTTCTGAAGGGTCAGGAATTGCCCCAGGCCGGCGACAAGAAGGGCGGCGTACATCGGATGGCGGATGTATCGATAGACGCCGCGATCGACCAAGGTGTGTCCATGCCGCACTTCGAGGCCCATCGACCAATTAAGGCCGAGATCGGCATGGGATCGCCAGAACAACAGCGCCGCCAGGGCGAGAAGATCGACCCCCAGCCACCCCACGAGGCCGGGCAGCGTGAAATCGAGGCGCACGAAGACCGGCGTAAAGATCTGCAAGAGTGGAATGGGGATCATGGCGATGACCGCAACAGCGATCAGGGCGCGATCGAGCATCGAGGCGATGCGGCGCTTCGGCCGGTGATGCCGCATGCGCCACTGGTAGTAGCCGCGCAGCGCGCCGATGACCAATGCAAAGACAAGAAAGGCGGCGTGCAACGGGTCCACGCGCGGCTCCGTCGTCTAGCCCGCCAATTTCAGTGGCGGTGCGCGGTTCTCGTCGCAGGTTTCCACTTCGATCGTGACGTGACTGATCGCCGGAATGCGCGCCAGCAGCCCCTTGTAATGCGCCGGCGGGCGCGGCGTATGCGTGACCACCGTGGCGATCAACGCCAAGTGCCCCGGGCCGACGCGCCAGATGTGCAGATCGGCCACGCGATTGTCGGCGTCGGATTCCAGCAGGGCCCTGGCAGTTTCCGCCAAGCCTTGCCGCGGCTCGGTGTCCAACAGCACGCGGCCGGTGTCGCGCAATAGCCCGTACGACCAGCGGGCAATCACCGCCGCGCCGACGATGCCCATGACCGGATCAAGCCAGGCCCACCCCATATAACGCCCGCCCAGCAGCGCGATAATCGCGAGCACGCTGGTCAGGGCATCGGCCAGCACGTGCAGATAGGCCGCGCGCATGTTGTGATCGTGATGCTGGTGATGGTGCTCGGCATCATGCTCGGGCTCGTCGCCGGCGTGGTCCCGATCGTGATGATGGTCATGATCCTCGCGCAGCAGCCACGCGCAGACCAGATTGACGACCAACCCCAAAACGGCCACCAGCGTGGCGTCATCGAAGTTGATCACCACCGGCTGCAACAGCCGTTGAGCCGATTCCCAGACCATCAGCAGGGCCACGACCCCGAGGAGCAGGGCCGAGGCGAAGCCGGCGAGGTCGCCGACTTTGCCCGTGCCGAAGCTGAAAAATGCGTTGTCGCGGTGGCGGCGGGCATAAACGTAGGCGAAGGCCGAGATGCCCAAAGCCGCCGCATGGCTGGCCATATGCCAGCCGTCGGCCAGCAGGGCCATGGAGCCGAACACGATGCCGGCGGCGATCTCGACGACCATCATAACAAAGGTGATGACCATCACCGCCCGGGCGGCGGCCTCGTTGCGGCTGTGCCGCAGGCCGAGATAGGCGTGGTCGCGCCGCCATTGTTTCAGGCTATCGTCGTGCATGACACCATCCTAACCGCCCCGGCAGCTGAATAGAACAGTCGAACGCCCGCGACAACGGGGGTGGGATCGAGCTGAGCCAGATCAGGGCATGATGGACCGCGCACACGCGGCCCGGTCAGCCGAGGCGCAGTGCCTTGAACCGGTTCCGGCCTTCCGCTTTGGCGGCATAGAGCTGGCGGTCGGCCGCCGTCACCAATGCAAGAGGATCGCCCTTGTCAGACGGCATGGCCTGCGCGACGCCCAGGCTAACGGTGACGTGATCGGCCGCCGAAGATTTGGCATGGGGGATTTGTAACGCGGCCACGGCCTTGCGGATGCTTTCGGCGGCGGTCGCGGCGCCCTGGAGGTCGGTTTCCGGCAGGAGGACGACGAATTCCTCGCCGCCGTAGCGCGCGGCGAGATCGGCCGGCCGCCTGACGACGTTGGCCACCGCGCGGGCGACCTTGCGCAGGCATTCGTCGCCTGCCGCATGACCGTAACTGTCGTTGAACTGCTTGAAGTGATCGACATCCAGCAGAATCACCGACAGCGCCTGGGCATTGCGCGCCAGCCGCCGCCATTCGCGCTGGAGCGCGGCGTCGAAACTGCGCCGATTGGCGATTCCGGTCAGGCCGTCGAGCGTTGCCAGCCGCGTTAAGGCATCGCGCTGGTTCTTCAGCGACACGTAGGTTCTGACCCGAGCCTTCAGGATCTCCAGATTGACCGGCTTGGTGACATAATCGATGGCGCCGGCCGCCAAGCCGGCAACATGATCGTCGGACCCCGCGCGCGCCGTGATGAAGACGACCGGAATGTCGGCCAGATCCTTATCTTTCTTCAGTGTCCGGCACACCGTCACGCCGTCCATGTCGGGCAAGCCGGCGTCGAGCAAGACCAAGTCGGCGGCGGTGGCCATCTGCAGGGCGGCGGCCCCGGTGACCGCCGTCAGCACGTCGTAGTCACCGGACAACGCGGTGGAGAACAACTCGCGCTGTACCGAATCGTCCTCGACGATCAAGACCTTGTATTTCTGCACCTGGAGCGCTTCCTCACCGGGTTTTCCCGACGCACAATAATGACCCGGTCCCGGTCTGGAAAGCCGCTCTGACCCCGCGCGTCCATTCGGGCCCCGTTCTAAGCGCGGACGCGGCAGCGCTGTACCTCGACCGCCCCTCATGCTCAGCTTATGACAAGGCGACGCAACTTCTGATGCCAATGCCGTCTCCGCCCGGATCCGCTGACCAGCGCTTTACGCCTCCGATCGCCGCGGTCCTGTTTTTCGCCGTCGCCGTGATGGTGATCGGACAGTCGTGCCTGTTCACGATCCTGCCGCCGATCGGCCGGCAGATCGGGCTGAGCGAATTCCAGATCGGCCTGGTCATGTCGATTCACGGCGTTTTCATGATGGCGGCCGGCCCCTGGTGGGGGGCGTTCAGCGAGACGGCGGGACGGCGACGGGTCATCGTGATCGGTGCCGTCCTGTACACGCTGTCGATCCTGATGTTCGGACTGGTGATCGACGCGGCGCTGCAGGCCGCCATCTCGGGCGCGGCGGCCATGTGGCTGTTGATCGGCAGCCGCTCGGTCTTTGCCGTGGGCGCCGGTGCCGTGACGCCGGCGTCCATGGCGCTGGCGGCCGACCTGTCCACGCGCGACGGGCGGCTGCGCGCCATGTCGCTGCTGGCCGCCGCGGTCAGCACCGGCGCCATCCTGGGGCCTGCCGCTTCGGCCGTCTTCGCGGGCTTGGGCCTTGCCGTGCCTTTTTACGTGATTGCCGCGTTGGGATTGGCGGCGCTGGCCGCGGCGCGCACCATGCTGCCCCCGGTGCGGCCGCACATGCCAGCCACCTCGTCGAGCTTCCGCACCATTCTGCACGGCCGGGTTCTGGCGATCAGTATCGCCTCGTGGTGCTTCATGTGCGGCAACTACGGAATCTTCTCCATCTTCGGCTTCCACGTCCAGGATCGTTTCGCCCTCGATGCCGTCAGCGCCGCCAGATATATGGGGCTGGGGCTGATGGGAGCCGCCGCCGTCAATGTCGTCATGCAGACGCTGGTCATCCGCCATCTCC
>Ga0073934_10007984_pt1 | contig 14373 bp, 14 predicted proteins | sample LarsenN4metaG_FD_76834 | JGI IMG/M metagenome (GOLD analysis project Ga0073934, IMG submission 76834) | Hot spring sediment bacterial and archeal communities from British Columbia, Canada, to study Microbial Dark Matter (Phase II) - Larsen... ...
AGAACCCGGTTGGAGACATCAATCAGTTCAATTGAGCCTCGCGCTTGCTGGACGCGCCTGGAGCGAAATATTTCACGGTAATTCAACGCGAGTACTGTGATGGCGAAGATCGCCATCAAGCCGATACGAAGCATGGAAAGGCCTCCTTTCATTCTCAGTCTTCTAGTAGTCAGTGTTTTGTCAGCGCGCGACAGGGTTGCCCGGGTTTGACCGATGCGGCCAAAGCGTCGCAAGGTTTCGCGCCGGGCATGGATCGACTGGACACAGGGTCGGCGATTCTGGCGTGACGTTGCGAGGTTCCTCCTCGGCGGCCGGTTCAATTTCGTCTTGAAACTCGCGGGTCGCCTTTTTGAACCCCTTGATGTCCTGGCCGAGTCCGCGCGCCAGTTCGGGGATTCTCTTCGCGCCAGGCAGCACCAGGACCACGACCAAAATGCCAACCATCTCCGGCCATCCAATCATGGCGCATACCAAAGCGAAGGAAGTGCCAAGCGAACAAATCAAGGAATCCTGCGGTTTTCCGCGCAAACTGAGCTTGCGGCGGGCGCGGATTGGCAAGGTGGCTGCCAGGAGGTGGCAAGCGGCTTATCACCTCGCCGCTTTTGGGTGTCGCACCGATGGGAACTATTCCTTCGACGGCTGACGGTGGCTTGGATGAACGTTACGCAACCCGAGCGCCGTGAGCTTCTCGCGCAAGGTCAGGCGGGAGAGGCCGAGCCACCGGGCCGCCTGGCTCTGATTTCCCTGCGCCAGCATGATGGCCTGCGTGAGAATCTCGCGTTCCGCTTCCGCGAGGATTTGCGCGTGGGCATCGCCCGCCGCCTCGTCCTGCGCGCGTTTAAGCAGATCCGCAGCGAGTGACGGCAGCGACGGCGCGGGCGCAGGCCGGTCGGCGTTGCGCGAAGCCAGAGCGTGGCGCACGGCTTCGGCGTCCATCGGCAATCCGCGCGACGCGAGCAAGAGCCGGCGGATGACGTTTTCCAGTTCGCGAACGTTGCCCGGCCACGGGTCGGTTTGCAGCAAGGCCACGGCGTCGGGCGCGATGCGCGGCGGATTGAAGCCGAAGTCAGCGGCGTTCTTGAGGAGAAAATGCTGCGTCAGCGCAGGAATGTCCTCGCGCCGCGCGCGCAACGGCGGCAATTCAATCGTGGCGACACTCAAGCGGTAAAACAGGTCTTCGCGAAAGCGGCCTTCGCGAATCATCGTCTCCAGGTCGCGGTGCGTGGCGGCGAGGATCCGCACATCCACCGGGATGGTTTCATTGCTGCCGAGCCGTTGGATGCATTTCTCCTGGAGCACGCGCAGCAGTTTCACCTGCGTGCCGGACGTGAGGTCGCCAATTTCGTCGAGGAACAGCGTGCCATGATGCGCCTGCTCGAACCGGCCCACGCGCCGCTGTTCCGCGCCCGTGAACGCGCCGCGTTCGTGGCCGAAGAGTTCGCTTTCGAGAAGCGTTTCGGGGATGGCCGCGCAATTGACGGCAATGAAGGACCCTTTGGCGCGGTCGCTGTGCTGGTAAAGAGCGCGCGCGATAAGCTCCTTCCCCGTGCCGGTCTCGCCGCGAATCAGTACGGAAACAGGCTTGGCGGCAATACGCCCGACTTCCTTGCAGACCTGCTGCATCACCCGGCTGACGCCGATAAGTGCGGTGCGAGTCGCCGGAGCGTCGGCGAGCGCGACGGGTTCGCGCATCAGCCGGCTCGCGTCCGCCGCCTTGTTCAGCAGACCGAGCAGCTCCTCCATCTCAAACGGCTTTTGCAGGTAGTCGTAAGCGCCCAGTTTGGTGGCTTCAATCGCGGTTTCGATTGTGCCGTGCGCCGTCATGAGCACAACGGGCAGGCGCGGCTGCGCCTCGTGGAGTTGCCGAACCAGTTCCAGCCCGCCGAGTCCGGGCAGGCGCAGGTCGGTGAGCACGACCTCGAAGGAATCGGCGGCGGCGCGGCGCAGTCCGTCGTCGCCACGGGTGCAATGCGTGACCGCGAAGCCCTCGTCTTCGAGCACCTGGCGGAGATTGGCCGCCAGGCGCGTGTCGTCTTCAATCAGCAGAATTTTCGGGGTGAACACCATCAGTCAATGCGGGGAAGTTTCCTCGATGCGTTGGAACTTGGGAAGCACGCGTTTGCCCGCGTAGTCGAGCGATTTGACCAACATCCAAAAGAACAGCAGCGTCGCCGCGGACACGGCCAGCGCCGCCAGCCAATGCCGGGAACGGTAACAGGGCAGGGCCGGTCCGAACGCAAACAAACCCAGCAGAGCCGCCACCACCACGATGGCGTCCCAACTGGCCCGTTGCCAGTAGCCGCCGCCGAGGTGCAACCACATGCCGAACTCGTCGAAGGTGAGCGCGAGTCCGAAGCCATAAAGCGCCGCTGCCCATCGCCGGTCGCGCGGAGGCTTGAGCAGCAGCCACGCGCCGACTGCGGCCAGGAGGAAGATTCCGTGGTTAAGGTGATGGACATGCGTGCCGCCAACGTAGAGATAGAGATCGGGAATTGTTCGCGCCATGATGAGGAACACCACAACGCGCGACACGATGAACGTGCCCAGGAAAACAAGGAGGACGATTCGAGCCAGACCACGCGGCGTGGCAGTCGCTGGGGCTGGCGCGCTGGCTTCCACTTCAGCCGTAGCCTGGTCATTCCTCATGGTTCATCACTCGGCCTTGCCGCAAGTTGGCGGTCCGCGCTGAGATTCGTCGCGCCTCGCAGCCCTGGCCGGCCGGACTACGCATTTGCCGGGCTTGGGTTGTCTGCCTGGCCCGAAACAATCGGCAGCACGATGCCGAACGTCGTGCCACGACCGACCCGGGTCTGATATTGCAGCGCACCGCCGTGCTTATCAACGATGCGCGCGGCAATCGAGAGGCCGAGGCCCGTTCCCGCTTCCTTGGTGCTGAAGAACGGGTCGAACAGCCGTTGCTCAACTTCCGGCGGGATGCCCTTGCCGTTGTCGGCCACTTCCAATACGGCCACTTCCTGCACGCGGCCATTGAGTTTCGCCTGACGGGCGTGCGCTCGAAGCGTCACCGTTCCTTGCTCTTCAATCGCCTCGGCGGCGTTGCGAACCAGATTGACGAGCACCTGTTTGATCAACGACACGTCCATCGAGACGAGTTGCTCGGTCTGCGAATCGAGTGCCAAGCGAATATGACTCTGTTCCAGCGCGGCCGCCATGAGGCTGTGGACTTCGCGCAGCGGCGTGTCCGCCCGCACGACCTTGAAGCGCGGTTCTGATGGGCGCGCGAACTGGAGCACGTCCTGTACGATGCGTTCCAGCCGCGCGATTTCGTCGCTGATCACCGTCGAGTCGGACAGCCCGGCTTCGTTGCCTTTGATGTGTTTGGCCAGCGTGTAGAGGCGGGCTTTGATCGAGGTGAGCGGGTTGCGGATTTCGTGGGCGATGCCGGCGGCAAGCGTCCCAAGCGTGGCAAGCTTTTCCTGCCGCTCCAAAACCGCTTCGCTTTGGACGAGCCGCGTGCGCAGCGGTGCAATCAGGTCGCGATAAACAAACCATCCAAGACCGGCCGTGAGAGCCAGCGACAACGCAGCGCTGTCGAAGAGAAGGAAGCGCATATGGCCAAGCTGGGCATTGGCCTGACTGAGAAAACCTTCGCGGGCCTCGCCGTGGGCCGCGGCGAGTTGTTGACCCAAGGCGAGGAGGCGGTCCGCCTTGCCTTCGAATTCCGTGATTTCCGGCAACGCTTCCTGGTTGGCCGCGACCGGCTGCCTGCTGGCTTGCACCTGTCGAGCGGCCTGGACGTATCTGTCATAGGCCACGTTGAGCTGCTGGAGAACTTCGCGTTCGCGTTCGGTGTTGAGCTGTGGCGCTTGCTCGCCCATCCACCGATCGAGGTCTTTGCTTGCCTGCTCGAATTCGCTCCAAATTGCCGGCTCGCGGCGCACGGTAAAGCGCAGCATCGAGTTGTTGAGCGCCAGGAGGCGGCGTTGGAATTCGTCGGCGAGACGGAAGCGAGCCAGGTGCGCGGCGGTGAGCCGGCGCTGGAGTTCATCCACTCGCTGGCCGGAGTTCCAAATGGCCCATACGCTCAGGCCGGCAATCAGGGCAATCGCTCCGGCTAGTAAAACCAGCCGGGCGGAAAAATATGAGCGCAATGGCGACATACTCGGGCTTGCCGAACAGGTTGTGGGTGCGCGGTCATTCAATTGGACAGAGCTGGTTGCGGGTCGTTCGATGGGCCGCCCACGCACACCCCGGGAGGCTGATAACCTGTTTTCCAACGCATGGCAAGCCGCTGACCATGACGCGCGTTTGGGAGAGCCTCTTTTCGGGCCAAAGTTCTGCCAATCAACGGTCGTGTCCGATGGCATGGCCAACGCTTAAGGACCTGCGAACCGCCCGCCGACAGTCGGCGGGTAACGCGAGAAAGAGCAAACCACCATCGAAGGCTATGAATACAAAATCCAACATGCTCAAAGCTTTGGCGCTGGCGCTCGGTGTCCTCTACCTCGGTCTGGCGGGAGCAAGAGCGGACGACGCGTCCAGGCTGCGAACCGAGCGGGGCACAATCAAGTCCGTGGACCAGGAACATCGTTCGCTGGTCCTGACGGGTCACAAGGCAAAGACCGAACACACGTTCCAATGGAACGACCAGACCAAGTTCACCGAGGGCAGTAAAGCCGCGTCAGCAACTGACCTCAAAGCAGGCGAACACGCACTCATCCATTACGAGGCGGGCAAGGGTGTCGCAACGATGAAGAGCATCAGTCTGACGCCAGCCAACGCGGCAAGCAGCATGCATCGCGTTCGCCTTCCAGCGGAAAGAGCAAGTAACCCAGCGCAGGTGAGCCTCGCAGAGCGGGTCGCCGGATCGCCCTGCGCGGCCTCAACCCTCAACCCGCCGCGCTCATGAAAGCGCCAGTGACTTTCGCAGCGGACATGCCTGAGACGATCCCAATCCACGCTTGGGATGCAAAGGACGGACCGGGTCGGATCAAGCGCATTCTTGTGGTGGACGACGATGAAATGTTTCTGGACTTGGCCGCGACGATGCTGAACAGAGCGGGTTTCAGCGTTGATACAGCCGGCGATGGCGAAGCGGGATGGACCGCCCTTCGCGCCGGAGCTTACGACCTGTTGATCACTGACAATGACATGCCGCGATTGACGGGTGTCGAGCTTGTAACGCGGGCGAGAGAGGCGGGAATGACGTTGCCCGTGGTCATGGCTTCCGGGTCTTCCGCGCTCGAAGCCATCCACGGTTCGGGTTGGCTCAACCTCGCAGCTTGTCTGCGCAAACCGTTTGCCATCCACGAACTCGTGGAGATCGCGTCTCGTGTCGCGTTGTCCCGACCAACCCCGGATCCAGTGACTGAGTCCACAGGTCCGCGACTAAGCGCCGCCATTTTTGTCCCACCCAGTAACCGCTGGGGATTGAACGAATGAGCCTCTGGGACGTTCACAATCATCTGTAAATCTTCCATGAATGCACTTGTCTCAGAACTCGGCACCGATCCTGATTCGCAGCTTTCGGCCAACAGGATCGACTGCCTGAAACGCATCCTTGTTGCAGATGACGACGCCACGGTCCGCGCCGCGCTGGCCGGCGTGCTCGAATCCGAGGGCTACGTAGTGGATGAAGCTCATAACGGCATCGAGGCCGTCACTCGCGCCATCGAACATTCACCCAATCTCGTCCTGCTCGACCTCGCCATGCCGCACTGGGACGGATGGAAGGCATTGGGCCGATTGGATCGGGTCAAGCACTTGCTGCCCGTCATCGTTATTACCGCCCGGCCCAACCAATACGAGGAGGCGGTGCGGCTGGGCGTGGATGCTTTCATGGAAAAACCGCTCAACATCCCGGTGTTGTTGTGCGCCATCAAACGTCTGGTGAACGAATCGCCGGAGCGTCGCATGGCGCGCGTGACCAACCGGGCCTTTGTCACCCGGTTGCTCGAAAGCAAACCGAACGCAAAGCAGTATCCCGATTTCTATTAAGCCAGGATGTGAAGACTTAACCTGCCGATGCATCGTGTCATGAGAAATCCTTTGCACCCAAGGCGCACCGCACCCTGCCGCCGACGTGAGAAAACGGACAGACGGGAGCCGCCGGGAGAGAACCAACTCACGTCGGCGGCACAGACGGATGTGTCCCCATCCGCCGACGGCGCGCAACCCTCGCGCAAATGCATCCTCGTCGTGGACGACGACCCCGGCGTGCGCGACTCGCTGTTGGCTGTGCTGAGGGAAGAAGGCTACCGGGTGCTGGCTGCCGCCGGCGGAATCAATGCGCTATCGATCGCCGCCAGCGCGTCTCCGGACCTCGTGCTGCTGGATCTCAATATGCCGGATCAGAGTGGCTGGGATACGTTTGGGCGGCTCAGCAGTGAGAATCCACTGCTTCCGGTCATCGTCATCACCGGCAGGCCCAACCAACTGTTCACCGCGTGCAATGCTGGTGTCGGGGCGTTGTTTGAGAAGCCCTTGGACATCCCCATCCTGCTCAAGATCGTCAAGACCTTGCTCGCAGAACCAGCTGAAGTGCGGCTGGCGCGCATTGCCGGACATAACGCACCATTCCACTACCTGCCTCAAGGCGGCCAATACCGCGCCACCAAAGGCTGAGGGCACAACGCGAATTCCCAGAATAAGTCGCTTCGTGGCTCGCGGTGGTGTGACGGCGAGCACGACCTGCCAGGGCTGAAGGCCCGATTGATACCAGTCCAGGGCAACATCCGGGCAACACCATGGACCGGTCTGAAACAGGCCATTGGTCTGAGGCAGGAATGCCTGCGCCAAGCTGTCGCTGTACTTTGTCAACCGCCCTGGGTGATGATGCCGTCGTTGCCGAGCGGCAGGACCGGGGCAGGACGCGGGCCGCGCGGCGCCGCAGGAGTGCCGCGCGCAGGTCCACCGGGGACACTGTGGCCTACGGCCGCATATGGTCGGCGATGTTGCCGGTGTTCCGGGCGTTGCCGCGGAACTTCGGCCAGGGGCTGGAGGCAAGCGGTTGGGAACCGGCCAAAGCGGAGAAGTCGCGTTGCTGGAGGTAAGTGGGCAGATAGATCTCGCCTTTCGGCCCAATCGCGGGCGACGCGTAACCCTGGCCGTAAACGTAAAAGGACCATACCAGCTCCCGTTTGCGATTCAGGCACAGCAGCAGGCCGGAGCGTGAGATGAAGCAGAACGAACCATCCATCAACGCGGCGGCGGAGCTTTCGAGGAAATCGTGCGTGGCATATTCAATTATCCTTTGCCCTTCCCGCGTGACCACCCAAAGGCTCTTGTTGACGCCGACATACACGTCGCCAATCTCACCAATCGTGGGAGACGACTCACTGACTCCGCCGGTGCGCAGTTTCCACCGCAGAGTGCCGTCCAGGTTGAGCGAGTAGAGATGGCCATCGGTGGAAGTGAAGTAAAGACAGTCGCTGCCTTGCAGGGCAGGGGACGAGGCGATGGCGCCCGCGGTGACATACTCCCACTTCTTCTGGCCGGCGGGATTGACGGCATAGAGCTTGCCGTCGTGCGAACCGAAGTAGATCGTTCCGTCCATCCCGATGGCGGGCGAGGAAACAACCGGGGCGTCCGTCAGGAACTCCCATTGTTTCTTGCCATCCGCCGACAATGCGTAAAGCCGCTTGTCCCATGAGCCGAACAGAACCTGGCCCTCGCTGGAAAGGGCGGGGGACGAATCGATCCAGGCCTCCGATTTAAAAGTCCATTTGACGGTGCCGGAAGGGGTCAGCGCGTACAGGGTGCGATCGCGCGAACCGAAGTAAATCGTTCCGTCGGCGGCGATTGCCGGGGAGGAGCGGATTTCGCGTCCCGCCTTGAAGACCCATTTGGTTGATCCATCGGGTTCCAGGGCCCAAAGCCGGCCGGTGAACGTCCCAAAATAGATCGTGCCGTCGGGCGCCAATGCCGGGCTGGAATCGCAGTCCGCGCCGATCTCAACGGTCCAGAGTTTTTCCAGCGTGGGATCTTTTGGAGGCGGCTTGGCCGGAGCGTCCGCTCCGTAAGACAGCGCGACGGCCATGCTCACGCTCAAGCAGACCGGGTTCAGTAAGAAGCGCCTCATCCTGCGCTGATGCTGGATATTTTGAGGCCGGAGCGCGAATCGAAAGCGTGCTACTGCTTGGTTTGCTGGGGAGCGATGGCGAAGGAGACCTTCTGGATGCCCTCGCGGCGCACCAGGTCGAGAACCCGGATTACTGAGCCGTGGGTGGCGTCCTTGTCACCGCTGATGTAAACGGGAACATTGGTGTTCGCGCGGAACTTGTTGGAAAGATAGGTGTGCAGCTCGACGATGTTGACCTGCTTCTTCTCGATGAAGATGTCGCCGAGTTTGTCGACCGAGATGTTGACGATGTCCGGCTTGAAGTCGCGCTTGGCCATGGTTGCCGTGGGCAGGTCCATCTTGATCGACTGCAGGCGAATCATGCTCAGGCTTGCCATCATGAAGGCGGCCAGCAGGAAGAACATGATGTCGATCAGCGGGATGATCTCGATCCGCGCTTTTTTGTGCGGGAGAGGTGAGCCTATTTTCATGGCGAATGGGGCAGCTCCGGAATCGGCTTAAGCGGATTTGCCGGTGGTTTCGCGACGGAACTCAATGGTGTCAAACCCCTTTTGCTTGGCGGCGCCGACCATGACTTCGACATTGGTGGCGGCGGATTCGAGCTCGAACTGGAGCTGCGCCAGCTTGCGGGTGAAGTAATTGAACGGGATCAGCGCCACGATGGCGATGGCCAGGCCGCACATGGTGGCGATCAGCGCCTCGCCAATGCCGCCGGTAATCTGGCCGGTGGCCCCTTCCACCGTCGCATCTCCCAGGGACAGGAACGTGCGGAAGATTCCAGACACGGTTCCGAGCAATCCGAGCAAGGGGGCCAGCGTGACGAGCGTGTCCATCACGGTCAGGAAGCGACCGGCCTTTTGGAGTTCCACGCCCGCGGCCACCTGCAAAGCGCCTTGCAGCGAAGAATGGAAATGATTCATGCCGTGCCAAATCATCCGGATGACGGGGTCCTTCGAACCCTTGGAGAGCTCGGAAGCCTGGCGGAAGTCGCCGTTCTCGATCGAGGCAAAAAGCTTCTCGAGGGTTTCGGGATCCCGCCGCATGCTCTCGCGCAGCCACCAGAAGGTGCGCTCGCCCACCACGGCGACGGCCACGATCCCCGTGATCAGAATCGGCCACATGATCGGTCCGCCTGCTTCAAAGTACTTGACCAGGATGTTCGCTAGCATAATCACTCAGTTGTCTGCTTCGTTTCTAGGGTTGGTTCAGGTTGTGGTTGTCAAGCTGCCGCGGGTCGATTCGCAAGGCAGCCAAATCAAAACCGGCTACCGGTTCATTGCAAAGACACACGGCCAGAGGAACAGGCGAGTTCTCTGTTCCGGAGCGGGCGGGAACCGCCATCGGTTCTTAACGACGCTGATGGCCGCGTCGTCCAGGATTTCGTGCCCGCTGGTTTTTTGGACGGTGGCCGAGACCACTTTGCCGGTGGGGTCCACTTCAATCAAAACTTGCACGGTGCCCTGGTAACGGTTTCGCTGTGCAACCGTAGGATAACTTGGCGCCGGGTACACGCCGCCGTCAGCGACCGTTTGCGGGTTGAACTGCACCGGTTTCGGCGGAGAAGGCTTTGGCGGGGCGGTCACGGCCGGAGGCGGGGGAGCCAGGTGTGCCTGGGCGGCGACGGCGACAGCGCCCTGGACTGGGACGGCGAATGCGATATTGGGCGCGTCGGCGGCGGCCACGACGGTGATGACCTGGGGCGTTTCGGTCATCACGTCCTGGACCGTATCAGGTTCCTCCTGGATCTGTTCTGGCGTGACCGGGGGAGGCTCCTCCGGCGGGGTGAAAACGACCGGGATGATTTCGGTGGGCTCGTTGATCGGTTTTTCAATCACCGGCGGGGGCTTAAGTCCCACTAACCCAACGGCTATGAAAAGGAAGCAGATGGAGTTAACCCATGCCAGCAGGCGATGAGAATCCCTGAACTCTTGCGGAAGGCAGAGCCGGGCCAAATCGTCCGATAGTTGATATTGCCGGACTGAGCCGGCTGCTGATGCGGTGTCCACAATGGAGCACGATAACGGTCACGGTTCCAAACGCACGCTGCACAACCTGCTCTGCCGCCGGGCGGGCTCAGCAGAGGCGCGCCTTGCCTTTCAGGCGCCGGTAGTTCCGACGAAGCGGAGGTCCCAAGACACCAAGGCAGTATGCGGCGGCCATGCCCGTAATGCAACTGTTTACTCTTTGACACGAAAAATTTGCTTGCGCACCGGGTATTGCCCTTAGTAAAAGCGGGTCGTCAATCAACCGAACACCAACCCAAAGACCTATGATGCACCAACTAAACGCAAGCACAGTTCGCCGCTCGTGTGCCGCAACGGCCGTGGTTGCGGTGGGATTGTGTTTAGCCGCGCCAGCGTGGGCACAGGACAGCACTGAGCCAACGCAACTCAAGCCGACGGTCGTCACCGGCACCTATCTCGAAAGTGCGGATGCCGCCGGCACGTTGACTGTTACGCCGGTGGAACTCACCCAGCCCGTCAACCAGGGCTTTTCCACTGTCGCGGATGTTCTGCGCACCAAGCTGCCGCAATACGGCGGCCCTGGTAACATCAATCCGTCCTTCGGCAATGGCGGAGACGGCAATTCGTACATCTCCCTGCGCGGCCTCCCCGGCAACGCAACGCTCGTTCTGGTGAACGGCCGGCGCACCAGCCTCTCCGCGCTGAACCTCATTCCGGACGCCGCGGTCGAGAAGATTGAGATCCTGAACGATGGCGCCTCGGCGGTCTACGGTTCAGATGCCGTCGCCGGTGTCGTCAATATCATTCTCAAGAAGAACTTCCAGGGAACCAGGATCAGCGCGTCCTATGGTGTCACCACCCAAGCGCCCAGCCCGAACGAGCGCAAGTTCCAGTTGCTGAGCGGCGAGACGACGGAGAAAGGCAACTTCGTCATTTCCGCCGAATACAGCGCCTCCGACCAGTTGCTGTCCCCCGACCGCAGTCCTTCCGATGGCTCGCGCGGCACCTCGGGTACCGGCAACCCCGGAACGGTCGTCAATAACACGGATTACGGCACGTTCGAGGTCAACGGCCAGGTAGTGCCGCTGCGCATTGGCTTGCCCTGGCACGTGAACGAAGCCGTCTTCCCCGGCGGCGGCGGTCTAACGGACCCGACACAAATCCCGGCCGGGTTTAACCCTTACGCCTCGGTGGACACCAGCATGGCCACTTCGGCGGCTGAAGCCCGCTCCATACGGGATGCGGAAATCGCCCGTCTCAACAATGAACTTGGGCCCAACTCCCCGGTGCTGTATGGCAACGGTCCGCGGTTCGCTTACCCGGCCTACACGACGTTGTACCGGCCGCACGAGAAGTATGACTTCTCCGGCAGTGGCGAGTACAAATTGATTGATGACTACGTGAAGTTCTTCGCTGAGGCCTACTACGTGAATTACAAGTCCTCGTACCAGTTGGCGCCTTCGCCCCTGAGCGGCCTTTCCCTCCCGCTCAACAACTACTGGTTCGGACATCTATTCCCGAGCGCGACACCGCCTCCTGATGCGGTCATCAATCAGAACTACCGTATTGTCGAACTCGGGCCTCGCATCTACACGGACGAGTTTGAAGACTTCCGGTTTGTGGGCGGGTTGCGCGGCGACATCGCTGACACCACGTGGAAGTGGGAAGCGGGTTACCTCTACACTCGCGGGGAGCAGTTCCAGACCGCTTCTGGCGGGGTGGTGCTCTCGACCTTAGAAGAGATGCTGGGCCGGACCGACCCGACTGCCTGGAATCCGTTCACCTACACCCCGCCGTTCGGCAGTTCGTCCCTGAATGACGTCGGCACGCTGGCCGACAGAGGCACGATCCGCTGGCTTACCACGGTCTCGGGTATCGACTTCAACACCGGCGGCGAAGTCATTGACGCCTGGGGCGCCGGCCCGATCGGCGTGGCCATGGGCTTCAATTACCGCCGTGAAACCTTCGAACAATTGCCAGACCTCTCCACGAAGAATGGGCTGATCTGGCCATTCAACACCTACGCTCCCTACGACGCGGCCCGCAACATTTGGGGCGGCTACGGCGAAGCGGTCATTCCCATTTTCGGCAACGACTTCAAGATCCCGGCCTTTGCCGAGTTGAGCGTTTCCGCCGCGCTGCGGTATGAGAGTTACTCGGACGCTGGGGACACTGACGTGCTGCCGCGCGTGAGCGGCCGCTGGAAGCCACTCGAGAAGGAAGCCTTCACGATCCGCGGTTCCTACGCCCAGGGCTTCTCCGCTCCGAGCTTCGCAAACCTGTATCAGCCCCCCGGGCAGGACTTCATCGAAATCTACAACCCCTACACCGGAAACTATGAGCAGCCGACGGAAGCTGTGCTGACCGAGGGAAATCCAAACCTCAAACCCACCGAATCGGAAACGTGGCTGGTTGGTGGCGAGTACTCGCCCCGGTTCCTGAAGGGCTTCACACTTGGTGGTGATTACTACCGGATCGAGCAACAGGGCATTCCGTTCTCCAGCGCGGACTACATCGTGGCGCAGTGGTACGATGCCGGCGGCAATTCGAACCCGAATAATCCCTGGGGACCAAATGCAGTGCCCAGCGGCCCCAACCCCACCGGAACGCAGGTGGACTACAACGAAGTGACCGGTGAGTTTACGCAAATCCGGCACCTCGCGCCGATCAACACGGGCGAGCGGTTCACCGACGGCATCGATATCCAACTGGCGCAGGCGATTGAAACCGACTTCGGCACCTTTACGCTGTCCGGGTTGGCCACCCGCGTGCTGACGTTTGAGCAACAGGACGTGCCGACCGGCCCGACCGTCGACTATCTGGGCCGTTATTGGGGTCCGGGCGCGGCGCTCGAAGACACCGGCTATCCGGAGTGGCGCGCGAACGTTGCCTTGCAGTACGCCTACAAGCGTTGGACGGCGGCCATTGCCTGGAACTTCACGGACGGCTACACCGAGACGTTCGAGGGCGTGGACCGTGAAGTTGACGCTTACAACACCTTCGACGTGCGCGTTGGCTTCAAGATTCCGTATGCCGAGGCCGACCTGCTCGTCGGTGTCAACAACATCTTCGACGAAGACCCGCCGGAGGTGTACAGCTCGTTTGAGAACAACTTCGATCGCGCGATCGGCGACCCGCGCGGCCGCATGTTCTTCATTCAACTGAGCAAGACATTCTGAGTCATCCCGTTCAAGGCAAGCCGGGGCCGCGAGGCTCCGGCTTGCTTTTTTTTGCGGGGGGCCTAATGTGGCCTATAAGTCTCAACCGCCACACGCGGAACGTATGAAGAGTCTGCTCATCGTCCTCCTGGTTGCCGGCGCCACTTTGGCTTGCGCCGGTGAGGCCTCCTCCGCCAGGGAAATCAAGAAGTCGAAGCCGGCGGCCAAATCAGTGGTGACCGGCAGTCATATCCCGGTGGAGGTCGACAAGACGGGGCGTCCGGTCAAATCCACGCTGACGGTGAACGTGGTGGACGAGAACGCCATCCGGCTCTACGGCTTCGGATCCCCGAGCTATGTTCTGGGGAAGCTTCCGATGGTGTATAGCCGCCGGTAACAGAGGCTGCACGCTATCGCCCCCCAGCCTTCTTCCGATTCTGTTGGCCCTGCCAGTGCAGGCGCGCGCCGTGCGCTGCTCACGCAATTGACGCGCGTGCCGTTCCTGGTGGCGGGAATTTTGTCGCTCGTTTTGGGCATTTGGGGCGGGTTGCTCCGGGTCCCCTTGAATGTGCCGCTGCCAGTCAGCCACGCGAACTGGCTGACCTTTCACGGGCCGCTGATGGTTTGCGGCTTTCTGGGAACGGTGATCAGCCTCGAGCGGGCCGTGGGACTCCGCCACTCCTGGACTTACGGGGCTCCGCTGTTCACCGCGGCGGGGGCTTTCTGGATTGCCTTCGGTGGACCCGGCCCGGTTGGGCCCTGGTTGATCTTTGCCGGCAGCGCCTGCTTTCTTGCCGTGTCGCTCCGGGTCGTCTCTCTGTCGCGAGCCATGTTCACGGTCTTGATGAGCGTTGGCGGAGCCGCCTGGATGGCCGGCAACGCCCTCTGGGTGGCGGGATGGAATGTGAACCGGCTGGTGCCCTGGTGGATCGCGTTCCTGGCGTTGACGATCATTGGCGAACGACTGGACCTCGCGCGCTTTCAGAAACCGGTTCGGTGGGCGTCACCGGCGCTGCTCGGTGCCACGGGCGCATTCCTGGCGGGTGTGCTCCTCACCGCTTTCCGCCAGGGACCGGGCGAACGCCTGACAGGCGTGGGGCTCCTGGCGCTGGCCGCCTGGCTGGCGCGATTCGACATTGCGCGGCGAACGATTCGTCTGCCCGGGTTGCCGCGATTCATGGCGCTGTGCCTGCTCTCCGGCTACGCCTGG
>Ga0073934_10007987_pt1 | contig 14371 bp, 14 predicted proteins | sample LarsenN4metaG_FD_76834 | JGI IMG/M metagenome (GOLD analysis project Ga0073934, IMG submission 76834) | Hot spring sediment bacterial and archeal communities from British Columbia, Canada, to study Microbial Dark Matter (Phase II) - Larsen... ...
GCACCAATGTGAGCGGCGCACCAATGTGAGCGGCGCACCAACGTGAGCGGCGCACCAATGTGAGCGGCGCACCGTAAGGTCGCCGGTACGTACCGGCGGGCTAACGCCGCGCCGCTCTCGCCCATCACCGTCCTCGTGTGAATTCGCGCCAGAAATTAGTTGACAAATGTACCCATATCGAGGTATCATGCAAGTTGGCGAACCGCGTCCGGAGTGCGCGCCGAGGGGCCACAAGAGGGCAAGCCATGCAGCATCGAGACGGGGCGATAGATTTTGTTGCGCGGCTGCTGGGGCCTCCGCGGGGCGAGGTTGCATTTGACCCTGGAATGTCCGTGGATTCTGCATGTCGCGGGCGGTTGGAGGCGATTGCTGTTTGTTGCGCTGCCGGCCTGGCTCACTTCCCGATGCAGAACTGGCTGAAGATGCGGTCGAGCAAGTCGTCGGTGTGGACCTCGCCGACCAGTTCGCCGACGGCTTCGAGGGCAAGCCTTAGCTCCAGGGCCAACAGCTCAGGCGTGTCCGCGTCCGCAAGGGCAAGGCAGGCATCGAGATGGGTCAGCGCGGTCAGCAGCTGCTGGCGACAGTGCGGGGTGGCGGACCGAGGCGCTGGTTTGTTGCGCACCTGCTGGACCAGCGCCTGGCGTAGCTCCTCGATGCCCTGTCCAGTTGTTGCGCTGGTCAGATGGGCGACACGTGGCGAGGCAGTTTCCGGCACGAGATCGGCCTTGGTCCAGACGCTCAGCCCTGGGGTCTGGCCTGGCGTTGGCGTATTAGCAGGGAACGCTGGGTCGGTGCACGGCAGGCAGTCGATCACCAGGTCGGCCAGGGCGAGGGCGTCGGCACGCCTTTGTTGCGCCTGGCGTTCGAGGGGATCGGACGCCGTCAGGTTGACGCCGGCAGTGTCTATGAGTTCGATCTCAACGCCTTGCAGGCAAATGCGTTGCGCAATCCAATCGCGGGTTGCGCCGGCTTCGGGACTGACCAGCGCGGCCGGCGAGCCGAGCAGGGCGTTGAAGAGGCTGCTCTTGCCAGCGTTGGGCGGCCCGACCAGGACGACGCGGAAGGGCCGGCCTGGAATGTTGCGCACTTCGAGTCGGCTCGCCAGCTCGGCCAGGGCGTTGCGGGCCTCGGCCAGCCGTCGAACGAGCTCGGAGCGGTCGATGAAGGTGAGGTCTTCCTCTGCGAAGTCGAGACCGGCTTCAACCTGGGCCAGCAGGTCGAGCAAGGTGTTGCGCAGGTCGTGGAGCGGCCGGCCGACGCCGCCCGCCAGCTGGGCGAGGGCCGACTGGAGCGTTTCGGGGTCGTTCGCTTCGATGACGCCGAGAATCGCCTCGGCACGCGGCAGGTCGATCTTGCCCGCCATGAAGGCCCGCAGGGTGAACTCGCCGGCTCGGGCCTGGCGAGCCCCCAGCTCGAACAGGCGGTTGAGCAGGGCTTCAACCAGCGGAGGGCTGCCTGGCAGGTGGAACTCGACCAGGTCCTGTCCCGTGTACGTGCGCGGAGCGGCAGCGAGCAGGGCCATGACCGGAATCGGGCTGGACCAGCGGGGCAGCCAAACCTGGGCATCGACGCAGCGGGGGAAGCGCGCCTGGCCAGCGAGCGACGGCGCAAGTTCGGGACAGGTTTGGCAGAGGAGGGCAAAGGCCTGCGGACCACTGACCCGTACGATGGCGCGGGCGGAGCGGCCAGGTGGAGAAGAGAGGGCGGCAATGGTGTCCTGCAGGTCGAGCAAGCGAGCCATGGGACCCGATCAGGCGAGAGGCTGCGGCCTGCTGAGGCGGCGCAACGCGGCGGGCAAGGCCAGCAGGGCCAGCAAGATCGCCAGGAGGCCCAGGTACACGACGGGATGCGCGCTGGGCGTGATCAGGCCGTGCGTCGTGTAGCCGGTCCTGGCCGTGGCCAGATCGCCGAGCCTGATCTCGATGCCGCGGGAGGTGCCGTCATGCCGGCTGCGGAGGCTCTGGAACGTCACGGAATAAACGGTTTCGAGGTCCTGGGCAACGCGCTCGAAATTGAGCGAGAGCTGTTCGGCGTCGCGGACGTGGAAGTACTGGCCGCCAGTTTCCTGGGCCAGGGTGCGAAGCGAGGCCTCGTCGATGCCGTCGTCGTGGAGGCGGATCGAAAGCTCCTCGAACACCGAAGTGAGTTCGTCGGGATTGACGATGGCGAAGTACTCGCCGCCGGTCTCGCGGGCGATACGCTGCATGACCGGCTCGTTGAGCTCGCCCTTCTGTCCGAGGCCAAGCATGTAGATCTTGACGCCGTCGGCCCTGGCGCGGGCGATGACGTCGTCGTCAGTACGGCGGCTATTGGTGTCCTCGCCGTCGCTCAGGACGACCAGCGCGCGGCGCGTGGGGCCTTTCTCGATGCTACGGCCGGCGTTGAGGGTTTCCAGACCCTCGTAGGCCGCGTCGTAAAGGGCGGTCTGTTCGGCTGGTTCAAGCCGAGCGATCTGCTGATGCAGCTCTCCTCGATGGTTGGTGAACGGCCTGGCTCGGCCGACGTCGCTGTCGAAGGCGACGATGGTCGAATCCGCGGAGTCAGAAGGCATGAGATCGACGAACCGCGTGGCGGCCTTGCGCAGGGCTTCGATCTTCTTGCCCGCCATGCTGCCGCTGCGATCCAGGACGAGGACAGTCCGCACCAGATCCTGGTGGCCTGGCTCGCCGAGGCCGATGGTGTAAACGCGGACCTGGTTGCGCTTGGCTTCGCTGATGACTTCGGCGAGCCCGCGTTTGCTGTTGACGTCGCGGCCGTCAGTCATGAGCACGACAACCTTCTGCCCGGGCTCCGCGGTCGTGGCGAGCATGCGAATGGCCAGGCTGGTGGCGTCCAGGTAGGCCGTACCGCCGCTGGCCTGGGCGCCGTCCACCAGGTCGCGGAGCCGCCGGCGGTCATGGGTCAGCGGTTCGCTGCGGTAGGGAGCATGATGAAAGAGCACCAGGCCGCAAGGCGCCGCGGCTTCGAGCTTGTCGAAGAAGCGTACCGCCGCAACCTTGGCGGAATTGAGCTTGTCGTGCGCCGCTCTCTGGGTCAGCCTTACCATCGAACCGCTGGTGTCCATCGCCAGGACAACGGCCAGCGGCTCGGATTTGACGTTTTGCGGAAGGAAGCGGTAGACCTCTCGGCCGTCCTCGTAGACCACGAATTGCTCGTAGGGGAGCTGGCGGACGGCCTGGCCTTGCTCATCGACGACCCGAAACTGCAGCGTGATCTCGGGAAACCGCGAGGCATCGACGCGGCCCAGCGGCTCGATCCGATAGCCTGGCCCAGCCGACGGGGTCTCGGCCACGGCGAGTGCGGCGCTCAGCAACAGAAGCGGTGTCACAAGCCGCGCCATGGGCTGCTCCAGCGGCGATTACTTCTTCCTGGCCTGCTCCAGGAAGTCGTCCAGCCAGTCCTTCATCTTGCCCAGGAAGCCATCTGGGGCGCCGTTGGTCGAAGTCTTCTCCCTGGGACGGCGCTTGCCAGGACCTGTCTTGGCCGGCGGCTCCTCCGGTTTCTCGTGGCTGACCTTGGGGATCAGCTTGCGTTCCAGCATACCCCACGAACCGCTGATGATGAAGTAGATGCACAGGCCCGAGGCGACCCAGTAGAAGGCGTAGCCCATGATGATCATCATGTATTTCATCATCTTTTGCTGCTGGGCCTGGTTCTCGTCGGCCGGCGGCGGCGTCAGCAGCTTCTGCTGAATGACGAGCAGCACCGTCGAAAGGATCGGCAGGATGTTGAAGTACGGGCCGAGGTTGATCACCACGTAGCCGAACGTCAGCGTGTGCGTCAGGTCCTTCAGCAAGATCGGCCAGGAGCCGAGGTAGAAAAGCATGTCCGGAGCGGCGAGGTTCTCGATCCACAGAAACCCCGAGAGCCGCAGGTCCACGCTCTCGTAGAGGGCGTAGTACAGGCCCATGAGGACGGGCATCTGCAGGAGCATGACCAGGCAGCCGCCGAACGGGTTGACGCCGTGCTTGCGATACAACTCCATCTGGGCCGCCGCCAGCGCCTGGCGGTCGTCCTTGTACTTCTCCTGGAGAGCCTTCATCTCCGGCGCCAGCTTCTGCATGCGCAAGCTCATCAGGGCTTGCCTGCGGCTGATGGGGAACAACAGCCCGCGGACCAGCACCGTCATCAGGATGATGGCAGCCCAGTGATGGCCGCCGCAAATCCAGGAAAGTTGGATGAGCAGCCAGTGCATGCAATCGGTAAAGAACACGACGAGCTGGGTCCAGCCGAACGCGAAAATCGGCCACCAGGGGTAGTCGGTCATGATGTTGAGATGCTGGGCGTAGTAGCCGTTCACTACTTCTTCAGGCACGCCGGTCTGGAACCGGAGCAAGTAGATCTTGGTCGGGCCCGAATAGAGCTGATACTTGTGCTCCTGGGGGGCGTCCGTCGCCGGCTTGATGACGCGCGACGTCAGCTTCGGGGCGATACGGCCCTGGAACCTCTCATTGATCGGCCATTCCTGGCCGTGCACCAAGGGCTTCGGGTCGTCCCCGTAGTACTCCGGCTCAACCTTCTCGATGTATGCATGCTTGTTGGGATCGCCGTCGATCACCGCGAGCGAGGCGAAGAACTGAAGCATGACGCCGCTGAACTGGAGCCGCTCCGGCGGGCTCTCGCCAGCGATCGGCGGCGACTTCAGCTTCTTCTCCTTTTCGCCGCGCTTGGCGTCGTCCCGAATCTCCTGGGGCGTGACCAGGTGGCGGATGGCGGAGCCGCTCGGCGTCACCGTGCCGGTCACGATCTGGCGGAAGGGCATGGTCTTCCAGACCTCGCCTTCCACCGGCACGCCGCGGGCCCCGGTCAGCATGTAACGCACCTCTGCGCCAGGAGCCAGCGACTCGAACCGCAAGTGCATGCCGACGTGATAGTCCCCAGGGGCCAGCGTGAAGGTCTTGAGGATGCGCACGTTCTTGCCAGCGGCAATCGCCTGGAAAACGACCTGGGTGCGAACGCCGTTCTCGTCGATCCGTTCCTGATCGGGGAGCACTTCCCAGGCCAGCGGCATGTCGTCCACAAGCAGCCGATAGGACTGGCGTTCGAGCCGATCCGCCAGGGGAAGATTGTTGAGCGTGCCGTCGAGGTCGTCATCGACCAGGAGCAACGGCTGGTCCGTGGGCCTGGCCGTGGCACGATCCGCCGACCTGTACTCGTTGAGCTGGATGCGCCGGACGGCAGCCCCAGCGCGGGACAGCGTGACCAGCAGCTTGTAGTCCTTGCTGGAGCCGAGCGTGATGGCGTCGTTCTGCCATTCGCTCTCTTGCTTCCTGCGCAGCTCGGCGGCCCGCTCAGCGGCGCTGGCCCGCTCGGCCATGACCTTGCCGACGGCCGCTTCCACTTCCTTCGGCTGGGCATGCAGCGCCAGGTCAATCTGGGCCAGAGGCACGGCCAGCGGCTGCAAGAGCTGTTCGGCCTGTTCGGCCGGCACGGTGTGGGGAGCGAGCACCTTGGGCTGCTCAGGCTCGGGCGGCGTCGGGAAGAAATTGATCTTGATGACGAAGTAGGCCACGACCAGAAGCAGCCACAGCCCCAACGCCAGCAGAAATCGCTTGTTCATGATACCAGTGCCGGATGCGCGTCGGCGGGTGGCGGGGCCGAGCTGGGTAAGACCTGCCCCTCGGGAAGCCGCGGGTTGGCACTATCGGCCGTCACGCAGGCGGTCGCCGAGGAAGTTCTCCAGGTCGGGAATCTCATAGATCTTCTTGATCGTCGTGTCGATATCGTACTCGACGCGGCGATAGCGGACCGTTTTGCCATCAAAGAGAACATAGCAAGCCCGCCAGTCGCCGTCACGCGGCTGACCCACCGAACCGACGTTGATGAGCGTCTTGCGGCCATCAAGCTCGTGGACGTAGCCGATCTCTTCGGGGCTATAGAACTGGAGCGATTCAGTGAAAATGCCGGGCACGTGCGTGTGGCCCTGGAAGCAGTAGCGATCCACGTGGGCAAAGATCCGCTCCATCTTTCGAGGATTATAGATGTCCTCCGGAAACACGTACTCGTTGAGAGGATTGCGGGCCGAACCGTGCACGTACAGGCACGAGTCTTCCTTGTGGTAGCGCGGCCGTTCGGCCAGGAACTCCCAGCGTTTCGCCTGCTGGGCGCGGTTGTCGTTCGGGGCTTCGAGTTGTGCTCGCGTCCAGAAGATCGCCCGTTCCGCTCCCGGATTAAACCCTTCAGGGTCGAACAGGGCCCCCTGGTCGTGGTTGCCCAGGATCACCAGGGGAAGGTCCATCACAAGATCGATGCACTCGCGCGGATTCGGGCCGTAGCCGATCACGTCTCCCAGGCAGTAAGTGGTGGTCACCCCCTGGGCCTCTATGTCCTTCAGGACCGCCTGCAGTGCTTCGAGGTTGCTGTGAATATCGCTAATCAGTGCTTTCACGCACGCACTCTCCGGGGCAATCCTCGGGTCGAGGAAGCAGAGATGAGGCTGCAGCGCCCCCCCAACCGCGCTGGGGAGTGTGCTAACCAGGGCAATTTCAGTCTACTCTTGGAGTTAGGGAAGTTCAAGCCTTGGCTGCAACGGACTGTGGACTCGCGGCGGCGCGTTCCTCGGCCTCCAGGTAGGAACGCAACATCTGGAGGGTGCTGCCGTGCGTAAGAGCATCCTTGCCGAACCCTGGCGCCGCGCCAAGCTTGATCGCCTGCTCTTGAGCAGTCGGATAGTTGCTCACCAGCATGATCGGCGTCGCCGCCAGTTCGGGTTGCCGGCGCAGCAAACGGATGACCTCAAGGCCCTCCTCGCCGCTGCGGTCGAGGATGCGATTGACAAGAATCAGGTGGAACGGCCCCTTGCGGAGATGTTCAAGGGCTTCGACGCCATCTGCAGCTGGCACCGCTTCCGCGCCGAAGTGATGCCGCAACATACGGGCGATGTTGCCATGATCGTAGTCGCATTGCCCGATGCTGAGTACGCGCTTTGCGGCCATGGCTCTCTTCGATCCGCCGAGAATCATGTTCCCTTGGATGAGGCTATGCAGGCGAACCCCGCAAGGCAACGCTGCGGCTCACCGGACCTTGCGGAACGTACCGAAGCCCCGTTAGACCAGGGGCGCTGGGATGGCCGTGTTCTCGATGCTGAGTTTGATGACGTTGTCCGTCGTGATGGCGGCGTCGGTCCCCAGAGCGCCGTGCACGAGGAACACTTTCTCCTCCAGGTTGCCGGCGCCAGTGACGGTCATGGTCAGGTTGTCATCGTTGCTGCCGGCGTAGACGCCGAGCGCGGCATTGCCCGTGCTCGCGGGATCAAACTCGAACTCCGTCCCCAGGTCGTCCTTGCCGGCACCGCCCGTGATCAGCAAGCCGATGCCGCCCCGAGTCTCGCCGGAATAGACTGCGTCGATGACATCGTCCCCGAGGCCGCCCTGGAGATAGAGGCCAAAGATCGCGTCGGTATCGACATCGAGATCGGTGGCATGGACGCCGACCTGGTCATTGCCGGCGGCCCCAGCGATGTCCAGGCCCAGCACGCTCTTGCCGAACAAGTCGCCGGTCAGGTTGGCCTGGAACACGTCGTCACCCAGCCCGAGGTCGCCAAACAGGAGGAACTTCGACCCGGTCAAGACGCCGAGATCGAGGTGAACGTCGTCGTTGTCGCCCTGCCCAAGAAGGTGCACGGTGACTTTCGTCTCGTTAAGCCCTTCGCTGAGGTTGAAACCGGCATGGTCGGCGCCCGTGCCAAGGTCCACCTTGAGTTTCATTGGGGTGGATGGGATGCCGGGCATGACCGCTGGGACGATGGGGTTGGTCCTGGAGTACTCGAAGGTATCGGCTCCCTCGCGAAGGCGAACCCTGATTTTGCTGATGCCGTCGAAGGTGCCCAGAGTCTCGCCGCCCAGTCCTGCCGAGACGGTGATGTTCCCGTGGCCGTCGTCCGTGATGGCGACCTGCTCGGCGTCTGCCGTGCCGTCGATAAGCAAGATGTTCCCGTTGATTTCCGTCAAGGTAACCGCTGGCGCGAGGCGGGTTTCCAGCGATTCGCAGGTCGGAACGAAACGGGCGGTCAGTTTGCCAGTGGGTCGGCGCATCGTCGTCCTCCTTGCAGGCGATGTGATGCCTTTGCCCCGCGACTGAGTTCAGCGCGAAGGGGAGCCGCACGCGGTAAGCGCGGTCCCGTCGTCAGGAATAATCGGCAAGAAAGTGGCGAAACTTTAGCGGTTGTGCCGATTCTCCGGCCCCCAACCGGGCTAGCGATCAATTTCGCCCATCACGACGTCGATGCTGCCGACGATGGCGGGAACGTCGGCGATCAGGCAGTTCTGGCAGATTTCGCTGGTGGGGCTGAGATTGCAAAAGCTGGAGGACCTGGCCCGAACGCGCAGCGGCACGATGTCCTTCGACGGCCGGCCCACGACCATGAAGCCCATCTGACCGCGCGGGCACTCGGTTTCCATGTAGGCCTCGCCCACCGGCAGCGTCCGCGGCATCTCGATGCGGTGCGCCCCCTGGGCCTTCGGATAACGCTCGATGGCCTGGCGGACGATCTTGATCGACTCGATCACCTCGCGCATGCGGACGTAAAAGCGGTGCCAGCAGTCGCCAATGACTGCTTCCGGCGGGGCTTCTGGGAACGGCGGAATGATGGCGTCGAAGTTGTACGATTCGTACCCGCAGTACGGCTCCAGCTTTCGCAGGTCCCAGGCGGGATCGTTCTTGGTTCGATCCAGCGAGCCGCGGAGCATCGGCCCCGTGCAGCCGTAGTTCAGGGCCAGTTCCTTCGACATCACGCCGATGTTGGCGGTGCGCTTGATGAAGATGTGGTTCCGCGTCAGGAGCGTGTGGTACTCCTCGATGCGGGGCACGAAGTAATCGAGGAACTTGGAGCAGCGGTCGATCCAGCCCTCGGGCAGGTCGTCATGAACGCCGCCGATGGTGATGTAGCTGTAGGTGAGGCGGGCGCCGCAGACCTCCTCGAACAGGTCGAGGATCATCTCCCGTTCGCGGAAGGCGTAGAGGAACGGGCTGAAGGTGCCGAGGTCCAGGCCGTAAGCCCCCATGCCGACGAGGTGGCTGGCGATCCGGTTCATCTCGGCGATCATGACGCGAATGACGTTGGCCTTCTCGGGCAGCTTCATGCCGCACAGCTTCTCGACCGCCAGCGAGTAGCCGAGGTTCATGTTCATGGCCGCGAGATAGTCCATCCGGTCGGTGTATGGGATGAACTGAATCGGCGTGACGTTCTCGCCGATCTTCTCCGCGCATCGGTGCAGGTAACCCATGTGCGGCACGACTTCGGAGACGATTTCGCCGTCGGTTCGCAGCACCAGCCGCAGCACGCCGTGGGTGCTCGGATGCTGCGGCCCCATGCTCACAAGCATCTCGTCCGTGCGGACGTCGAACTCAACTACGGTCTGGTCTTCGCGGTTCAATGTGGCGGTGGCCATGGGTCAACTTTCAGCAACCGGCTCTCGGCTATCGGCAAGCAACCCTTGCAAATGGAGATCAGTGCACTTTCGAGGCAGGCGAGCTGTCCGGCCGATAGCCGATCGCCGACAGCCGCTCGGCAGCCCCTACCGCCCTCGTATCCCATGATACTCCAGCGGGAAGACGTAGTCCTTCCTGAGCGGATGGCCTTCCCAGTCGTCCGCCAGCAGGATGCGGCGGAGGTCAGGGTGCCCTGTGAACCAGACGCCGACAAGGTCGTAGGTTTCGCGCTCGTGCCAGTCGGCCGCGCGCCAGATCGAAGTCACCGACGGGACCTCGGGAAGGGCCCCTGCCTTGCCGTCCTTCCAGCGCGGCAGCACCAGCTTGAGGACGAAGCGGTGACGTTTGACGAAACTGGTCAGGTGATACACGACTTCCAGGTGCGGCTCGAAGCCAGCCTTTGCTGCCTTGGCTGGATCGGGCTCGCAGTAGTCGATGCCCGTGATGCAGTTGAGCATGTCGAACTGCAAGCGGGGATCGTCGCGCAGGAAACGGCAGACCTCGACCAGGTCCGCAGGCTCAATCACCACGTAAGGATCGAGAGCGTCCAGCTTCTCGCTCTTGATCTTGCCGCCGAACTTGTCCTTCAGGATGCTGACGATTTCTTGGGAAGTCATGAATCGACAATCGGTTGGCGAACATCGGCTACCGGCAAGGAAGTCAGTGCTGTTCGGCCGATAGCCGATCGCCGACAGCCGACAGCAGTGCTATGCCTTCGCGGGAGCGGCCAGTTCCTTGTTGCGGCGAGCAAACTCGTTGGCCTTCTCTGGGGTGGCCAGCTCAGGCGGCAACTGCACATAACCCGAACGGGCGGGCACCAGGTTCTCCAGCGGCTGGCCCTTGGTGAGGTACTTCATTGCCCGCACCTTGTCCTGGATTCGCATCAGTCCTTCCAGGAGCGCTTCCGGACGCGGCGGGCAGCCGGCCACGTAGACATCCACCGGAACGACCAGGTCCACGCCCTTCACCACGTTGTAGCCGTACTTGTAGTACGGGCCGCCGCCGCAGGTGCAGGCGCCCATGGCGATGACGAACTTGGGTTCGGGCATCTGGTTGTACAGCCGGCGAACTCGGCTGGCCATCTTGTAGTTCACCGTGCCGGCGACGATCATCAAGTCAGCCTGGCGCGGAGTCGCCCGAAACGCTCCGGCCCCGAAGCGGTCGATGTCAAACCGCGAGGCGCCCGTGGCCATCATCTCGATCGCGCAGCATGCCAGGCCGAAAGTCATCGGCCACATGCTCGACTCGCGGGCCCAGTTGATGGCCTGCTCCAGCGTCGTCGTCAGGACGCCTTCCTCGAATCGCCCTTCAAGCCAACCCATGAACCTCTCCATTCAGGAATGTCGATTGCGGATCCACGACAGAGCATCTTCCATCCGCGATCTGCACTCCAGCATTCACCATCGTTAGACGCTTTGACCGATCTCGACTACCGATGGACGAGCCAGCTCGGGCGGCGGTTCGGCGCCCAGCTCTTTCCATCGCTTCGCTTCCGTCTCGATGCTTCTCACCCAGTTCAGGTCGCCGCGCCGCCACAGGTAGGCAAAGCCCACCAGCAAAACGCCGAAGAAAACCAGGATGTCCACGAAGGCGATCCAGGCCAGGGTCGTCGCGACAGGCGCCTGCTCGGCGGCAGGCTGAGCCGTCGTCGCCTCGCCCAGGGCATGCGGCGGAACGAGGGCCTGCACGACCTGCTGGCGGTCCGCTCCTTCAAGGCCCCGATTTCCCAGGGCATTGAGCTTGCCGAACACCACCGCCCAGGGGAAGAAGAAGGCCACCTCCACTTCGAAGATCACGAAAAGCAGAGCGATCACGTAGTAGCGGAGATCGAACTGGACCCAGGCGGTGCCGATCGTCGGCTCGCCGCACTCATAGACCGTCATCTTCTCCGGCTCCGGCTTCGCGGGTCGGACGATCTTGCCGATCAGCAAGTGCACGAAGATGAAGCCGATCGCGACAGCGGTGAACAGCAAGCAGTAGGCAAGAAGCGTCGGCATGTCGTAAGGCCCTGCAATGACCGATTAAGCTCAACTTGTCAGGAAAAAGGATACTCCAACGTCCATGAGGGCGATGCCGCCCACCGCCCCAGCCGCAACCTTTGGTGCGGCCGCCCTCTCGGCAGCCGCGGGATCGGGAGCATGCGGCGCAGGATCCATCTATTGACCTCGCTGGGCGGTGATGGGCACGTCTGCTTCGACCTCAGACCTGGCCGACAGTTTCTGACGCCCCGCAAAGCCAGCGTCGATCTCGTGCCAGTGGGCCACCTCGGGCTCGTCCAGTTTCCAGCAGAGATAGACCTCGCGGTTGCCCATCCAGCACGGGAAGTCCACCAGGCCGTCCCAACCCTTCAGCTCGACGCCCAGCTCGCGGAGCTCGTCCACCAGTTCTTCAATCCGAGCGGCATCGCGGGCCAGCTCCATCTGCTGGGCGGCGCCTTCTTCGTCATCCACGTCGCCGGACCCGTTCCGTGCGGCCGCCTTGCCCTGAACGAGCTGGGCCTGGCGACGCTGAATGTCTGCGGCCAGCTCGACGATGTCTCGCACGATCGAGCGCACCAGCGGCAGCATCTTGTTCGCCTGCTCAGCAGTGAAGTACTTCTTCTTGGCGGCTCGGGGGCGGTGCGTGGACATCTCTTGCTCTCCTGCCGGCGGATCGACCGTGCTTTGCTCGAATCTTCCCCGATGGCCCATGCGCAACGGCGGCTAGCTGGTCTTCGCTTCCGTTGGCTTCGGCTCGGTCGGCTTGGCCGGCGCTGCGGGCTTCGGCGGCGGCGGCGGATCCGGAGGCTTCGTCCAGACCGGCTCCGTCACCAGCTTCGATGCTGCGATGGAGGTCGGATTCAAGGTCGCCTGGCCCCAGGCCACGTCCAGCGGCAGCCGGGCATAATCCACTACCAGGCCATCGCGGCTGTAACAGCTAATGTCGTAATTCGAGCCCATGAAGATGCAATCCACGGGGCACGGATCGACGCACAGCGCGCAGAAGATGCACTTCGAATAGTCAATCTTGAAGCCGTTGACGCGGAAGCCCTTGCCGACCGGGTTCTTGATCTTGTCGATGTAGATGCAATCGACGGGGCAAGCGCGAGCGCACTTGTCGCAGCCGATGCACGTCGTCAAATCGAAGCGGTGGAAGCCTCGGTAGCGAGGCTTCACGGGAACGGGCAGCTCGGGGAACTCGAAGTGCTGCGTGAACGCCTTGCGTTGGTACGTCTGGAAGAAGTACCACAGCGTGACGTACATGCCCTGTCCGACCGTCTTGACGGCCATCCAGATGTCGCGGAACCACTTGCCCATGACGCCCCCGATGAGAACGGCCTCGTGACGCGAACATTATAGGAGCAGACCGCGGGGATGCCAGCGAGTCTCTCCCCCCAGGCGGTTTGTCTACGCGGTGGCAGTCGGCTCCGGCGCCTTCTCGGCAGCAAGGAAGCCGCAGCCGCGGTGGGAACCATCGCAGAACGGGCGGTTCCTGGAGTGCCCGCAGCGGCACAACGCGATGGTGTCCTTGCCTGGGGGAATGACGAATTGATTGCCCAGGTGGTCGAATACTTGCACGGGCCCCTGGACCACGAAGGGCCCGTTCTCGCGGCAGCGGATCGTGACCGTCTCGGCCATGGCGGCTGACCTCCCCAGTGAAGTGGCGTCAGCGCTGTTGTACGAGACCAGCGGCGAAGTGGTTAGGGTAAACGCCAGGTTTGAGCGGCGCCCAGCCTTTGACCGTAGCGAATTAGACCGGCGTCTTCTCGAACTCCTCGCCGGACTCGTGCGGCAAGAAGAACCAGGAGATGCGCTCCGCCATGCGGCGAATGAACTCGCGCCGGAACTTGCTGGGCGGAAGATCAGGCGAGACTGGAATCGGCCGATCCTTCGGGAAGTGGATGCTCAGCGTCTCGGGGCCAAAGGCCACCTCGTCGTTCTCCACGCGCACGACCGACACCGTCACATCGGCGTGACCGCGGTAGAGGATCTGGTTGGGGCCGTCCTCGTAGAGCCTGATCTTGCCCACTTCGAGATAGATGACGTAGTCCGCCTTCAGGGCCGCGCCGATCTCGGCTGGGTCCATCGTCGTCCAGTCGTGGTGCTCGTCCTGCCAGCGGGCGACGCGGCTGGCCTTGATGACGTCGATCTTTCGCGGCTTGTCAACCAGCGCGTTCTTCGGCTCGTCGAAACCCTGGAATAGCATGCGCGACAGGACGTCGTTGAGCTCCTGATCGATGTGGCCCAGCTCGACCTGGGCATCCAGGTCGGTGTAGGTCACGACCACGATCCGCTTGGCGTCCTCGGGAAACTCAAAAGCAGGAGGAATGCGTTGATCGTAGCCCATCATGATGGCTGCCAGGTAAAACGGCGCCAGGATCTGGCAGCCCATCAGCGAAGCCAGCGTGGGCAAAGTGAGCACGAGGAGCAGATGTTTGCGAATCGCCTTCATGGCCTCTTCTCCCCCAGATTTTCGGGATCGCATCCTCGGCCCCGGGTTGTGCGAGCCGGCCTTCCATCAGCCAGCGAGCGCCCAGGCGAAGCCCCCACCCCGCGAACAGCAGCACCATCAGGACGATCACGCAGCGGCTCAGGAAAACTTCATAGTCCTTGATCAGCAGCCGCCTTCCCCAGATGCCGCAAAGCAAGCAGTAAGGCAGTGCGAGCAGGCACAGCGAAGCCAGCAGCGTTCCCACGGGGTTCGCCTGCATCGAGCTCAGCACCTGCCCGCGGATCAGATGACTGAAGCTGGTCGTCATGCCGCATGACGGACAGGGCACTCCGCCTGTCAGCAACATGAACGTACAGGGCGGCAGCCCGAGCTGACGGTGCGTTCCCACTCCCGTTGGACTCGGCCTCAGCCACAAGGCCACTCCGAACACCGCCGCGATGAGCAGGCCAATGCCGATGAGCGTCAGGCGGACCCACAACCGCAACCGCGGATTCGGCGCGGCCAGGACCGA
>Ga0073934_10007988_pt1 | contig 14370 bp, 10 predicted proteins | sample LarsenN4metaG_FD_76834 | JGI IMG/M metagenome (GOLD analysis project Ga0073934, IMG submission 76834) | Hot spring sediment bacterial and archeal communities from British Columbia, Canada, to study Microbial Dark Matter (Phase II) - Larsen... ...
AGGCCGGCAATTTCCAGATCAAGGTCCAGAGCAAACAGCCCGGCTCGCGAATCGTCATCGAGAACGTCAAGCTCATCGGCTGGAATCCAAACACGGACGGCATCCACGTCTCGGACATGGATTGGAAGGACCATCCCGTGATTGGCAACGCGCCGGGCGTGCGCCTGCAGGTGCGGGATTGTTTCATCCGGGCGAACGACGACGCGGTCTTGCTGTGCGACGGGGTCTGGGAAAGCGAAGTGAGGGACTGTGTCTTTTGGGACGACGGCGGCGGTGCCGCTTTTTGCCTCAGTTGGGGCGGACATCAGCCGGTGAAATCCTGCCGCGTCGAACGCTGCCACGTCATCCATAAGCTCGGCCCGCACCCGGTCTTCCGGGCGCGGCACGCCGGCGAGGCAATGATCCGCAACGCGGATTTTCGCAACATCACCGTCGAGGGCGACATCCAATCCCTCGTCAACCTTCGAATCATGCCTCATCGCTACGATCGGGACCCTTCCCACGGCGCGATTGAGGACATCGTGTTTCGGGACATCACGGTCGAAGGCCGGGCGCCGGACAACGCCATCGAGGGGCTGAATGCAGAGGCCCCGATACGCCGGGTCACGTTCCGCAACGTGCGCGTGGCCGGAAAACTCGTTTGTCACCCGGCCGACCTGAATCTGCGCACGAATGAATTCGTGCGCTGGGTGAAGTTCTTGCCCTGATCACTCCAGCCCGCCAACCCATCAGCGCGATGTTCCCGGCGCACAAACCTGCGCGGGAAGGGTCTGTTGAGCATGGATGGCCAAAGGTTGGAAGCGGCCAGAATTGCTCGGCGACTTGGCACGGGCATTGGTTCCGAGTGGAACACGCACCTCCAGGCGCCCGCGCGTCATTGTCTGGTCGCGATGCATGCACTAGAATGCTCCGACATGACACGGATGTTTGGTGTTGCGGCCCTGGGCGTAGTCCTGGTAGCTGCGCTTGGCGACGTGGCTTTCGGTGCCCATGCGGGAGAACGAGTCCTCTCAGCACCGGTTGACGTGCGGTTGGACCAGCCCGTGCGCCGCCTGGCAGGCGGCTTGGGGGCGTCGTGGCACGCGATCCGGCGCGAGGTGCCGTTTGATCCCAAACGCATGACGCCCGGTCGCAGCGGCGCGCCCCAAGGAAGCGGCTTTGGCGGCAACCCGCCCCTCGACAACGCCGCCGCCTGGCAGGACCTCGAACGCCATTTCCGCTGGCTGGGCCTGGACTGGTGCCGGGTCGAGTTCACCCACCGCATGTATCAGCCCGGGCGCGACCGGTTCGACTGGGACAACGAGGAAATGCGCACGCTTTACCGCATCCTCGATGTGTGCGAGTCGAATCGTGTGGATGTGTTCCTGACCCAGATGTGGAACGACGTGGACTGGAACGCCCATGACGACGTTCACCCTCTCCAAAGCGCGCCGCGCTCCGTCCCGGACTTCGCGCGCGGCCTGGGCGAGTTGTGCGAGCGGCTGCTCCGGCAGCGTGGCTACACCTGCATTCGCTGGCTGTGCATCAACAACGAGCCGGGCATCCCCGACGGCTGGTGGCTTGGGCCGGGCCGGCGGATCGAATCCATCACGCCGGCGCTTCAGGCCGTGCGAGCCGAACTGGACCGCCGCGGGCTGAAGCTCCCCTTGTCAGCGCCGGATTTCTACACGGTGTCCTACATCGGCAAAGCGCCGTTCGACTTCGACGATGTGGTGGGCGCGTTCGACGCGCACACCTACGTCGAGTCGCCCGCCGATTACGATCGCTTCGTCCGCCAATGGGTCGAATACGCCGGCGCGCGCCGCAAGCCGTTTTTCATTTCGGAGATGGGCGACTTTGCGCTGGGCTGGCAGGGCCGCAGCGAAGGCCCGCGCCTTTACGGCACGCAGCTTTCGGTCGCGCGCAAGGTGCTGGCCGGCCTCAACCTCGGCGTGGACGGCTTCAGCCGCTGGAGCTTTGTGAACCGGGGCGACCTGGACGGGCAATTTCAACTGGTGCGGACCTGGGACATGGAGCGGCGCGAGTATCTGTCGCGGGTCGAGCCGGAACCGGTGCCCTATTTCGCTTATGGCCTGCTGACCCGCTTTCAAGCCAAGCACTCGGAGGTCTTGAAGGTGACCGTTCCGGAGAGCGAGTCGCTGGTTGTCGCCGCCCTTCGCAGTCCGGCGGGCCGGGTCACGGTGTATCTCCTGAATCCGGGTGACGCCGAGAAGGCTGTGCGCTTAAGCCTGCATGGCGCCGCGGCGCAAGGACGCTGGTTCCTGTATTCGGTGGACGAGTCGGCGCTTCGCAAATCGGCATTCCAGCTCACGCCTCAGGCCGTCCCGGTTCGCCACAATGCCGCCGGACTGGAAACCTCCGTGACGTTGTCGGCCCGCAGCCTGACGGCTTTGAGCTGCTATCACTTGGCGCCCGACGTTCCGGGTGTGTTCGCCGATGACCCGCGCGACGCCGATCCCATGGACGGGCCTAAACGCGCGAGGGGTTCCGCCGCCGGCGAGCCTTTCGGCCCGGGCGGGGAACCCCTGCGTGTGGCGTCGAGCTGCGGTTCAGCGCAGATGGCCGCCGTGTTCAGGTAGCGTCGGCATCATCCCCGGCGCGCCGGCGCGTTGCGCCGTCCTCGCGGAGCGCGGTCTTGATCGCGGTCATCATCATCGGGGCGCTCGGCGGGCGCCTGCCAGCGCGGACCCGCCTGGCCGCGCGGGCCTGCCCTCAGTCCCTGCCATCCCCAGCCGGCCGGAGGCCCCTGCCAGCGTTGGCCCAAGCCCCACCCCGGGCCGCCTTGTCCCCGGCCTTGCGCAGGACCCTGGAATCGCCGGGCGCCTTGCCCGGCCCACGGGGGAGGAGCGAAGCCGGGGCCGGCCTGCCCACCCCGGAACCAGGGGCCGCCAGGGCGTCCCCCCTGGGCTCGATCACCCAAAGGCTGGCCGCAGCAGGGGCAGAATCGCGCGCCGGGCGCCCACGCCGGCGGGCCTTGCCGAGGGGCCGGAGCGGCCTCCCGATCGCGGGCCGGTGGCGCAGGACGGGCTTCATCCCGATCGCGGCTTTCCGGCTCCCGCACGGCGGGTGGGGTGTCCTCACGCGCACGCTCCCGCACGAGCCCGCGCGGCGCTGGCGGCGCGGGACGGTCCGCCTCGCGCCGAAGCTCGTTCTCGCGGTCCGCGTTTTCGCGGTCACGGCGCACCACTGGAGGCTGGCGGTCCCGCTCCACGCGGGCGGATTCTTCGCGGCGCGGCTCGGCGTCGCGGCGTGCTTCGGGCGCGTCATTTTGCGCCCCGCTGTTCCAGGCGGACAACCCGAGGGTTAACGCCATGAGTAGAACGGTCTTTTTCATAAGCTTGTTCCTTTCGTTGTTGATGGTTGACTGTTGCATGGTTTCACTGAACCTGCCGCACTCTAGCGCAGGGCACCTTAAGGGAACGTGAAGCGGGGCTGGGTTTTTTCTTCATCTTGTCTTAAGGTGGGCCAGGTCAGGATGAAGCCGGGAAAACCCCCGGCGGCGGGGGGAAGGTGATGCGGGACCCGACGCGCCAGCGCCGCTGCGCGCCGAACAGTGGCGGGATCATTCTTAAGTCTATGCGAGTGCTCGTCGTGGAAGATGAACCGGATTTGCTGGCGGGGCTGGCCAGAGCCCTGCGGGACGAGGGCTATGCGGTGGACACCGCCGCCGACGGCGAGGAGGGCCTCTACAAGGCCGAGAACTGGGCTTACGATGTGATCCTGCTGGACGTGATGCTGCCGCGTCTGGATGGCTGGGAGGTCCTGCGGCGCCTGCGCCGGACCTGCAAAACGCCGGTGCTGATGCTGACCGCGCGCGACGCCTATGCTGACCGTGTGCGCGGACTGGACACCGGTGCTGATGACTACCTGACCAAACCGTTCGACCTGGGGGAACTGCTCGCGCGGGTGCGGGCCTTGATCCGCCGCGGGGCCGGCCAGAGTCATCCGCGATTCGAAGCGGGGCGGGTGGTGGTGGACACCGCCGCCCGCAAGGTCTTCCTCGACGGCCAGGAGGCGCTCCTGACCGCACGCGAATACGCCCTGGTTGAATACCTCGTCATGCACCGCGGGCAGGTGGTCACGCGCACCGAACTTTACGAGCACCTGTTTGACGAGGACGACAGCTCCCTCTCGAACCTGCTGGAGGTGCACGTGTCCAACATCCGCAAGAAACTGGGGCACGATTTCATCGTGACCCGCCGCGGCCACGGCTATTGCGTCGAATGAACCCGCTCTTTCACTCCATCCGCTGGCGATTGCAGGTCTGGCACGGTGCCCTGCTGCTCATGGTCCTGGCGGCCCTGGGCTGCGCGGCCTATTACCTGGCGCGAGACAGCCGCATGCGCCGGGTGGACCAGGAGTTGCAGCGGCGGGTGGCCGTGGTCATGTCGGTCCTGCGCCCCGGGCTTCAACGGGAAGGCGGGCCCCCCGCGGGCCGGGGCTGGCGGGGGCCGGGCGCGCGCTGGATGCAGGACCTGCCGCCCGGCGGCATCCCCTTTCCCCCGGGCCCCTTCGAATTTCGCCTGCCGCCGGACCAGGCCAGGCTGTTTAACGACCCGGAGAATGGCCCGTTCTACTACGTGTTGTGGGGGCCCAACGGCTCCATGCTGCACAGTTCGCCCGGCGCGCCGCGGCCGTTGCCGCTCCCGGGGCCTGAGGGCGCGCCGCGGGATTTCGCGCGCACCCGGGGGGAATTTCGGGAGATCGGTTACGTGAATCGGCGCGGGGTGAGCTTCGTAGTGGGGCGCTCGATCGCGGCGGAGTTGCAGGAAATGCGGCGCCTGGCCTGGCTGCTGGGGCTGGCGGCGGCTGGAGTGCTGGTCTTGGGCTGGGGCGGTGGATGGTGGTTGTCCACACGCGCTCTACGCCCGATCGAGGATATCAGCGTCTCAGCCCGGCGCATCGCCGACGGCCGGCTCGAAGAGCGCATTCGCACTCCCGATCAGGCGAGCGAGCTGGGGCAGTTGGCCCAGGTGTTGAACCACACCTTTGACCGCCTTCAGGCAGCGTTTGCCCGGCAGGCCCAATTCACGGCCGACGCCTCGCACGAGCTGCGCACCCCCGTCTCCGTCGTCCTGGCCCAGACCCAATCGGCGCTGGTCCGCGACCGAACCCCCGAGGAATACCGTGAAACCATCGCCGCCTGCCGCCGCGCCGCCGAGCGCATGCGCCATTTGATCGAAAACCTCCTCGTGCTGGCCCGGCTCGATTCCGGCGACAAGCCGGCTCAATCCCAGCCCTGCCGCCTGGACACCGTGGCGGGCGAAGTGGTGGAACTGCTCCGGCCCCTGGCCGCCGAGTGCGGGGTGACGGTACACGCGCGCCTCGAACCCGTCACGCTCCGGGCCGACCCGGGCCAGTTGGCCCAGGTGGTCACCAACCTCCTGAGCAACGCTCTGCACTACAACCGCCCCGGCGGCCAGGCTACGGTCGTGGTCTCGCGCCAGGACACCACCGCCGTTCTGGTGGTGGAGGACACCGGCCAGGGCATCAGCCCCGAGGACCTGCCGCATGTTTTCGAGCGGTTCTACCGGGCGGATAAATCGCGGTCGCGCGCCCAGGGCCGCACGGGCCTGGGACTGGCGATCGTCAAGGCCATTGTCGAGGCGCACCACGGCACGGTGGAGGCCTCGAGCCAGCCGGACCAGGGCAGCCGCTTCACCGTGCGCCTCCCGCTGGGGGCTGACCCGGCGCAAGGCTGACTCCGCGGGCGCGTGCGACGGAGCCGCGCCTCAGGCGGTTTTCGGTCTGCTTCCTCAGCCCATGTCCAGCATTTGCCCCGGCGTGAGTAACCACTCGAGTGTGGCGCGCTCCCCCGGCTGGAAGCGGCGCAAGGACAGTTTGCACAGCCCCCCTTTCTTGAGCTGCACACGCAGAGCAGTGGACCCGGAGAGCAGCAACGACACCAGCCCGCTGAGCGACGGCTCATGCCCCACCAGCAGGATGTTTTCCGGTGGCAGGCGCGTCCGCCCCAATTGCGCCAGAATGGCTGCCGGCGTGGTCCTGGCCTCGAGTTCGCGCACGAATTCGACCTGCCTTGATAACCCCAGGACCTCCGCGACGATGAGGGCCGTCTGGCGCGCACGGGTCAGCGGGCTGGAGAGAATGAGCTCCAGCCCCAGGTCCATGCGTTTCATGGCCCGGGCGATCTTTTCCACCTTGCGCCGCCCTTTGGGAGTGAGTGGGCGCAAGGCATCGGCTCGCGCTCCGGCGGAGAGCGAGGGGGCGGCCAGACCGTGGCGCAGAAGATAAAGGTTCATGACAATTCCGGGAGTTGAAGTTTTTCGGGAGCAAGGCTGTGAAGCTGGCTGCGGCCCGCGAGATAGGCCTGAAGCGCTCGTTCCAGGGCTGCCTCGAGCGCCGCCAAAAACGGCCCTCCCAGCTCGGGGGGCACGGCGTTCTTACGGAGAAACTCACGCGCGCCGCGCTGCAGCACCTCGGCATCCTGAATATCGCCCATCAGGGTCTGGAAGGCCCGCAAACGTTGCCGCAGAACGTTCGTCGAGGACCCCGACCACGCCGCCAGGGCTTCGACCAGGTAACGGTATTTCTTGAACGCGATGCGGGTGCGATGAATGGCCGCGGGACGGTTGCCGCGCTCCCGCGCCTGAGCCTGCGCGGTGGCGGCAAAGGCCGCCCGCAGGGCCTCGGAAACCGCGCTGGCATCCCCCGCCGCATCCGCACTCCGCCCGCGGCGGGCCACCTGGCGGCGCAGCCGCTCCAGTTCCTTCCAGAGGCGCTTGGTCTTGAGCCGCCGCAGGCGGCGGGCAGCCTTGCGAATGGCCTTCTGCTCGCGATGTTGCAGGTGGTCCCGGTAAAGCCGCGCGGCGGGAAAGGCGCGCAGCAACCCGCGCAGGTGCTGTTGCTGCACTTGCGTGTCGCGCAACCCATCAAAGATATCGAGCGCTTTCTTCAACCGCCGCTGCAATGCCTCCGGCAGGTCGCCGGGCAGGAAAACCGCCGGCAGTTCCAGAAGGGCCATCAGACGCCGAAAACGCACCCGCAGCGCGTGGACCTCGCCGGTGGCAAAATGACGCTGGCATTTCTTGAGCGCCTTGCGGCATCCGCGCGCCTGGCGCTTGACGGTCCGGTCAAGCGCCTCATGCAGCCGGGCGGCCCCCACATTGGCGCGGCGAGTCTTCATCGGCGGGCAGGCGGACGCGGCGGACGCGGCGCCAGCTTGACTTTGGGAAAAGCGGGGCGCGTGCTGTTTGCGATCGTGGTCGGCTCCGCAGCCCGCAACGCCAGCTCCATGAAACGGGCCTGGCTCCGGCACCGGGGGCTGCCCGGCAGGCGCGGCACGCGCATGTAACTTCCATCCTTCAACAGGACCCGGGCTTTGACATTGTCCGCCAGGGAAATGGGCATGATCTCGCGCAGAAGGCGGTCCCGCAAAACACCGTCCTCGATGGGAAAGACCAGCTCGATGCGCCGGTAAAAGTTCCGGGGCATCCAATCGGCGCTGCCCACATAGACCTCCGGCTGGCAGGCGTTCTCGAAGCAGAACACCCGGCTGTGCTCAAGAAACCGGTCCACCACGCTGGTGACGCGAATGTTCTCGCTCAGGCCCTTCAAGCCCGGCCGCAGACAGCAGATGCCCCGCACCAGCAGGTCAATCTTCACCCCCGCTTGGCTGGCGCGATAAAGCGCCTCGATGACACTCTGCTCGACCAGCGAATTCATGCGGGCGGTGATCCGCGCCGGCAGCCCCTGCCGGGCGTGCTCCGCTTCGCGCTGGATCAGTTCCAGCAGCCGCTGGTGAAGATTGAACGGAGCCACGAGAATCTTCCGCATTCCCTGAAACTGGCAGATGCCCGTCAGCAGGTTGAACAGGTTGGAGATGTCCTCCCCAAAGTCCTCCCGGCACGTCAGCAGACCCAGGTCTGTGTAGAGCCGCGCGGTGGTGGGATTGTAGTTGCCCGTGCCCAGGTGCATGTAGCGGCGGATGGCCGTGCCTTCGCGGCGGACCACCAGGGTCATCTTGGCATGAATCTTGTACCCCACCAGGCCATAGACCACGTGCACGCCCGCCTCCTCGAGCTGGCGGGACCAGTCAATGTTGTTCGCTTCGTCAAAGCGCGCGCGCAACTCGACCACCGCCGTCACCTGCTTACCCTGGTTCACCGCCTTCATCAGCGCGCCGACAATCCGCGGGTCGCCGCCGGTGCGGTAGAGCGTCTGTTTGATGGCCAGCACATCAGGGTCATTGGCCGCCTGTTCGAGGAATTCCACCACGCTCTCGAAGCTCTCGTAGGGATGATGCAACAGAATGTCCCGCTCGCGCATGGCGGCCATCAGGTCCGGCTGCCCCCGCAAGGGCGCGGCCACGGGCGCGATGAACGGCGGATCGCGCAGCTCGGGAGAATGATCGCCGCGCGCCAGGCTCATCAACCCCAGCGGCGCCAGCGGCCCGCGCACCAGATACAAATCCTCCTCGCCCAGCCGCAACGTCCGCAGCAGGGCGGTTCGGATTTCGTAGGGGCAGGTGTGCTCGATCTCCAGGCGCACCGCCTCGCCCTTGCGGCGATTGTGCAACTCCTGTTCCACCGCTTTGAGAAGGTTGGCGATTTCCTCCTCGTCAATGTAGAGCTCGCTGTTGCGGGTCACGCGAAACAGCCAATGCCCCCGGATGGTCGTGCCCGGAAACAAATCGCGCAGATAGAAACCAATGACCTTCCCCAGCAGCGTGAACGCCTGCTCCGACCCGGTGCGGGGCAGCCGCACCAGCCGCGGCAGCACCCGTGGAAGCTGCACCACCGCCAGATGCCGCATCGGTTGATTGCGCTCCACCCTGTCCAGCTCGACGATGAGGTTGATGGACTTGTTGAGAAGCTGGGGAAACGGGTGTGCCGGATCAATGGCCAGCGGGGTCAGCACCGGCCGGATCTGCGTCCGGTAATACTCCTCGATCCATTCGTGATCCGACGGCCGCAGCTCGCCCAGCTCCAGGATCTGCAGCCCGTGGCGCCGCAGCGCCGGGCGCAGATGCTCCAGAAAACACATGTCCTGCAGGGCGGCCATGCGGTGGACCCGCCGGCTGACCGCCTGGAAGGTCTCGGTCGCGGTGCGGCCGTCCGGGCTGCGTTCAGACCCGCCCGACTCGATTTGCTGCTTGAGCGTGGCCACCCGCACCTCGAAAAACTCATCCAGGTTGCTGTGCGAGATGCAATAAAACTTCAGGCGCTCGAGCAGCGGGTTGGAGGGGTCGAACGCCTCATCCAACACACGCTGATTGAACTCAAGCCAGCTCAGTTCCCGGTTGAAGAAATGCGCCGGCCCAAGCGGCTTGCCTTTGGGTCTCATGCCAAAGGCCAAACATAGGCCCGTTGCGCCGCCTGGACAAGTGACAACGCGGTAAAGTCAATGGCCGGGTGCTGCCAGCCCCGGGGGCGTTGCGGCCTGTCCCCTGTCCCCCAGCCCCCGGCGGGGCTCGATGCGCCGCACCAGCTCGAAGTTGCACAGCCGCACCTCCGGCTTCCCAAACGTGTCCCGCACCAGTTGCTTGTCCGGATCAAGCGAGACCAGCAAATGGTCGGGCTTCAGCCGCAGGTCCTCGAAACCGCAAATGGCCATCCGCAACTGCGCGCGGTCCAGAATCTCGGCCAGGCTGTCGCCGCTGATGATTTGCTCCAGATAGGCCTGCTCGGCGCTGATTCCCCGGTAGTAACGCCCGTCCTGCGCCGCCAGCATCTGGTCCGGCCCGTTCCAGAAACCCCAGATCGTGATGTACTCCCGGTCCTCCCGCAGAATCGGCCAGCCATCCTCCAGACACAGGTGCCGCAGGGCGCTGTAGCGCCGGTGGTCGTCCACCTTGCGCGGGTCCACCCGATGGCCGGTCATATAGATAGCCCGCGGGTAGGTGGTCCGCAAACCCGCCCGGCTCATCTCCAGGGCCAGCGCGAACTCCTCGAACGGACTGTTGTAGCCGTGGTTGACAATCTCCTGGGCCCGCGGCCCCATGCCTACCAGCCAGGGAATCTCCCCCACCCGCGACACTTTCCACACCAGGTTGATGTTGTCCTTGGTCCGGGTGAAAAAAACCTGGTTGTTGGTGGACAGCGCCTCTTTGGGGGTGCGCCGCCAGCGCTCGGGCAGGAAGTAGTTGAACAGGTCCGGGTCCTTGCCCACCACCCAGAGCGTGCCTCCGGTGCTCTCGGCCTGGCCAAAGACGTAGTCCACCCCCAGGATGTTCACCGCCCGCAAATGCGAGGGCAACGGTTTGGCCGTGTTGACCTCGAAGCGCCGTGCCATGTGCTGCAGGTAATGCTGGCGGTGTTCGCTGCGCACCGCCTGCTCGTGCTCCGGCGTGCGCTCCAGCAACTCGTAATCCACCAGCGCATACACCAACTGCCCGTTCCGGTCCCGCAGCAGCGAGCCATCCGGCTTCATCCGCACAATGATGTGCTGCGGCTTCATGTCGGCCACCCGGTAACCCTTGAGTTCCAGCTCGTGGATGACCAGGCTCATCGCCCGGTCAAAGAACTGCTGGCGCTCCTCCGGCTCAATCTGCCACAGCCGGGCCGCCTCCGTGATGTCCGCCCCTTTGATCCAGCCGTAAAGAAGCACGTACTGGCGCAGGATGTCCACCTCCACCCCCGGGTGTCGGGCCAGCTTGGCCGCGATTTTGCTCTCCGACCGCCCCGTCTGCCACAGTTGCAGCCGCTCCGAGGGCACGTAAATGGCCAGCGGCTTCTGCGTGCGAATGCGAATGCCCGGTGGCCCGGTCCGCCCCTGGCGCAACTCCATGAGCAGCGCGAACTCCTCGAACGGACTGTTGAACTCGGCGTTGATGAACTTGTTGATGGTAAACGTGTCCAGCGGAACATCCTCCCCCACCCGCGACCACTTCACCACCAGGTCCAGCGACGTGCGGTTGATGTGCCGCGTGGGCACGCGGTACACCAGGCTCGTCCCCGTCAACCGCTCCCGGTTGGCCTCGAACCAGTCCTTCGTGTACCAGTTCTCCGGCAGCAGGTGCTCCCAGAATGGCAGGCCATACTTCGTCAAATACAGGTCCCCCCCATCGCTGGTCTTGCAGTGGATGTAATGCACCCCCAGCAGGTCAATGAAGTCGGTGCGCGAAGGCAGCCCCTTCGCCACCCCTTCGGGCGGCGCGGAGGGCGGCCCGGCAGGCCGCACCGCTTCGCCCGGCATCGCTGACCCGGCGCGGGCGGCATGGTTCGAGGCCGCTATCATCGCGTTATGTCGCGGGCCGCGCTGGCCCGCCAGTCCATATAACGCTGCCACGCGGATTCCTCGACGACAAGCTCCAGAAAAACCCGCGGCGTCAGGCTGTAGATGCCCGTCGCCGTGTGCGTCTTCTCGATGTGCGGCTCGAGAGCGTGATGCAACCGCGCGTCGTTGATGATGATGGGCGCCCGCGGATCCTCCGGCACCTCGTTCCACCACCCCACCTGCGCAAACTCCCGCAAATACCACGGCAGCGGCCAGTAATCGCTGTCCCGCGCCATGACTTTCACCAGCGTCCGGAACCCCTCCGGCTGGACCGCCGCGATGGCTTTGACCTTCTCCACCAGCTCCAGAATGTCGGGGGAGGTCTGGGCATACACATAAGGATTCCGCGGATGCGCCGGCTCCACGTAACTGGTCTGCCACGTCTGCCAGCCCAGGTGCCCCGCGCCAAACACCAGCGCGGCCGCCACACCCGCGCTGACCCACCGCCGCGACGTCCACTGCAGGACCAGCGACGCGCCCATCCCGGCCAGCATCAGGAACCCTGTCCAGAAACCCAAAAGACACCACGGAGTCTTATAGGGAATCAAACTGTAGGCCAGCGCCTGCAGTCCGGTGTAGGCGCCCAGGAAGCCCGCCAGCAGCCGTTGCTCGCGGCGCACGCCCGGCCGGCTCCATGCCAGCACGACCCCCACCACGGCCAGCACCGCCACCAGCCCCTCACTCCACACCGGGCCCCGCCCCCGATGAAACCACAGCACCCGCTCAAAATAAAAATACCACGGATGAATGTGAGGCGACGCGCCCGCCGCACGTCCGGCCCACGGCAGGTAACTGCGCAGCGAATCCGCCAGCCCCCCCGGATTCGAGAGAAACGAGGTCAGAAACAAACCCGCCGCCACCAGCGCCGCCACCGCCCCCAGACCGAAGTGCCACCCATTCCACCGGCGCCGCGCCGCCTTCAGCGCCCAACACCACCGGCTGACCAGCCCGCGGGTTTCCGGCGGGGCCCCCAGGGCTGCCGCGCTGATCACCACCGCGCCCGCCGCGCAGGCCACCGGGATGGGCGAAGTCTCCTTCGTGGCATACATGAGCCCCAGGGCCGCGCCGCAGACAACTGCCCACGCCGCCCGGCCGCTCCGGTAATAGCGCCAGCCCGCCCCCAGAAAGAGCAGGGCAAAAAACGCCAGCAACATCTCATGAATGTAATAGCGGCTGTAAAACACCATCGCCGGCGACAGGGCCAGGAACGCCCCGCCCAGCAACGTCCCCCCGCGGCCCAGGCCGTCGGCGAACAACCAGAGCAGCACGATCAACCCGGCCCCGAACAAGGCGGGCGTGACGCGCAGGCTGGCCTCCGTGATCCCGGCGAACGACCGCGCCCCGCTGGCCCACAAGGCTGGCAGGCTCAGGTAATACAGCGTCGGACCGTGATACTCCTCCGGGTCATAACGGTAATCCCCCTGGCGCCACAGCGCGTGAACCTTCACCGCGTTGACCGCCTCATCATTGTGCATCGGCCGGGCGTCAATCCGGGCCAGGCGCAAACCCAGCCCCCCCAGAGCCACCAGCAACAGGGCCGCAATCAGCCAGCGCTTCATCGTCGGAGAATATGAGGGTGGTTCCGGGCGCTTAAAATGGCAACAGCCAGGGCGGTCACACCGCGCCTGGCTGCGGCCGAAGGAAAGGGCGGGCGCTCTGCTTGACAGGGGCCCGCTGCCGCCGGCACGGCCTTACTTGCCGTACACTTCGATTTCCGTGTAGCAGTTCAGGGCGCTGGCGTTGCTGCCCTTGCTGTAGAACCGCAGGTAGCGCGCCTTGATGCCCTTGGTGTCAATCAGCTTGCCCTGGTTCGTCTCGAAATACTGCTTGTCCTTGCCAATGCCCAGCCCGGCCACATTCTCAATGTCGTTGTTGAACAGCGTCTGCACATTCTTGGTGAAGTCCGGATCGTCGGCGCTCTGCACCACCACGCAGCGGAACACCTGCACATACCGGTGGTCGTGCCACAACACAATCGCGTAGATATTGTACTCCTGCTCCAGATCCACCTGCACCCACTGCACGTTCTTGTGCAGTTCCACCACCGCGTCATCAATCGCTTCCTTGTTGCCGTCGGTGATCTGCGACAGCGTGCCCGTGATCGGGCTCTTGTCGCTCGACGTCACCTTCTTGTTCAGGGCCACGTTCTTCACCCCGGCCGGCGCCATGAAAGGCGGACGGGGCTTGTCCGAAAACGGCTCGATATTCGGCCCCTTGGGCAGGTCATCCGGCGTGCCCTTGAACGAGGGCATCGGCAGTTTGAGCGGCAGTGGAGCCAGCTCATCGGCCGCCCGCAGGCTGCTTCCCATCATCATGTTCACGCCGATGGCCGCGCTCAGCGCCACCAGCCAGATCCGTCGCAACGTTGAAGAGTTCTTATTCATCATGCGGGTTGGACGATACAAGCCGCAAAAAATTCTGTCCACCCTCAAGAAATTTTCCCGCCCGCCCGCCGTTCCCTGCACAACAAGCGTTTGCCAAAGCGGGCGCACATGGTGTAAAGCACGACACGCGCAATGGGAAAAGCACTCATCATCGCCGAAAAACCCAGTGTGGCCAATGACATCGCCAAGGCCCTGGGCGGCTTCAAAAAGGCGGGCGACTACCTCGAGAGCGACCGCTACGTCCTCTCCTCGGCCGTGGGCCACCTGCTCGAACTGTGCCCCCCCGAAGGCGTCGAGGCGCCCCGCGGCAAATGGTCCTTCAAACACCTGCCCGTCATCCCCCCGCATTTCGACCTCAAGCCCATCGAGCGCAACGAGTCCCGCCTCAAACTCCTGCAAAAACTCATCCGCCGCAAGGACGTGGACACCCTCATCAACGCCTGCGATGCCGGCCGCGAAGGCGAACTCATCTTCCGCAACGTCGTCCGCTACACCAAAGCCCGCCAGCCCATTCAGCGCCTCTGGCTCCAATCCATGACCCCCGCCGCCATCCGCGAGGGCTTCGCCAGCTTGCGCGATGACGAAACCATGAAACCCCTGGCCGATGCCGCCGTCTCCCGTTCCGAGGCCGATTGGCTCGTGGGCATTAATGGCACGCGCGCCATGACCGCCTTCAACTCCAAGGTCGGCGGTTTCCATCTCACCACCGTGGGCCGCGTCCAGACGCCCACCCTGGCCATCGTTGTCGAAC
>Ga0073934_10007989_pt1 | contig 14369 bp, 9 predicted proteins | sample LarsenN4metaG_FD_76834 | JGI IMG/M metagenome (GOLD analysis project Ga0073934, IMG submission 76834) | Hot spring sediment bacterial and archeal communities from British Columbia, Canada, to study Microbial Dark Matter (Phase II) - Larsen... ...
CTATCTGTCTGTATGCAGTCATAGGAGTATTAATTTCTATTGCGGGTGTAGCACTGGGTTTGAATTTCGTGGCAGGAATACCCTTAACAACAGCATTGTTAGTGGGAGCAAGTTTATCGGCTACTGATCCTGTTTCAGTTACAGCTTTGTTTAGAGAACTGGGGGTAGATAAACGTCTGACAACATTGATGGAGGGCGAGAGTTTATTTAATGATGGTATGGCAGTTGTTGCCTTCAGTTTTTTAGTTGCATTATCTTTGGGAAAAGCACAACTGGGAATTCAGCCTGTGGTAGTGCAACTATTTACGGTTGTCGGCGTTGGTTTAGCCGTAGGTGGTTTGATTGGGTTTGGTATTTCCTATCTCACCCAAAGATTTGATTTACCATTGGTGGAACAATCTTTGACTCTTGTTTCTGCTTACGGAACTTATATCATTGCCGAAGATTTGGGTGGCTCGGGTGTGATAGCAGTTGTGACTATTGGCTTGATTTTGGGAAATTTCGGTTCCCGAATTGGCATGAACCCACGAACACGGATAATAGTCAGTGAATTTTGGGAATTTTTAGCTTTTTTTGTGAATTCAATAGTCTTTCTGTTGATTGGTGATCAAGTTAGATTCGTTGACTTGGCAGAAAATCTGACAATCATAGCCGTGACTATTGTGGGAATGGTTTTAGCACGAGCGATCGCAGTCTACGGTTTAGGGTTTCTCAGTAATCGCCTTGCTAATTCCAATATTCCTTTACCAGAACAAACTATACTCTGGTGGGGAGGTCTGCGAGGATCTGTCTCTATCGCCCTAGCGTTGAGTGTACCGAGTATCCTGAGTGAACGAGAAGACCTGATCAACACCGTATTTGGAGTTGTTTTGTTTACTTTGTTAGTGCAGGGATTAACTACCAAGCCTTTGTTAGAAAAGCTCCAACTTCTGGGTGAACAGCCATTGCGACAGCAATATTTAGAATTCATTGCTCGTCAAACTGCGCTCAAACGTGTATTAGAATACTTGGGGAAAGTAGAAGAACGTCCAGGACTTGAGCCAGAATTTTACCGCTATCAAGAGACTTTAATCAAAGGCGAACTTCAGCGTTTAGAAGAACAAATTGATAAATTACATAATGAATATCCTAATCTGCGAGACTTCACAGCCGAACAGTTGCGAATGGAATTACTTTCGGTAGAAGCAGACACCTATGCAGAATTTGTGCGATCAGGTCGGTTAAATCAAGAACTTGCGCCTTTGCTTGAGGATGTTTTAGAAGAAGGGCAATAAGAAGAAATGACTAAGGGATAAGGGAAGTTTTTTTATACTTCCCGTGGTTGATGCAAAAATTACCTACTTTTATTTAGGGTAATGAAATTGTGGCTGACGCCAATAATTATACTTGCCCGCATCTAGAGCCAAATTGATTAAATATGCCAGAATTTGCCGGAGAATTACCCATCCGTGAACCAGTTTGGAATGCGATCGCATCTGTTGAGCAGATCCAACGCCAAAATAGAGGTATATATTTTAACATTGGTGTTGCTCGCCTGTCTCTCTACATAGTTGCTCCTAACCTTATCCGTGTACGCTTTTCACCTACAGGAGAGTTTAGACCCAGACGTTCCTGGGCTGTCACGCCGAAAGATGAGGAATGGCCTATTGTAGCTTTTGATATCCAGGAAACAGCAAATGAGGTAACAATAGAAACCGACAAAATACGGGTATGCGTTCAGCGTCATCCTTGTCGAGTCCAGTTTTTTGACAAAGCAGGTCGTCCCTTTGCCCAAGATACAGGTTTGGGTATAGGTTGGCGACAACTGGGAACAGATAAATCCCAAGTTGCTTGCTGGAAGCGAATCGAGACAGAAGAAAATTATTATGGCTTTGGGGAACGGGCAGGATTACTGAATCAAAAAGGTAAGCGTTTTACAAACTGGACAACGGATAGCTTAGATTACACAATGCTGACAGACGCAATGTATCAAGCCATTCCGTTTTTTCTGGCGCTGCGTCAGGGGGTAGGCTATGGTTTGTTTTTTAACACTACCTTTTGGAGCCGTTTTGATGTTGGGGTTGACCAACCAGATATTTTACGATTAGAAACCCTTGGTGGAGAACTGGACTACTACATTATTTACAGTCCCGAACCCGCAGAGATAGTTCAGACTTACACCCAATTAACAGGGCGAATGTCACTACCGCCACAGTGGGCTTTGGGTTATCATCAATGCCGTTGGAGTTACGACTCAGAATCAGAAGTCCGGCAATTAGTACAGCAATTGCGTCAGCGCCGTATTCCCTGTGATGTCATTCATTTAGATATTGATTATATGTTTGGCTACCGGGTGTTTACGTGGAATCCCCGGCGGTTTCCAGACCCCCAGAAATTGCTCAGTGACTTAGCAGAGGATGGGATCAAAGTAGTTACTATCGTCGATCCGGGAGTAAAATTTGAACCCCAAGCAGATTACACCGTCTACGCTCAAGGTTTAGAAAAGGATTACTTTATCCGCAGGGCTGACGGTAAGGTTTTTCATGGTTATGTCTGGCCTGGTCGGGCTGTTTTCCCGGACTTTCTGCGCCCGGAGGTGCGTCAGTGGTGGGGAGACTTGCACCGTAGTCTGACTGATGTTGGTGTGGCTGGCATTTGGAATGATATGAATGAGCCAGCCATGAACGATCGCCCCTTTGGAGATGAGGGCGGACAAAAAATATTTTTCCCGATGGATGCACCGAGTGGCCCTGACGATGAGCGTACAACCTACGCCGAAACTCATAACCTCTACGGCTTAATGATGGCTCGTGCTTGTCGCCAAGCAGTGGAAAAATTGCGAGAGCGATCGCGTACTTTTGTCTTGACCCGTTCTGGTTACGCGGGTGTACAGAAATGGTCGGCGGTATGGACAGGAGATAATCACTCTCTGTGGGAATACCTAGAAATGTCCCTGCCGATGCTCTGTAATTTAGGTTTATCTGGTGTAGCATTTGTCGGGGCAGATATTGGGGGATTTGCGGGTGATGCTACGCCAGAATTATTTGCCCGTTGGATGCAGGCAGGAATGTTGTATCCTTTTATGCGCGCCCACTCGATGATTAACACCAAGCGCCATGAACCTTGGGAATTTGGGCCGCAAGTCGAAGCAATCTGCCGTCAATACATTGAATTGCGCTACCGATTACTACCTTATATATACACTCTGTTCTGGGAAGCAGCTACCACAGGTGCACCAATTCTGCGACCTCTGCTTTATCATTATCCAGAGGATCCCAAAACCTACGAATTATACGACCAAGTACTTTTAGGCTCATCCCTCATGGCAGCGCCCGTCTACCGACCGGGGGTAGAAAAACGTCTGGTTTACCTACCAGCAGGAACTTGGTATGACTGGTGGACGGGAGAATCTTACCAAGGTACAACCTATATTCTTGCCGATGCACCGATAGAAAAAATGCCCATGTACATCCGTGCTGGATCAATAATTCCCCTTGGTCCGGTCATGCAGTATGTAGGCGAGTCACCCTTCAATCAACTGCGGTTGCGAGTTACCCCAGGTATAGGCGAGTGGACACTGTACGAAGATGACGGACATTCCTTTGCCTACCGTGATGGCGCTTGCTCAACTACAACCTATCGAGTGTACTTAGAAGATACACAAGTAGTAGTGGAAATTCAAGCTAGGCAAGGACAGTGGACTTCCCACCCACGCAACGTCATTGTTGAGGTTGTAGGTAAAGGAGAACAAGAATTTCCAGATGACGGTTCTGCACGTCGCCTAACTTTTTCTTGATCGATGACCACAGATCCACACCGACATCTCATCTGTGTTTATCTGTGTGCATCTGTGTTCGCTTTATTTCCATAAAGAGAAATAGCGTTTTCCCGCAAAACAGCACTAGAACAGTAAGATCGCCATCTCGAACTACTTCCTCTAACACTTCTGCCAGAATTTGACTCCCCACTATTTACTACTTTTGTGTAGCTGTGCTAGCTTCTTGTATTGTAACTCGCTGTAATTGTTCTACATTTTGTAGTGGCGATCGCCCTGGTGTGAGGTTATGACTAAGCCACATTAAACTACCAATAAATATAGTCACCACTCCAATTAAAACACTTGTCAGCAATTTTACCTGAGAACGCAAAAATTTAACTTCTCTAGTCTGCTCATCCAGTTCTGAAATATAATCGGCTGGAGGGAGTTTTTGCTCAATAATATTTTCTGCATTTTTTACAACTTTATTACTAAAAGTAACTTGTTGGTGCAACCAGTTAGTAATCAATAGAGGACAGTTTTTTTTCACCCAATGCCAAGCAAAGATTCTAAATGCTGGTTTGGACATTCTCGCTATAAATTTTAATATTTTCTTGACAGGTCGAGAGCGAAACTTTTTGTTAATTAGATGAACTGAACCTACATCATAAAGACGATCAAAGATGAGCTTGACAGTAGCTTCTTCTTTATTGGTCAAATATTCAATAATCAGAAAAACTTCTTGCATCAGTTCTTCTTCTTTATTGTTTTCTGCCAAAACTTTTGTTAAATTATTTGATGTTTTTACTGTGTTATTCATAAATTTTGCTCTGGCAGCGCATCTTTAATCTTTAAGTAAGACAATATTTTAATTATTCAAAAAAGCCAAGATGTCAACAAGCTTGTTTAGAAAAAATTTAATATTCACAGCACAAAGTGCCACATACACTATAAAGCACTTTATGTACTGCAACGAAGAGGCTATACGTAATCCATATAGGTAAAAACTTTACACCTCAAAATAAAAGTAAACAAGCTGTTTTTTTTGCTGGATTGTAAATCTAAAATTATCTTAAAGGTTATCATTTCCAAAAAAAATTACCTCTAGAGAGATTTATTGAATTGGTTGTTTGTTGGTGGTTGGTTGTTGGTGGTTAGTGGTTACCCATTCTTTAAACTACTTACTCCCCACCTCCCCACCCCTTACATTTCTCACCCCTACCAAGGTAAACGACTACCATCCCAGGAAAAAAACTGGCCGCTATCCTCTATCTGTAGCTGGTCGATAACAGCAAGCAATTGGTTGACGGTAAGTTCTACCGAGAAGAGTTTTTCTGGAGGTACATTCTTTTGAAAAGGTTTAGAAAGACGAGTATCAGTTGTACCGGGATGCAATGTTACAACTATAGTTTTTGGACTGGTTCTGCCATACTCTATTGCCACGTTTCGCATCAACATATTCAACGCTGCTTTAGAAGCGCGATAGCCATACCACCCGCCAAGCTGGTTATCACCTATACTTCCGATTTTGGCAGAAATACTCGCAAAAACACTGCGATCGCTATGACGAAATAGCGGTAACAGATGTTTAGCAAGCAGCACTGCACCAATACTGTTAACCTGAAAATAGCGCATTAAATTCTCAGAGTTAATCTGTTTGAGGCTTTTTTCCGGTTGCAGGGTTCCTTCATGGAGAACCCCAACACAGTTAACAACTAAATGTAGTTTATCTATCTCTGCTCGCAGGAGTTGTACACCTTGAGAAATTTGTGCCTCATCTGTAATATCTATCGCCAGACAAATTAGTTTCTCAGGATATTGGTCTGACAACGCTATTAACTCAACAGCTGATTTTGGTTGACGATAGGTAGCATAAACCCTATTAGTACCCTGCAATTGTAGTAGTTTCTTTACAAATCCTAAACCGATACCTTGACTAGCACCGACAATTAAGGCATTACATGAGTTGGTATGAGTAAACATGCTTTATGTGATGGTTGTTGGTGGTTGGTTATTGATTGTTGTTTGTTTCAACTAATATCTTGCATCAATTCCAACAATAACCAGGGATTAAAATCCTTGGCTGATAGCGCAAGTCCTCTGAAGAGGACTAAATTGCTACTAATAAAATTTTCCTCAGTCCATTTAAATGGACTTCAGCTATAAGCCCGGAACTTTAGTTCTGGGCGATGGAGTGGGCTGCAATATCTCAGTTCCAACCAACAAACAACCAACAACCAACTAAATTATTCCGGCAATTTATACTGCCCTACAATACGCTTGGCATACTCTGGAACATGTTCCTCTAATTTCTCAGGATGATTCCGTTTGACATAGAGATAATTGCGGGTGAAGTGGGAATCTATCGAGAAACGGGCGTATTCCAAACCTTTGGGGCCGATTTTTTCAATTACTACACCCATAAGTTTTGCTGCCCACATCGGTAGGGTAACACCTTTATCGTAAGCTGGTATACTTTGTTGGACTGCTGCTGTGCGATCGCCTTTGGACATGACTGGCTGAGTTTCTAACTGGTCTTTGACCAATTCCAGCATTTCCCGACCGCGTTCATTTCTGACTACAATCCATTGCCAGCCGAAGGGTGCGCCCATATATCCAACTACCAAATCAGCTAGGGAATTGACGTAGTCAAAACAACTCATACAGGAAGGGGCAAACACATCCTTGAGTTGATTTGTTTTCAAGCCAAAAAAAGGAACTGTTTCTGTTGATCCATCTTCGTGCTTAAAGTGAACCCGGAAGTCCTGCATAAACTCGTAATGCACAACGGTATCAGGCGATCTACTTGTGGTTTCCAAGAATTTTTGCAGTCCAGCACGAGTCACATTATCTACACAGGGTGTACCTAAGACATAAAGCTTTTCCAGACCCAATTGCTTTTCCACAGTCCGCAAAGCTTGGATTTGGCAACCAACACCAATCACCAACAGCCGCTTCATTCCTGATTTTTCTACTTGTTCCAAAACAGAAAGATTTGGTGAAAGTGTCGGTTTATTTACCCGCGCTGCTAGTATTTCTTCTGGAGTCCGGGCAATCACAGGCATAGGTCCGAAGCGGTCTTCTTTGGTATTTTGCACACAGACCACGCCTTCTACCATTCCCCGATTCAGCATTTCAATGGCGATCGTACTCACAATTCCCGTCCATTGTGCACCAGGAATCGGCTGCTGTTTCCGCGCCGCCATCATACTTTGATGAACACCAAAATAAAGTTCATCAGCATTATCTAAATCGCGAGAACGAGTGTGTGTCTGTGCTTCGAGTTCCTCTACCTGCTGATTAATAAAAGCACAGGCTTCCTTGACATAATGAATATAGTATGTATCACACAATCCACATTCGCTGCACAGTTCTTTAGCAGGGCGACGGCTACCGGGTTTGAGGGCTTTGGCTTTTTTGTGTTTGGGAAAATCTACTGAGGTCATTAAAATTTCTTCTTTAAAAACTCAGATTCTTTTTATTTCACACTATCTCAGAGATTAGTACCAAACGAGTGCCAAAGAACATCAAAATCAATAATCATGATTATTGCAACTTCCAGCCGGGGGATTGTTAAAATCCTGGTATCTTCATCACTACCTACCCAGAAAGCCTAAAAAAGCGATCGCTATGTCTCAGTACTCTCAATTAGAAAAAGCGCTGAAATATCACTTCGGTTATGATAATTTTCGCCCCGGACAAAGAGAAATTGTTGAAGATGCGCTTTCTAATCGGGATTTGCTGATTATTATGCCTACAGGCGGTGGTAAGTCGCTGTGCTTTCAACTACCAGCACTGATCAAAAAAGGCTTGACTGTGGTAGTCTCACCTTTAATTGCTTTGATGCAAGATCAAGTGGAAGCACTGCGAAAAAACGGTGTAGCAGCCACATTTCTCAACAGCAGTCTGAACTCTTACCAAACGCGATCGCGTGAACAATACATTCTCCAAGGTAAAGTTAAGTTACTCTACGTCGCTCCAGAACGCCTTGTCAGTGATAGATTTCTCCCATTTCTAGATCTAATCCATCATCAAGTTGGTATTTCCGCCTTTGCTATTGATGAAGCGCACTGTGTTTCTGAGTGGGGACACGACTTCCGCCCAGAATATCGCCAGTTAATCTTACTGCGAAAACGTTACGCTGATGTGCCGACTTGGGCATTTACAGCTACCGCTACTGATCGCGTCCGTAATGATATCATTCAACAATTGGGGTTACAAAACCCTAGCATCCACATCGCCAGCTTCAACCGCCAAAATCTTTACTACGAAGTTCGTCCTAAAAAAAAGAATGCTTACGCCGAACTCCTAGAACTGATCCGCGATTCTGAAGGTTCGGGAATTATTTACTGTTTAACTCGCAAAAAAGTTGACGAAATCACCTTTAAACTGCAACATGATCAAGTATCTGCTCTCCCCTACCATGCTGGTTTAACAGACGAAGAACGGACTCAAAATCAAACTCGCTTTATTCGTGATGATGTGCGAGTTATGGTAGCGACAATCGCCTTTGGTATGGGTATCAATAAACCAGATGTGCGGTTTGTGATTCACTTTGATATACCCCGTAACTTAGAAAGTTACTATCAAGAATCAGGTAGGGCGGGTAGAGATGGGGAAGCTTCACGTTGTACACTTTTTTTCAGTTACGCTGATGTCAAAATCATCGAATTTCTCATCAATCAAAAAAGCGAACCACAAGAACAGTTAATAGCCAAACAACAATTGCGACAGATGATAGATTACGCCGAAGGTACAGACTGTCGCCGCACAATTCAACTCAGTTATTTTGGCGAACGTTTTCTGGGGAATTGTGATAATTGTGATAACTGTCGCTATCCTAAACCAGTGCAAGATTGGACAGTGGAAGCAATGAAATTTTTATCTTGTGTCGCCCGTTGCAAAGAAAAGTTTGGCATGGGACACATTATAGATGTTCTACGGGGAGCAAAAACCCAAAAAATTGCTCAATACGAACACGACAAACTATCCACCTACGGTATCGGTAAAGATAAAAGTGTGGAAGAATGGCGGATGCTGGGACGTTCCTTATTACATCAAGGTTTAATAGAACAAAGCACCGATGGTTACGCTGTTTTAAAACTTAACGCCCTAAGTTGGGAAGTCATGCGGCGACAGCGTACCGTTTCTATTCCTGTCACTGTCACCCAAAAGCTTACTTGGAAAGAGGATAACGCTAAAACTGTAGAAGCAGAAATGCTATTGCAGAGGTTGCGATCGCTACGTAAACAACTTGCAGATGAACAATCTGTTCCACCTTATGTTATCTTCGCCGACTCTACTCTCAAATTAATGGCTCAAGTTAAACCCCAAACCAAGGACGCATTTAGCCGACTTTCCGGGGTAGGTAGCCATAAACTAAATCAATACGGCGATAAATTTATTGCCGAAATCCGTGCTTATTGTCAAGAACATAATGCTCAAGAACCGAAACTCAATCCTACATCTTCCCTGACTTCAGTTTCTGCTACAGCATTACAAACTTTGCTGCTATATCAACAAGGCTTGAGCGTTTCCGAAATTGCTGAAAAACGCAACCTACGTCCAACAACTATTTTTAGCCACCTCTGCGATTTGATTGAGAAAAATCAACCTATAGACATAAATCACTTAGTACCACTAGAAAAACAGCAAAAAATTTTGCAAGTATTAGAAATTCTTGGAGATATTGCCCTTACCCCCATTAAAGAATATCTTGGTGATAATTATAGCTTTGAAGAGATTCGTTTAGTTAGAAGTCAGTGGCGCAAAAAGAGTCACAAAAGCTAGCTCAATAGGGATAATTAACCACAAAGACACTTGTTGGGGTCGGTAATTGGTAATGGGTAATTGGCAATGGGAAAACCTCGCGAAACTCTGTGTTTATTTTGAGCTAATTACAAAGAACTCGCCACTTCTGTGTGAATCTCCTGTGTCTTTGTAATCCTTGGCGATGATGCGGTGGGTTTGTTCTTTCTTGCCAAAACTATATATAAAACTTTGGGGAAGACAACACAAATCACAGTACTAATCAAAGTCAGGAATAAACCATCCATCAAACCCATAGAGAATCCCCCTTTTTTTATCTGTATCTACGTACTATATTTTGAAACTAAATTTCTAAAATTGATAGAGCAGATTGTTAGAAATTTCTTCTAATTTGTATAAGCTATTTTTAATTTTAAGTTTTGTTTAGATACTAACTCTATCTATGGGGATTGTAAAAACTGATGAAATAGTGTAAATTTGAAGAGCCGTTGCTTTTAGTATTTCACGAACTTAAAAAAAAGCAATATTAAAATTTAATATGCCAGCCCTTTCAACGTGGATAAAAATTTTAGTCAAACAATCTCTCTTGAACTTCTTGCCTCTGTGCTCTCCGTTCCTCTGCGGTTAATTTAATTGCTTTTAAGTCGCAGAGACACAGAGGTCGCATAGAGAAAAAAGAGATTTTTCGAGTCACCTTGAAAGGTCTGGTTTAATAATTTAAAGTTGAGAATAAGAATTAATGCCCCTGAAATTTTTACTAAAAGTTATCTATTTTGATACTCAAATGCAACATTAATTTGGGGAACATCTCCCACAAAAACGAGGACTAAATTTACATGATGGGCTACCTGTTAATGCATAAGACGTACAGAATGGGAAGCTAGTAATTCCCTGTTGAGTGTTCCTTGGAGTAGAAACTTTCTGCAAGAGTCTGGTAGGTTTGATTTTTGGATCGGTAATGATACTTAAAAGCTTGGGAAATGTTAGGCAAGCAATTGTACTAATTAAAGTCAGCAATGTAACATCTATGCGATCCATAGGTAATCACCTTTTCTCTTTTCATTAGCTTTGGTTGAGCGGATACCGCCGCATAAAATTAGGAACCCAATATTTATTTGCGGGGTTGTCCTGGTAATTGGTAATTGTCAATTGGTAATTGGAAAAATTAGAACAATTTCTTACCAATTACCGATTACCCATCACCGGGTGACGCGCCATTTCATCCATCACTTTTAAAAAATCAGGTTTTCACGTCACCCAACCTTGATAACAGGTGTCTACTGTTTTTAGTTGGTCAAACAAATAATTTAAACCAACTAAAAACCAAAGTTGGTATTACTTTTTGTTTATACTCTTTAATTTTAATATAGATTTTTATATATATGTACATCAAATCCTCAAAAATTTTTTAGACAAAATAAATAGTGTCTATCGAGATTGGGTATTTTATCCTGATTGCAGCATAAGCTGGAAAAATAAACTGTTGATTACTTAGGCTATAGTGTTATGTCAAAAACTTTTGTAGAAAATGCTTTTCTTGCTAATATCACTGCCCATGAACGTGAAGCAATCAAGAATTCGGCTGATTATTCTAGTGTGGAGTCGCTACCAGAAATTTGGCCTTTAGCTGCACAAAAATTTGGTAATATTGTTGCTCTGCGCGATCCTCATGCTAAACCCGAAGTAGTGTTAACTTATACTGAATTATGTCAGCAAATTCAACGATTTGCAGCTGGCTTACAGGCTTTGGGTGTACAAGCAGGCGATCGCATTTCCCTGATTGCTGACAACAGTCCTCGTTGGTTGATTGCTGATCAGGGAATTATGACTGCGGGAGGGGTGGATGCGGTGCGGAGTTCCCAAGCCGACAAAGAAGAATTACTTTTCATTGTGGCTAACAGTGGCAGCACAGCGCTAGTAGTGGAAGATTTAAAAACACTCAATAAACTACGCGGTAGCCTGAATGATTTGCCCATTCAATTTGTGATTGTACTCAGCAACGAAGCATTACCGGAAGCGGAAACTCTAAAGTTGTATACATTCAGCCAGTTGATGGAAATTGGCGCTCAGCATTCCTTACAACCAGTCAAACGCAACCTTAGTGATTTGGCTACCCTAATTTATACCTCTGGCACTACGGGAAAACCGAAAGGAGTAATGCTGACTCATCGCAATTTGATGCACCAAATCGTAGCTATCCCGGTAGTTGTGCAACCCCGTCCTGGAGATATAGTTTTGAGTATTCTCCCTACCTGGCACAGCTATGAACGTAGTTGCGAATATTTTCTCCTTTCTCAAGGTTGTACTCAGGTTTATACCAACCTCCGCTCTATCAAACGAGATTTGAAAGAATATCAACCTCATTACATGGTAGCAGTCCCACGCCTTTTAGAATCTATTTATGAAGGAGCACAAAAACAGTTTCGTGAACAGCCAGCTTCTCGACAACGCTTAATTAACTTCTTTTTCGAGATAGGCGAGAAATATATAAAAGCGCGCCGGACTTTGACGGGTTTGAATTTAGAAAATCTCAACCCTAGTATGGGCGATCGCTTAACAGCTAGTTTACAAGTTGCTGCTTTATCACCTTTGTATGCCTTGGGAGAAAAACTAGTTTATAGCAAAGTCAGGGAAGCGACAGGCGGTAGAGTCAAGCAAATGATTAGCGGCGGTGGTGCGCTTCCGAAGCATGTAGATGACTTTTTTGAAATTCTTGGTGTCGAGATTTTGGTGGGTTATGGCTTGACAGAAACTTCCCCTGTCACCCATGCACGACGTCACTGGCGGAACTTACGCGGTGCAGCTGGGCAACCAATCCCAGGTACAGAAACTAAAATAGTTGATCCAGAGACTAAAAAAGAGCTACCAACAGGAGAACGGGGGTTAGTGTTGCTGCGGGGGCCACAAATTATGCAAGGTTATTACCAAAATCCCGAAGCCACAGCCAAAGCTATTGACCCTGAAGGTTGGTTTGATAGCGGTGATTTGGGTTGGGTAACACCCCAAAATGACTTAATTCTGACCGGACGGGCAAAAGATACGATTGTATTAACGAATGGGGAAAATATCGAACCACAACCGATAGAGGATGCTTGTTTGCGATCGCCCTACATAGATCAGATTATGTTGGTTGGGCAAGATCGTAAATCTCTGGGTGCTTTAATTGTTCCGAATTTAGAAGCCTTAGAAAAATGGGCAGCTTCTGGGAATCTCCAACTAACTATAGAGGATGAAAATGTTACTGCGGCTACCAGTCAAAAAATAAACCTGGAGAGTAAAATAATCCAGGATTTATTTCGGCAAGAACTGAATCGGGAAGTGCAAAACCGTCCAGGCTATCGGCCAGATGACCGCATTGGCCCGTTCAAGTTAATTCTCGAGCCATTTTCGATTGAAAATGGCATGATGACCCAAACACTGAAAATCAAGCGGCATGTCGTGATGCAACACTATCACGATATTATTAACGGCATGTTTGCCTCATAAGTCCACTGCAAACTCTCAACAAACGTGAACTCTTTTATGGATGTCTCCAAACCTCAACTGCTTTTAAAGCGTGTCGTCAACATTAAAGCCATTGTCACTCCCTTGTGGAAAGAGGAAGTGCAGCAGCAACTACAAGCACAAATCAATCAAATTGACCAGCAATTGCAACAGTTGGACATCCAAGGACAAAGGGCGATCGCAGAAGTACAAAAACAAAATCTGCAACCGCCTGGTCCCCAAACCCTCCAACAAATTGAAAGCATTCAATACCAGGTCAATCAAAAGAAAAGTGAGCTGCTAGAGCAAAAAAATCAAAGTCTGCAAAACCTCCAGCAAGTGCAGCTTTTAGACTTAGACCAAGAAGTTAATCAATTTCAGATGGAAGGTTTTTTCCGTGTGGAACCAGGGGATAATTTAATTAGCAAAATGCAGGTCGAAGTTGTGTTGCGTGATGGTGTTGTAGAAGAAATTCGTGGCGATGTATAAGCTCGATGCTAACTTCAGTTAACAGTGAACAGTGATCAGTGAGCTCACAAATCTAATAACTAATAACTGCTAGCTGACGACTGTAAACTCCTCACACCACACTTAGTCTCTCCTTACTGCTTGCTCCTGTTGTTGAGAGTTCCTATTATCTTGTAAGCATCTACTGGCAAATCACCTTGACCAAATTTTCCTGATCTTGGTTGGAAAAACATTTCTCTTGGGAACCAGCCCAAACAATTTGCCACAGAGGAGGTGAACTCGCCAGTAGCGATCGCCCAAAGCTTGCCAATTCAACTCGGTATTTGACGGCTTTAGCTGCTTTCTTTCCTTGGTTAGTTTGGGTGATTGTGACTAACGCCTGATTGGGGTGTGGATAATATACCTCTACCTTACGTGTCCCTTGCTCTAGTTGATAAGAGTCAAAAGCATCAAGAGCCAAAGCAGCTGGATCAGTACCTTGGAGAACAGATTTAATACTGTCTAAAGGTACTGTTTTGTAATTAGCCCGTTCTGGATTGGTGACAATCTCTTGAGCCGAGGCTACCGCAGAAGAGTGCTGCTGTGATCTGGTGCTATTGGCAGTCAGAGCATGTTGCTGGCGATTAGTTAAATATACTCCAGCAACAGCGGTGGCAAAGATACTTAGTACCAGAATTACCAAAATTTTCAACTTTGCCGACATATAAACTTAAAAAGCGCTTTCAAACTGTTTATTTATCACTTTTGCATTTTAGATTGAGAGATTACTCAAGTTCCTCTGACTTTTGAGTAATTGTTCTGATGTAAGCAGCCATGATAAGAAATACAAATTAGTAGACCAGTAGGTAATAGAATAGTTCCTCTCGTCGGTCCTCAGGATACAATTCGATCTGGCATTAATTTTGTTAAAGTC
>Ga0073934_10007991_pt1 | contig 14366 bp, 12 predicted proteins | sample LarsenN4metaG_FD_76834 | JGI IMG/M metagenome (GOLD analysis project Ga0073934, IMG submission 76834) | Hot spring sediment bacterial and archeal communities from British Columbia, Canada, to study Microbial Dark Matter (Phase II) - Larsen... ...
ACACGTCCGGATTGATTTTGCTTGCCAAAAATGAGCAAGCCTTGAAGGAACTGGAAAGCCAGTTTGCTCAGGGCAAAGTGGCAAAGGAATATCTCTGTCTGGTGGTCGGCCACCTGTCCCGCAGCGAAGGTAAAATCGATCTGCCATTGCCGGGCCGTGACGGTAGTCTAGTCAAGGCCGTAACCCGCTATCGCGTGCTCAGACGCTTCGCGGCGACCACGCTGGTGCGGGTGAGCATCGAAACCGGCAGGCTCCATCAGATCCGGCTCCATTTCGCAAGACTCGGTTATCCGGTTGTCATGGATGACCAGCATGGTGACTTTGCTTTCAACAAGCGCTTTCGCCGAGAATACGGCCTCAAGCGCCAGTTCTTGCATGCGGTCAAACTTAGCGTCAGCTTTGCGGGAAGGCGCCGCACTTGGACCGCTTCGCTGCCGGACGACTTGCAAAAAACATTGGCGCAACTGGAGGCGGTCCGTCAATGAACCGTTGAAGCGCGCTTGTCCCGCCGGATAGGCTGAGTTGTCAGCTGGAGCGTTCAGCTTGTTTCATCAACAAGCAGGCGCGCGGCGCAGTCAACCGCAATCTAGCCCGCGAGGAGCGTAAGCCATACGGCACCGGCAAGCATAATCGAGCAGAAGACCGCAGCCGAACCCAGATCCTTGGCCCGTCCGGAAAGTTGATGGCGCTCGACGCCGATGCGGTCTACCACGGCTTCGATCGCCGAATTGACCAACTCTATAACCAGCACCAGCAACACACTGCCGATCATGAGCGCGCGCTCGACCGCACCGCGGCCGAGTAGCCAGGCGGCAGGCAAAGCCAGCAATAACACCCACACTTCGTAGCGAAAGGGCGGCTCATGAGTCCACGCCTGGCGCAGGCCTTGAACCGAATACCGCGTCGCGTCGATCACGCGTCTTACCGGACCGACATCGTTGCTACTCATCATGGTCATGATTCAGTCATCCGTTCCAACTGGAAACTTCAAACTCGCAACTCGAAACGGCGCGCGCTAGCGCCCTTTCAAAGCCTGCAAGACCTTTTCCGCCGTGATCGGCAGCGACTTGATTCTCACGCCGACCGCATCCTCCACCGCGTTGGCAATGGCGGCTGCGGTGGGGATCAGGGCGGTTTCGCCGATACTCATGCTGTTGTAGGGACCGCTGCCGAAATCCGATTGCAAGATGGCCGTTTCGAGCGCGGGAACGTCCTTGATACAGGGTAGCTTATACTCGCCCAGATGGGTCGCTAGCGCCTTGCCGCTTTCATCATAGGCAAGGTTCTCGATCAAACCGTAACCCAAGCCCATCGCTACGGCACCCTCGATCTGTCCTTGATGCGTTAAAGGATTGAGGATCGTCCCGGTATTGTGCGCCGTGGTCAGCTTGATTACCTTGACCGCTCCGGTCTCTTCATCGACTTCCACTTCGGCCACTTGGGCGACCAGGGAGGCCTCCGGCCCGTCGGTCATGTTTAGGTAGTGGCCCTCGACCACGATCGGCCGGCCATGCGCGCGAACGATTTCCGCGTAGGTCATGCGCCGCTCGGCCCGCCCGTGGGTCACGCCGCCGTCGAACAGCAGCAACTCGTCAGGCGCCGCGTGCATGAATTGAGCGGCGAGTTTGAGGATCTCCTCACGCGTCTTGCGCGCCGCGTCGAGAGCCGATCCGCCGTGAACTCGCGTGCTGCTGCTGCCGCGCACGCCGGTGTCTTTGAGCACCTTGTCCGAATCCAACATCTCGACGCCGATCGCGTCGAGGGGCACTTTGAGTTCTTCGCCGACAATCTGGCGCATCATCGTGAACACGCCGGGACCCGTATCCGTCACCGCCGACGATAGAGTGATGGTGCCTCGCTCATCGATCTTGATCAACGCATAGGATTCTCCTCCTTTGGAGACCCAATCGCCGACGGCGAAGCCGCGGCCGATGTTTTTGCCTTTGGGCTTCTTAAATCCCGCAGCTTGCAAAGCGCGATCGAGGGTTTCCGTCGCTTTCACATGCGGCATCACATGACCGAGCGGCGACGCATCGCCGTCATGCATGAAATTGATACGGCGGAACTCGCCTGGATCCATGCCGAGTCGCCGAGCCACCAGATCGGCCTGGCTTTCCGAGGCGAAAAAGGCTTGCAGATGGCCGGGAGCACGCATGTAGCCGGCCGGCATTTTGTTGGTGTAAACGTACTTTTCTTCGATCAGGCAGTTCGGTACGCGATACGGCCCCGGCGCGTCATGAGCGCCGACCAAATAGCCCTGCGGCCGATACGAGCCGTAGGCGCCGCTGTCGAAAATGAACTCGATCTGCTCGGCAATCATGAGGCCGTTTTTTTTGACGCCGGTTTTGATCTTGATCGTCGCGGCGTGGCGCGGATTGCCGGCGACCAGTTCTTCGCTGTAGTCCACAACGAACTTCACCGGACGGCCGCAGCGGCGCGCCAAGGCGTAGCAAAGGGCGACATCGTTGCCGTCACCCTTGCCGCCGAAATCGCCGCCGACGTAACAGGGATGAATGATCAGACTCGAGGGAGCGATTTGCAACGCGGCGGCGACCGCATCGCGCATGCCGAAGGGGCTCTTATTCGACGACCAGACTTCGGCGCGACCATCGGCATCGACGCGCACCAGAGAGGCGTGGGGTTCGATATACCCCTGGTGCACCGCCGAAACCGTATAGGTATTCTCCAGCACCAGGTCGGACTGGCGAAACCCTTCTTCGACTAAGCCCTTCTTCCACGTGAGGTGGACAAACACATTGCTCGGTGCCTCGATTTTGTGCAGCAGGCCGCGATAGTCCGCAAGCTTCGGATGCAGCAGAGGGGCATCGCTCCGCATCGCCTCAAGCGGATCCGTGACCACCGGCAGCTCTTCGTAATCAACGTCGATCAACTCCAGCGCGGCCTCGGCGATCGCTTCACTTTCCGCCGCCACCGCGGCCACCTTCTCGCCGGCGAAGCGCACCACGTCTTCTGCCAGCAAGGGCATGTCGACGATCTTCTTGCCGATTTTGATGCCGGCGAGATCGCCGCCCGTGAGCACTGCTCTCACCCCCGGCAAAGCGGCTGCCCTGGCTGCATCGATGCGCTTGATGCGGGCATGAGCAAAGGGGCTGCGCAGCACTTTTGCCCAGAGCATGTCCGGCAGCCGCGCATCGACGGCGTACAGCGCCGAGCCGGCGACCTTCTGCTCTCCCTCGACGCGCGGCCCGGGGATTCCAATACTGCGGCTTTCCGCCATGCTGATCTCCTCTGCGGGAAAAATTCTTGAGTGCTGAGCGGGTGACGCTGATGCGCCGCTAAGATTCCTGAGTTGCTGAGTTTTACGGAAAAAAAATCACTTTGCTTGTGTTCTCAGCGCGCATGTGGTTTTACGTAGTTACAACAAGCTCAGTCGCACCGCAAGCGCTCGAGGAGATTTCGATGGACGATGTCAAAAATCAGATGGAAGGCGTTACTCGTACCTACACCGAACTCGATAATAAGATGGCCGACAAGGGCGGCGTGCAAAATCTCTTTGGTATGAACCGCAAGATTCGTGAGGCGTTGGAATCGATCACCCTTGGGGAACTCGATTCGCTGCTCGCGGAAATCCATCGCGCCAAGGAAGGTCTGACCCGATTGCAGGAAGATATCGTGGAGATTCGCGTGCTCAAGGAAGTCCTGAATTCACCGCTGCTGAAACCGGCCAATGGTGTTTCCGGAACGAACCCCTACAGCCAAATTTCAAATCGAACACCGGCCGCGCCGCAGAACGGCTAAAAGCAGCGTCGCGCGTCGGCTCTCTGCAAAAATAGCGTTTACGGATTTAAACGGTGCCGGCCTCGAGACTCTCGGAACGAGGACGCTGGACTTTACGCTGGGGGTTTTCGCCGGCGATCCCACCGGGCCTACTCTCAAAGGAGCAAGGCGGGCGAGCGATTGAGATGCTCGCCGAGGAGTATTTATCGCCAACCCACTCAACCCCGCCCTGGAAGCATCAAGTGCTGCAGCCGGCTGATCAACTCGCCGACGGCGCCGATGTCGAGGGCGATTCCATTCTGATACGCGATCGCCTGGTTCGAATAGGGCGAAACACGCGCGCCAGGCAAAATGATCCCGAGCAGATTTAGCGGGTCGGCCGCGGATAGGATGATTGGCGCTTGAGCAGGCGCCTTGTCGTCTTGCGCGCGCCGCCGATGGCGCAAGATCTCCAGCGCTTCCGGCAAGGCGAACTGTTCGCCGACAAAACCATTGACAAAACGGCCGCCGCGGATCTCGCCGCGCGCTTCGAAGTGGCGATAGATGCCGAGCAGACTGCGCCAGGGCGGCATGTTCGCTTCGCGCGCCAGCAGCTCCCGGAAAACGACGCCGTAGCGCTGCAACAGTTGACGCGCGCGCCGCTCCAAAATCGCTTCGCCTTTGATGTCGGTCTTAAACCCGGCTTGGCGCCACAATGACCAGCGCCCGACGGGCATCGCGCGCTCGTTCTGCCGGCCGCCCGGAATCACGTGCAACCCGCGCCGACGCTCGACGCGCTTGTGCTCCGGTGTGAGCATGATGCGCAGGCCCGCGATGCCATCACCCGTCGCCAAGCCGTGAGCGACCAGCTGCCAGAGCGCTTGCTCGACCTTGACTTTCAAAAGGCCGGTGCCGCGGGCCACGTCGGCGAGAAAGGAGGCGCCGTGGCGTTTCAGATAACGAGCCACTTCACGGGCCACGGGCGCCAAGCTTTCGATAGCTTCGAAGTCTTTGGCGCCGGCTTCCAGAAAACCCTCCAACTCATCGCGCAAGAGAAACGCAATGGGCGCATTGCGCGCCGGAGCCAGCAGGCGGCGCGGCTTCTTTCGTTCGCTCGCCGCCGAAGTCGTTTCGAGTTCGTCTCGCTCCGCGCGCAGGCGGCCCCAGGCGATCACTCCGGCTAAACAAAGCTGTTCGAGGTCAGCCGGATCGTAATGTTCCATACGCGCGGGCAATACGTGCTGCTCCCAGGCCGGAGCGGGCAACTCAAGCCCTTGCAGCTGCTCGATGATCGCTTGTACACCGGCGCGACCGCGCAGCCGCGTTTCGGGCAAAACATGCTGCCAGGCCATTAAGAAGGTCATGAATTCGGCCGCTGTCACGGGCTCGATTTCTTTGCGCAGCCGGCCGAGGGTGAGCCGATGAATGCGCGCGAGCAAGGCCCGATCACACCACTCCTCGTAGTCGTTCCGCACGGCTTCCGAGGTATATTGGCCGCGCATCGCCACGCCGGCGCTTTCCAGCGAGATGAGCGCCTGCTCGATGCGGCTTACCGGCGCGCCGATTGGATCGCTCAGGCCCGCCGCCGTTATCGGGCCGCTCACTTCGAGCCAACCCTGAACGATCCTGCGCATCGCCTCCTCCGGCGAATCCAAGGATTCTTTAAACCCGAGGGGCAGCTCGACCGGCGGGGCGAGAGCAGCATCAGGCAGGGCAAGCCGAATCAGATCGATTCTTTCGGCCGCGGCATAGGCCCGCGCCTGCGCGTCGCCAACAAACCAGCTCGCCACGGTGGCGCGTTTGCTTGAAATCAGATGCTCAGCGAATGCCGCCCAATCGGGTCGGAGCGCTACAGGCAGTAGACACACGCCGAGCAACAGGTCGTGCAACTCGTCGGCGGTGCGGATTTCGGGCCATGCCTGTCGGCGCACCTCGTCAATCGCGTTCTGGTCGAGCCGACCAAATTCGCGCCCGAGCCAAGGATCGCTGCGGCGGAGGGACACCGCGCGGGCACGCCGCTCTTCCAATGGCGCGTCATCGAGGAAGGCGTAAGGATTGGCGTTGAGAATCTCATGCGCCATGGGCGAGGGCGCCGGCGTGTCGATGGCGAGAGTTTGGATGGTGCCCTTGTCGATCGCGCAAAGAATGTCTTTGAGGCCGTCGATGTCCATCGCCTCGTGCAAACAGTCGCCGATGGTTTCCTTCACGAGGGGATGGTCCGGCAACTCGATCGGGCCGGCGCGATTATCCTGACACATCACCTGCTCGGGAAAGACGGCCGCGAGGAGATCTTCCGCGCGCATGCGCTGCAGCGCCACCGGCACTTTTCTGCCCCCGCTGAAGCGCGTCAAAGCCAACGCACGCGTGGCGTTCCAGCGCCAGCGATTGCCGAACATCGGTGAAGCCAATGCCGCTTGGGTTAATGTGCTCTCCACCAGTCCCGGCTTGAGCATGGCGAAAACGTCCCTCAGCGGGAACGAGTGCTGCTCGACGAGTGAAATACAAATACCGTCGTCAGTGGCCGCCGCTTGCAGTTCGCGGTCGAAGCTAACGCAGAAGCGCTTGCGCAGAGCCAATCCCCAGGCACGGTTGATCCGCCCCCCCCAAGGGGAATGGAGAATCAGTTGCTGGCCGCCCGCCTCGTCAAAGAACCGTTCGGCGATGATCATGTCCTGCGCCGGCACTGTCCCCAACACCGCCACCGTATCGGCAACATAGTCGACGATCTGTTCAGCCGCGCCGGATGGCATCGGCGCTTCCTGCAGAAGCCACTGCACCGCAGCCGCTCGATCGCCAAGTCTTTGCGCTACGATCCTGCGCAGCTCGCCCACCGCTCTGGAAAGCTCGAATGTCCGCGCCGGCGCTTCGCCCATCCAAAATGGAATTGTCGGCGGCAGTCCATGAGCGTCGTCGACCCATACTTTCCCTGAGGCGACGCGCCGGATGCGCCAAGAACGATTGCCGAGCAGAAAAATGTCTCCAGCCAGGCTTTCGATGGCGAAATCTTCATGTACCGTGCCGACGAACGTCTCGCTCGGAAACTCGATCACCTGGTAATCGGCCGTGTCTGGAATCGCCCCGCCGTTGGTGATGGCGGCTAAGCGAGCGCCGCGCCGCGGTCTGAGCATACCGTTGATCCGGTCGCGATGAATGAAAGCGCTCCGCCGGCTGCGCCGGTTCTCAATTCCTTCGGAGAGCATTTCCAACAGCTGGTCGAATTCCCGCCGTGTAAGATCTCGATACGGGTAGGCACCGCCCATGAGATGCCACAAAACGTCTTCGCTGATGCCCTCCGTTTCTCTGATCCCTTTCGGGTCCTTGGCGCTCTTGGGGGTGGAATCCCAACTCGCCACGGTGGCAACCATTTGCTGGGCCAAGATATCCAGCGGCTTGCGCGAAACCGTGAGCTGGTCCAATTCGCCCCGCTGCACAGCGCGAATCGCAGCCGCCGACTGAAGCAGATCGTCACGGGTCAGCGGATAGAGAATGCCCTTTGGAATGGCACCGAGCCAATGTCCCGAGCGGCCGACGCGCTGGAGCAGCACAGCCAAATTGCGCGGCGCGCCGATGTGACAGACCACATCGACATGGCCGATATCGATGCCGAGTTCGAGCGAAGCCGTGGCAACCACGACGGGGTAGATTCCCGATTTAAGTTTTTCTTCGACCGCCAAGCGCGTTTTTCGCGACAAGCTGCCGTGATGCGCGCCGACTTTGTCCTCGCCCAGTCTTTCGGTCAATTGATGGGCCACGCGCTCGACCAGACGGCGCGTGTTGACGAAGATGAGCGTGGTTCGATGCGCCTTGATCTGGACCATGAGCTTGTCATAGACCTGGTCCCAGATATCCTGACGGATAATCGGGCCCAGTTCCTCATCAGGGACTTCGATCCGAAGCTCCATCTCGCGCCGATGGCCGACATCGACGATGGCACACTCTGGCCTGCTCGCGGCGTCAAGGTTTCGGCTACCGACCAACAGACGGGCAATTTCTTCGATCGGCTTTTGCGTGGCGCTCAGGCCGATGCGCTGCAGCGGCCGCCCAACCAGCGCGTTCAGCCGCTCCAGCGAAATCGCCAAATGCGCGCCCCGCTTGTCCTGGGCGATTGCGTGGATTTCATCGACGATCAAGGTTTCGGCGGTCTTTAGAAATTCTCGACTCCGCGCCGCGGTCAACAAAATGTACAGCGATTCCGGCGTGGTGATAAGAATGTGCGGCGGCTTGCGCAGCATCGACTGGCGCTCGGCGCTCGGCGTATCGCCGGAGCGTACGGCGACTCGAATGGTCGGCACGAGAACGCCTCTGCGTCCGGCCAGCGCGTAGATCTCCTCCAGCGGCGCTTGCAAATTCTTGGCGATATCATTGCCCAGCGCTTTCAGCGGCGAAACATAGATTACGCTGGTGCGCTCATCGAGAGCGCCCGCGAGCGCTCGTTGGACCAATCGATCGATCGACCAGAGAAAAGCCGCCAGGGTCTTGCCGGAACCGGTGGGTGCGGCGATCAGAGTCGAGCGCCCGGTGGAAATCGCCGCCCAGCCCTGCTCCTGAGCCGGCGTAGGGGCGCCAAACCGGCTCGCGAACCAGTCTTTAATCAAGCCATGAAAGTCAGTGTTCAAGACTCTTTCTCGCAAGCGCAAGACTTCACGCTAAAAGGAAACAATCAAAGGGTCAATACGATGAGGTACGCGAGCTCCGGCTATTTCGCCCGCGTCTTCACGCGGACTAATCGACCTTTAAACCGCGCCGTTTGAGCTCTGCCATAATGCGCTGAGCGCCCGGGTGGCCGTCAGCGGCCAGTTTGGCGGTATCGGCGGCGATGGCGTCGATCTGTGCCTTCATCTTCGCCGTTTCTTGCAGTGCGCTTTCCTGGTTGGCTTTGAGTTGAGTGAGATGGTTGCGCTCGCGCAAGAGCTGGACGGAGTGAAAGACCATCCAGGCGCACCACGAGAAAACCACCAAAGTCAGGGCTAAATTGCCGTTCGGGTTGAACTCGGATGCCGCGCCGCGGGCGCCATCAGGCTTTGCTTCCATGGACGCTTATTTATCTTTGGCGGAGCGCGCGGACGGCGCCGGGTTGACCGGCACCGTGATACCGTGATCGGCCAGTAGCCGTTTGAGCTGTGCGTCATCGGTCCGCAGGGCCAAATCGGCCATCGCGGTGATCACCTCGCGCGCCGGAGCGCGCATCTGAAGACCGCGCATGATGGATTGCTGGCGCTCGGCAACGAGCCGTTGCAGTGATTGATTGCCGACCAGCAAAAACATATTCACAAACACCAGAATGAGGGTGAGAAAAGCGACGATGTTGAGGGCGCGCTGGCTCATCATGAATACGTTTTTAGATGGCGCTGCTCGAAGAGCTTTCCGGTCGCGGCCTTATTTAGGCGCTTTAGCCGGCGGTTTCTCCGGTGTTCCGCCCTCCGGCGCGACGCCCAAGCCTTGGCGCTGTAAACCTTCCATGATCATCTTCGCGCCGGCATGACCCTGGTCGGCCAACTCGCTGGTCTTGGTCACCAACACCTTGAATTGCGCCTGCACCTTTTGCGCCTCCTGCAGCGCGCCTTCTTGACTGCTTTTGACCAAGCCCAAATTGCTGCGCTCGTTTAATAGCGCCAGCGTTTGGAAGCCAAAAAACATCAGCAGCGCCACAAGCGTAATGATAAATGGCAGGTTTGAGGCCGGCTTTCCGATCTCCGGGCGCGCCGACTCATCCGCTGTTGTCTCGGTTTCTTCAGCCATGCATGCTCATTTCTTTGGCGCCGGCTCGACAGCCGCGGATAAATCGATGCCGCCCTCGGCCAAAACCTTCTTCAATGCCTCATCATTGGTCTTGAGCGCGAGGTTGGCCATGACATTGATCAATTGCCGGTTAAGGCCTTCCAATTGCAAAGTTTGAGAGATCGCTTGCTGGCGCTCGGCCACTTCGCTCTGAATCGACTGATTGCCGAGGGAAATGAGGATGTTAACGACCACGAGGAGAAGCACGAAGCAGGAAAGGATCGTCAATAGCCAGGGGATTTTTCTCATTGCGCGCGCTCTCTCCTGTAAATTAAGGCAAGTTTGAAACCCGCGCCTGTATCCTCGGTCTCAAGCTCAGCGTGTTTTAGGGGAAAAAATCCGGTCTAACGGATTAAATTGCCGAGGCGCTCCCAACGCACCCAGCGGTCGTTGCCGTCCCAAGACCAGTAGATCAAAAACGCCTTGCCGCGCACAGCGTTGAGATTGACGTAGCCCCAGAAACGGCTGTCGTAGCTGCGGTCTCGGTTGTCGCCCATCACGAAAATATGATTCTCCGGCACGGTCCTGGGGCCGAATTCATCGCCGCTACCGGCACCGCCTGCTTGTGGATCGTAGCCGGCGAAATGGGCGTGCGGATCATCGACCGCTTTGCCGTTTATGAAGACCTTCTTGGTGCGGATTTCGACGGTATCGCCGGCCACGGCGATGACCCGTTTAATAAAGTCCTTTGACTCATCCTCGGGAAAAACGAATACCACCACATCGCCGCGCTCCGGCCTCGCGTAATCAATCAGATATTTCTCCACCAGGGGCAGGCGTACGCCGTACGACAATTTGTTAACCAAAATATGGTCGCCGATCTGCAGCGTCGGGATCATCGAACCGGAAGGGATCTTGAACGCTTGGACGATAAAGGTCCGGATAAACAAAGCCAAAACCAGCGCCATAATAATCGCTTCCGCGTACTCGCGGAAGGTCGATTTGCTCTTCACGGTTGCTGAACTCTCCATGACGCCAGGCTCTTTCACTTTATTCACCTTTTCCACTGCCATTGGCAACACTTAACCTACTGGCACGACTGCCGTAGGGTTGCAACATCCTGATGTCCAATAAAAACAGGCTAAACTTTTAAGGCCGCGAGGAACGCTTCTTGAGGGATCTCAACCTTACCCACCTGCTTCATCCGTTTTTTGCCTTCTTTTTGGCGCTCCAATAACTTCCGCTTGCGCGTGATATCGCCGCCGTAGCATTTGGCGATCACATCCTTGCGCAGCGCCTTGACGGATTCGCGCGCGATGACTCGGCTGCCGATCGCGGCCTGAATGATGACCTCGAACATCTGCCGCGGAATCAGTTCGCGCATTTTATGCACCAGCTCGCGACCGCGGTAGTAGGCGTTTTCGCGGTGCACGATCATCGACATGGCATCCACCACGTCGCCGTTGATGCGCACGTCCAGTTTGACCAGATCGGCTTCTCGATAGCCCACCGCTTCATAGTCCATCGAGGCATAGCCGCGGCTTACCGATTTAAGCCTATCATAAAAATCCGCAACGATCTCGTTCAGCGGCAGTTCGTAAGTCAGTTGCGCTCGTTTGGGGCCGAGATAGCGAATTTCCTTCTGGGTCCCGCGCTTCTCTTGGCAAAGCGTCAAAACCGCGCCGAGATACTCTTGGGGCAGATGCAAGGTCGCCAGGATGACCGGCTCTTCGATCCGTTCGATCTCGCCCTCGTTGGGAAGCTTCACCGGATTGTCGATCACCATCGTCGCGCCGCTCACGGTGGTCACGCGATAGATGACGGTCGCTGCCGTAGTGATCAAACTGAGCGAAAACTCGCGCTCCAATCGCTCGCGGATAATGTCCATATGAAGCAAGCCAAGAAAGCCGCAGCGAAAGCCGAATCCGAGAGCCTGCGAAGTCTCCGGCTCAAAGGTAAACGATGAATCGTTCAACCGGAGCTTCTCCAAAGCATCTCGCAGCGCCTGATACTGAGCCGAATCGGTTGGGTAAAGTCCGCTAAAGACCATCGGCTTCATCGGCTTGAACCCCGGTAAGGGTGCGCTTGCCGGCCGATCTTCGCTAGTGACGGTATCGCCGATGCGGGTCTCGGCGACTTCCTTGATGCCGGCCATCATAAAACCGACGTCGCCGGCGGCTAATTCGGCCGTCTCGGTGGCTGTCGGCACATTGATGCCGAGCCGCAATACCTCAAACACCCGACCGCTCGACATCATGCGAACCTTGGTGCCCTTTCTCATCGTTCCATCGACCACCCGCATCATCACCACGGCGCCGTGATAAGGATCGAACCAGCTGTCAATGATAAGCGCGCGCAGCGGTCCGGCGCGGTCGCCCTTGGGAGGCGGAAAATGCTCGATGATTGCTTCGAGAATGGCTTCAGTGCCGATACCTTCCTTGGCGCTGGCGAGGATCGCATACGAGGCGTCGATGCCGATGACCTCTTCGATCTCGCGCCGCACGCGCTCCGGTTCGGCGCTCGGCAGGTCGATTTTGTTGATCACCGGCAATACTTCGAGATTTTGATCCAAGGCCATGTGCACATTGGCGACGGTCTGCGCTTCGACACCCTGGGCGGCGTCGACGACCAGCAGGGCGCCTTCGCAGGCGGCCAAACTGCGCGATACCTCATAGGTGAAATCGACGTGGCCCGGGGTATCGATCAAATTAAGTTTGTACTCGTTGCCGTCCTTGGCTCTGTAATGCAGGCAAACCGGGCTCGCCTTGATGGTAATACCGCGCTCCCTTTCAAGATCCATGCTGTCGAGAATTTGCGCGGTTTTTTCTCGGGCGCTTACCGCTCCGGTAAACTCCAGCAGGCGGTCCGCCAACGTGGACTTGCCGTGGTCGATGTGCGCGATAATGGAAAAATTTCTGATGCGGTCTAAACTCATCGATTGACCGTCCCGCGGAAATATTCGGCGGTACGGCGCAATCCCTCGGTGAGCCGAACCTTCGGCTGCCACCCCAAGACGGCGCCGGCATGGCGATTATCCAGGGAGCTGCGCCGCTGCTCCCCCGGTTTTGCCGGTCCATGCCGGGGCGCCACCGTGCACCCGAGCGCGCCGCAAAGTTGCTCGAAGATCGCCACTACGTCCGTTTCGACTCCGGTACCGATGTTGATCGAGCCGCTGAAGTCCGATGTTAGTGCCGCCACGTTCGCGCTTACCACATCACTGACGTAAACATAATCGCGCGTTTGCCTGCCGTCGCCGTTGATCACCGGAGTCTTTCCCGCGCACAACATCGAGGCAAATATCGCCACCACACCGGCTTCGCCGTGGGCCGACTGACGTGGGCCGTACACGTTGGCATAACGGAGAGCGATGTAAGTGAGGCCGTAGGCCTGGCGGTAATAGGACAAATACAGCTCACCGGTGCGCTTGCTCACGCCGTAGGGGCTGGCCGGCTCGGTGCGATGCGTTTCGGGAGCGGGGAAGACCTCCTGCTCGCCGTACACGGCACCTCCTGAAGAAGCGAAAATGACTTTTTTCACTCCGGCGCTCTTACAGCCCTCGAGCAAATTGATAAAGCCTATAATGTTGACGCGGGCATCGAAGGTCGGATCCGTCACCGAATGGCGCACGTCCATTTGGGCTGCATGATGGCTCAACACATCCGGCTTGATGCTTTCGATCAGCGCTCTGGCTTGGGGCTCGGCGATATCGGCGCTATGCAGCGTCGCTTTCGGGTTAACGTTGGCTTTTCGGCCGGTCGAAAAGTCGTCAAGGACGTGAACCTCATGACCGCTCTCGATGTAAGCATCGGCGATGTGCGAGCCAATAAATCCGGCGCCGCCGGTAACAACGATTTTCATCCTGCCATATCCATCCCTTGATGTGAACTTGCCTGTCGAGCCGGCTCAGCCGCGCGGCTCGCAACCGGCCGCGGCCATTTGATGCCTAGGCCGCGCCCCGGCTCAATTGGCCGCGAAAGTAGTCGATGGTCTTGAGCAGCCCCTCGTCGAGGGCGACCTTGGGCTCCCAGCCTAGTATCGCCTTGGCTTTGCTGATATCCGGCTGGCGCACCTGCGGATCGTCTTCGGGCAGCGGTTTAAATACGATCGAGCTCTTCGACCCGGTGAGCTCGATGATTTTTTTCGCGAACTCGAGAACCGTCATCTCTCGGGGATTGCCGATGTTAATGGGCCAATGATGCTCGCTCTTGAGCAACAGATTGATTCCGGCGATCAGATCGTCCACATACTGGAAGCTGCGCGTCTGCTGTCCTTCGCCATACACCGTCAACGGCTCGTCCTTGAGCGCTTGCATGATGAAATTCGGCACCACGCGGCCGTCGCGCCGGCGCATACGCGGGCCATAGGTGTTAAAGACCCGCACGATGCGGGTGTTCAAGCCGTGGTAGCGGTGGTAGGCCATGGTCATGGCCTCGGCAAAGCGTTTCGCTTCGTCGTAGACGCCGCGCGGGCCGATCGGATTGACATTGCCCCAATACTCCTCGTTTTGCGGCCGGACCAACGGGTCGCCGTAAACCTCCGAAGTCGAAGCCAGCAGGTAAACGGCATTTTTCGACTTAGCCAGACCGAGAGTGTTGTGCGTCCCCAGGGCGCCCACTTTGAGCGTCGGAATCGGCAGTTCTAAGTAATCCACCGGACTGGCGGGCGACGCGAAATGAAGAACGTAGTCGAGCGGTTCTTGCACCTCGATGTATCGGCTGACGTTATGATCGATAAAACGAAAACGGGGGTTTTTCAAAAATGGCGCGATATTGTTTTTTGCTCCGGTTGCAAAATTGTCCATGCAGAGAACTTCATGACCTTGGTTTAGGAAGCTCTCGCACAAATGAGAGCCGATGAATCCAGCGCCCCCGGTGATCAGATATCTAGACATGCTTCCGTCCTATCGAATAGTAATCAAAACCGATCTTGCG
>Ga0073934_10007992_pt1 | contig 14365 bp, 9 predicted proteins | sample LarsenN4metaG_FD_76834 | JGI IMG/M metagenome (GOLD analysis project Ga0073934, IMG submission 76834) | Hot spring sediment bacterial and archeal communities from British Columbia, Canada, to study Microbial Dark Matter (Phase II) - Larsen... ...
GCGCCAGCGCGCCCGACTGCGCGAGCAGGCCGAGCGTGTGCGCGTCCAGCGCGGCGCGGCGTGCCAGGTCTTCGGGGCTCTCGAAGGGCTGCGCGGCGCGCGCCGCGACGATGCGCGCCGCGGCCGCTTCGGCCAGGCCGCTCACGCGGTCGAAGCCCAGGCGCACGGGCCACGGCGCCGCGGCGGCGTCGCCGCCGGCCCGGTCGTCTTCGAGCACGCTCGTCCACTCGCTCTTCACGATGTCCACCGGCCGCACCGGCACGCCATGCTCGCGCGCGTCGCGCACCAGCTGCGCCGGCGCGTAGAAGCCCATCGGCTGGCTGTTGAGCAGCGCGGCGAGGAAGGCGTCGGGGTGGTGGCACTTGAGCCACGCGCTCACGTAGACCAGCAGCGCGAAGCTCGCGGCATGGCTCTCCGGGAAGCCGTACTCGCCGAAGCCCTCGATCTGCTTGAAGATGCGCTCGGCGTACTCCTGCGTGTAGCCCTTGGCCACCATGCGGCCGACCAGGCGCTCGTAAAACGGCCCGAGACCGCCCTTGCGCTTCCAGGCCGCCATCGCGCGGCGCAGCGCGTCGGCCTCGCCGGGCGTGAAGTCGGCGGCCAGGATGGCGAGCTGCATCACCTGCTCCTGGAAGATGGGCACACCGAGCGTGCGCGAGAGCGCCTGCTTGACCTCCTCGCTCGGGTACTCGACCGGCTCCTCGCCGTTGCGGCGGCGCAGGTACGGATGCACCATGCCGCCCTGGATAGGCCCGGGGCGCACGATGGCCACCTCGATCACCAGGTCGTAGAAGCTGGCCGGCTTCAGGCGCGGCAGCATGCTCATCTGGGCGCGGCTCTCGACCTGGAAGGTGCCCACGCTGTCGCCGCGCGCGAGCATCGCGTAGACGGCCGGGTCCTCGGCCGGCACGTCCTGCACGCGGAACTCCGCGAGGCCCTTCTTCTGCGCCACGAAGGCGAGCGCGCGCTTGATCGCCGAGAGCATGCCCAAGGCGAGCAGGTCCACCTTGAGCAGGCCGAGCGCGTCGAGGTCGTCCTTGTCCCACTGGATGACGCTGCGCCCTTCCATCGCGGCGTTCTCCACCGGCACCAGCTGGGCCAGGTCGTCGCGCGCGATGACGAAGCCGCCCGGGTGCTGCGAGAGGTGGCGCGGAAAGCCGATCAGCGCGGCGGTCAGCTCCACCCACAGCCGGCTGACCGGCGCCTCGGGGTCGAAGCCGTTCTCGCGCAGCCGCTCGGGCGCGATGCGCCGGCCGTCGAACCAGTGCTGGCTCTTGCTCACCGCGTCGATGCGGTCGAGGTCGATGCCGAGCGCGCGCCCCATGTCGCGCAGCGCCGAGCGCGGGCGGTAGCTGATCACCACCGCGGTGAGCGCGGCGCGGTGGCGGCCGTACTTGCGGTAGACGTACTGGATGACCTCCTCGCGGCGCTGGTGCTCGAAGTCGATGTCGATGTCCGGCGGCTCGTTGCGCTCGGCCGAGACGAAGCGCTCGAACAGCAGCGTCATGCGCGCCGGGTCGACCTCGGTCACGCCGAGGCAGTAGCAGACCGCCGAGTTGGCCGCGCTGCCGCGGCCCTGGCACAGGATGCCCTGCGCGCGCGCCCACATCACGAGGTCGGCCACGGTGAGGAAGTAGGGTTCGTAGCGCAGCTGGCCGATCAGCGCCAGCTCGTGCTCGAGCGTGGCGCGCACCGCCGGCGGCACGCCTGCGGGAAAGCGCTTCAGCGCCCCTTCTTCGGTGAGCCGGCGCAGCCAGCTCGCCGGCGTGTGGCCCTCGGGCACGATCTCGCGCGGGTACTCGTAGCGCAGCTCGTCGAGCGAGAAGGCGCAGCGTGCGGCGAGCACCAGGCTCGCCTCGAGCCACTCGGGCTTGAAGAGCTGCACCAGGCGCGCGCGCGAACGCAGGTGCGCCTCGGCGTTGGGCTCGAGCGCGAAGCCGCATTCGGCCACCGGGCGCTTGAGCCGCGTGGCGGTGAGCGCGTCCTGCAGCGGCTTGCGCGAGCGCGCGTGCATCAGCACGTCGCCCACCGCGACGATGGGCAGGCCCGTGAGCTGCGACACGCGCTCGGTGAGCTCGACGAGCAGCGCGTCGTGCGGCCGCGCCAGTTGCGGCAGGGCGAGCGCGGCGCGGCCGCCGCCTTCGCCGCCACCGCCGATGCTGCCGCCGCCGAACCAGGTCTTCAGCCACAGCGCCTGCGCGAGCAGCGTCTCGAAGGGCTGCGCCGAGGCCAGCGCCTCGGAGGCGACGAGCAGCGCCAGGCAATCGGGCAGGCCGGCCAGCATGGGCGCGCGCGGCACCTTGCCTTCGAGGTCGGCGGCGTAGGCGAGGTAGGTGCCCTTGTCGGCGCGGCGGCGCGCCACCGTGATCCACTGCGAGAGGTTGCCGTAGCCGCGGCGCGACATGGCCAGCAGCACGAGGCGCATGCCCGTGCCGGGGTGGGGCGGCGGCGCCTTGGACGTCTTGTGTGCCGCACCGGCCGCACCAGCCGCACCGTCCACGCCGGCCCCCGGCGGCTGCAGCACCATCTGCGCCCCCACCACCAGATGCAGCCCCACGCGCTTGGCCTCGGCGTGCGCGCGCACCACGCCGGCCAGCGAGCACTCGTCGGTGAGGGCCAGCGCCGCGTAGCGCAGCGCGTGCGCGCGCGCGACCAGTTCCTCCGGGTGCGAGGCGCCGCTCAGGAAGCTGAAGTTGCTGCGGCAGCAGAGTTCGGCGTAGGCCGGAAGGCTGCGGTGCGGTAACACGGCTCGGGCTCGCGGACGGGGCGCACCTGGGGCTCGCGCGCGGCGGCCGGGTAGCGCGCCGCGGAGGCGGGGGGCACGGGGGAAGCCGCCGCCGGGGCGGCGGCGGCGCCGGGCAGCGGCATCAGCGCCATCGCCGCTGCGGCCGCCGGCGACGGCGGCGCGGCACCGGTGCCGAGGATGTCCAGCGGGCTGCGCACCGCGCCGCCGCCCAGGCGCAGCACGTGCGTGTAGATCATGGTCGTGCTGACGTCGGCATGGCCGAGCAGCTCCTGCACGGTGCGGATGTCGTAGCCGGCCAGCAGCAGGTGGGTGGCGAAGGAGTGGCGCAGCGTGTGCGGCGAGGCCGGCTTGGCGATGCCGGCCGCTTCCAGCGCGCGCTTGAAGGCGCGCTGGAAGGTGCCGTCGGGCAGATGGTGGCGGCGCACGCCGGCGCCGCGCGGGTCTTCAGAGGTCTCGGCCTGCGGGAACACCCAGTGCCAGGCCCACGACTGCCCGGCGCGCGGGTACTTGCGCGCCAGCGCGTGCGGCAGGTGCACGCCGCCCACGCCGCGGCTGCGGTCGAGCGCCCACAGCGCGTGCGAACGCTGCAGCTGCTCGCGCAGCGGCGCCTCGAGCGCCGCGGGCAGCATCACCACGCGGTCCTTGGCGCCCTTGCCCTGGCGCACGATGATGGCGCGGCGTTCGAACTCGATGTCCTTCACGCGCAGGCGCAGGCCCTCGGTCAGGCGCATGCCGGTGCCGTAGAGCAGGCGGCCGAGCAGCCCGTAGGGCGGCGTGGCGGGGCCGGTGCCCTGCAGCGCGTCGAGCTGCATCAGCACCTGGCCCACCTCGTGCACCGACAGCACCACCGGCAGCCGCCGCTCGTTGCGCGGGCGGCCGATCTCGTCCAGCCACGGCAGCGGGATGCGCAGCACGCTCTGGTACAGGAAGAGCAGCGCCGACAGCGCCTGCCGGTGGGTGGCCGCGGCCACGCCGCGCTCGGTGACCAGCCAGCCGAGGAAGGCCTCGATCTCGGCGCGCCCCATCTGGGCCGGATGGCGCAGGCCGTGGAAGCGCACGAACGAGCGCGTCCAGTAGGCGTAGGCCTGCTCGGTGCTCAGGCTGTAGTGGCGGTAGCGCACCTCGGCGCGCAGCCGGTCGAGCAGGCGGGGGGCGTCGGGCATGGTGGGCGGGCGATGACTGTATTTTCATACAGTACTTGATTTCGCCTCTGCACGCAACGCCCGGTGCAACGCCCGGTGCAACGCCCTGAGCAACGTCGGGCGCCACGCCGCTCGCTCGTCACGAATGCCATTGCGCACCAGGCGCGAACGGTGTTGTTCGCGGGCGCGTCTCGATCGACGCCGAGGCCCTTCCTAGACTGCCCCGGAAGGAGAACCCGGACATGCTTGCCCCCTCGCTGGCCCCTTCCCTTGCGCCTTCGCTCTGGCCGCTGCTCCTGGGCACCGGCATCACGCTCGGCCTGGGCGCGCCGATCGCCAAGGCCGCTGCCCAGCAGGGCGTGGGCGCGCTCGCCTTCGCGCTGTGGCCCACGCTGGTGGCCGGCCTGGCGCTCGGCGCGCTCGGCCTGCTGCGCCAGGGCGCGCCGGCGGCGCCGCTGCGGCTGGTGCGCTTCGGCGCGCTGGCGGGGCTCTTCGGGCACGCGCTGCCGATGTTGGCGCTGTTCTGGCTGGCGGCGCACGCCGGCGCCGGCTTCGCTTCGCTCGCGCTGGCGCTGCCGCCGGTGTTCACGCTGGCCATCACGCTGCTCGCCGGGCTGGAGCGCGCGGCGCCGCGGCGCATCGGTGCGGTGGCGCTCGGCATGACGGGCGCGCTGCTCATGCTGGCCGGCAAGGGCGGCTCGTTCGAGGCCACGCCGGCGGTGCTGGCGATCGCGCTGGCCATCCCGGCCTCGATCGGCGCGGCCAACGTCTACCGCTCGCGGCACATGCCGCCGGGCGCCGGCGGCGAGTGGCTGTCGTCGAGCACCCTGCTCGCCTCGTCGGCCGTGCTGCTGGCCCTCGGGCTGGCCGCCGGCGGCCTCACCGTGCCGGCCAGCGCCGCGGCGCTCGGCTGGCTCGCCCTGCAGGCCGCCGTGCTGGTGGTGGGCTACCTGCTGTACTTCGCGCTGCAGCGGCGCGCCGACCCGGTGGTCTTCAGCTTCATCGGCTACGTGATGATGCTGGCCGGCGTGGCCATCGGCACCTTCGCCTTCGGCGAGCGGCTGCCGTGGACGATCTGGCCGGCGTTGCTGCTCGTGCTGGTCTCGCTGCGCCTGCTGCAGGCGCCGCTGAAGGCCACGCCGCCGGCGCCGGCACCGCAGCCGCCGGCGGCGCCGCGGCCCTGCCGGGAGTGCGCATGAACCGCACCCGGCCCGCCTTCGTGGTGCGCCGCGCCGCGGCGCGCGGCACGCTGCGCAACCACTGGCTCGACGCACAGTTCAGCTTCTCGTTCGCCGACTTCGACGACCCGCACTGGCGCCGCTTCGGCGCGCTGCTCGCGCTCAACGAAGACCGCGTGCAGCCCGCCAGCGGATTCGACATGCACCCGCACGCCGACCTGGAGATCGTGATGCTGCCGCGCAGCGCCGCCATCGAGCACCACGACAGCCAGGGCCGCCACCAGTTCGTGCAGCCCGGCGAGCTGCAGTGGATGCGCGCCGGCCGCGGCATCCGGCACCGCCAGTGGAACCCGTCGGCCGACGTGGTGGACCACCACTTCCAGATCTGGTTCGCGCCCGGCGCGCGCGGGCTCGAGCCGCGCGTCGAGCGGCTGCGCTACGACGCGCCCGAGGCCGGCCGCTGGCACACGCTGGTGGCCCCGGCAGGCGGGTCTGCGGGCGACGCCACCGCACTGGACATCGGCGTCGACGTCACCCTGGCCCTCGGCGCCGCCGCACCCGGCCGCGCCCTCGACCGCCCCGCCCGCCCGACGCGCGCCGCCTACCTGCACCTGATGCACGGCCGCATCGAGGTGCATGCCGGCGGCACGCAGCTGGCCACGCTCGACGGCGGCGACGCGATCGCCTTCTTCGCCGCGACACCGGCCCTTCAGCTGCAGGCGGCCATGCCGTCCGAACTGCTGGGCTTCGACCTGCCTGCCCTCGATCCCCCGCCCACCCTTCCCCTTCCATCCCTTCATTCCAAGGAGTTGCCATGACCCAGGATCTGACCCAGGTGCTCGTCCTCTACTACTCCAGCTACGGCCACGTCGAGACGATGGCCGAGGCGGTGGCCGAAGGCGCACGTTCGGTGGCCGGCGTGCGCGTCGACCTCAAGCGCGTGCCCGAGCTGGTGCCCGAGGCGGTGGCGCGCGCCGGCCGCTACAAGACCGACCAGCGCGCCCCGGTGGCCGAGCCCGAGGAGCTGGCGCAGTACGACGCCATCGTCTTCGGCACGCCCACGCGCTTCGGCAACATGGCGGCGCAGATGCGCAACTTCCTCGACCGCACCGGCGGCCTGTGGGCCCAGGGCGCGCTGATCGGCAAGCTGGGCAGCGTGTTCGCCGTCACCGGCACGCAGCACGGCGGCCAGGAGACCACGATCACGAGCTTCCACACCACGCTGCTGCACCACGGCATGGTGGTGGTCGGCCTGCCCTACTCGTTCGACGGCCTGACGCGCATGGACGAGATCACCGGCGGCACGCCCTACGGCGCCACCGCGCTGGCCGGCGGCGACGGCTCGCGCGCCGTGTCGGCCAACGAGCTGGCCGGCGCGCGCTTCCAGGGCCGCCACGTGGCGCTGCTGGCGCGCGACCTGGCGCGCGGGCGCATGCCGCTGGCGCGCGCGGCCTGATCGGCGCAAGACGCGCCGCGCCGCGCCGCTCAGGCCGCGTGGGCCCCGCCGGGGCCGAGCGCCTCCTGGAGAAAGCGCACCAGCGCGCGCACGCGCGCCGGCACGTGCTCGCGGCTCGGCATCACCGCGTAGACGCGGCGCGGCTCGCTGCGCCAGTGATCGAGCGCGGTCTCCAGGTGGCCGTCGGCCAGCTCGGCGCGCATCATCACGCGCGGCACCAGGCCGACGCCCACGCCGCGCTGCATGGCGTCGATCAGCAGCAGGCTGCTGTCGGCGCGCAGGCTGCCGCGCACCTCCACCTCGTGGGTGCCGCCCTCGCCCTCGAAGCGCCAGCGCGTGGCGTCGCGGCCCAGCAGGTAGGCCAGGCAGTTCAGGCGCGCCAGGTCGGCCGGATGCGCCGGCTTGCCGTGGCGCTGCCAGTAGGCGGGCGCGGCGGCCACGGCGCGCTCCATCACCATCAGCGGCAGCGCGACGAGCGAGGAGTCCTCGAGCTGGGCCTGGCCGCGCAGCGCCAGGTCGACGCCCTCGCGCACCAGGTCGACCGGCCGGTCGCTCAGGCGCAGCTCGAGCTCGATGGCCGGGTGCGCGGCGGCAAAGGCGTGCAGCGGATCCTTGAGGAAGGCCAGCGTCAGCGACACCGGCACCGCCAGCACGACGCGCCCGGCCAGCTCGCCGCCCGCGGCGCGCAGCTCGGCCAGCGTGCGCTCGGTGTCCTCGAGCACGCGCCGGCAGTAGGCGTAGAAGCGCTCGCCGGCTTCGGTGGGCTGCACGCGCCGCGTGGTGCGTGCGAGCAGGCGGCTGCCGGTCCACTGCTCCAGGTGCTGGACGTATTTGCTCACCATCGACGGCGCGTGGTCGAGCTCGCGCGCCGCCGCGGCGAAGCCGCCGAGCTCCACCACGCGGCAGAAGCAGCGCATCGCCTGCTGTCGGTCCATCAGCCCCTCCCCGGTCTGCCCCGGTCACGCCGGGCCGACGATGTCAATTGACACGCACGGCGTCAATGCCGACACCGGGCGGCCATCGCCGCCGCCGAGCATGCCGGCATCCCGACACCGCAGCGAGGTCCCGATGCGCCGGCGCCAACGTTGGTCCTATGCGACGCGCAGCTTCGTCGTCGCCTACCTGCTCGTCACGCTGCTGGCGCTGCTTGCGGCCACGGTGCCGCCGCCTCTTTCGCCCTGAAGGGCGCCCTGAGGTGCGCCCCGAGGCGCGCGCCGGAACACGCCCCGAGGCGCAACCGGGCGCCCTGCATCAAGCCCAGCCGCCCCCGAGCGCGCGGATCAGCGCCACGGTGGCCAGCGCCCGTTCACGCTCGGTCTGCGCCACGGCACGGCGCGCCGCCAGCACCTGGCGCTCGGCGTCGATGACCTCGAAGTAGCTCACCTGCCCGGCGCGGTAGCGCAGCGCCGACAGGCGCGCCGCACGCTCCGAGGCGCTCACCGCCTGGGCGTGTTCGGCGGCCTGCTGGGCGAGCAGGCGCAGCGCGGCGAGCGCGTCCTCCACCTCGCGCAGCGCGCCGAGCACGGTCTGGCGGTAGGTGGCCGCCGCCTCGTCGTAGGCGGCCAGGGCGCGCGCGCGGTCGGCCTCGCGGCGGCCGCCGTCGAACAGCGTCGCCGCGAGCGCGGTGCCGGCCAGCGGGCCGAGCGCCCAGGTGCGGCTGGCGCCCGTGAACAGGTCGCCGGCCCGTTCGGCTTCGAAGCCGAGCAGCGCCGTGATCGACAGGCGCGGGAACCACGCCGTCTGCGCCACGCCGATGCGCGCGTTGGCCGCCGCCATGGCGCGCTCGGCGGCGGCCACGTCGGGCCGGCGCTCGAGCAGCTCGGACGGCAGGCCGGGCGGGATCTGCACCGGCTCGAAAACCGGCGTGCCCTCGTCGGCCGCTGGCGGCGGCAGCAGCCGGTCCAGCTCGGCCGGCGCGCGGCCCACCAGCACGGCCAGCGCATGCTCGACCGCGCTGCGCCGCTGCACCAGCACCAGCATCTCGGCACGCGCCACAGCGAGTTCGGTGCGCGCGCGCGCCACGTCGAGCTCGGCGATCTCGCCGGCGGCGAAGCGCCGGCTCACGATCTGCAGGCCTTCCTCGCGCAGCGCCACGGTGCGCTCGAGCAGGGTGATCTCGGCGCCGAGGGCACGCCGCGTCAGCCAGCTCTGCGCCACGTCGGCCTGGATCGACAGCAGCAGCGCCCGCTGCAGGCCCTCGGCGCGCGCCACGTCGGCGCGCGCCGCGGTCACCTCGTGGCGCACGCGGCCGAACAGGTCGACCTCGTAGCTGGCGCCGATCTGCGCGCGCAGCAGCGTCTGCGGCGGCACGTCGGTGCCGGCGGGCAGGCCGAGCGCGGCCGGCGAGGCGCGGGCGCGCGTCGCGCCGAGGCCGCCTTCCACCTGCGGCGCGCGGGCCGCCTCGGCACCGCCGAGCGCGGCGCGCGCCTGCGCCAGGCGCGCCAGGCCGGCCTGCAGCGCGGGGTTGGCGCGCTCGGCCTCGGCCATCAGGGCATCGAGCCGGGCGTCGCCGAGCACGCGCCACCAGGCGCCGCGGTCGGCACCGTCGCGCGGCTCGGCGCGCTTCCAGGCCGCGCTCTCGGCCGCGGTCGCCGCGGCCTGCTTGAAGCCAGCGCCGGTGTCCACCTGCGGCGGCGCATAAGGCGGCACCACCGCGCAGCCGGCCAGCAGCAGCGCCGCGGCCAGCGTGCCCAGGCGGGGCAGCGGCCCCAGCGCATCGACGAAGCGGTTCATCGCGTCTCCTCCGGAAGGGCGGGATGGGCGACCGCCGCACCCACCGGGCCCGCCGCACCCGCCGCGGGCCGCGGCCGGCGCCAGCGCTGCACGGCCTGGCGCAGCAGGGCATAGAACAGCGGCGTCAGCAGCAGGCCGAACAGCGTGACGCCGAGCATGCCGAAGAACACCGCCGTGCCGATCGCCTGGCGCATCTCGGCGCCGGCGCCGCTGGACAGCACCAGCGGCACCACGCCCATCACGAAGGCGATCGAGGTCATCAGGATCGGCCGCAGGCGCAGCCGGCTCGCCTCCACCGCGGCCTGCACGATGCCGCGGCCGCGCTTCTCGAGCTCGAGCGCGAACTCGACGATGAGGATCGCGTTCTTGGCCGCCAGCCCCACCAGCACGACGAAGGCGATCTGGGTGAAGACGTTGTTGTCGCCGCCCATCAGCCAGACGCCGCCGATCGCCGACAGCAGCGCCAGCGGCGCGATCAGGATCACCGCCAGCGGCAGCACCAGGCTCTCGTACCAGGCGGCGAGCACCAGGAACACCAGCAGCACGGCGAGCGGGAACACGACGACCGCGGTGTTGCCGGCCAGGATCTCCTGGTAGGTGAGCTCGGTCCACTCGAAGCCGATGCCCGGCGGCAGCGTCTGGGCGGCGATGCGCTCGACCACTGCACGCGCCTGGCCCGAGCTGATGCCGGGTGCCGGGCCGCCACTCACGTCGGCGGCGGCGAAGCCGTTGTAGCGGCCCACCTGCTCCGGCCCGGCACCGGGGCCGACGCTCAGCACCGCAGACAGCGGCACCATCTCGCCACGCTGGTTGCGCATCTTCAGCCGCCCGATGTCCTCGGCGTGTGCGCGGAACGGCGCGTCGGCCTGCAGCAGCACCTGGTAGGTGCGGCCGAAGCGGTTGAAGTCGTTGACGTACAGCGAGCCGAGGTAGGCCTGCAGCGTGTCGAACACGTCGCTCACGTTCACGCCGAGCTGCTTGGCCTTGACGCGGTCGACCTCGGCGTGCAGCTGGGGCACGTTGACGCGGTAGCTGGTGAAGAGCCCCGCCAGCTCGGGCGCCTGCCGCGCACGCGCCAGGAAGGCCTGGGTGGCGCCGTCGAGCGCCGCATGGCCGAGCGCCGCGCGGTCCTCGATCTGCAGCTTGAAGCCGCCGACGATGCCCAGCCCCGGCACCGGCGGCGGCGGGAAGGCGGCCGTGAAGGCCTCGCCGATGCCGGCGAACTGCGCGTTCAGCGCCCCGGCGATCGCGAAACCCGACTGCGCCGGCGTGCGCCGCTCGGCGAACGGCTTCAGCGTCACGAACACCACGCCGGCGCTCGGGCTGACCGTGAAGCCGTTGAGCGAGATGCCGGCGAAGCCGACCGCCGCCTCGACGCCCGGGGTCTTCAGCGCGATGTCGGACATGCGGCGCACCACCGCCTCGCTGCGGTCGAGCGAGGCGCCGTCGGGCAGTTGCGCGAAGGCCACCAGGTACTGCTTGTCCTGCGCCGGCACGAAGCCGCCGGGCACCGCCTTGAAGCCGAACACCGCCAGCGCGATGAGCGCGCCGTACAGCACCAGCGCCTTGGCCTTGTGGCCGATCACGCCGGCCACGCCGCGGCCGTAGGCCTCGGAGCTGCGCGCGAAGCCGCGGTTGAAGACGGCGAAGAAGCGGCCGAACACGGCGTCGATGGCGCGCGTGAGGCGGTCGCGCGGCGCGTCGTGGGGCTTGAGCAGCAGCGCCGCGAGCGCCGGCGACAGGGTCAGCGAGTTGAAGGTCGAGATGACGGTGGAGATGGCGATCGTCAGCGCGAACTGCTTGTAGAACTGCCCGGTCAGCCCGGACACGAAGGCCAGTGGCACGAACACCGCCACCAGCACGAGGGCGATGGTGACGATGGGCCCGCTCACCTCCTGCATCGCGCGCAGCGTGGCCTCGCGCGGCGCCAGGCCGGCGGCGATGTTGCGCTCGACGTTCTCGACGACCACGATGGCGTCGTCGACGACGATGCCGATGGCCAGCACGAGGCCGAACAGCGACAGCGCGTTGACCGAGAAGCCGAAGGCCAGCAGCAGCGCGAAGGTGCCGACGATCGATACCGGCACCGCGATCAGCGGGATCAGCGAGGCGCGCCAGTTCTGCAGGAACAGCACCACCACCAGCACGACCAGCGCGACCGCCTCGAGCAGCGTCTTGACGACCGCCTCGATCGAGCTCTTCACGAAGCGCGTGGTGTCGTAGACGATGCGATGCTCCACGCCCTCGGGCATGGCGGTCTGCAGCTCGCTCATCGTGCGGCGCACGCCGTCGGCCACCGTGAGCGCGTTGGAGCCCGGCGACTGGAAGATGCCGATCGCCACCGCGGGCTTGTTGTCGAGCAGGCTGCGCACGGTGTAGTCGGCGGCGCCGAGTTCGACGCGCGCCACGTCGGCCAGCCGCGTCACCGCGCCCTCGGCGGTGGTGTGCACGACGATGTCGCGGAACTCCTGCTCGCCGGCCAGCCGGCCGCGCGCGTTCACCGCCAGCTGCAGCTCGCTGCCGGTGGCCGGCGGCGCGCCGATCACGCCGGCGGCGACGTCGGCGTTCTGCTCGCGGATGGCGCGCGCCACGTCGCCGGCGGTGAGGCTGCGCGCGGCCATCTTGTTCGGGTCAAGCCAGACGCGCATCGCGTACTCGCCGGCGCCCCACACCAGCACCTGGCCGGCGCCGGGCACGCGCGCCAGGCGGTCCTTGACGTTGAGCACCGCGTAGTTGCGCAGGTAGGTCGCGTCGTAGCGGTCGCTCGGCGAGGTCAGGTGCACGACCATCAGCAGGTCGGGCGAGCTCTTCATCGTCGTCACGCCGATGCGGCGCACCGCCTCGGGCAGGCGCGGCAGGGCCTGCGCGACGCGGTTCTGCACGAGCTGCTGCGCGAGGTCGGGGTCGGTGCCGAGCGTGAAGGTCACCGACAGCGTGAGCCGGCCGTCGCTGCTCGCCTGCGAGCCCATGTAGAGCATGCCGTCGACGCCGTTGATGGCCTCCTCGAGCGGGCCGGCCACCGTCTCGGCCACCACCTGCGGGTTGGCGCCGGGGTAGCTCGCGCTCACCACCACCGCCGGCGGCGCGACCTCGGGGTACTCGGCCACCGGCAGGCGCGCCAGCGCGAACAGGCCGGCCAGGAAGACCAGCAGCGAGAGCACGCCGGCCAGGATCGGCCGGTCGATGAAGGTTTGCAGGGCTTTCATCGCGCGCCGCCGGTCAGGTGCGGGCCTCGGGCTGGCGCGCCGCCGCGGCGGCGGCCGGCTCGGCCGGCACCGGCTGCGGCGCCACCTGCATGCCCGGGCGCACGCGCTGCACGCCGCTCACGACGACACGCTCGCCGCCCTGCAGGCCGTGCTCGACGACGCGCAGGCCGTCGGCGCGCGCGCCCAGGCGCACCTCGCGCCACTCGAGCTTGTTGTCGGCGCCGACGACGTAGACGTAGCGCTTGTGCTGGTCGGTGCCGATGGCCAGGTCGCTCACCAGCACGGCACGCCGCGGCGCCTGCGCGCCGAGCTTGACGCGCGCGTACAGGCCCGGCGTCAGCGCGCCGTCCTTGTTGTCGAACAGCGCGCGCACGCGCACCGTGCCCGAACGCGGGTCGACGCGGTTGTCGAACGACTCGATGACGCCGCTGCGCGGGTGCCCGGCCTCGTCGGCCAGGCCGAGCTGCACCGGCACGCGGCCGGCGCGCCGGCCGGCGTGCTCGGCGAAGGTGCGCTCGTCGGCCTCGAACGAGGCGTAGATCGGCGACAGCGCGACGATGGTCGTCAGCACCGGCGAGGCGGCACCGGCCGCCACCAGGTTGCCCGGCGTGACCTCGGCGCGCCCGACGCGCCCGCCGATCGGCGCCGTGATGCGCGTGTAGCCCAGTTGCAGCTCGGCCGCGGTGAGCGCGGCGCGCGCGCCGGCGAGCGCCGCTTCGGCCTCGCGCAGGGCGTTGCGCCGCTCCTCGTGCTCGCGCTGCGAGATCGCGTTCTCCTCGAGCAGCGCGCGGGCGCGCGCGAACTCGGTCTGCGCCAGCGCCTGGCGCGCCTCGGCGGCGGCCACCGCGGCCGCGGCGCGCGCCACCTCGGCGGCGAAGGGCTTCGGGTCGATCACGAACAGCGTGTCGCCCTTGTTGACGATGGAGCCGGGCGCGAAGTGCACCGACTCGATGTAGCCGGCGACGCGCGCGCGCACCTCGACGCCGCTGGTCGCCTCCAGGCGGCCGGAGAACTCGCTGAAGGGCACGATCTCGCGCTCCACCGCCTCGGCCACGCCGACCGGCATGGCCTGCGGCGGCGCGCTGTTGGCGGCCGCCTCCACCGGGCGCTGCAGCACGAGCACGGCGGCGCCGCCGAGCGCGGCCACGGCCGCGGCCACCGCGAGGCGGCGCGTCAGGCGCCACGGGGTCTGGGTCGGGATGGTCTGGGTCATGATGCTCCTCGTTCTCGATGGACTCTCGATGTGCTGTCGATGGACTCGATCGGGTGCGCGGCCTTCAGAGCACGCGCGCTTCGTGCAGCCCGCGGCGCAGCCGCGCGCGCGTGCGGTGCAGCAGCAGCGCGCCGCGTTCGGGCGTGAGGCCGAGCGCACGCGCCGCCTCGCCGTTGCTGAGGCCCTCGATCTCGCGCAGCTCGAACACGCGCTGCGCCAGCGGCGCCAGCGTGCTCAGGTGCTCGAGCAGCACGCCGGTGGCCTGGCGCGCGGCGAGCACGCGCTCGGGGTCGCGCCAGTCGGCGCCTTCGGCGGCGTCGGCGTTGTCGGCGATCTCGCCCGCGGTGGCGGGCGGCGGCGCCTCGGCGCTCGAGCCGTCGGCCGCGCCGGCGCCGGCGCCTGCATCGCGCGGCGCACCGTCGCGCTGCCCGCGCCGCACCGCGTCGGCGATCTTGTTGACCAGGATGCCGGTGAGCCAGGTGCGCAGCGTGGCCCGCTGCTCGAAGCGCGCCAGCGACTGCAGCGCCGCGAGCAGGGTGTCCTGCACCACGTCTTCGGCGAGCGCGGCGTCGCGCAGCCGGCTGCGTGCAAAACGCAGCAGGTAGGCGCGTTCGGCGCTCAGCGCCGCGGACAGCGGCGCCGCGTCGGCGGTCGTGACCATGCGCGGAGGGCGGGGGGCGGCGCTCAGGCC
>Ga0073934_10007993_pt1 | contig 14365 bp, 15 predicted proteins | sample LarsenN4metaG_FD_76834 | JGI IMG/M metagenome (GOLD analysis project Ga0073934, IMG submission 76834) | Hot spring sediment bacterial and archeal communities from British Columbia, Canada, to study Microbial Dark Matter (Phase II) - Larsen... ...
ACTCCGTATATCTTTAGAACTTTGATTTCTTTTTCAATCTCCGAGACTTCCCGATGAATCGGGACGACCTCTGTCGTGACAGTCAGTCCCGACTTGTCGGGATAACCAAACTGAACTACGACTAAATGTAATTTTAAAATTAACAAAAATATTCTTATTTTTCAATTCATTTTTATTAGTGATAAAATAAAAAGTATTTTCTTTTTAAGTTTTTTATTATAGATTGTTCTGAAAATATTCTTCCAATTGCGAAAAATAAATGGATACTAATTCAAATATTCATGATTGCCAGAAACATCTCGAGGCATTACTTCAGAGCTGTGATGATTGGTTATGGTCAGTTGACAGGAATTACTGTTTGGTTTATTCTAATGAAAAATTTGATAGATTCACAAAAACTTTCAGGCACAGGAGTTTTGAGAAGGGCGAATGTTTATTAAGCGAGGAATTTCCGCAATATGTAAATAATATCTGGAAAGGATATTATGACAGGGTTTTTCAGAATAAGGAGAAATTCAAAATAGATTATAAGCCGTTATTAATAAAAGACCCAATTTACATAGAATATTTTTTCAGCCCGGTTTTTAATGTAAACGGGGATGTATTGTATGCACTAATTATTGGCAGGGATATCTCCGAAAGAAAGCTCTCAGAAAAAAAATTACATCAGGGAAAAGAATTTTCAGAAAATCTGATAGAATCTATGCAGGATGGATTCTCGCTATTAGATGAGAATGGTGTTCATTTACGTGTTAATTCTGCTTTATGTAAAATGACAGGTTTTTCTAAAGACGAATTAATCGGAGTTGGTCCTCCTCACCCATACTGGTCAGATAAAGGTTTTTCAGATATTCAGAAAGCATTTGAAACAACATTGAAAGGAAAGTTTGATAGTTTTGAACTTTTATTCAAAAAGAAAACCGGAGAAGATTTTCATGTAATAGTAAGTCCGTCATGCATTACAGATATTAACGGTAATAAATATTTCTATGCAACTGTAAAAGATATTACAGACATCAAAAAAATACAAATTGAACTTAAAGATATCAGTTTGCAAAAAGATAAATTTTTAAGCATTCTTGCTCATGATTTAAGAAGTCCTTTTAATACTTTCCTCGGATTTATAGATTTAATGTTAGATGAGTTAGACAATATGACAATATCCCAGATTCAAATAATGCTTGACAAGATGAAAAAATCTGCAACTAACCTTTATGAGCTTATAAACAATCTCCTTGAATGGTCATGTCTTCATAGAGGAGTAACAAATCATAACCCTGTTTCTTTCAATCTTCTTAAAGCTACAGAAGAATTTATTGACTTAGTAAACATCCCGGCACGAAATAAAAACATTAACATCAGTATTGACATCCCTGATGGATTAACTGTTTTTGCAGATAGAAATATGGTGGCTACAATATTACGGAATTTACTTTCAAATGCTATAAAATTTTCTGAACACAGTAGTGAAATAATTATCAAAGCATGGAATCAGGGCAATGATAAGGTTACAATTGAAGTAAAGGATTTTGGAATCGGAATGAGCGCTGATATTATTGAAAATCTTTTCACACTCAGTAAACAAGCTCTCAGACCCGGTACTGACAAGGAACCGAGTACAGGACTCGGACTTATACTTTGCAAAGAATTTATTGAGAGACATAATGAAAAAATCTGGGTAGAGAGTGAAGAAGGGAAAGGGAGTAGTTTTTATTTTACTTTGCCGGTTAACTGAGAGTTTTCTTATCTAAAATTATTTACCGAAATATCAAGAATTTTCCTTAAATATATTTTATATTGCAATTTCTATTAAGACTACTTCATCAGTTAACAAATCGTTAAATAAATGTTATTTTATGATTAAATTTTTATTATTTATAGTTTTTTTATGTTTTTCAAGTATCGGTTTTTCGCAGGAAACTAATAACAAAGGAACTATTTCCGGATATATGTTTGGGGATTTGTTTTATAATGCAGTCAGAGATTCTCAAATTGATTCATTACCTTGCGTAGTCAATGGAGGGCAAAAAGATATAAACGGAATTCAAATACGAAGAATTTATTTCACTTATGACTTTGATATATCAGAGAATTTCATTTCAAGATTCAGACTTGAAGCGGATCAGAATTCCATTAACCCTGATGGAAGAATCGGTGTTTTTGTAAAAGATGCATACCTTACCTGGCGAAACATATTTAACGGGAGCGACCTTACATTTGGTATTCAACCAACTCCTGCTTTTGAGGTATCAGAAAATATCTGGGGTAACAGATTTTTAGAAAAAACAATTATAGATTTAAGGAGAATTGTAACATCAAGAGACCTTGCATTATCACTGAAAGGTAAATTAGATAAAGATGGTTTATTTAAATACTGGCTTATGATTGGAGATGGAACAGGAAATAAACCGGAAACAGACAAATACAAAAGATACTATGCCCATTTTCAGTACAACCCTTTGAAAAATTTTACGATGACATTTTATTTTGATTTCAAATCAAATCCGGATATTGATAATCCAAACAGTATCCAGAATCCAAAAGCAACTCTTAGTAATAATGATTTAACATACTCATTTTTTGCAGGATATAAGGAAGATAATAAATTTACTATAGGCGCAGAGGCGTTTACAAGTATAAAGCAAAACGGAAATATTAACGGACAAACAATAAAAGACAAAAACGCATTTGGAATTTCGATTTTTGGTTCTTATAATTTATCGAAAAAATTATCTGCAGTCGGCAGATATGATTTTTTTGATCCAAATATGGATTCGGATTACAAAGGTGATAACAGAAATCTATTCTTGTTCAGCTTAAATTATTCCCCTGTTGATAAAGTAACTATTAGTCCGAATATTTTCATTGAGACTTACGAATCTCTTCCGGGCGGTAAGAAATATAAACCTTCTGTTACTCCGAGATTAACTTTATATTATATCTTTTTGTAGAGGTTTTTTCCCAGTTGCAGTTTCAGAATTCAGACTTTTTACATTATAAAATATTTTATATTATTTACTCTTAATGAAATAAATTCAATCTTTTCTTAATATCTTCAGTAGTCGGAATTCCGTTTTTATATACTCTGCAACTTAAAGAGGGCTCTTCCTGTGGGGGCATTCCCTCAAAATCTTCACCATTTATCAGCATAGTTGGTGAGCCCCTGAACCCTATTCTTTTTGCTGTTTCACTGTTTTCAACAAGTATATATTTTATTTCGATTTTATCTTCAATTCCTTTAATAGCTTCGAGTAGATTCTGATGTAGTTTTTTGTGATTAGGACAATCTTCAAAATATTGATATTCAATTTTTATTTTGCTCATTTTATTAAATTTTAAATTTAATTTGCTTTAAATATAAATTTTTAATTAAAACAAATGTAGTTACAAATATAAGAGCTGTTTGGCTTAAATCGAAAACCGTATATGTATATCTTATAAAGTGAAATATAGCATTAAACTGAATTATAATCAAAAAGCCGGAAAATGCTGAAACAATTAAAAGTGTTATAATAATTTTTTGCAAAAACAAGTCTTCAGATTTATTTCGCAAAACAACTAAAGTTATAATACCTATAAGCATATTAATCAATGAAATAATGAAATGATTAGCATCGAGGAAAAATCTTTCCGGCAGCATATATTCAGGCAGGCCTGTTTTAAGATAAAGAATAATTACAGCAATTATCATAATACTGATAAGTAATGTAATATAAAACGGATATTTTGTAACAGGGATTAAACTTTTGAACTCTTCCGGTATGTATTTAACCATCAGTAAAATTAAAAATGAAATAATAAATAAATAAACACCTATATAAAACAATGGCTTCATGTATTCTTCACGAAGAAAACCAATCAATACAGTAAATGCTGATATATCCATTCGTTTATACTGCGGTTCAGTAACAGGTTTACCATCTCTTCCGAATGGATATTTTACAATAGCAGCATTAAAGAATTTAGAATCGTTGCTATGGCAATCAGTACATCCGTTTATTCCGAGTGCAGATTTTGATGGTGAAACATCGTGTGAATATTTATATACTGAGGCATAAGGTGATGATTCGAATTCTTTTTTATCGAGTGTTTTGAATTCTTTGGAACTTCTGTACATTATGTCGTTATTTACCCAAACAACTTCTTTAACCGATAAATCATAACCGCTGTTAATAAGATGCTCTCTAACTGAGTTTATAAATGCATCAATTTCTTCTTCAGTATTTACCTCAGGAACTTTATCTCCGTTATCATCTTTTATTTTCTTTAGTTCAGGATATTTATTTTCATTTTTATGTGCTATCCACATTCCATATACATCTTTCATTTTTGGTTGGTTAAGTCCGGGTTGACCTTCAGTATATATCCCTGGCCAGGCAGAGTGTACCGGATTCACAGGGAATATTTTCCCTTTATATTCTGCAAGCAATGGGTAAAATATATCATTCGGCTGATCTTTATTTGTAAACATATTCAATTCGCCATAATGATTCCAGTATTTCATATTCTGGTCATAAAATGTCCAGATATATTTGGGAGGCGGAGAAATTTTTGTACCCGGATTATAAACATCACTAACCTGGACTAAAGCAGATTTAACTCCTCTGACATTTATATGGCAGGTCTGACAGGATAATTTTTCAAGGTGAAGTGGAGGCAGCCAGTTGTGCTTTGCAATGGGAGCATTTCTGTATCCTGTTAAATGACAATCTTTGCAATCCCTTACTGTATTATCTAAATCATCTCTTACAAATCCTGACGGGTCATCTCCTTTCCCAAACTGATGTTCCTCTTTGCCTCTTATTCTTTCATTTGGTGCATTTCTTCCTGCGGCATGGCAATCAACACATTTTAAACCTGCTTTGATATGTACATCAGTCCTTGAGGTATATGACGCTCCGCGCTTTTTCCAATCCGGCTTTGAATGACAATTAAGGCAGGTTTCATTTCGCGGCTCCCGAACTAAATGCAGGGATAATTTCCCTTCTTTATCAAATTTAGTTATATCATAAATTACTTCTGGTGGAATATCAGATTTTATACTGCCATTTACTGATGCTAATCCAGAGCCCGCAGTAGCCATCCATTTAAAATTCAAGCTATCTAAATTTGCATTCCTGACTTTGAAATTATATTCCGGCAAATGGCACAACATACAATCTGCCTCTATAACGCCTGTTTTATCCCATTTTGCTTTGTAATAATCTCCGTCAAAATTATTATCGTCTCCTGAAGAAAGTTTATTTGTACTGTCTTTTATAAATTTATCATATCGGATTCCATTTCTGTCAAATTCCAGAGAACCGCCTCCCGGATGGCACCCGCCGCAAGTTGCGGTTATAAAGTCAAATGAAGTCATATCAATTTCTTTAGCACTTTTGTTTGTCTTCTTTGCAAGTTGTCTGTAAATAGGCGCAGGAGAACACCAGGTACCTCCATAATTTCCGGGTGAAGTTACCCACTGATATCTTGCCTTCATTAACTCATTTGGCTCTTCTCCCCTACCCTGCTGGAAATGATATCCTTTTGTAATTTTTTCGTAATCATGACATTTTCCACAAGTTTTGCGGGGAGAATATGGCTTATCAGCATTAATTCCCAAAACAGGGTTTATCAGACTGTCATTTTCATCATATAAATAAAACGGAGGGCATACATTCATTGAAATTAATGTGTCATTAAAAAAATTTTGTCTCTCATTAATATTGTTTTGCTTATAGAAGATTGTGACAATAATTAATATTAATGTCAGCAAAGTGATGGGTAGAAAATATTTTTTCATTTTTTTAAAATTTTAAATATACAAATACATCAGATATATTCCTGCGATAATTATTAATATACCTGATATTTTTTTAATTATATTTATAACTTTTGTATTTTCATTCCAATTTAAATATTTCTGAACTTTGACAAATGAAACCCCTGCCATTGCTATTATGAGGCAATGCCCTGTTGCAAATGCAAATAAAAGCATTACGGAATTTAATATGCTTGTTGCAGATATTTTAAAAACAATCACTATAACTGGTGCCATAAATGCAAAGGTACACGGACCTAATCCAAGTCCAAATAATAACCCCAGAATAAGTGCAGACATATATCCCGAACTTTTTGGTGAATTTATACTCATTCCGGGAATAGGTATCCTGATAATATCCATTAAATATAAACCTATGATTACAAAAACAACTGCTACAATAACATTTCCAATTTTTCCGATATCTCCAAGTATATGTCCTGTTAATGCAGTAATTATCCCAATAAAAATTATTGTAACTAAAATACCTGTTGCGAAAACTGTTGAGAGCAGTATTGTTTTTCCCGTATTTATTTCATTCCTCGCAGTTAAGAACCCGACAACAAGCGGAATGCTTGAAAGATGACATGGGCTTAGAATTATACTTAATATTCCCCATGCAAAGGCAGCGAGTAAAGAAAAGCCGAATCCATAAGAAAAGGCATTCGTAAAATATTCAAAAATATTATCTATCATCAGTTTACAGGGTTTACACCCTTTGATTGTAAAAACTTATCAATTTCTTCTTCCGGGAAAAAGCCCTCGTGTCTGAATAGTTCTACACCTTTATCGTCAAGAAAAACCTGAGTCGGTATAAGTTGTATCCCATATTTTTTTCCGGCAGATTCATCTTTCCAAACATCGTGAAAAGTAACTTTAACTAATCCGCCGTACCTTTTTTCAATTGATTCCATTACTGGTTGCATTTTTTTGCAAGGCACACAATTCACAGAGCCAAGTTCAACAAACTCTATTTTATGTTTTACTGTCGAGTCTTTTACCCCTGCAGTTTGCTTGTTGCTTTCAGTATTACTCTTACCGCATGAAATAAATATCATCACCAACATTATTACTACTATGAAATATTTCATAATTCTTTTTTTATAAATTTTAATATTAGTTATGGACATATATCAGGAGGTTTGACATCTCCTTCTTCAGGGTTTTTAAAATATTTTTTCTGGAACCACAGTGCAACATTTACTAATGTAATTAATACCGGAACTTCTACAAGCGGACCTATGACTGCGGCAAATGCCTCTCCGGAATTTATAGTAAAGACTGCTATAGCAACTGCTATTGCAAGCTCAAAGTTATTACTTGCAGCGGTAAAGGACAAAGTCGCAGTTTTTGAATAGTCTGCTCCGACTTTTTTACCCATATAAAACGACACAAAAAACATTATTACAAAATATAACACTAACGGTATTGCTATCCTGATAACATCGAGAGGTATTTTAACTATGTATTCACCTTTCAGAGTGAACATCACAAATATTGTGAAGAGCAGAGCTATGAGCGTGATAGGACTGATTTTCGGAATGAATTTTGTCTGATACCATTCTTTGCCTTTTAATTTTACGAGAACTAACCTCGTGATTATACCTGCAATAAAAGGAATTCCAAGATAAATAAATACACTTTCTGCAATCTGACCGATTGTAACATCAACCTTAAATGACTGGAGTCCAAGCATTTCTGGCAGTACCGTTAAAAAAACATAAGCATAAACCGAGAAGAATAAAACCTGAAAAACGGAATTGAAAGCAACTAATCCCGCAGCATATTCTGTATCGCCTTTTGCAAGTTCGTTCCAGACTATTACCATTGCAATACACCTTGCCAATCCTATCAGGATTAATCCTGCCATATAATGAGGGTAGTCCTGCAGAAATAAAATCGCAAGTATGAACATAAGTATTGGTCCTATAATCCAGTTTTGTATAAGCGAAAGTAATAAAACTTTTACATTTCTGAAAACTTTACCAAGCTCTTCATACTTCACTTTTGCAAGCGGCGGATACATCATAAGTATCAGACCTATAGCAATTGGAATGTTTGTAGTGCCAGATTGAAATTTATTCCAGAAATTTACAATCCCTGGAAATAAATAACCAATAACAACTGCAGACGCCATAGCGATAAAAATCCAAAGTGTTAAATAGCGGTCTAGGAAAGATAATTTTTTTGTTAGTTTTTCCATATTAATAAATCAAATTAAAAATAAATCCTACTAAAATAATCCCCGCTCCGACTATTCCAAAGAATATAAAAATCATTGGCAGCTTTAATACTTTTTTTAATATTATTGCTTCCGGTAAAGAAAGTCCGATTACTGACATCATAAAAGCTAATGCAGTTCCAAGGGAAGCACCCTTTGAAAGCAATACTTCAACAATAGGTATAATACCTGCCGCATTTGAATATAAGGGGATACCTATTAAAACAGACAAAGGAACTGACCACCATGTTGATTTACCCATTATTGATGCCATAAAATCTTCCGGCACATATCCGTGAGCAAATGAACCGATTGCCACACCTGCTATTATATAGAGCCATACCTTACCTACAATATCTTTTACTGCTACATAGCCGCTTTGGATTCTTTCAGTAAATATTATTTTTTCCTCTTTCGAGTTTTTTTGTCCGGTTTTTATTTCGTAAACCCATTCTTCTACAAATCTTTCAAGTTTTAATCTGCCTATAATATATCCGGAAACTATTGCAATTAATAAGCCCGTTGAGATATAAATCGCAGCAACTTGCCAGCCGAATAATCCGAACAGTAAAACAACTGCAACTTCGTTAATCATAGGTGCGGCAATTAAGAAAGATAATGTTACACCGAGCGGAACTCCTGCTTCAACAAAACCTATAAATAAAGGCACTGCTGAACAGGAACAAAATGGAGTGAATATACCTAATATAGAAGCCAAAACATTTCCTGCAAAATGAGACTTACCCTCGAGTATTGCCCTTGTTTTTTCAGGTGAGAAATAAGTTCTGACTATCCCCATAATAAAAACTATCAGTGTAAGAAGCATTAACACTTTCGGGACTTCATAAATAAAAAATTCTATAGCTCTTGCATAGCCGTCTTTAATTCCGGATAAACCTGTAAATGTATAGATATTAGTAAATATTCTGTCAAGATTAAAATAAATAATAAACCAGACAGCAATCCAGATTAAGACAAACCATATTTTACTAAATATTTTCAATCAGATATTTTCTTTGAGCCAGTGCAGCAATGTTGATTTTGTCGGCAGTTTTCCGGATAACATTACTTTTCCGTTTATTACAAGCCCGGGGGTTTGCATTATTCCATAAGACATTATGTCTTTTAAGTCTGTAACTTTTTGTACCTCAGCAGATATATTATTTTCTGCAATTACATCTTTACACATTTTTTCGAGTTCCTTGCATCTGGCACATCCTGTGCCAAGGACTTTTACTTCTATCATATTTTTTTCCTTTCAGTTTTGTGTTTCTTTCTTTTGTCATTCCCGCAAAGGTGCGTTCTTTGCATCCCGGCTTGTCGGGACGGGAATAAATTATTTCTTTTCTACAAACTTTCAACTCCTACGGAGTTGTGTTTATTACGTTCTTCGATTCCGTAGGAATCGAATGTTTGTAGCAAATGGCATCTTATTTTTTTGACCCCGTAAGGGGTCATACGTTATAATTACAATCTTCTTTTTCTACAAACTTTCAACTCCTGCGGAGTCAGAGATTTTGCTCTTCTATTTCCTTACAAAGTAATTCGATTTGTTTTTTTATTTCATCTCTGATCTTTGCAATTTTAATCAACTTTTCCTCATCGCTTCCTGTAAGAGCTGACGGATCGTCAAACGAATAGTTAATTGTTTTTCTTGCTCCCGGAAAAATAGGACATCTTTCGCCTGATGCCTGATCACAAACTGTAACGACATAATCATATCTTCTACCCTCTTTAAAAAAATCAAAAACGTCTTTTGTTTCATTCTTCGAAATATCAATTCCAATTTCGGACATAGACTTTACAACAAGCTGATTTAATGAACCGGGCTCAAGTCCGGCACTTTCTGCAATAAATTTATCATTATGATAACTGTTCACAAAAGCTTCTGCCATCTGACTTCTGGCACTGTTGTGAACGCATACAAATAAGATTTTTATTTTTTCCATGTTATAAAATTAATTTTAAAATTAACAGCAGCCGGAGTCTAAATATGGCTCTGGTTTTTCAGCATAGACATTAATACTTATAAGATTTACGCCGGATTTTTTAAAATTGATTAAATCGTTTTCAGAGATAGAATTCAGAAAAATATCATCAGGAATAGAAATAATTCTTTCTTTTTGAACTCTGATATTTTCAAAGCCGGTATTTTCAATTATTTCGAGATATTCTTCCTTTTTTATTACTCCTGCAACACATCCTGCATAAAGTTCTGCCGCAGATCTAAGTGACTCCGGTAGTTCACCTGAAGCAACAATGTCAGAGACAGAAAAATGCCCTCCGGGTTTTAATACTCTGAATATTTCCCGGAAAGCTTTATTTTTATCAGGTACAAGATTCAATACACAATTACTTACAATAACATCAGCTAAATCAGTATTTAAAGGAATATTTTCTATATCACCTAAGATGAAATTTACGTTGTTTAAACCGAGTTTTGCGGCATTCTCTGTTGACTTTTTAACCATCTCTTCTGTGAAATCAATACCAATAACTTTACCATTTTCTCCAGTTATTGCTCTTGCAACAAATGCATCGTTACCTGCTCCTGAACCGAGATCAATCACAACATCTCCTTCTTTAATAAGTGCAAACTCTGTTGGCAGTCCGCAGCCAAGTCCAAGATCTGCTTCAGGGTTATAACCTTTTAAACTTGAATAATCTTCTGAAAAAATCGTATAATCAACACCTGAACAGCTTCCACCGCCACAACAGGATTTATTATCGGATTGTGGTTGATTTAATATAGAAGCGTATTTTTCTTTTACAAAATCTTTTATTTCCTTATTATCTTTCATTATTTTATTGTTAAATTATCATTTCTATTATTAACGAAATATAAATAGATTAATTACAACACAGCAGATTCCTGTCAACAAAGGTAATAAGCTTTCTGTCATTTATGACTGTTTCATCATCTTCAATCTGCAATTGTATGAATAATAGCGAATTTGAGACTAAAGTATCCGGCTCTGGATTTATTTTGTAATTTATCCATTTACCATCTTTAGCATCCACTATTAATCCCGCTTCCTTTAAAACACTCAGATGCTTTGATACTGTTGATGTTGCAAGTTTAAGCACTTCTGTTATTTCACAGACGCACAGAGATTTTTTCTGAAGCATTTTGATAATTCTTATTCTGTTTCTGTCAGAAAGTGCCTTAAAAATCTTTTCCTGCTTGTTTAAATTATTAATTTTCATTTCGATAAAAATAGAAATGATAATTTTAATTTTCAATATAAAAATAATTTTACACTTTACTTATCAAGTCATTTTCCGCTTAAATTTTAAGATTTCTGATTCTTATAGATTTTAAATCTGAGACTTTATATCTTTGGCAAATAAAAAATTCTGGTTGGAATCAATTAAGGAAATATTTAAAATCGGATACGGACCTTCTAGCAGCCATACAATGGGACCAAGAAAGGCAGCTGAAATTTTCCGGTACAGAAACACAAATGCGAAATCATTCAGGGTTACATTATTTGGCAGTCTTGCCGCAACAGGTAAAGGGCACCTCACTGATATGGCAATTACCGATGCATTAAAGCCATTCCATGTAGAATTTATCTGGAAGCCGGAAATATTTATGCCGGTACATCCAAACGCAATGAAGTTTGAAGCATTAGATAAAGACAATAACGTTATAGAAGAATGGACAGCTTATAGTATTGGCGGCGGTAAAATTATTGATGAAAGTAAGACTAACGATATTTCGAGGATATATGATATGACAAAGATTTCTGCAATTTTAAACTGGACTAAAGAAACAGGGAAATCTTTCTGGGAATATGTAGAACTTGTTGAAGGGACTTCAATATATGAACATTTAAAAATTGTATGGGAAGTAATGCAGTCTGCTATTAATCGCGGACTTGAAGCTGAAGGCGTATTGCCTGGTGGACTTAATTTGAGGAGGAAAGCGGCAAGTTATTATATAAAATCAAAAGGTTTCAGCGGCTCTTTAAAGAAAAAGACTTTAAGTTTTGCTTATGCACTTGCAGTTTCTGAGGAAAATGCGGCAGGCGGTTTAGTAGTTACTGCTCCGACCTGTGGTTATTCAGGAGTTGTACCTGCAGTATTAAAGCGACTTCAGGAGAGCATGGATTTTTCTGAGGCGAAGATTTTAAGAGCACTTGCAACTGCCGGACTTTTTGGGAACATAGTTAAAGAAAACGCTTCTATTTCAGGTGCTGAAGTCGGATGTCAGGGAGAAGTAGGGACTGCCTGTGCGATGGCTGCAGCTGCTGCAGCACAATTACTTGGTGGAACTCCTCAGCAGATAGAATACGCAGCGGAGATGGGTATTGAGCATCACCTCGGATTAACATGCGACCCAATCGGCGGATTAGTTCAGGCACCCTGCATTGAAAGGAATGCATTTGCCGCAGAGAAAGCCCTTAATTGCGCAACTTATGCATTGCTTAGCGACGGAAGACACCTTGTGAGTTTCGATAAAATCGTGAAAACGATGAACCAAACAGGGCATGACCTTCCAAGTATTTATAAAGAAACTTCAGAAGGCGGAATGGCTATATTTGGATTGTAGTTATTTCCCTTTAAATACAGGTTTACGCTTTTCTTTAAAAGCTGATATCCCTTCCTGATAATCTTCGCTATGATAGACCTTATTTCTCAATTCCTGGATTTGCTCGAATACATTTGGAGTTACCGGTTCCGCATCAGTTAATATTCTTAATTGCTCTTTTATGACGGAAACAGCGAGCGGTGCTTTTTCGGTTATCTTACCGGCAAATTTATATGTAAAATTTTCAAGTTCTGAAGATTTTACAAGATGGTTTAATATTCCCCAATCCTTTGCCTGCTCAGCGTTGAACGCCGATGCAGTAAAAAACATTTCTTTTATAAAGTTCAAAGGTAATCTTCTCATGAACTGAAGCAATCCGGAAGTATTATAAGCCAGTCCCAGATTAACTGGTGTTATTGCGAATGAACTGGTTTCATCCCCGATTGCAATATCACAGCTTAGGACAAGATCGGTGGCACCTCCCCAGACGCTTCCTGATACCATTGCAATTACCGGTGCATGATATTCCTTAACAGCACGAAGCATTTTTTCGAGTGAATCTGAATACATAAGCGGATCTTCGCCAGTCGGAAGTTCATCTATATCATGCCCCGCTGACCATACCTTTGAACCGTAAAAAGACTTTAATATTACAACCCTGACATTCTGATTTTTGAAATCATTCAATGCTTCAAGAAACTCATTAACAAATTGTTTATTTATTGCATTTCTTTTTTCCGTATTATTAAATGTTATAGTTCCAATAAAATTTTTATATTCTTTTATAATCAGCATAAAATATTTTTTATTAAGTTAAAAATAATATTTCCAAAAATCAGTGAATTTCAAGGTGTGAAGTTTAATTATTTTTTTTGTATCTTACAACAGTTCAGAAAATTTCAGACAAAGATTTTTATAAACTTAAATTAAAATTACAATGCAACACAAAATTTTGTTCCAACCATCAGAATCTCTAATTCATATATCACTTGCCGAAAACGAAGAAATTCTGGCAGAAGCCGGCGCAATGGTATTTATGAGCTGGAATGTTGAAATCGAAACTTCAACAAAGGGCGGCGTCTTTGGCGCACTCAAAAAATCCTTACTCGGAAGCGAATCTTTCTTTACCAATAAATACATTGCAAGAAAAGGTCAGGGTGAACTCGGTTTAACTGCTCCGCTTCCCGGAGATATAAAACACTTCAATCTGCAGAATCAGAATATGTACTTACAGTCAGGTTCTTATGTTGCAAGCTCCACAACTGTTGACCTGGATACCTCCTGGGGAGGTGCAAAGGGATTCTTTGGCGGACCAGGGCTGGTTTTACTTAAAGCATCAGGTAACGGAGATATATTTGTTAATTCATTCGGAGCCATTTTTGAAAAACAACTAAACAACGACAGATTTATTGTAGATACCGGTCATATAGTTGCTTTTACAGACGGATTAAGCTATAACATTAAAAAAGTCGGCAACATTAAATCAACTTTATTCAGTGGTGAAGGACTTGTTGCAGAGTTTAACGGGACCGGAACTCTCTGGGTTCAGACAAGGAATTCATTTTCATTTATAAGTTGGATTGTTTCAAAATTGCCTAAGACTTAAGAATTCTTTTGCTACAAACATACAACTCCTAACGGAGTTGGGTTTTCGATTCCGTAGGAATCGTATGTTTATAGAAATGTGATTCGCATTTATTTCGACCCTGTAGGAGTTGTCTTTTCGATTCCGTAGGAATCGTATGTTAGTAGGAAATGTAATTCGCATTTATTTCGACCCTGTAGGAGTTGTGTTTTCGATTCCGTAGGA
>Ga0073934_10007994_pt1 | contig 14364 bp, 16 predicted proteins | sample LarsenN4metaG_FD_76834 | JGI IMG/M metagenome (GOLD analysis project Ga0073934, IMG submission 76834) | Hot spring sediment bacterial and archeal communities from British Columbia, Canada, to study Microbial Dark Matter (Phase II) - Larsen... ...
CGAGCCGCGCGGCCGCCACGCCCCCCAGACCGACCAGCACCAGCTCGCCGAGGCGATCGCCCAGCTGGCTCTGCACGATGCCGTGGCCGAGATCGTTCAGGCTCTGGCGGTCGGTGAGGGCGTTCCATCCGCGCCGGAAGGGCGCCGCCTGCTCCGCCGCGAGCGTGATCGCGAGCGTGGCGACGCTCACCGCGAGGAAGACCGCGGCGGGATCGTGGCCGCGCCGGATCCCCAGGGCCGTGCTCAGGACGGCGGCGCCCACGAGCAGCGGCCAGAGGCCGTATGCGATCGCGGGGCGTACGGCCGTCACCTCCGGAACGGCCCGACGTCGGCCAGCACGCCGTAGTGATCCGACGGCCAGAGCGGATCGCCGTCGGCGTCCCGGTGCGGGACGTTGAACACGATCCGGCTCTCGACGATCGGCGCCCGCCCCGACGCCGCCGGCCCCACCAGCACGTAGTCGATCCGGCCCCGGGCCGTCGGCGTCGGCGCGTAGACGTCCTGTCCGTCGGTGAACCCCGGCTGGTCGGGATGCGCGGTCCGGAACGCGTCGACCAGCCCGAGCCGTTCGCGGAGCGGGCGGAGGACGGCCTGGTCCTCGGTGGCGTTGAGGTCGCCCATCAGGATGAGCGGCATCTCGCGCGTGCCGGCCACCAGACGGCGCGCGACGTCGTTCGCCTGGCAGGCGCTGCCGTCGAGGTGCGCGGAGCAGACCTCGACCGGCCCGTCCGGCGCGCACACCTCGGCGCAGAGGAGGACGCGCCGGTACCAGCGCTTGCAGCCGTCCAGGACCCACCGCCGGGTGGTGGCGATCGGGTGGCGGCTCAGGATGGCGGGACCCTCGTCCAGGTCGAGCAGCCAGGTCGTCAGGCGGCCGAGGAGCGAGCTGCCGAACATGTGGGCGGTCGCGCCTTCGCGGACGTGCTGGTAGCCGAGCGCGCGCGCCAGCCGCGCCGCCACGTCGCCCCGCTGTCCGCCGACCGACGCCTCTTGGAGCGCCACGACGTCCGCCGCCAGCCCCCGCAGCCCGTCGGTGACCAGCGCGAGCCGTTCGTCCAGCTCGCGGTCGCTGCCCCAGCGTTCCGACGTGAGTCCCCCGTGGAGGAGGTTCAACGTCACGACCCGGAGCGGCCCCTCCCGGGCGACGCCGCGCGGGCAGGCGGCGTGCAGGGCGGCGGGAAGGCCCGTCAGCACCAGCAGCGCCAGCACGCGCGACCGCACGGCCCGCACGATGCCTCGTTGCGAGCATCCGCCGTGAGCGCATCCGCCATGGCGAGGGCCAGCCCGGAGGACCCGGGCGTGCTCGGCGGCCGAGGGGTGCGCCGCGCGGGTGCCGGTGGTGGTCACGATCGGTGCGCATCGTTACCGCGCGGAGCGCGATCCGCCGATCCCGTTCTGTCAGGAGATCGCGCGCCCCGGCAGGTCCTCTTCGGCGAGCCGCACCGGTGTCGTCCGCTCCGGGTACCGGCCGGCGACGCCGTCGTAGAACGCCCGGACGAGGTCCATGTCGGCGGCGACGTCGCCCGTCGCCTCGAGCACGGGCCCGATCCCGCCGACCTTCCGCCGATAGTCGAGGAAGGCGCAGACGATCGGCACGCGCGCCGCGCGGGCGATGTGGTAGAAGCCCGACTTCCAGTACGGCGCCCGGCTCCGGGTGCCCGACGGCGGGACGACCAGGAAGAGCCGGTCGGCCTCGGCGAAACGCTCCGCGACCTGCTGGACGAGGTTCCCACGCCGGCTGCGGTCCACCGGGACGCCGCCGAGGCCGCGGAAGAAGGCGCCCAGCGGCCCGGCGAACAGCTCCTGCTTCCCGAGCCACGCCGGCCGGACGCCGAGGACCCACGCGACGGCCAGCATGTGGGGCAGGTCCCAGCTCGACGTGTGCGGCGCGGCGATCACGACCGACTTCGTCGCGTCCGGCAGGCGTCCCTCGACCCGCCAGCCGCAGAGGCGGAGCCAGAGCGCACCGACGACCCGGCCGAGACGGCCGGCGGGACGGGTCTCCCTCACGACAGCGCGAGCGCGCGGTGCGCCGCCGCCCGACCCGCCCAGGCCCCGAGGTCGACGACCGCGGCGGGGGCCTCGATCGTGGACCCCGCGAGGAGGAGGCCGCGGATGCCGTCCACCTCGAGCCCGTGGCGGGCGACCGGCGCCCAGGCCCAGCTCGTCGACTGCGGCGCCGTCACGTACTGGTAGGCGCTCCACTCCAGGCAGTCGTCGAGGTCGGCGTAGAAGCGGCGGAGGTAGGCGACCGCCTCGTCGATCTCCGCCCGCGCGGCCGTCCACGGCTGCCCGGCGGTCGACCCGCCGCGGAACCAGCGCGCCATGACGAGGCAGAGGAGGTGCTTCCCGGGCGGCGCGGCCCGCCGGCTGGTCATCGAGGTGATCTGCCAGCCGCCCCGGTACGCGCGCTCCTCGCCGTGGAGAAGACGGTTCCAGCCGGGGTGACTCTCCGGGGCGCCGGTCGCGCGCACGACCGGGAGCCGCCGGAGCCCCGCCTGCCAGCCCACCAGGTCGGCGCGGTGGTGCCGGACGGCGTCGGCGTTGGCGACGAAGTCCGGCGGGAAGCGGCGGGAGTCGATCAGGTCGAACAGCTCCCACGCGGGGTACGTGCAGATCACCACCGGCGCCTCGACCTCGCGGACGAGGTTGGCCGCATCGACGGCCACCGCGCCGGCGACCCGCCCGCCGTCGACCACGATCTCGACCGGCTTCCAGCCGAGCGCCAGCTCGCCGCCGCGGGCCCGGATCGCGCGCGCCCACGGCTCCATCAGGCCCTGCATGCCGCCCGCCTCGTCGTCGTCGGCGATGAACGGCCCGGCCTTCGGCGTGCGGAAGAACTGCATCAGCCGCCCGACGGACGCCTCCTCGGGATGGCGGTGGAAGATGACCGTCGCCATGAGGAGGAGCGCGCGCCGGACGCCGGGATGCCGGACGTTCGCCGGGAGCCACGTGCCGAGCGTTTCGGGGAGCGCCGCGGCGCGCGCGTCGTCGTCGGCGGCGGCGAGCCGCGCGACGACGGCGATCAGCTCGTCGAGCCCGTCCTTCGGACACTCGAAGAACGTCTCGGCGGCGGCGACGAACCCCTCGGCGCCCCACCCGCCGGCCTCCAGCACCTCGCCCGACGGAACGCGGTGCAGCCGGAGCGGCGGCGCCACCGGACGGAGCGCCAGCTCGACCCCCGCCTCGCGCGCCGCCTCCGCGCCGTGGTGCCAGGCGATCTGGCAGTCGCCGACGTCGTGGCCGTCGCGATGCCCGAAGTCGATCCACCAGCCGCCCTCGACGCGGACGCTCCCGCCCCGCCCGCCGACCTGATCGGCGGCGTCGAGCACGACGACGCGGCGACCGTGCTTCGTCAGGATCGCGCCCGCCACGAGCCCCGCGAGGCTCGCTCCGACGATCGCGACGTCGGCCCCGGTGCGTCCCCAACCCATGCGAGGCAGCACCCTGACCGCTCCGCGCCCGGGATGCAATGCGAATTCCGCCGCCGCGCGCCGAGGCTAGAACCCCCCGCCGCCGCCGCCCCCGAACCCGCCGCCGGAGGACCCGCCGCTCGAGAACCCCGAGCTGCCGACGTCGATCGTCCAGTCGCCGCCGGCGCCCGGCGACGTGCCGGTGGACGTGGAGCCGAGGCGCCGGCCGAGCGCGTGCAGGTCGTCGGAGAGGCGGCGCGCGTCGAAGCCGTCGGCGGCGCCCGAGAACCAGTCGGGCGGCGTCCGGTAGACGTCCGCGAACCGCTCGGCCCACGCGCGCTCGACGCCGAGCGCGATCGCGTACGGGAGGAGGCGCTCGAACGTCTCGGGCGTCTGCGGGAGGCGCGCGAGCCGGTCGCCCTCGACCCGGCGGAGGAACTCCCTCAGGCCGAGGACGGCCTCGGCCGCGCGCGCGCCCTTCAGCGTGCGCGCCGGCATGACGAACGCGTAGCCGCAGAGGACGAGCCCCGAGACGATGCCGCCGCCGAGGAGCGCCGCCGGGCCCGTGCCGAGGTCGACGTCCGACCACGCGCCGGCGATCGCGGCGACGACGAGCGCGGCGCCCGCGCCGAGCCAGCCGCGCCGGACGGCCTGCGGGTCGCGCACGTAGCAGCCGAGCGCGACGAGGCGGGTCGCGATCATCTCCCGCATCGCGTCCGCGTGCCCGCGGAAGCCCTGCAGGCTCTCCCGGTCGATCCACTCGAGGCCGGCGTCGAAGAGCGCGATCATGAGGCGCGTCTCGTGAGGCAGGAGGTCGGACCACTCCGCCGGCGGCCGGCGGCGTTCGAAGACCCAGTCGTCGCCGACGTGCCGGATGGCGACGAAGCCGCGCACCGCGAGGTCGACGAGCGTCGCGGTGACGTCCCGGAAGCTCGCGCCGTCGTGCGCGAGCGCGCCGCACTCGGCGGGGCGCAGGCCCGCGGGCGGCTCCCAGCGGGCGACGATGGGCCGCCCGGCCGGATCGCGGCCGATCCGCCACCACACCACGGTCGCGAGCGCGAACGTGACGAACGGCGCGGCGAGCGGCCAGTTGTCCCGGACGGCGGCGGCGAGCGACTCGACCGCGGTCGGCTCGCGGACGAGGCCCTTCGCCCAGCCGACCACCACCGTGAGCCCCTGCCCCGGCGGGAGGCTTCCGAGCGTGCGGACGCGGACGGAGCTGTCGTGCACGTCGACCAGCGCGTTCGACGCGGTCGAGCCGCGGGCGCCGGTGAACGCGCGCGCCCGGACGCCGGCGCTTCCGGGGAGGAGGACGCGCGCGGCCGAGACCTCGATCGGCGCCTCCCACCGGTCCCCCGTGACGTTCCAGTAGAGCTCGTCGTGGTCGGCGAGGAAGCGGAGCGCGCGCTGGACCAGGTAGCGGACGGTCACCGTGCGGGTCGTGTCCTCGGCGTCGGGGACCCAGACCTTCAGCTCGAGGACGCCGCGGCGGCGGTGCTCCTCGGTGCGAAGCGCCCGGCCCCGGCCGTCGCGGACGTCGAGCAGGCGGACGCGGAGCCCGTAGGCGAGGCCCTCCGGCGTCCGGTACCGGATCGGCAGGCGGCGGACGACGCCGTTCCACCGTCCGGTGAACCGGACGTCGAGGGTCTCGGTGACGACGAGCTGCCCGTCGCGCCCGACGAGCAGCTCGGCGTCGAAGCGCGCGATCGCGAGCGAGCGCGCCTCGACCGGCCGCGGCAGGGCCGCCGCGCACGCGAGCAGGAGGACGGCGAGCGGACGCGGCATGCCGGGCCGCCGGCGCCGCGGCGGTCAGGTCCCCGTCCGGAAGAGGACCTTCGGCGCCTCGCGCTCCGCCGGCTCGCGCAGCTCGAAGAACTCCCGCGGGTCGAACCCGAAGCGGCGGGCGACGAGGTTCGACGGGAACTGCTCGATGCGCGTGTTCAGGTCGCGGACGACCGCGTTGTAGTAGCGCCGCGCGTGCTGGACGGCGGTCTCGATCTCGCCGAGGCTCGCCTGGAGCGCGGCGAAGCTCTCGACCGCGCGGAGCTGCGGATAGGCCTCGGCGAGCGCGACGAGCGACCGGATCGCCTGCCCGAGCGCCGTCTCGGCCTCGCCGCGGGCGGCCGGCGTGCCGCCCGCCATCGCCTTCGCGCGCGCCGCGACGACGGCCTCGAGCGCGCCCTTCTCGTGGCCGGCGTAGCCCTTCACCGCCTCGACCAGGTTCGGGACCAGGTCGTGCCGGCGCTTCAGCTGGACGTCGACGTCGGCCCACGCGTTGTTGGCCTGGGCGCGGAGCGCGACCAGGCCGTTGTAGACGACCACGATCGCGACGAGGGTCGCGACGAGCCCGCCGACGACGGCGAGGAGGAAGAGCAGCATGGCGGGAGTATCGGCAGGATCCGCCGTCGACTTGACCGGCTGAGAGCTCCTCAGTTACTGAGGATCCGTCAGCCAGGGAGGGAGCCATGACCGTCTACCCGGCCTACCAGGTGGTGGATCGCGACGATTTCGGCGCGATGATCGTGCCCGAGCGCTACGCGCGCCGCTCCGGGCTCTTCGAGGAGATCATCGCCCGCACCGAGGAGCACTTCTGGAACCCGGAGGACCCCGATTACGTCGACTTCGCCACGCCCCTCCCGCCCGACGAGACGATCGTCCCCGACTGGTTCGTCATGGAGCGCCACACCGCGGCGTGGGACCGCCTGGACGGCGGGCAGCGCGTCCGCTTCGTCAACGAGAGCGCGCGCTGGAGCCTCTCGAACATCCTGCACGGCGAGGCGGGCGCGCTCGGGCTCTCCGCCAACCTCTGCGAGATGTTCCTCGACCCGGGCGCGCAGGAGTACGCCGCGAACCAGGTGCGCGAGGAGGCGCGCCACGTGCACGCGTTCACCCGCTACATGGACGCGCGCTTCGGCGTGGCGCCGTATCCGGTGGGCGACACGGTCGGCGCGCTCCTGAAGGAGCTGGTCGCCACGCCGGTCGTCTACCGGAAGATCGTCGGCATGCAGATGCTCGTCGAGGGCGTGGCGATGGGCGCCTTCGCGACGCTCTTCAAGGTCGCGAACGACCCGCTCCTCCGCCGCCTCTGCCAGCTCGTGATGACCGACGAGGCGTTCCACCACCGCTTCGGGCGGATCTGGGCACGGGACACGATGCCGCGGCTCTCCCCGGAGGAGCACGACGCGGTGGAGGACTGGGCCGTCGAGTGCTTCGAGACCCTCCTCTTCAACCTGGTGAACCCGGAGCAGAAGCGGCTCATCTATCCGCAGTTCGGGCTCGACTGGGAATGGGTGCGCGGTGCGGTGATGGAGGCCGTCACCGACGACGACCGCCGCCAGCTCATGCGCCGGTCGAGCAACGTGTTCCGGACGCTCGTGAAGACGCTCTGGACGGCCGGCATCATCACCGAGCGGACGCGTGCCCGCTATGCGACGTGGATCGACCTCGACGAGTTCGCGGCCGAGGGCGACCGGATGGTCGGCGACGACATCGCCGAGGAGGGGATCCAGACGCTGAAGGAGATCAACGCCGGCAAGCGGAAGGTCGTGCGGCGGATCGGGGAAGGGCGGTCGAACGCATGACCGACGCGGCGCTCCGGGCCCGCGACGAGCGGCGCCGCGCGACCGAGGCGCGGCTCCTCGACGCCGCGCTCGCCGTCTTCCGCGAGCGCGGCTACGACGCCGCCACGACCGGCGAGATGGCGCGCGTCGCGGGCGTCGCCGCGGGCACGTTCTACTGCCACTTCCGCGACAAGCGGGCCGCCTTCGAGGCGCTCGCCCACCACGCCGCGCACGACCTCCTGGTCGCGTGGCGCGCCGCCGTGCGTCCGGCGATGTCGGCGACCGACGCCGTCGTCGCGGGGCTCCGGCTCGCCGGGGACTTCTGGCGCGCGTCGCCGGGCCTCGCGCGGCTCCTCCTCGAGGGCGGTCCGTCGCTCGGCAGCCTGGGCCACCTCCGCCTGGTGGACGAGATCGCGGCGGCGCTCGCCGGTCACCCGACGCCGCGCGGTGCGACGCCGCGCGCGCTGGCGCTCCTCCTCGCCGGGCTCGGCATCGAGATGGGCCGCGTCGTCGCGGCGAACCCCGACGCCTCCGGCGACGTCGACGACCTCCTGCGGCTCGCGGAGCGTCTGCTCGCGCGCGCCGGGCGGGGGTCGCCGGCGCCGGCCGACCTCCGGACCGCCCGGGCGCGGCGCGCCGGGACGTCGCGTGCACGGGCGGGCCGCCGGCCGCCGCCGCGGACGTAGGAGCCGCCGTCGGCATGAGGATCGTCGCCTGCGAGAGCTGCGCCGTTCGCGCGAAGAGCGTCGTCGCCGGCGTGCCGGACGAGAAGCTCCCCGCCTTCCGGTCGTGCAGCGAGATCGCCGCGTACCGCGCGCGACAGGTCGTGTTCCACGAGGGTGCGCCCGCGGCGGGGCTCTGGGCCGTCTGTCGCGGCGTCGTGAAGGTCTATCACTCCGACCGCTTCGGTCGTCAGCACATCCTCGGAATCGCCCACCCGGGCGACGTGCTGGGCGAGGTCCCGCTGGACCAGCGCGAGCCGTACTCGGTCTCCGCGGAGGCCCTCACCGACGCGCAGCTCTGCTTCCTCCCCCGGGAGCGCCTCGAGGACCTCCTCCAGATCCACCCCACCGTCGGCGTCCGCCTCGTGGCCGCGCTCAGCCGGGCGCTCGCGACGGCGCGCCGGAAGGTGCGGACGCTCGCCCTCAAGCCGGCGCCGAGCCGGCTGGCGGAGCTCCTCCTCCAGCTCGCGGAGGACGGCCCCGGCCCGCGCCGGATCACCGCGGCATACACGCGCCGCGAGCTCGCCGAGATGATCGGCGTGACGCCGGAGACCGTCATCCGCCTGCTCGGCCAGCTCGCACGGAAGCGGCTGATCGCCGTCCGCCGGCGGGACATCTCGATCGTCGACCCCGAGCGGCTGGCGCGGCTCGCGGACCGCGACCGGGTGGAGCCGGGCCTCGGCGGAGCGACGGGGCGGACGGCATCGCAGGCGCGGCCCCTGCGCGCCGGGAGGACGGCATGACGAAGTCCGGTGCGTGGGACGGGCGCGTGGGGGCGCCGGCGTCGGACCTTCCGGCGCTCGTGTGGCGCATCACCGAGAACGGCGTGCTCGCCGGGATGCTCGGTGCGACGGTCGTCGCGGTCTGGTTTCTGGCGGTCGACCTCGTCACGACCGGCGTGCCGTTCCACACGCCGTCGCGCCTCGGCCGCATCATCTTCGCCGGGCAGGCGCCCGACGCCGCCGCGGCGCTCGACGGCGCCGCGATCTTCGCCTACACCGGCCTGCACGGTCTTCTTTTCCTGTGGGCGGGGACGGGGCTCGCCTGGATGTTCTCGCAGTTCGAGCGGAATCCGCAGGTCGGGCTCGTGCTGCTCCTCCTGTTCGTCACCTTCGAGGCGATCCTCTGGGGCGTCGGCGTGACCCTCGTTCCGGCGCTCGCGGGCTTCGTGGGCGCCTGGACGATCCTGGTGGCGAACGTCGCGTCGGCGACGGCGATGTTCCTCTTCCTGCTCGGCCGCCACCCGCAGGCGGCGGCCCGCCTCCGCGACGCCTGGCTCGAGTAGCGTCAGCCGAGCTCGGGGTCGCCGGCGGCGGCCTCGCGGAACCGGCCGCGTAGCCAGAGGGCGAAGCTCCCGGCGAGCACGAGCGGCAGCAGGCTCAGCACGACGGCCGTCAGCCAGTACGTCGCCAGCACCTTCGGGCTCGTGCCGGCGAAGCAGACGGGACAGGCCTCGGCCGCCCCGGCGGCGAGGAGGACGATCGGCGGCGTGAGGGCGGTGCGGGCGGCCGGCGTCACCGGAGGTACACCAGGACGTAGAGGACCGGCCACACGACCACGACGAAGTGCCAGTAGAGCCGGCAGACCTCGAGGCGCGTCGGCCAGCGCGGCAGCCCGGCCGGCGCGAGCATCCGGGCGAGGAGCACGGTCACGGTCAGCACGGCGGCGAGCACGTGGAGCCCGTGGCAGCCGATCAGCGTGTAGAACGTCGCCCCGTACGGGCCGGCCGCGACCCCGAGGCCGTGGCGGACCAGGCGGATCCACTCGACGCCCTGCACCAGCAGGAACGCCGCCCCGAGCGCGGCGGTCGTCGCGAGCCAGCCGGCCGCCTCCGAGCGGCGGCGGACGCGTGCCGCTCCGGCGGCACGCTGCATCGCATACGCGCTCGCGAGGAGGACGAGCGTGTTGAGCGCGGTGATCGCGATCGGGAGCCGGGGCTGGTCGGGCGGCGGCCAGGCGGCGGCGCCGGCGCGCAGCACCAAGTAGGCGCTGATGAGGCCCGCGAAGAGCATCGTCTCGGTCGCCAGGAAGACGACCATCGCGAGGACGCCGTTCTCCACCGCCTGCCGGCCGCGGCGTCCGCCGGGCGGGCGCCCGCCGGAGTACGCGAGGCCGATCGGCCGGTCGGGACGCGACACCGCGGCGAGCCCCGCCATCGCGCTCAGCGGTTGAAGACGATGTCGGGCACGAGGCTGAGCGTCATGCCGATGACGAGCAGCACCGGGATCGCCGCGATCGCGTACACGAGGAGACCCTCGCTCCGGAGGTGCATGTAGTGCCGGAGGACCAGGGCGGCCTTCACCACCGCGACCGTGAAGATCGCGAAGACGGCCGTCGTCCGCCCGAAGGGCAGCCACGCGCACGCGAGGCCGAGGCCCAGGAGGAGCATCAGCCAGATCCAGATCGTCGTGGACGTCGGATACCGGTCGTCCGTCATCGCCGTCCCCTCCGACCCCGTCACGACAGGTAGACCAGCGGGAAGAGGAAGATCCACACGACGTCGACGAAGTGCCAGTAGAGGCCGACGTACTCCACCCGGTGGTGGAGGTGCGGCCAGAGGCGGTTCCTCGCCGACGCCGCGCAGAGGGCCGCGTTGGCGACCACGCCGCCGAACACGTGCAGCGCGTGGAGCCCCGTGAGCCCGTAGTAGAACGACCAGAACGGGCCCGCCCACGGCGTGAACCCGTGCGCCAGCTCGCCGGAATACTCGTACGCCTTCACGCCGAGGAAGGCGGCGCCCAGAAGGACGGTGGCGAGGAGGTTCAGGGTGACGCGGCGGCGGTCGACGGCGTCCACGGCCTCGTGCGCCCGCACCATCGTGAGGCTGCTCGTCACGAGGAGGGCCGTGTTGAACGCCGCGATCCGCGTGCTCACGTGCGCCGCCTGCTCCTCCCATCCGCCGGCCGCCAGGCGGCAGAGCACGAAGGCGGCGAGGAGGCCGCCGAACGTCATGATCTCCGACGCGAGGAACCACCACATCGCGAGCTTCCCGGACGGGATGCGCGCCTCGTCCCGGCCGGCCGCGGTCGCCACTGCCATCGTCGTCGTCCTCCCCATGCTCAGATGCCGGCCGCCCCGACCGCCTCGGCCGCGGGCGGCGCGGGAAGCGGGACGTGCTGCGGCACGAAGTCGGCCGCCGTGTCGGGCCGGCTGTACTCGTACGGGCCGTGGTGCACCGTCGGGACGGTCGCGAAGTTCCCGTGCGGCGGCGGCGAGGCGGTGGCCCATTCGAGGGTGGTCGCGTTCCACGGATTGGCCGGCGCGCGCCGTCCCCACACGAGGGCGCCCAGGAAGTTCAGCGCGAACGGGACCTGCGACACGAGGAGCGCGATCGCCGCCACCGTGACGAACTGGTTCACGGGCTCGAGCGGGCGCAGGAACTCGTAGTTGAGCGGGTTGTAGATGCGCCGCATGTGCCCGCCCATGCCGAGCCGGAACATCGGCAGGAAGACGAGGTTGAACGTGACGAACGTCAGCCAGAAGTGCAGCTTCCCGAGGCCCTCGTGCAGCATCCGGCCGAAGATCTTCGGGTACCAGTAGTAGATGCCGGCGAAGCCGCCGAAGAAGACGGTGGGGAAGAGCGTGTAGTGGAAGTGCCCGACGACGAAGTACGTGTCGTGGATGAAGATGTCGAGCGCCGCGGAGCCGTTGAAGATGCCCGTCACGCCGCCGACCAGGAACGTCACGAGGAACCCGATCGCGAAGAGCATCGGCGTGGCGAACGTGATCGAGCCCCCCCAGAGCGTCGCGATCATCGCGAAGAGGAGCACCGCGAACGGGACCGAGATGAGGATCGTGGTGATGCTGAACGGCGTGGCGAGGCGGGGGTCGATCCCGGCGATGAACATGTGGTGCGCCCAGACGATGAAGCTCAACACGCCCGCGACGATGGTCGAGTAGACGATCGCCCGGTAGCCGAAGATCGGCTTCCGCGCGAAGGCCGGCAGCACCTCGAGGACCGCGCCCACGCCCGGCAGCAGGACGACGTACACCTCGGGGTGCCCGAAGAACCAGAAGAGGTGCTGCCAGAGGAGCGGATCCCCGCCGCGTGCGGGGAGGAAGAAGCTCGTGCCGAGCGTCCGGTCGAGGAGCAGCATCACCGCGCCGGCGATCAGCGGGCCGACCGAGAGCATGAAGAGGACGGCGGCGGTGAGCTGCATCCACACCATGAGCGGGAGCCGGAAGAACGAGAGGCCGGGCGCCCGCATGTTGATGGCCGTGGTGAGGAAGTTCACGCCGCCCATCAGGAACGAGCCGAACTCGAGCGCGAGCGCGAGGATCCAGAGGTTCAGTCCCCACTCGACGCCGGTGTACTGCGCGTCGGCCGAGAGCGGCGGGTACCCCGTCCACCCCGCCGACGCCGGCCCGCCCGGCACGAAGAAGGACGCGACCAGCACCATCGCGGCGGTGAAGATCGTCCAGAACGACATCATGTTGAGGCGCGGCAGCGCCATGTCGTCCGCGCCGATCATGAGCGGGAGGAGGAAGTTCCCGAGCCCGCCGAGGAGGATCGGCATCGCCACGAAGAACACCATGATCGTGCCGTGCATCGTGACGAGCTGGTTGTAGAAGGCCGGATCGAGGTGCCCCTCGTACATCGCGGGCTCGGGGATCCAGCCGGTGAGCGGGATCTGCGACTCCGGCCAGGCGAGCTGCCAGCGGATCACGTAGACGCTCGCTCCGCCGAGCAGCGCCATGACGAGCCCGAGGAACATGTACTGCGTGCCGATGACCTTGTGGTCGACCGAGAAGACGTACTTCCGCCAGAAGCCGGGCTCCGGGTGGTGCCCGTGCGCGGCGGCCGCGACGTGACTCATTCCACGATTCCTTTCGGGTCGCTCAGGCGCTCGGCGCCCGCGACCGGATCCACTGCTCCCACTCCTCCGGCGCGTGCACGACGAAGGTCCCCCGCATCGTGTGGTGGCCGAACCCGCACAGCTCGGCGCACGCCAGCTCCCACGTGCCGGGCCGGGTCGCGTTGAACCACATGTCGATGGTGCGCCCCGGGATCGCGTCCTGCTTCAGGCGGACGTGCGGCAGGAAGAAGCTGTGGAGCACGTCCTCGGCGCGGAGCGTGATCCGGACGTCCTTGCCGGCGGGGACGTGGAGCTGGCTGTTCAGGGTGAAGTCGTCGGCGGTGCCGAGCTTCGCGTCGGGACCGGGGTAGGTGATGAGCCACTCGAACTGCTTCCCGGTGACGGCGAGGTGGACGTCGCCGGGCGGAAGGTCGGTCTTCACGTGGTCCCAGACGCGGGCGCCGGCGGCGTCGATCCCGAGGTCGAGCAGGAGGACGATCGCGGCCGGGACGACGATCCAGGCGAGCTCCCGCCACCGCTCGCCGCGGATGTGGCTCGCGGGTACGCCGGCGCGGCGGCGGAAGCGCACGACGCAGTAGAGGAGCACGCCGAGGGTCAGGACGAACCAGAACCCGACGATCCAGTAGATGAGGTGGAAGATCCCGTCGACGTCGGCGCCGTACGTGGAGATGCTCTCGGGAAACCAGTGGTCCATCGACCTCACGCGCTCCTCTCCCCGCCCGCGGCGGGGCGTGCCCTGACCGCCTCGCGTAGCACGGCGCACGCCGCACGCCTGCGCCGGCGAGATGACCGGCGTCAGGTGCCGACATGATCCATGTCAGCTTTCGCCCGCCCGCGACGGCGACCGGCGCGTCGAACGCCCGGGCGACGGGGAACGTCACAGGTAGGCGTCGAAGCCCGCCTGCATCGCGGCGGTGGCGCGGACCGTCCAGCGGAACGCGCGCCGGACGAGGGCCTGCTGCGCGCGCGTCTCGACGTAGGGCGCCAGCGCGGCCTCGGCGTTGCCGCCGTGCTCCTCCTCCGCCTCGACGTGGATCGTGAAGAACTCGATCGCGTCCCGCGAGAGCCCGTAGCGTTCGAGCGCCCGCCCGATGACCTGCGCGCCGTTCGGCCGGCCCGGCACCTGGAGCTCGATGCCGAGGCCGAACGCGCCCAGCCCCTCCTCGAACGACGAGCGGCAGAAGTACCCGAGCACCGACGCGGCGCTGATCGTCGACGCGAGCGGCAGGTGGTCGCGCGCTTCCGTCTCCGGGATGCCGAGGCCGTCGAGGAGCTTGAGGTACAGGTCTCGGTGGTCGGCCTCGCGGAGGAAGCCCAGCTCGCCGGCGAGGTTCCGCGCGATGAGGCGCGCGCTCTCGCGCTCGACGAGCGTGGGCGCCTGCGCGAGCCACGCGGTGAGCGCGGGAATCGCGGGCTGCACGTAGTGGTACATGTCGAGCGCCCAGAGCCGGAGCTGCGCCGGCGTCAGGCGGCCGCCGACGAACTCGCCGAGGAAGCGGCCCGCCACCGGGTGGGCGCGCTTGAACGCCAGGCACTCGTCGAGGAACTCGCGCGCCCCGAGGGGCCGCGCGGTCATGAACGCCATGCGCGGCTTCTAACGCCGCGGCGCGCCGGGCGACAAGGGCGGTCGCCGATGGGGCCGTTCCGGTCCGTCCTGCACGGTGCGCTCGGATGGGGCCCGGGCGCGCCGTGCCGCCCCGCCGGCGGTCGGGGGCCTCGCCGGGCGCGGAGCGCTTTGCTAGCCTCCGCCGATGCCGATCGTCCAGACGACGCCTCCCGAGGCCCACGCGCTGCTCGCCGTGCATCCCGACGCCGTCTATCTGGACGTCCGCACCGAGCCGGAGTTCGAGGC
>Ga0073934_10007997_pt1 | contig 14362 bp, 8 predicted proteins | sample LarsenN4metaG_FD_76834 | JGI IMG/M metagenome (GOLD analysis project Ga0073934, IMG submission 76834) | Hot spring sediment bacterial and archeal communities from British Columbia, Canada, to study Microbial Dark Matter (Phase II) - Larsen... ...
GCTCGACGCCTCGCGCACGCGCCCGGCCTGGTCGTGGCCGAACTCGAAAACGAGCCAGCCGCCTGGCTCGAGGTGGGCCTGGGCTTCGGCGACCAGGCGGCGGATGACGTCGAGCCCGTCGCGGCCGCCGCACAGGGCGAGGTGCGGCTCGCACAGGATCTCGAGCGAGATCGGATCGCCGTCGGCGACGTACGGCGGGTTGCTGGCGATGACGTCGAACTTCTCCCCCGGCGCGAGGGCGGAGAAGAGGTCGCTGTGGCGGAACTCGATCTGGCCGACGACGTGCAGCTGGGTCGCGTTGCGCTCGGCCAGCGCCAGCGCGGCGTAGGAGAGGTCGAGGGCGACCAGGCGCGCGGCCGGCAGCTCGTGCGCGACCGACACGGCAATGCAGCCGCTGCCGGTGCCGACGTCGCAGACGCGTGGGGCGGGCCGCTTCGCGACACGCTCGCAGACCGTTTCCACCACCAGCTCGGTTTCCGGACGCGGAATGAGGGCGGCGGGGGTGACGGTGAAGGGCAGCGACCAGAACTCCTGCACGTGCCGGATGTAGGCCACCGGCTCGCGGCTCAGGCGGCGCGACAGCAGCGCGTCGAAGCGTCCCTGCAGAAGCGGGTCGGCCTTGTTGCGCAGCTGTACGAACAGCGCCGTGCGGTCGCAGCGCATGGCGTGCGCCAGCAGCACCTCGGCGTCCAGGCGCGGCGTGTCGACGACGCCCGCCTCGACGAGGTCTTCCACTGCCTGTTCGATCAGGTGGGCGTAGGTCGGCACGGCGTGAAGCTGTTCCATCAGGCCTCGGACTTCAATGCCTCGGCCTGGTGGTGGGTGACGAGCGGATCGACGATCTGGCCGAGGTCGCCGTCGAGCACCTTGTCGAGGTTGTAGAGCGTGAGGTTGATGCGGTGGTCGGTCACCCGGGCCTGCGGGAAGTTGTAGGTGCGGATGCGCTCGGAGCGGTCGCCGCTGCCGACCATGTTGCGCCGGTTCTGCGCCTCGGCGGCGTGCTGCTCGGCCTGGGCACGCTCGAGCAGCCGCGCGCGCAGGATCTTGAGCGCCTTCGCCTTGTTCTTGTGCTGCGACTTCTCGTCCTGACAGGCGACCACCAGCCCGGTGGGCAGGTGGGTGACGCGCACCGCCGAGTCGGTGGTGTTGACGCTCTGCCCGCCGGGGCCCGAGGAGCGGTAGACGTCGATGCGCAGCTCCTTCGCCTCGTCGATGTCCACCTCCACCTCCTCGGCCTCCGGCAGCACCGCCACGGTGACCGCCGAGGTGTGGATGCGGCCCGAGGCCTCGGTGACCGGCACGCGTTGGACGCGGTGCACGCCGCCTTCGTACTTCAGCCGGCTGTAGGCGCCGTGGCCTTCGATCAGGGCGATGATCTCCTTGAACCCCCCCAGCCCGGTCGGGCTGGCGCTCAGCGTCTCCACCTTCCAGCCGCGCCCTTCGGCGTAGCGCGTATACATGCGGAAGAGGTCGGCGGCGAACAGCGCCGCTTCCTCGCCGCCGGTACCGGCGCGGATTTCCAGCACCACGTTGCGCTCGTCGTTGGGGTCCTTCGGCAGCAGCAGCACCTTCAGCCGCGCCTCCAGTTCCTCGGCGCGCCGGCGCAGCTCGGGCAGCTCGGCCCGCGCCAGCTCGCGGATCTCCTCGTCGCCGCTCTCGACCAGCGACTTGTTGCCCTCGATGTCCCGCTGCAGCTTCTTCCACTCACGGTAGGCGGTGATGATGGGCTCGAGCTCGGCGCGCTCCTTCGACAGGCGTGCGAAGTCCTTGCGGTTCCCGAGCACGCTCGGGTCGAGCATCACCGCTTCGACTTCCCTGTAGCGGCGTTCGACGTCGTCGAGTTTACGCAGCATGGCGACACGCCCAAAAACGAAGGGCGTTGGGGACTCTCATCCCCAGCGCCCTTCGGAAAACGTGGCCTGACTTGGCCGAAGGCCGGCTACTGCTGCGGCGCCTGCATGCCGTACTTGCGCCGGAAGCGCTCCACGCGGCCGGCGGTGTCGAGCAGCTTCTGCTTGCCGGTGAAGAAGGGGTGGCAGTTCGAGCAGATATCGACGTGCAGGTCGCCTTTGGTCGAGCGGGTTTCGAACTTGTGCCCGCAGGCGCAGACGACCGTGCTCTTCTGGTACTTGGGGTGGATGCCTTCTTTCATGGAGTGACCTCGCCGCAGTGGTGGGAAAGCCCGCGAGCTATAACAGCGGGGTGGGGGAGGTGCAACGGGGCTGCCCGCAATGCCAATCCGCCGAGAATTCCGCCCCTGGAACGCGGAATGAGCCGCGAAGAGGGCGCAAAGAGCACGAGGACGATCGCTGGCCCACTTTGCGCATTTTGTGCCTTTTCGCGGCTGGAATTTCTCGCGGCTCAGCCGCGATCGCCGGCGTTGGCCGTGCTGCCGAGGAACAGCAGCCGCTCGGCCACCACCAGCGCGTCCACCGGCCAGAACGCGCGCGGACGCGGCCGGCGCACGCCTGCCAGGCCGGCCAGGGGCCGGCAGCTGAGCAGCGCCTGGCGCCACTGCAGCGGGAGCGCGTCGCGGGCGTACACGGCGCCGAGCAACGCGCCGCAGATGGCGGCGTTGGTGTCGGTGTCGCCGCCGCGGCGCACCGTGCGCACCAGCGCTTCCTCGACGCCGCCGGCGTTGAGCAGCTCGTAGAAGGCGTTCTGCAGCGCGATCAGCACCCAGCCCTGCTGGCTGCGGAAGTCGGCCGGCGGTTTGGCCGCGGCGAGCTCGACCACCGCTTCCACCTCGGCGTTGAAGCCCGGCCGCCGCTGCGCCCAGGTGAGGGCGTGCGCGTGGCACTGCGCCGGCGTGCAACCGGTGCGTACGGCGTACGCGATGGCGGCCACGAAGATCGCCGCCGCGTCCCGACAGACCGGGTGCGGATGCGTGAGCTGGGCGTCGGCGTGCGCCAGCGCCGCGAGCGCGTCGAGGTCGCGGTGCGAGCCCCAGATCGCCAGCGGACTGATGCGCATCAGCGAGCCGTTCGCCTGGCTGTCGCGCGCGGCGGCGGCGCGGGCCCGCGCCGCTGCGCCGGGACCGGCTTCTGCCGGCGAGCGCCCGGCCGCGGCGCCGAGTGCTTTCTCGGTGGTGCCGCCGATGTCGAACGGCCCCGAGCGGTACCACGCCGCATAGGCGCGCGCGGCCGTCTCGTCGTCGTAGCGCCCGGTGGCGCAGATCGAGCGGGCGAGCGCCAGCGCCATCTCCGAGTCGTCGGTGGGCTGGCCGGCGATGGTGTTCCAGGTGCCGCCGTCGGCGAGCAGGCGCGGGCCGTCGGGATGGCGCTGCGCGATGGCGGCGGCGGACTCGAACTCCACCAGGCCGCCGAGCGCGTCGCCGGCGAGCTGGCCGAGCAAGCAGCCCTGCGCGCGCGACAGCGCGCCGGCGTCGCCGACACACTCGCCGGGCACGGGCCGCAACAGGTCCAGCGGCACCTCCCGCGTGCCCTCCAGGACGAGCGGCTGCACGGGCTCGTTGCGGCCGCGCAGCACGGTGCCCCAGTCGCCCTTGACGAGCCGGCGGATCACCTCGCCGCGGCCGCCGAAGCAGTACGACAGCTGGCTTTCGCCGCGTTCGGTGTAGCGCACCGCCTGACCCTTGCCGTCGATCAGCTCGAGGCCGGCGCCGCGCAGCAGGGCGTGGCCGCCGCCGAAGTCCCAGTCCTGCGGACTGCTGATCGACAGCGTTGCGGCTGCATCGCCGGCCGCGACCAGCGCCAGCCGGTAGGCGATGCTCGGCATGCCCACGAAGCGGGCGGGGGCGAGCAGCTGCGCGTTCGCCAGGGCCCGGCGTTCGGCACCGTCGGCGAGCAGCACGATCTCGGGCTCGCCCGCCGCGCTGACGACCTCGCGCTCGGCGCCGCCGCTGCGCCGGCGCAGCGGCCCGCAACCCTCGGCCCAGGTGAACAGGTCGCCGCCGTGATCCGGGGCGGCATACGCGTACACGACGCCGAGCACCGGCTCGCCGCGGCGCAACAGGGCGATCGACACCGACGCGCCGCGCTGCCCGCGCAGGAAGGCCGAGGTGCCGTCGTTCGGGTCGACCAGCCACAGGTGGCCGCTCGCGTCGGGCGCGACGTCCGGCCGCGTCTCCTCGCCGCGGTAGCCCCAGCCGGGAAAGGCCTCGAGCAGGGCGCCGCGGATCAGCCGCTCGGCCTCGTCGTCCGCATCGGCGTGCCCGCTGCCGCCGCGCGGCCCGCCCGGCCGCCCGAACTCACGGCGCAGGATGTCGCCCGCCGCCAGGGCGACGCGTTCGGCAACGGCGAGGGCGTGTGCGTAGGACATGGACGCAACCTAGCGGAAAATGCCGCGCCGTGCCGGAAAAAAGATTGGCCACAGATGAACACAGATGAACACAGATTCCGGACGGAGAGATCTCGAAAAGTTCGGCGATTCCGAGCCGCTGGTCAGGTCAAGTTATCCGTGTTCATCTGTGGCTAGTTTCCCTTCCGGTCGAATCAGCACCCGGTCAGCGAACGGTTCACCGCCGCGATCAGCTCGTTCACCGCGACGCTGCCGTCGCCGCTCTCGTCGAAGACCGGGCAGGTCGAGAGCGGGTCCTGGCCGAGCGCGATGCGCACGCCGCGGATGAGCTCGTCCACCGTCACGCTGCCGTTGCCGTCGCAGTCGCCCGGGCAGCTGGGCGGCGCCGGCAGGCCGTAGGCGACCACGCCGCCGCCGAAGGGCACGTACACCTTGCCGTCGACGACGGAGGGGCCGCCGTTGACGGACGAGGGCAGCAGAGCGTGGTAGAGGCGGCGCCCGGAGGCGGCGTCGTAGATGAACCACTGGCTGCGCGTCAGGCACTCCGCGCCGCCGCAGCCGCTGGCGTCCTCGCAGCTCACCGTCTCGTCGTGGGCGCAGACCTTCACGGCCGTCTGCGAGCCGACGAAGACCATGCCGTTGGCGACGTTCACCGAGCCCCAGCTTTGCCCGATCTCGTCGGTCCACAGCGTCGAGCCGTCCACCACGCTGTACGCCTGCAGGTGCGGCGGCGGCCGCGGCGTGGGGATGAGCGCGTACAGCGCGGCGTGCAGGCGCCCGGCGTCGTAGGCGATGGCGGCGTTGAACAGGCCGAAGCCGGCGAAGGCGGGCGACACGGGCGTGGGCAGCACCACGTTGCGCCACACGATCGAACCGTCCTCCGGATCGAAGGCGTACAGCGTTCCCTCCTTGCCGCCGGCGACGACCAGCCGGCGTGTGCCGCCCTCGCCGTCGTCGGCGTCGACCAGTGCCGGACCGTTGAGGAAGCCGAAGTCGTGGTAGAAGCGCTTGGTCGTGCAGGGGCCGGCCGTACCGCAGTGTGCGTCGCTGCCGCAGTCGATGGAGCTGTTGCCGGAGCAGAAGCCGTACTGCTCGGGCGGGTTGGTGCGCGTCTTCCAGATCACCTCGCCGGTGGCGGCGTCGATGCGGAACATCGTCTCCGAGTCGCCGATCGACGGCGAGGTGTAGCAACCGACCGTACCCATGTAGACCGTCTCGCCGGTCTCGTCGGTGGCGACCGTGGCAGTGACGCCGGCGCCGATGCCCTTGACGCAGGCGGCGCCGCCGCAGTCGGCATCGGTGGTGCACGCCACGCTCGTGTCGTTGCGACAGACGCGTTCGGGCACGGTGTAGACCTGCCAGAGCAGCTCGCCGGTATCGAGGTCGAGCGCCACCAGGCGGCCGCGCGTGCAAGGCATGTCGCTGTGCGAGGCGATGCCGATGTGGACGCGTCCGTTGGCGATGTTGGCCGACGACCAGAAGTGGTCGTCTTCGACGCCGACCGGATTGCGCCACAGCCTGCGGCCGGTGTGCGCGTCGAGGCAGTGCACCGCGCCCGCCGAGTCGCCGATGACGAGCCGGCCGTCGGCGGTGAGCGCCGGCGTGCTCTGAATGCCGAAGCCGCCGGCGCCGGTGTCGTAGCTCCAGCGAACCGCTCCGCTGGCCGGATCGAGCGCGTAGAGGAACTGGTCCCAGCCGGACGCGTACACGTGCCCGAATCCGACCGCCGGCGTGGCGGTGACGGTGGTCCCTTCGAAGCGCCACAGCTCGCGCAGCCCGCCGACGTTGTCGGGCGTCAGGGTCGTCTCGAGGTGCGAGGCGCGGTGGCTGGCGAAGTTGTAGCCGTGGCTCGGCCACTGCCGGCGTACGCAGGTGAAGGTGACGGCGTCCTCGTCGGTGCCCGAAGCGGTGGTGGCGCTGAGCTGCAGGTTCGCCGTGACCGTCTCGGCGCGGCCGAGGTTCAGAGTGAGTTGCTGCCCCTGCGTGCACACGTTGCCGCGCGCCGGCAGCAGCGCATTCAGCGCCGTCTGCAACGACTGCCGCTCCGGATCGCTTGCCGCGCCCACGGCTGCCGCGGTGACGTCCTCCGCCGTGCACTCCGGCAGCGCCGGGTCGGCGTTGCGCAGGCAGACGTCGACGTCGAACACGCAGCGGCCGTCGTCGCTGGCATCGAGGTCGCAACCGGCATCGCCGTCGAAACAACGTATCTCGCTGCGCGGCGCCGGTGCGGCCGGGTCGAAGGGCGGGAAGTTGAGCCGCAGCGTCGGCGAGGCGAGCTCGGCGTGACAGTCGGTGGCCGCATCGCCGCCGCCGGGGACCGGGCAGCTCGGCGGGCACGTCTGCGCATCCGCCGCGACCGCCGCGACGAACAGCAGCGCAAGGAGGAGGAGGTTGGTGGTTCGTGGTTCGTGGTTGGTGGCAATCGTCATGGGCCTACACTCCTTGCTTCCAATCCGGCATCTCCGCTTGCCCTCACCTGTGAACCACCAACCACGAACCACCAACCACTCACGCGAGCGGGTTGTGGCCGTGGCCGAAGGCGAGCTGAAGGAATTCGCGCCGCGTCTTGGGTCCGTAGGTGCGCAGGCTGGGTTCGCGCAGGCCGTCGTCCTCGTACGCGACCTTGGCTTGCTCGATCAGGTCGTGAGGCAGCGTGCAGCGCACCGCGTCGGCGTCCACCCCGTAGATGCGCGCGGCATTGAGGCCGAAGATCTTGGCTTTGATCTCCGGGGTGACCTGCGGGTAGCCGAACTGGTCGATCAGCTGCTGCGGCATGACGAAGGACTTGAGGGCGTTGATCTGCCACTGCGGACTGCCCCACCAGATCGAGTCGGTGCCCCAGAGGATGTGGTTGGGTCCGAACGAGTTGAGCAGCTTGCCGAGCAGGTGACCGACCTGGATCGGCCCCTGGATCACCGCCTGCGCGAAGATGCTGCCGAGCTCGGCGTAGACGTTGGTGCGGTCGGGCAACTCCTCGCGCTTGATGCGCGCCAGCTCGTCGAGGAACTCGCCGGCCGAGTGGTAGATCACGAAGTTCATCTGCGGCCAGTCGCGCACCGCCTTCGGGACGTCGCGCGGGTGGATGTGCTCGGGGTCGAAGATGCCGAGCGTGAAGCCCTTGTGTACGTTGACGATGTTCAGGCCGAGCCGCTCGGCTTCGGCGTACATCGGGTAGGCGACCGCCTCGTCGTCGAGCCACCAGGCGGGGGCGTTGCCCCACAGGCCGCTGCCGCCGGCGCCGGGATAGGTCTTGAGCGCCCGCGCGCCGAGGTCGCGCACCAGGTGCTCCATGTCCGAGATCAAGGTTCCCGAGTCGTTGGTCGGGGGGAAGTTCGGCGTCAGCATGCCCTGCGTCAGGGCGCGCTGCGAAGCGCCGAGCCGGTCGGCCACGTCGCGCGTGTGCGCCATCGCCTCGTTGCTGAGCGCCTGGGCGCCGGCGCTGGGGGCGGGGATGCCGCTCATCATGGCGATGGTGGTCTCGCTGTCGAGGAACATCTCCTTCAGGTAGTTCGCCAGCGACAGCTCCTGCAGCGCGCCGCGCGTGCACATCTGGTCGGGCGCCACTGCCGCCGGGGCGCAGAAGCGGAAGGTGCGGAAGACTTCGCCGAGGGCCGGGTTGAGGCGCGGCGCGCCTTCCAGGTCGACGTGGTGGGTCTGCACGTCCATGATGAAGTACTCCTGCGCCAGCCGCTCGCGCGCCGCCGCCGGGTCGCGCGTCGCGCAGTCGTCCACCGCAAAGCCGCCGCCCTCGCCGTCGTCGCCGCAGCCGTTCACCAGGTTGAGCGCCATCAGCGCCGTGGCCATGCCCGCCGACGAGCTCAGGAAACGCCGCCGCGACCAGCCGAGCTTGCGGGCGCGCTCCTCGGTCATTTCACGCACCAGCTTCTCGGTCCGCCGCTGCCTGGGCGTCTGCGGGATCGGCACGTACTCGCTGTTGGAGATGATCTGGGCCGGAATCGGCAGGCCAAGCTCGTCGCCGTCTTGCTCGGCCGGTGCGCTCTTGCGGTCGGTTCGAATCAGCATGTGTCCCCCGCGTCTTGGTGCGATTTCCGCCGGGCACCCCGAACCCCGAGGTCCCCCCGGACCGCTCCGGCAGTAGTGCGCTGCCACCTTTTGGTCAAGCCAAAGTGCGCCAACCGCCGCCGCCGGCTGCTCAAGTGCAATGCGGGGTGCCCGAGGCGGAAGAGTGGACAGAGTGGACACTATGGACAGGATGGACGCCATGGACACCAAGGACGCCCTGCAGGGCGCCATCGACCATGTGGGCGCCATCAACAGGGCGGCTCGTCCACCGTGTCCATGTGTCCACTGTGTCCATCCTGTCCACTCTGTCGACCCGGTTTTTCCTCGCCGTGGCGGTGCGGCTCGCTTGCGTCCGGCGCCGACGCCCGTTAGGAAACCGCTTCCCCGTGCTCCGTCCCGGAGCGTAAATCCAGTCATTGAGAAGGAAGAAAACATGTCTCTCGACCTGAACGCGATCCCCAAAATTGCCGCCGACTTCGACGCGAAGGACGCCAAGGACATCATCGCCCTCGCTCTGAAGGAATACCCAACCGACCTCGCCATCTCGTTCTCGGGCGCGGAAGACGTCGTTCTCGTCGACATGGCCGCCAAGGTCGGCGGCAAGTTCCGGGTCTTCTCGCTGGACACCGGCCGCCTGCACCCGGAGACCTATCAGTACCTCGATACCGTCCGTAAACACTACAAGATTCCGGTCGAGGTATTCATGCCGCAGCCGGACGCGGTCGAAAAGCTGGTGCGCGAGAAGGGGATGTTCTCTTTCTACCAGGACGGCCACAAGGAGTGCTGCGGCGTGCGCAAGGTGGAGCCGCTGGTGCGGGCGCTGAAGCCGCTCAAGGCGTGGATCACCGGTCAGCGCAAGGACCAGAGCCCCGGCACGCGCACCGAGATCCCGGTCGTGCAGGTCGACCCGACCTTCGGCTCGAAGGAGAGCCCGCTGGTCAAGTTCAACCCGCTGGCGCACTGGACCTCCAAGCAGGTGTGGGCCTACATCCGTGCCAACGACGTGCCCTACAACCCGCTGCACGAGCGCGGCTTCGTTTCGATCGGCTGCGAGCCGTGCACCCGCCCGGTCAACCCCGGCCAGCACGAGCGCGAAGGCCGTTGGTGGTGGGAAGAGGCCACGATGAAGGAATGTGGCCTGCACGCGGGGAACGTAAAGTAATCAGATCCCTCCCACGTCGTCCGGATCGATCTGCTTCGCCGTCTCCTGGCTGCTGAGCTGGTGGCCGAGGCGGTCGCGGACGAGTTGCAGGACGCTCAGGTAGACGCGCTCGCCTTGCTCGTCGCGCACGACGAAGAAGGGGGCGCGCTCGACGCCGTGCTTGGCGCCCAGGATCATGCCCGGGCTGTCGGGATCGTCCTCGTGGGCCCACACCACTTCGTCGATGCGGTCGAGCAGGCCGCGGCTGCGCAGGTGCTCGGTGGCTTCGTTGCATTTTCGACAGTCGGAGCCGTCCTTGAGCTTCTTTTTGACCATCGTGATGTGCATGCGCCGCTCCTAACGCGCCGGCGCGGAAGCGGCAACCGACCTTCAGGCAGGGAAAAGGATTGCCGCAAAAGGGCGCAGAAGGAAGCAGAAGGGGAGACGATGTGACGCCGCCCGGGCCTTTTGCAGGTCTTTGGGCCTTTTGCGGCCATTCCCGGTCTGCGTGGTTTCAATGTTGCGTTCCGGCGCGTCTTTGTGAATGAAGGGCCGCGAGCCTCGTTGTTGATCGAAATGCGGAAGGTTTGGATCGTTCGGTTGATGGCCTGCGTGCTGGCTCTGGCCGCCGCAAGCGTACGGGTGCCGGCCGCCGAGTACCGGGTGCGGCCGCTGAGCCTCGGGCTCGAGCAGGGCGAGCCGACCAGCCGCGCCGCCGTCCTGATCGACGCCGAGACCGGCACGGTGCTCTACGAGCACAACGCCCGCGCGCAGCTGCCGCCGGCTTCGATGACCAAGCTGATGCTGATGCTGCTGGTCGCCGAGCGGGTGCGCGACGGCCAGCTGTTCTGGCACGAGCCGGTCGCCACCTCGGCCTGGGCGAGCAAGATGGGCGGCTCGCAGGTCTACCTGGCGCCCGGGGAGACGTTCACCCTGGGCGAGATGATGACCGCGGTGATCGTGCACTCGGCCAACGACGCGGCGGTCGCCGTGGCCGAGCGCGTTGCCGGCACGGCGCAGGCGTTCGTCAAGCTGATGAACGAGCGCGCCGCGGCGCTCGGCATGAAGGACACCGTCTACCGCACCGTGCACGGCCTGCCGCCGGGATCCGGTCAGCAGCCCGACCTGACCAGCGCCTACGACGTGGCGGTGCTGGCGCGCGAGGTGGTGAAGTACCCCGACCTGCTCAAGTGGAGCGACACCGTCGAGACCACCTTCCGCAACGGCGAGATGAAGCTGCTCAACACCAACTACCTGCTGCAACAGATCGACTGGGTGGACGGCCTCAAGACCGGCTTCTACAGCGGCGCCGGCTTCAACGTCACCGCCACCGGCCAGAAGAACGGCATGCGCCTGATCTCGGTGGTGATGGGCGCCGGTCAGAAGGACGACTGCTTTCGCGAGGCGGGGCGGTTGCTGAAGGAGGGCTTCGCGAACTACCAGCGCGTGGTCGCGGTCAGCCGCGGCGACGTGGTCGCGGTGGACGTGCGCGTCAAGGGCGGGCGGCCGCGCTTCGTGCGGGTGATCGCCGGCAGCTCGCTGACGCTGGTGGCGCGGAAAGACGAGAAGCGCGACGTGCGCTTCCAGCTCGCCATCACCGGCGAGCTGCAGCCGCCGCTCAAGGCCGAAGAGCCGATCGGCCAGGTGATCGTTCGCAACGGCGACACCGAGCTCGGCCGCGTCCCCGCCCTGGTCGCGGAATCGGTGGTCAAGGCGGGGCTCCTCGACCGCTTCTACTGACAACCCTCTGGAGTGCGCAGCCAGGGGCCCCGCGTTGGACCGCCGCCAACCCCTTTTGGAGTGCGGAGCCAGCGGCTCCGCTTTGGGCTGCCGCCGTGAGCTCGAACGGTCTTGTCCTACGCCGGCGGTCCAAAGCGGAACCGCCGGTTCCGCACTCCAAAAATCGCGGCCAGCAGCAGCGACGCCCACAAGAACCACGGCACAGCCCCGCGCCGTGGACCCACCTGACAACCGTCGTCGTTGTCGCCGATCGGCAGGGTGCAACCCTTTTGGAGTGCGGAGCCAGCGGCTCCGCTTTGGACTGCCGCCGTGAGCTCGAACGGTCTTGCCCTACGCCGGCGGTCCAAAGCGGAACCGCCGGTTCCGCCCTCCAAAAATCGCGGCCAGCAGCAGCGACGCCCACAAGAACCACGGCACGTCAGCCCCGCGCCGTGGACCCACCTGACAACCGTCGTCGTTGTCGCCGATCGGCAGGGTGCGGGTCGGTGCCGGCGTGCACTCCGAGCAGGGCAGGGGCGTTCTCGTCGGCGATGCCTCGGGCGATGCTTCGGAGGTCGGCGTCGCCTCGGGGATCGTGATGCTGCCCGCCTGCACCAGCTCGGTGCGGTTGCCGGCCTCGTCGTAGGCGATGGCGGCGAAGTGAAAAGTGCCGCCGACGAGACGTGGGTCTCGCACCTCGACACCATCGTACTCCAGTAGTCCCGGGCTTCCTTCGATCTGGATACTCGCAACGGGCTCCGCGGCTGCGAATTCCGCTTCGCTGTCGATCGGCTGACCGGAGAAGCGCATGTCGAACCGAGGTAGGCTCCCGCAGTAACGATCGTCGCCAGGAACACGTGCAATGAAAAACCGCAGTGCGCCCGGTTGCTGCTGTTGCTCGAAAGGCAGGACGAACATCGAGAAACTGCCAGGCGGCCGCGCATCGGTCGCGTCGTTCCCCGTGCTCCACTCGTCGTGGTGGAAACGGCGCCAGGGTTGGAAGCTGCATCCGCGGCCGCCCGTCTTCCACACGAAGAGATAGCCCTCGCGGGTGACAGCAGCCAACTCGAGGTCGCCGCGTCCGTCGGCATCCCCCACCGCCGGCGAGGTCACCGTCCACCCGCCCGTGAACTTCGGCCACCCCGGCGGCTCCTTGCCGTTGACGTCCACGGCGTGCAGCTCCCACACGCCCGAACCCTGCAGCGCCTCCGGCAGGCCGTCGTCGTCGATGTCGGCGACCGTCGGCGCGGCGAAGAATTGCAGGTCGTTCACGTGGCGCGGGAAGGCGGCGACGAAGTTCAGGTCGCTCACCTGCCAGGCGCTGAGGTGACTGTCGGACGGGATCTGGCGCGACGGCAGGTTGGTGTCGAGCAGGCGGCCGAGCCCGGCGGTGGCGGCGAGCGCGTGGTAGCCGCTGCCGGCGCCGGCCAGCTCGCTCAGCACGACGCCGCCCACCGCGCCGATGGTCGGCGTGTCGGTGCTGTTGCTGGCGGCGCCGAGCGGCTCGATGGCGAAGGTGCGCGGCGCGCCGTTTTCGTGCGTGCCGATGGCCGAGGTGCCGTCGCCGCGAAACAGGTACGGCGGACCCGCCGCCGACATGGTGGCGATCTCGGGCAGGCCGTCGCCGTCTACGTCGGCCAGCGCCGGCGCGGTGTTGCTGCCGGTACCGACCACCGGCAGCAGCTCGGTGAGCAGCATCGCCGGCTTGACCGGCCAGCCGTCGAGGAAGGCGGCCGGGTTCCAGCCGCGCTCGATGCCGCCGCCGCCGTGCAGCGTGCCGTCGTGGTGGATCGCGTACATGCGCGTGTTGCCCGAATTGAGGGCGCCCACCGCGATCAGCAGGTTGAGAACGGGATTGGAAAGCACGATGTTCGGCGGCTCCCGGTACTCTTCGTTGACGTTGGCGACGACCTCGAGGTCGCCGTCGCCGTCGAGATCGCCTAACGAGACGGGGGTGACGATCTTGGTGCCCATCCGGGCGTTGGCGTCCATCGTCAGCGTCACCTCGTTGGTCACCGGATCGACGTCGGCCACCTTGGCGGGATCCTTGAGCAGGACCGGCCAGCCGGGCACCGGCGTGCCGTCGTTGCGCCAGGCGTACACGTGACGGTCGAAGGCGCCGGCGAGGATCTCGAGCGAACCGTCCGGCGAACCGTCGAGGTTGCCGAGCGTGACGCCGCCGAGGATGGCGCGGCCGAGGCGGTTGTCGCGCCCGTGCCGGTTGGTGCGGTCCGGTACCTGGCCTTCGGGCGTGCTCGGGTCGCGCTCGGAGCGCTTGTGGAAGGAGTACTCGGGCAGCGTCGAGACCGGGAACCCGGCGCGGCGCGAGCCGTCGCGGTTCCAGACGTACACCTTGCCCTCGAGATCGGCGGCGACGACCTCGAGCGTGCCGTCGCGGTCGAGGTCGCCGACGGCGATGCTGCCCATGACGGCGCCGTGCGGGACGGGGATGCCGCCACTGGCGAAGGCGGCGGAATCGGTGTGGACTTCGATCGCGTCGGTGCGCGCCGGCCAACCCGGCAAATCGACGAGGCCCGGGCTGTAACGAAAGGCGTGCACGGTGCCGTTCGAGGTGGCGACGATGATCTCTTCGTAGCTGTCGGCGTCCAGATCGGCGATGACCGGCGAGGCCGCGCCGTCGGCGCCGAGAAACAGCGGGGCCCTGTTCCCATCCGCGTCGAACAGCAGGTCCGGATCGTCGTGCAGGAACAGCGTGCGCCGGTCCTCGGCCCGGTAGCCGCGGCCGTCGGTGACGCGCACCCGCACGGTGAAGGCGAACCGCTCCGGGTCGCCGCGCAGCGAGCCGTCGTCCTGCACCGGCGCGCCGGTGGTGCCGTGCGGCAGCAGCGCGGCGATGCGGGCCAGGTCGAGCTCGGCGATGACGCCGTTGGTGCCCTCGGTCTTTCCTTCCACAACGGCGAAGGATTGAAACTCGCTCTCGCGCGGCTGCACGCCGGGGGCGACTTCGACCTCGTAGCCGTACAGTCCCGCACGGCGCGCCGCGACCAGGCCGGTCAGCGGCACGGTCCCCATGCCGCTGTTGAGCATCGCGAACCACCGCGGCGACTCGATCGCCGCCTCGGGCGGGATCTCGCCGGCGCGCACGCGCCGCACGGCGCTGTCGGCGTTGATGCGGCCGTAGCCGAAGTACTGGTCCCAGCCGGCAATCGACGGGAAGCGCTCGCTGCGCTGCACGCCCGGTACGGGCAGGTTGGTGAC
>Ga0073934_10007998_pt1 | contig 14361 bp, 9 predicted proteins | sample LarsenN4metaG_FD_76834 | JGI IMG/M metagenome (GOLD analysis project Ga0073934, IMG submission 76834) | Hot spring sediment bacterial and archeal communities from British Columbia, Canada, to study Microbial Dark Matter (Phase II) - Larsen... ...
CCGGCGGTTAGCAGGAAGAGAAGGAACTCGATGGTTTTGACGGGCGACCTTCGCCGAAAAGATTTTTCCGATCAGGACCTCGCCCGTGTCCATTTTCGGGACGCCGACCTCTACCAAGCCTCATTCGCCGGCAGCAACCTGGAAGCCGCGGTCTTCGAGAATTGCTTCGCTGCGGAAGCTACGTTCCAGAAAGCCAACTGTGCCGGCCTGTGTGCGTTGCACACGAACTTTTACCGGGCCAGCTTTGCCGGGGCGAACCTGCGCAACGCCCTGCTGCGAAACTGCGTGCTCGCCGGGGCCGATCTGCGCGCGGCCGACCTCCGGCGAGTCTCCTTGACGCTGGACTGCAACTCTTTCGAGGAGCTCCAAATCGACTGCGCCACGAGCGCCGAACTGGCCTACCTGTTCGGCCGGGCTCGTTCGCCGCACCGCCAGCGCTGGCTCGACGTCGTAGGAGACCGCCATCTGCCGCGCCTCGAGCACATCTTCGCCCGCTGAGGTTTCCCATGCAGGCAGCCAAGGACAGTTTCTTCCGCACCCTGCAAAGCCGGCTGGCCCTGGTGAACCCCACGCGAACCATCCTGATAGACGGCGTGCACCGGCCGGCCATCCTCGCGGTGGAGAACGAGCCCTACCCTCCCCCGAAGCTCTTCTTCAACACGTTCTACCTTCACTGGCTCGGCGCGCCGGTAGTGCGCGGCTTTGCGCGGGTGGCCGCGCCCCGATATGAGTTGATCGCACAGATCGAATACTTCGTGCAGGGGACGCCGGGGCTCCAGCGACCGTTCGCCAATCGCGGTCGGCTCTTGGGGCAACTCGACCGGGAATTGATCGAGATTCTCTTCCCCGGACACACGCCAAAGCTCGACTACGCGGTCGTTCCCCCACGGCCGCTGGGCAGCTATCTTCACTGGCGGTGGACCCCGGACCTGCGCACGCAGGCCGAAGGTGAGGGCTCCGTCCTGCGCCGGCTGGCCACGGTCACCGTTTCGGTTTACCTCGAAGAAGTGTCCAACTAGGTCTCCGCCTGCCGGCGGAGCGCGATGGCAAGGAGGGCTTCGATGCCCATATCGAAATCGCTGGTTCAGCCGTTCCGCAAGCCGATGATTATGGTCGGTTCGGGGTTCCGCGGGTACTTCGCGCCGTTTGTGCAAGGCGCGCAACCCGCGCCCTCGCTCTTCGACCCTGCCCGCCAGGGACGCTTCGATACCAACGCGCCGCCCGCGGGCTGGCATGACCTAGGCTGGATTGACCAATTCCGTCGCTCGCCCGCGGGCCGCATCGGGCAGATCCGCTCCGGCTACCGCGGCGCGGTGCGCGCGCAGTACCGGGGCGAGGTCGGCAGCTCGGTCGAATTCGAGTTCCGCGAGTGGGGCAAGCTGCAGATGGCGCTGGCCAGCGGCACCACGCACTTCAATATCCTCAAGGCCGCGGCCGGATCCGCCGAAAAGCCACTGGGCGGCACACCTTCGCCTGCAGTCGCATTGGGCAGCGGCTCCACGGCCAGTAGCATAGTGCTGGCTACAGGTGGCGGCGCGCAGTTCCAAGTGGGAGATTTCATCGCTGTGGACGTGGACTACACGGGCCAGTCCGGTTATGTCGGCTCGGGCATCCAAGCTGCGTTCGTTCCGCCAGCCGCGGTGACGGATGTGGACTTCGTGCGGCGCGTGACGTTCAACGTCGGCGTCATCAAGCAGATTGCCGGCGACACGCTCACCCTGGGCCAGCCCTTGCTGGGCGGCTCACCGCCGGCCAACGCCAAGGTACAAGCCACCACGGGTTTCGCCAGCCGCGAGGGCAGTTCGTTCCTCCCATCGTGGTCGGCGCTGTTTGTCGTGGACACGGCGGATGGGGCGCAGCTCTACTATTACTACCCGCAGCTCTCCATCTCGAACGAGCGCGAAGATGGCACGTTCGAGGTCGAGAATATCGGCACGGCCGACGTGCGCGGCTATTCGCTGCGCGCAGAGTTCAACGCCCTGGCCTTTGAAGACCCGATTGACGGAGAAACGGTCGTCTGCTACCGCGGCTTCTTCCCGGCTCCGGGCTCTCAGGCGTACTGATTCAGTTCTGTCCGACAACGCGAGGAACCTGCGCCATGGGAACAGCGCCGAGGATCGCAGACCCCGAGCTGGAAGCGCGCTACCAAGCCCGGCTCGACCGGGAAGTGGCCCGACTGCGCGAGCAAACGCAGAAAGCCATCGAGGAGTTCAAGCGCACCTTCCCGCCGCCCAGCGACGAACAGATCGAACGACTTCTCTACCCGGAACTTGCCGAATTCTCCGTAGCGCTCGGCGGACACCAGTTCGTCCTGCGGGAATTACCTGCACTCGTCGAAAAAAAGTTCCTGCGACTGGTCGAACAGAAGTTGCCGGGGCTGGTTGCGGAAATCCTGCGACTGGATGAGCGGCTGGGCGACGACCCTGTGCAGGCATTCACGCACCTGCTGAGCCGCGCAGAATCAGCTCTGGACCTTGTATCCGAAGCCTGCGTCCTGGTGCTGGACCCGGAAAGCCAAGCCGGCCTGACCCGGGAATTCGTCCAGCAGCATGCCTCCACGGCGTTCCAACTGCGCATCCTGAAGGCACAGATGCTGCTGAACGGGGCGCGCGATTTTTTATCGCAACTCTTCCCCGGCTGGAACAGGAAGGAGATTCCTCCTCCCGATTCCCACGCCTCGCCGCCGCCGTCAGTTGGGTCGCCTTCTTCCACGACTCCCCCGGAGCTATCGCAAGGAGATTCACCTTCGGGCAACTCGCGGTGATTGCATGGCGGATGCAGGAACAGGCTCAGGCTCTTGAAGCGCGCAGGGAAACGATCGGACAGGACGTGGACTTGCGCCGCATGTCCGGGGGCCAACTGGCGCGTCACCTGCGCTCCCTCAACCTATGGTAGATCCGGAACCCGCGCGGAGGCATGCGTCCACAATCCCGCGGGGGAAAATGAAGAAACGTCGCACGCCAGGGAAAGATGGCTGACACAGTTGCCGATGTGCTGGTTCGCCTCGGTGTAGACACCGCGGGGCTGCGCGCAGGTTTCCAGGAAGCCCGCAACCAGACTGCCCGGTTCGCTTCGGATCTGAGCAATCTGCTGCGCGTCTCGCTGGGTGGTGGCGGCCCGGTCCAGATCATCGGCGCGGCCACGCGGGCAGCCGGCGGGTTGATCCCGGGGCCCGTGGGGGCAATTGTTCGCGGGATTGGCGGGTTGTTCAGCGCCATCGGCAGCTTCTTCTCCGGGCTGTTCACCCGCGGCGCGCGCAACGCCGCCAAACAGATCCGCCAGGTCTTCGAGCAGGTCCTCAACGAGTTCAACGTCGGGTCGCGGACGCTGGGGCAGGCTATCCAGCGCCTGGAGCGCGAACGCGAGCGCGCCATTGAGCGGCTTTCCGGCAAGAAGGGCGGCCGCGAAGAGCTGAGGAAGCTACTGCCCGAGTTCGATCGCGCCCTGAACGAACTGCGGGCGCGGCAGAAGGCTATTTTCGAGCAGTTCGATCTCTCCCTCGAGCTGCTGCGCACGGGAAAGGCCTTCCGTGACGTAGCCGCCGACGTGCGCGAGCTGATCCGCCAGTACCGCACGTACGTGGACGCCGGCGGTGATTTGGCCCGGGCGAATGAGTTTCTGTCGCGTTCGCTCGAACAACTCCGACTTGACTCCGCCGTTGAACTCGAGGAAGGCGAACAGCGAGCCATCGAGGACGCGCTGCAGTTGAATGAGTTGCTGCGCGAGCGCGAGGAGATCCTGGCCGAAGCCGCTGAACAGGAACGCAGCATCCTGACTCGCGGCGTGCTGGAGCGTCGGCGGACCGTCGCGCAGGAGAAAGCGGCTGAACTCGAAGCCCTGCGGCGCCGCCGGGACGAGCGCGTGGCCGAGCTGGACCAGAACATCCGGCTGCTCGAACGGAAGGTGGACATCGAAGGGCGCGTGTTCAGCTTGGCGCAAGAACGCATCGCGCTGGAAACGCGCCTCCTGGAGCTGAAGGAGCAGGAATTCGAGCGCGAGGCGTCGCGCCTGACGGCCTTGAAGCAGGTGCTTGCCGGCATCGTGCCGGGAGCCGGCGGGCAGTTCACACTGACACCGGTTCTGCAACAGACGCTGAACATCGGTAACCTGCAAGTCTTGCTCGGGCCCAGTGCGCCGCCTGCGCCCACCCGGCCTGTTGGTTTCGAAATCATCGAATGGCTGCTGCGCGTGCTCCGCGTGGACCGCGCCAGACTGGGATTGCCCTTCTGATGGCCATTGTCCTGAAGATTGACAACGGCGACCTGCGCGGGCGCGTGGACTACACGCGCTACCTGGCCGCTCCCGACCAATCCCCTGGGGTCCTGCGCGACCGCCTGAACCTTCCAGCGCTGCTCGACTTCACGCTGGTGCCCGCTGACGAGCACTTTCTGCCGCCGCGCCGTTCGGCCTTCGTGCGCCTGGAGGGGCTGGCTGAATCACTCCCTCCGGGAGGGCCGCGCGCGCCGGGCCCGCTCTTCACCGGCTTCATCACCAACGAGCCGGAGATGCAATACCTCGGCCTGCGCAATGGACGGCCGCTGTACGGCTACCGCTACCAAGCCACCAGCGAGGAATACTTGCTCAATGTGAAGCGCGCCGGGCTCTTGCCTCCCTTTCTGAACCAGACCGCGGGAGCCATTCTTCGCTCGCTGACGGAGCATTTGCAGCCTGGCCGATTTGATACCGCTTCCGTGGCCGAGGGCGCCTTTGTGCCTTTTTACAGCGTCGATCCCGGCCAGAGTTGGAGCGAGATCGCGCGAGAGCTGGCCGAGCGTTCGCGCTTCTACTATCGCGTGCTGGACAGCAAGGTCTATTTCCAGCCGATTGGAGACCTACCCTCCGGCATCGCTGTGGACGAAACCGACCAGCGATTGCGGCCCGAAGCGCTGGAAATTCTTCCGCTCGGAAACGCGATCCACAACGATGTGACCGTCTTCGGCGCCGTTGAGCCCCAGGCTTACGTCCGCGAGTACTTCGTCGGCGACGGCTTCACGTCCCGCTTTCCGCTCACTCTGGCGGCGTACGGGACAGACTCCGCGCGGCTGCTCGCGGACGACTTCACCAGTTTCAGTGTGGATACGACCCGCTGGGAGGAAACCGACCCAGGCAACCACATCAGCCTCTTTGAGGGCCGGCTGAACCTGACCGGCGGCACGGGGAGCCTCGGTCAAACCGTCCTGCGCGCGAAGCAGCCACTCGAGCTCGGAGGGGAACTCGAATTCCTCCATGGGGAGTACGAGTTTGTCGCGCCTTCCGCCGGGATCCTAGGCGGGTTGTACGCCGGCCCCGCCCTCACCCAGGCAGATTGCCTCGTGGGATTCGAAGTGGCCCCCATCGGGGCTGCCACGCGCATCCGCGCCATCGTCTCCGGGGCAGTTCAAGCCCCCGAAGTAGTCACGCAAGCCGGCCACCACTACATTTTGGTTACGCGGCTCAGCGCGCCCCAAGTCTTCCGAACCGAACAGTCGTTTCCCAGCCTGGGACAGGCGTTCGGCGGAAACACAGTGGCGACGACGATCCGCGTTGTGCTCGAGGTGCGCGACCTCGACCTGAACAACCCGGCGAACCCCGCAACCACCGTTCTGCTCGATACCACGCTCGCGGGCTTGCCGCCCTTTGCCTTTTACGCCCCCGCCAACGCCAAGGACCTGCACGCCGCCGTGAATTTCCTCCAGGTCACCCGGCCCATTCAGGCCAGGCTCGAAACGCAGAAGCCCGGAGAAGGCGTCAAAGTTCGCACACTTGGGTTCGGGATCGCCGGACAGGATGCAACGATCACGGCGGACCCCCACGGCAACCAGTGGGCCTTGGAGTTTTACGAGGATACCGTTCCAGCTCGCGGGGAAAGAATCACGTTGGTTTACCGGGCAGCAGGCAGGGCGCGAGCGCGCGTCCGCCAGGCCGCCAGCATCGCCGCAGAAGCTGCTCTGGCCAGGGACGACGGAGTGCGCGCTGCCGTCCTGCGCGATGTCAACCCGCTCCCGCGCACATCAGCAGAATGCGAGCTGGCCGCCCAAGCCTGGCTGGCGGATCACAGCCAGCCCCTCTACGAAGGCCGCTACACAACCTGGAGCGACCTTGCGGACTTTTTCCCGCGCGCCGGGCGGCTGCTCGAAGTGCGCGTTGCCTCGCGCTACCCGGCGTTCGCAGCCCTGGTACACAGCGTGACCAGCGAATTCCGCGAACTGGCCACGGAGCGCGTGCTGCATGCGGTGGAGTTTGGTCGTCCCTCGCAATTCGAGGAAACCCTGCGGCTGTTGGAAACTGAGAAAGAAGCGCTGCAGGTTGAAGAAGAAACCGCGCTTCTACCCGCAGACGTGACCGAACTGGAGACGCGGTTTATTGCCGACGTCACAGGCCTCTCGCTCTCAGCGGTGACCCCGACGCACTTTGTTGTGGACATGGGCGAGGACGCGCCAGCGGGGGGAACGTACCAGGTCCGCCGCAGCGATCAAGGCTGGAGCAGGGCCGACGCTCCAGGCACAGAGCAGAACCTGCTCGTAGCATCCGCTGCGCAAGCATTCATCCTGGCACGCAACTCACGCGACCACGTCTTCTACGTCCGGCCCGTCACCGGCACAGGCGTCAGCAGCCGCCATTCTCACGTCCTGGCCGTTCACTATCCGCTCGTGCCTCCCGCCCCCGCGGCATTGACCATCCAGTTCGGGCTCGATGAACAAGGCAAGCCCATCATCACCACCAAGGTGGAGCTGCCCGACACCGACCTGCAGGATGTGGACCTAGTCGAGTTGCGCGACACGGACAACGTCACCGTCCTGGCGCAGTGGGAATTCGGCCAGCTGCAATTCGAAAACGGCCGCTATCGCGCTCGTCTCGTGCTCGACAACTCTGTGGCCCTTGTGCGGGAGAAGACTCTCTATGCGTACACGCGAAACGTGCTGGGAGAGTACTCGGCTGCGACTTCGGCCACGGCGAGCAAGCCCGCGCCGCTCAAGCCCTTTCTGACTCCGGGCAACTCCGTCGGCCAAATCCTCGAGATCCTGTTGGACACGGTGGGCGACGATGTCCTTGATACACAGATTCAGGTGGCCGGGCCGACGGCAGGCTTCGACTCTCCTGCCCAAGACGTGGTTCTTCCGGGCCAGCCCGAAAAATTCACCTTCGTCGCGCCCCAGTCGGGAGGCTGGGCCTTCCGGGCCCGGTGCCGCGACGCGCTAGGCTGGTCACCTTGGTCGAACGAACCCCAGGGCCAAGTCCCCGCGCAGGTCCTGGTCTATGCCGTGCAATTCTTTCAGGCACGCGAGTTAGACCCCTCTATCGGCGCAGCCATAAATGCGCAAAACCTGCTTCCCAACGCCGAATTCTTTCTGCCGGGCATTGCAGGGCAAGAAGGAGTGGCCGTGGCTCGTTATTTCCGTCTTGTGAATGCGGCTCCGGACGGTTCCGAGGTCGAACACCTGCCGACCTCCAACGAAATGCGCTGGAAGGCTGGGGTGAATTTCAGCGCGGCGGACCCCGGATTCCGCTCCTGCCTGACAAACCTGGGAAAAGTCTTCAATCCCGGCGAGCCGGTCGTGCTCTCCGCGGCCCTCAGGCACACGGGGCCGTTCGGTTTCGCCAAACCGGTGCGACTGGCTCTGCGTTCTGCCGTCAGCCCTGCGTACGACCTGGCACGGGAGATTGCGGCAGCGACAATCACAGGTGCCTATCGCTGGTACTCGGCGGCCTTCACCCTTCCTTCCACGCAGGCCGTGCCGAACGACTTGGCTGCTGAGGTCGCCGTGGTCGTCCCTGCCGGGCAATCGCTCGCTTCCGAGCTCCACTGCGACAAGCTGATCCTTAACCGGGGGCATCGACCCGCAGCATTCAGCCTAGCGCCCTGGGACGTGGTTCCCCTGATCTGGAACCAGAGTGTGGCAGCTTACGAACTCCCGCTGACTGCCGTCGCGGCGACAGGCCGCGCCACCGATCCGGGCAATGCCGGCCGTCTGGCGGGCACCGGGACCGAAGACCTCGACCCTGATTTTCCCGACCGCTACATCCGCCTGGCCACTTAAGGACCAACGGCGACCGGCAGGCCTAGCCCGCAATGAATCCTCGACTGAGGTGATAGAGAAGTGAAGCGCGGACTCCTAATGCCCATGTTATCCCTCGCCGTTGCGGCGTGCCTGCTACTCGTTTCAGGCTTGCCGCTTCACGCCACCAACTTGACGGGCACCTTCAAGAACCCGGATGGATCACCGGTCAACGGCAAACTGATCTTCCTGCTCAGCCAGCCCGCCCGCCTGAACGACAGTTCGGCGCAGGTCGTACCCCTAGTGAAGATTTTCTCAGTCAACAACGGCGTGCTCGAAGCCGGAGCCTTCCTCTACGGCAACGACGTGCTCGTGCCCGCCGGCACGTACTACCTCGTGCGCCTGGTGGACAACAACAACAACCTGCTGTTCGAGCAGAAGTGGCAAATCACAGGAACCAACCTGGATCTCGGCACCTTGACGCCGACCACTGTCGGCGTCGTCCTGGCCGATCCCCTGGTCAAGAACACCTCCACCGAGCAGGCTGTCCAAGGGCCTGTGACCTTCGGTTCCTCGCTCACCGCCTTCAGCCTGACGCTGCACGGCGACCTGAACCCCGGAACACCCGGCGTGTTCAACTTGGGAAGCCCGAGCAACCCCTGGCGGGAACTGAACGTCCAGGAACTGCACGCGAAGGGGCCGAATCCCTGGGTGGATGTGAAGGCGTTCGGCGCAGTGGGTGACGGGACGACCGACGACACGACAGCCATCACCAACGCCATCGCGTACGCCTGCCAGAAGGGCGGCTATGTTTTCTTCCCGCCTCACGCTGGCTCGTCCACGGGCTACGTCATCACGTCTACCATCAACCTCTACACCATCATGTCCACCAAGGGTTGCTCCTCGATGCATCTGCGCGGAGGGTCAGCCAACTTCTCGGGCAACATGCAGTACGGCGGGGCCACGCAAATTCTTAACAAGGTTCCCAACGGACCGGTGTTCCTCTACGACGGGCTGGACAGCCGCAGGCTGACGTTCGAGAACCTGATTCTGTCATCGCACCTGGACGCCACGAAGGGCTTCGAGGGCATGAAGCTCGCGCCCGCCGACTCTATCCGCATGTTCAACGTGGCCATCGGGGTGCAGTACTCTGCGGCCCGCACCGACGCCGCGAACTATGCGCTAAACATCCAGGGGTCGCTGTGGAACCAGCTCGACAACTGTGTGTTCGCGATCTTGGGCAATGGGACGAACCTGCGGCCCAGCCTGCGCTTCTCGAACGGCATGGGCGTAGGCGTGCCTCCGGCCCTCGTCTTCATGCGCGACACGCGGTTTGTGGGCGGGGCCATCCACGTTCACGCGGAGCAGAGTCCTATCGGGGGAGCTGCGGCTGGCACTTGGGACTTGGAGGATATCACCGGGGAGAACGTCGCCGGGCCGATGCTGCTCGTCAGCAAGGAGTCCGCCGTCAATCCCATCAACATCCAGGTGCTCCGGCTGAAGAACATCGTCCATGCCGACGCGGCGGTGGCTTCGCCTGTCATCCGCGTCACGGCGGACAACGCGGTCATCACCAGCATGTCGTGTTTCAACTGCTCTGCGGCGTACCCCTCGATCGTAGAGCTACTGGGCGCGAACAACCAGGTGTTCGGAGCGATATTCGAGGGTTATGCTGGTTCCGGCGACGCGCTGCCCATCGTAGATCCTCAGGGGCGGCCTGTCGGTGAGTACACGAGCTTCAACAAGGGCACCTTCCGCCGATGGGTGCGCTCGGTTTCCGCCAACCCGAACAACCGCGCCAACACCGAGCACATCGGCACGGAAGGCCCGGCGATTCAGCTTGGACGCGAACAGGAGTTCAACTCCAAGCTGTTTCTAGACGTGGACTCGTCCGGCGGCTACCTGCGCTCAAACGGCCCTGGCGGGGATTCGCGGGGTTGGGACACGGGCATCGAGTTCACCAACAATCGGGAGATAACCATTGCCGTCGCGGAGACGATTCCTCCAGCGTTCACTTCGGCCACGCCCACCACGGGCGGCACGCTACCCAACGGGACTTATTACTACCGCATGGAGGTCACCACTGGCGTTGGGACGACTACGCCGGGGCCAATTATCTCAGCCACGCTGAGCGGCGGGAACAACGCCGTGGCGCTGGCATGGAACGCCGTAGCGAACGCGACCAGCTACCGCATCTGGCGCGGGACGGCTCACTGGCTTAAGGAAGCGGGTGTGCCAGGCGTGTACTTCGACGTGGCGGCCCCGGCGACCTCGTTCACTGACACGGGCAGCGCAGGAACCAGCGGGACGTTCCAAGCCAAGAACACAACTTACACAGCGCGGCACCGCATCACGCGCACCAGTTTCGGGATGAACCGGCAAAACAACGCCGCCGTGTTCGACGGCTTGGTCACGTCAACGAGCCAAAAGGGCCTGGTGCTGGAGACCCCCGCGAGCTACGCGACGAACGTCATTGACGTGGTGGACAGCGCGAGCCAGCCGTGGTTCCAAGTGCAGACGAACCTGCTGCGCACCAAGCTGACGACGTGGCGCATCAGTCCCGACGGGTCAACCAACCACGACATTCTGTTCCCCGGCGCGGGCGCCAGCCGCCAATGGACGCTGCCCGCTCTGACCGGAACGTTCGCGCTGCTGGAGAACTCGCAGACCTTCTCGGGAACCAAGACCTTTACTGCCGCACCGGCGTTCAACCCGGCTTCCGGCGCTCCGTTCACAACCACGCGCACCGACCTGGTTACGAACCTGAATGCCGATTTGCTCGACAGCATGAACTCGGCAACCGCAGCCACAGCGAGCACGATTGCCGCAAGAGACGCCAGCGGAGACTTGACTGCTCGCGTGCTGATTTCCTCGGTCTCCACCGGCACAGCGCCCCTGACCGTAAGCTCTACCACTGCGGTTGCAAACCTCAACGCCGACAAGTGGGACGGCAAGGACGGGATTGACTTCTCTGCCACCCTGGACTTCGGCTCCATAGCCGCGCAGACCTGTGCAGAGCTGACCATCACCGCCCCGGGAGTCGCAGCGGACAATCCCGTCGCGGCGTCTTGGCCTGCCAGTCTGCCGGCTGGCTTGGTAGGCATGATGCGCGTGTCGGCAGCGGATACAGTTACCGTGCGGCTGTGCAACGTCACGGCCTCGGCGGCTGATCCCGCCAGCGCCACATTCGCTGGCCGAGCCATCAAGTAGTGTGCAACGAGCATGCAGAACCAAGAAAAAAGGTTGCTGCGGCAGGCCCTGGAACAACTCGCCCATTTCCAGGGTGACACCATCACCCGTCTGACGCGCATGGAGGAGAACCTCCGCCAGTTGCACCGCGAGTTGATGGGCGATGGCCAGCCCGGCCGCCTGGCGCGTTTGGAAGAAGTAGTGGATCGGCTCCGAACCGAGCACAACCATCAGCGCGGTCTTCTTGCCGTGCTGAGCGCGATCATCTCGACGGCCGTCGCCTTTGTGATCCACCTGTTTGATTCCCGCTGAGCTGCCGGCGGGTGAAAAACCGAGCCGGCCCGGGCATAGGCTCAGCCATTGCAGTCTACCTGCTTCGGAAAAAACCATGAGCAAGAATCCCTTGTATGTTCTCATCTGCGCGGCGGTGCTTTGCCTGCTGGGCGGTGCCTCCCGGGCGTCCGCGCAGTGTCCTCCGAAAACAACGGTCAGCGACACGCTGTACAACGCAGATGGGACGCTAGCCTCCGGCCGCGTCGTCATCGCCTGGACCACCTTCCAGATTGGCCCATGCCCGGTGATCGCCGGCCAGCTCAGCGTAGCCGTCTCAAACGGTGCGCTCAGCGTCCAGCTCTACCCCAGCGATTCGGCTACACCGGCAGGCACAAGCTACCGCGTGACCTATCACTTGAAGTCAGGAAAGGTTGCGACCGAATACTGGGTCGTGCCCACGAGCGGCGCGCCAGTTTCCCTGGCCACCGTGCGCTCTCCCACCGTGCCTGTGCCGACCGTGATGTTCAGCATGGCCCAGGTAACCAACCTGATTCCGAAACTCGACACCAAGGTGGAACTGCCTGCGGTGTGCCCCGCAGGGAAGTTCCTGCAGTCCACCGGAGGCGGCACTCCGCCTCAGGTGACCTGCGTGGACGGCACAGGCGCGCCGCTGGCCAGCCCTTCCCAGAGCGGCACGGTGAAGACGGATGCGAGCGAAGCAGATCCGCGCGTCTACGTGAAGACCACCATGGATACGCTCCTGGCGGCCAAGGCGCCCCTCTCTCACAGTCACACCGCGAGCGACATCACCAGCGGAGTCCTTGATGGCGCCCGGCTGCCCGCCCCGACCAGCGCCACGCTCGGCGGAATCAAGAGCGGCTCCTGCGCGGGAAGCGACAAAGTGAGCGGCGTGTCCACGGCCGGCGAAATTCTCTGCGCCCCGGATCAAACGGGCGGCGGAAGTAGTCAGCATCAGGTCAACGGGGCGAACCTGACGGCAAACGACCCCGTCAATTTTCAAGACACAGCCACGGTCGCAGCCAGCAACCCGACCGGCGGGATTGTGCAGTTCCTGGTGAAAGACGGGGCCATCACCGCCACCAAGCTCAACGTCAGCAATCCCACCGCCGGCCAGCTTGCGGGCCTGGGCGACGCCAACGTCTCCCCGGGAGCGCTCTCTGCCAATCGCATCGCAGGCACAGCCGTTGTGCAGTTGCGGACGATTAACACGTCTCTGCCTTTGACGGGAGGCGGTGATCTTTCCGCCGATCGCACGATCAGTTTCGCAGCCCAACCGGCGAACCGGGTGCTGGCAGGCCCGGCTTCTGGACCGGATGGCGTCCCCGCCTTTCGCTTGCTGGCTGACAGCGACGTTCCCGACAACCTCAGCTTGACGAACCTCACGCAGATCGCCACGCGCAATTACAACGACCTACAGAACCGGACTCATGAGCTGGTCGGCAGCGACCATGCTGCTTCCGGCCTGACCAGTGGCCATGTCTTGCGTGCCACCGGTGCCGCGACGTTTGCGTTCGGGGCGCTTCAAACCGCAGACTTGCCGGCCACTACCGTGGACGCACTCAGCAAGCTCAGCAATGGTTTGTGTTCCGACGGGCAGATCATAAAGAAAGTTACGGGAGCATGGGCCTGCGCAGCAGACGACGCTGGAGGCGGCTCGGCGCATAATCTGCTTTCCAACACGCATACCGATACGACCGCTGGCACGGTGGCGCGCGGCGACTTGGTAGTCGGACAGGGAGTTGCCCCTAGCTGGCAACGGTTGGCGATTGGCGCCGCCAATACCTATCTGGGCTCCAATGGCACGGATGCAACTTGGACAGCACCGACCGGCAGCGGCAGCGTGCTTGGCACGGGACGAACACTAACAGGCGGGGCGGGTATCACTGCCATTGGCGACTTGTCCACGGATCGCACAATCAGCTTTGATTCGGCTGAACTGAATACACTCACTTGGGGCGATGGCTCACTTGGCTCTTTCACGTGGACATTCAACGTGCTCACCGGCACCGACCCGGTTCTGACGCTCGGCAACGGGGTATTCAACATCTCCACAGGCACGCTCCAACAGGGCGGCACGGCAGTCGTCTTGACGACTCGAACCCTAACCGGCGGCACCGGCATTACTGCTATCGGCGACCTTTCTGCCGACCGCACCATTGCCGTGGACTCCAACGAGCCAGGCTTTGTCTCAGCCACGGCAGTATCTTGCGGCGCCGGCACGGCAGGCCGCATCGGCAACACCACGACTACGCTGGAATGGTGCGATACCGCGACAACACCAGCGCTAAAGCGCGCAGCTCTGGGAGACTCCGCGGGAGCAGCGACGGCACTCGCTGCTAATACCGTTGAAACAGCCGACATTCAGGCCAATGCCGTGACCGTAGCCAAAGTGGCCACGGTTTTGGCCACCCGGCAGATTATCTTCATTCTGGGCGCGGACAATACCAGCGCACCCGTGCTGGTGGACGCTGACGACCAGGCCAGTATCTATGTCAACCGGCTGGGACAAGGCATCACCATCACCGAGGTATGGTGCGAATCTGATGCGGGCACGCCGTCCATTAACTTGCAGCGCGACGACGGTACCCCGGCCAATATCCTGTCCGCCAACCTGTCCTGCTCAACCAGCGGCGCTACCGGGACCATAGACGCTGCCGAGGACAATGTCGCTAACACCGAGCGAATTGACTTTGTCATGGTAGCGGCAGGTGGCACAGCCCGCCGCATCACCCTCGCCATCAAGTTCACGATTGATTAGGCGGAGGACACCGCAAACCTGTCCTCAGCGGAGCGTGCGTATGCCCGTAAAAAGTCGCGAGTTCTTGGTTTTCCCCCTGCGAGTTTTACGTGCGCTGCGCTACTGCTTTTTCTATTTGCTGGTGACAACCTGCACGCAGGCCCA
>Ga0073934_10007999_pt1 | contig 14361 bp, 10 predicted proteins | sample LarsenN4metaG_FD_76834 | JGI IMG/M metagenome (GOLD analysis project Ga0073934, IMG submission 76834) | Hot spring sediment bacterial and archeal communities from British Columbia, Canada, to study Microbial Dark Matter (Phase II) - Larsen... ...
CGCGTCACGCAGCGGGCCAGACTGGCTGTTCAACGATCCGCCCACCGCGTCGAGCTGGAACTCCGGCTGGCCCATGAACGCGAGCCCGAAGTCTACGAAGAGCCCCAGGCCGGGGGACGTGTGCTTGCCGAAGCCGATCAGCGCGTAGGGCACCTCGTCCTTGGAGTCGATGACGCCGATCATCGTGCCGATCTGCTGCGGCGTGAACGTCTGGCCGCCGATCTGCTGGTCCTGCGTGAACACACCAATGAGCGTCGGGTCATCCGGCTTGAAGAGCATTCCCGCGCTGAGCCGCAGCGCGCCGTTCAGATAGGCGTCGATTCCGACGTTGTACCACGTGGGGAGCTCGGCCGTGACGTCGATCTCGCTGAACGATTGGTCGAAGTCCACCGGGTTGAAGCCGACGCCGCCCCGGACGACGAACCGCTCCCCGAGGGCCACGGCCGCCTCGCCACCCAGGCCGATCGTGCCGATCCGCGCGCCAAGTCCGACCGTCTGCGCCGCACCTTCGTCGCCCAGGGCCACGCAAACAACGGCCAGCGTCACCGAGATGAGCTTCATGGCTACCTCCTGAAGAGAAGTTACGAGCGCGGCGGCGCGTGGACTCTAGAAGACCCGGACCGCCACGAACGCCCCGACGTAGGCGAGCAGCAGCATGTAGGAGAACTGGAGCACGGGCCACTTCCATCCTGCCGTCTCGCGCCGCATGACGGCGACCGTGGACATGCACTGGAGCGCGAAGACGAAGAAGACCAACAGGCCGATCGCGGCGCCGAGCGTGAGATCCTGCCGCAGCGCGTCCTGCAGGCCGAGCGAGGTGTCGGTCGCGTCCTCGACGCCGTAGATCGTGCCGAGCGTGCCGACGATCACCTCACGAGCAGCGAGCGACGTGACGAGCCCCACGCCGATGCGCCAGTCGAACCCGAGCGGCTCGATCAGCGGCTCGATCAGCTGGCCGGAACGTCCGAGCGCGCTGTCGTCGATGGGCGGTGGACCACCGTCGACCCGCGGAAACTGGGTGAGCGTCCACAGCACGATCGCGACCGCGAAGATGATCGTGCCCGCGCGCCGGAGGAAAACGCGGCTCCGGTCGAGCAGTCTGAGGCCGATCGAGCGGAGCGAAGGCAGTCGATAGGGTGGAAGCTCCATCAGGAACGAGGAGGGTTTCGCCTTGAGCAGCGTACGCTTGAGGAGGAACGCGGTGCCCACCGCCGCGACGATGCCGAGGCCGTAGAGCCCGAGGAGCACGGCCGCCCGCTGGCCCAGCACGGGACCGAGCAGCTGCCGCTCGGGAATGAACGCCGCGATGAGCAGCGCGTACACCGGCAGGCGCGCCGAGCACGTCATGAACGGCGTCACGAAGATCGTCGCGAGGCGATCACGCTCGTCGTCCACCGTGCGTGCCGCGAGGATGGCGGGCACCGCGCACGCGTAGCCGGAGAGGAGCGGCAGGAACGCCCTGCCCTGGAGACCGACCCGGCACATCATCCGGTCGGCGATCACCGCCGCGCGCGCCATGTAGCCGGAGTCCTCGAGGATCCCGAGGAAGAGGAAGAGGATCAGGATCTGGGGCAGGAAGACGACGACGGACCCCACCCCGGCCCAGACGCCGTCGATCAGCAGAGACCGGAACCAAGAGTCGGGCAGCGCCGCGCTCACCCACTCCCCGGACGAAGAGACCAGCGCGTCCACGCCGTCGATGAGAGGCGTCGCCCACGTGAAGATCGACTGGAAGACGAGCACGACGACCGCGAAGAAGACGAGCGGCCCCCACACGCGGTGCAGGCAGATCGAGTCGAGCCGCTCGCTCGCCGCGGAAGGACCGGGCGGAACGAACCCCGCTTCGCGCACGACCTCGCGCACGCGGTGGCGGCGCTGCGTGAACGCGTCCATCATCGGCAGCGGGGTGCCGCGGGGCACGTTGGTCACGACGCGTCCGCTCGGAGCCGCCTCGCGCCGCTGCACGCCGCCCAGGAACGCTCGCACGCCTTCGACGCCCTTCCCGTCGCGTGCGTCCGTGCGCGCGATCCGGACGCCGAGCCGCCGAGCGAGCACGTCGTCATCGACACGGCCTCCCCTCGCGTCGAGCTCGTCCGACATGTTCAACACGAGGAGCGTGGGCAGGTCGAGCTCGAGCACCGGCTCCACGAGCATGAGCTGGCTCTCGAGGCGCGTCGAGTCCACGATCAGCACGAGGGCGTCGGGCGCGCGCAGGCCCGGCATGCGGCCTTCGAGCACGTCGCGCGTGACCTTCTCGTCGAGGCTGCGGGCGGAGAAGCCGTGCACTCCGGGCAGATCCACGAGGTCGATCACGCGATCGCCGTCCACCTCGACCCGGCCGACGTGCTTCTCGACCGTCACTCCAGGATAGTTGGCGACCTTCTGACGGAGACCCGTCAGCCGGTTGAAGAGCGTCGTCTTGCCCGAGTTCGGCGGACCGATCAGCGCGACGAGCGGCGCGCCGTCGGCATCGAGGAGCGCTACGCCGGACTCTGGGCCCTCACCCTCGCAGTGTGCCTGACCCACCTAGAGGCTGCTGCCTCAGCTCGCTTCCTGGAGCTGGGTGACGCCCGCGACGCCGGTCGCCGAGAGAAGGCGGACGCAGAGGCAGGCCGCGGTCTCGCGCCGGAGCGCAATCAGCGACCCGTCGATCGAGATGATCGGATCGCCGGAGGGCGAAGACCGCACCGGACAGATCTTGCATCCCGGCAGCACGCCCCGCTCGAGCAAAGGCTCGGCCTGGTCCGCGGGCAGGTCGATGTGCACGAGCTCGACCGTTTGGCGGAGGGGGATGGCGGGGAGGCGGAGTTCCAAGGGCTTTGCCGGCGGGCCTGAGTTGAAATTGACTCTCAACTAACCTAGGGGTGCCCGACCGGCCGCGAAAGGGCGACGGCGTTCGGGGGGGCTCGCCCTCATGCCAGCAGCCTCCAGATCTGTGCGACGAGGAAGCAGACGACGAACCCCATGGCCAGCGGCATGAGGGTCGCCACGGTCGTCCACTTCGCGCTCCGAGTCTCCTTCCAGATCGTGTAGATCGTGGTGGAGCACGGGTTATGGAGGAGGCTGAACAGCATCAGGTTCACGCCCGTGAGCAGCGTCCACCCTCCCGCCCGCAGCACCGCCTCGGTGGCGGTGACGGAGTCCGCCTCGAACATCACGCCGGCGCCCGAGCCGCCGGACAGACCCGCGGTCGTCACCGTGAGCATGAGCACGGTGGGGATGATGATCTCGTTCGCCGGGATCGCGACGATGTAGGCCAGGAGGATCACGCCGTTCAGGCCGAGCAGGATGCCGAACGGGTCGAGCCAGTCGACGAGGTGATCGGCGAGACTGGCGCCACCGAAGGAGATGTTGCCGATCAGCCAGATCACGGCGCCCGCGGGCGCCGCAAAGACGATGGCCCGCCAGAGCACGATCAGCGTCCGGTCGATGACAGAGGTGTAGAGCGTCTGGAGGATGCGCGGCGGCCGGTACGGCGGAAGCTCGAGGCTGAAGCTCGACGCCTCACCGCGCAGCACGGTCCGGGAGAGCAGCCAGGACGACACGAACATCATGGTGATGCCGAGCAGCGCGATCCCGACCACCGCGGCGGCGCTCACCACACCACCCAGTGTCGCAGGAGCGAGCGCGCCGATGAAGATCGTCGCGATGAGGATCTGCGTGGGCCAGCGGCCGTTGCAGAGCGAGAAGTTGTTGGTGATGATCGCGATGAGGCGCTCGCGCGGGCTATCGATCACACGCGTGGCCACGACTCCCGCCGCGTTGCAGCCGAACCCCATGCACATCGTGAGCGCCTGCTTCCCGTGCGCCCCGGCCCTGCGGAAGAGCGAATCGAGGTTGAACGCGACCCGCGGGAGATACCCGAAGTCCTCGAGCAGCGTGAAGAGCGGGAAGAAGATCGCCATCGGAGGCAGCATGACGCTCAAGACCCACGCGGTCGCGAGATAGACGCCGTCGAGGAGGAAGCCGTCGAGCCACCACGGCATGCCGATGGCGGCGGCGATCCCCTTCAGCCAGGGGTGAGCCGTGTCGATGAGAAGCGTCGCCAGCATCGACGAGGGCACGTTGGCTCCCTCGATGGTGATCCAGAAGACCACGGCGAGGATGAGCAGCATGAGCGGGAAGCCGAACACGCGGCTCGTGAGCGCGCGATCCAGCCGGCGGTCGAGCTCGAAGCCCGCGCGTTTGACGCCCTCCATCTGCGCGCGCCGGGCTACGGCCTCGGCCGCTTCGTACGCATGCTGGGTCACCAGATCGTGGAAGTCGGCCGGCAGGTCCCAGCGCAAGCGCGTGGCCGTGTCGAGGATTCGCTGACACATGAACTCGGGCGGCGGGTCCGTGGATGTCTCGTCGCTGGAGCTCGCGAGCTGGCCGAGCTCGCCCGAGCGGACGGCTTCCTGCACGGCCTCGTCCGCGTTGAGCAGCCGCAGCGCCACCCAGCGGGCGTTCGGCACGTCGGGGTACGCGTCCTCGATGACCGGCACGAGGCCGCTCACCGCTCTCTCGACCTCGGGCGTGTAGCGGCCGACGCGGAAGGGGGCGGTCTTACGCTCGCCCCGCGCAACCTCGATCGCCTTGGCGATCAGCTCGTCGATGCCGGCGCCTTGGCGCGCGACACCCGGAACGACGGGCACGCCGAGCTCGCTCTCGAGCCGCGCCGGATCGATCGCGATTCCGTTGCGCTTCGCCTCGTCCATCAGGTTGAGGAACACGACCACGCGGTCGGTGATCTCCAAGATCTGCAGCACGAGGTTGAGGTTGCGCTCGAGGCGCGTCGCGTCGACCACCACGATCGTCACGTCGGGACGACCGAAGAGGACGAAGTCGCGCGCGACCTCCTCGTCCACGCTCCCGGCCTGCAATGAGTAGGTGCCGGGCAGGTCGACGATCTTCACGCGCTTTCCGTCTTGCTCGAAGGCACCCTCCGCGCGCACCACCGTCTTGCCCGGCCAGTTGCCGGTATGCTGCCGGAGCCCGGTCAGCGCGTTGAAGACCGTGCTCTTGCCGGTGTTGGGGTTTCCGGCGAGCGCGATGAGGTAGTCCCAGCGATCGGGGCTGAGTCCCAGGCGCACGAGGCTCTTGGCGCGGTGCTCCGCGCACGAAGCGCACGCCCCGGTCGTCAGAGTGTTCAACGTCGGGAGGCTGGCCATCAGCGGGCCACCTCGGCGGCCACCGCGCTCAGCGAGCTCGACGGAACGCGCTCGATGCGAATCCACCCGGCCTGCTCCCGGCGTAGCGCCACGAGCGCACCCCGGATCCGGTAAGCGACCGGATCGCCTCCGGCGCTCACGAGCTCGGGCACGATCTCCGTGCCGCGAACGACACCCAGGTCCAGCAATCGCCGCCGCTGCGATCCGATGCAGGCGGGCGAGATGTCGACCACGCGTCCCGCTTCCCCCTGCACGAGGTCGAGCAGCGTGTCGACCGGCTCGTCCGCCGACGTGCCCGCAGGCAGCGGCCGTACGGAGACGTTGCGGGCCACCTCCACGGAAAGCGGCCACTCGCGTCCTCGCGCCCGCACGCGAACGGTGTGGTCCGAGCGCTCGATCACGTCGATGCGTGCGCCGAGCCCGAGGCCGTCGCTGAGCAGCGCGTCGTAGATCTCCTGCGGCTCGTCCTCCAGGTGCACGATCTCGACGGTGCGTCCCGCGTCCACCCCGGCCAGCGTGAGGCGCTGGACGTCAGGAAGGTCGCCCCCGGGCGTGGGAATCGGATCTCCGTGCGGGTCCCACGCGGGATGGCCGAGCCGGGCTGCGAGCGCCTCGGTCTCCGCCGTCGTCATCGTGTGCTCCTTGGCTTCGGCCTCCGCGTGCCACTCTCCTGCGGGGACGCTGGTGCGGTCCGCGAGGTAGCGCTCCCACAGCCGGTGCGTGCGGACGAGCCGGAGCGCGGAGTCACGCCCCGCGGGCGTGAGGCGCGGACCGGGCTCCTCGGAGCGCACGAAGCCGAGCTCCGCCAAGCGCGAGAGGAGATCCGCCGCCTTTCCGGTCGACACCTCGAGCTGTCCGGCGATGCTCTCGAGCGTGCTGAGCCGCCCGATGCTCGCGCAGGTATAGACGTGCTTGAGGGCGTCTTCGAGGAGCATGCGTTCGCTGTGGCGGGATGCGCGCCTGAGGCGCGCGAGCAGCCCGACCCCGGGCCAGAGCACGGCGGCGACGACCGCCGCGAATCCGGCAAAGGTGAGGAGAGCGACGGCTGGATCGACCACGCGGGGACCGAGAGAGGATGGCGAGCTGCAGAAATATTTAGGCTCGCCTAAAAATGGCGCCTCGATCCCTGGTGTCAAGCCGCCGTGACGCGTGGCGCTTGCCGCTTCATGGATGCCTGGCGAACCTCTCCCGCCATGAATCGGACCGTCCCCGGGGCCCATTGGGGTTTCTGATCGCCGCGCTCGTGGCCACGGCCGCGGGTCCGCTTCTCTACCGGCTGCTCCACGAACGCCCGGGTCTCACGCGGCTCGTGGACGGGTTCGTCTACGTCGCCGTTCCGCTGCTGGTCGCGTGGCAGATCCTGCCGATGGTCTGGGAACGCCGCAGCGTGCTTCCCCTCGTAGCGCTCGCGGCGGGCCTGCTGCTGCCCATGTGGGCCGGACGAGCTTCGCAGCCGCTCCGCCAGGGGACCGACGCCCTCACGCTCGTCGTCGTGCTCAGCGGCCTGCTCCTCCATGCGCTCTTCGACGGGGCCGCGCTCGGGCCGCTGGGCGCCGGGCAGTCAGCCGTCGCCTTCGGGCTGGCCATCGTGCTGCACCGGACCGTGGAGGGTCTCGTCGTGTGGTGGCTGCTGCAGCCCTCCCGAGGCGCGAGCGCCGCTTTGCTCGGTGTATCGGCGGTCCTCGCCCTCACGGCACTCGGATTCGCGCTCGGGCGCGAGCTGCTCGGTGCCGCAGACGGCACGACGGCCACGGTGTACCAGGCGCTCGTCGCGGGGTCGCTCCTGCACGTGATCTTCCACCAGGGCCGGCACGCTCACACGCACGCTTCGGAGCACTCGCACTAGCGGGTGACGTCGGCTGGCGTCGGTCCTCTCTGCCGCCGATGATTAGCCGGTTCGTCAGGGGCTTTCCCGAGGCCTCCGCTTTTCTCCAGGATCGACCGGCGATGGAGCCAGGGAACGACCGTCGCGGAACCCAGCGGTGCATCGACCCTCTGCCGGGGAGATGGGCCGCCCGCGTGCTCAGCCTGGTCGCGGCGGTCGCCGGCGCTCCGCTGCCGTGCTCGGCGCAGTCGTTCCAGGCCGCGCTCTCCCGCGACACCGTCCCGATGGGAAGCGTCTTCGAGCTGCGGGTGCGCGTGCCCGTTCCGCCGGGCAGCGCGGTCTACTTCCCGGACACGGTCGCGAGCACCGAGGTGCTCGAGAGTCACACCCCGGTGCGCTGGGACGCCGAGGCCACGCCGGACGGCGGCGCCACGCTCCTGCTGACCTACCCGGTCATCGCGTACGGCGCCGGTCTCGTGGGCGTCCCGGGCTTCGACGTGTTCGTGCGCCCGGCCGGCCGCGGCGCCGGCGGCGACGGCCCCGCACTTCCCGGCGGCTCGTTCGTGGCAGCGTGGAGCGAGGCGCCCCTGCGGGAAGGGGAGGACGTCCGGCCCTTGCGTGTCCCTCGCCGCGGCGTGTGGGTCGATCCGGTCTTCAGCGAGGAGCAGCTCGACGACGGCGTCGAGCCCATGCCGTCGGCCGACGTCACCGGGGCGAGCTGGCACTGGCCTTCGATCGCGTTCGGGCTGCTCTGCGTGGCCGAGCTCGCGGCGGTGGCCGTGCGGACATGGCGCTCGCGATCGCCGGGGCGTCGGCGCGGGCTAGTTGGCCGCGTGTGGACCGCTGCAGAATGCCGGCGCGACGCCCTGGCGCAGCTCGACCGCCTGCTCGAGGAAGACCTGCCGTCGTCGGGACGCATACACGAGCTCTACACTCGCAGCAGCGGGATCGTGCGGCGCTTCGTGGGACGGATGGACTCCGGGCTCGGCGCCGATCTCACCAGCTCCGAGCTGATGGGCCGTTTGGCGGGGCGCACCAACGGAAGCCGGGGCAGCGGGCTCTTCCGGGAGATGGGCACCGCGGAGGTCGTCAAGTTCGGGCGCATGCGACCGGGTCGGGCCGACGCGGAGGCGCACATCCGCTCCTTGCGTGAATGGGTCGAGAGCGCGGCGGACCGGCTGTGAGGCGATGGCGGTGGTGACGCTGGAGCTGGCGCGTCCGTGGGCGCTTTGGCTGCTGTTCCTCCTGCCGGTCTGGGTCTGGTACGTGCGACCGAGATCGAGCTGGGCGCTCCTCGTCGCCCGCGGCGACGCCGCGGGCGGCGCTGCGCTCCGCCGGGGGCTCGGTTTCGCGATCGAGTCGGTGCCGAGACTGCTACGTGCGTCGGCGGCCGCGGCGCTCATCCTCGGGATGTCCTTACCGCAGCTCGTCCGCACCTACGAGGAGCCCGTCGCGGAGGGCGTGGGCATCGTCGTGGCGATCGACCTGTCCACGTCCATGTGGGCGCTCGACATGAGCGGACAGACGGGGGACCAGTCGACGCGGCTGCAGGCGGCGAAAGAGACCGTGCAGCGTTTTCTCGCCGCGCGCGATCCGGACGACGATGTAGGCCTCGTCACCTTCGCGGGCGAAGCGCACGTGCGGCTTCCGCTCACGCACGACCGCTACGTCGCCGAGACGGCCGTGTCCGCGCTCGAGGTGGGTCTGCTGCTCGACGGCACCGACATCGCCGGTGCGATCGCCGTTGGGGCCGGCCTGCTCAAGGACGCGCCGCAGAGCTCCAAGATGCTGATCCTCGTCACCGACGGAGCCCACAACCGCGCCGGCCTCGTGCCTGGGCTCGCCGCTCGCGCCGCCGCCGCGTTCGGCGTGCGCATCTTCCCGATCGCGATCGGCTCCGACCAGGCGCTCCAGCGCGCGGGGGCCGGCATGGAGACCGTGCTCGTGCAAGCCGCGCGCATCACGGGCGGCCGGTACTTCCGCGCCACGGACGTTTCTTCGCTGGACGAGATCTACGCCGAGATCGACCGGCTGGCGGTGCCATCCGAGCAGCTCGTGGAGCGACGTGACGTCACACCGGTCGGGCACTGGCTGCTGCTCGCGGCGCTCGGGCTGGTGGTGCTCGGCTCGACGCTGCGCGCTTCGCCGCTGGGGGTCGTGCCGTGACGCTCGTCCGCCCCGAGCTGCTCGCGCTCGCCCCCATCGCGGCGGCGCTGCTGGCGCTCGCAGTGGCGGCCCAGTGGTGGCGGCTCCGACGGCTGCAGCGACTCCTCGGTGAACCGGCGCTCGCGAGGCTGCTCCCTGCCGGAGCGCTCCGGTTTCCGCTCGCTCGGCTCGGTTGCTTGGTCGTCACCGCGGCGGCGCTCACGCTCGCCGCCGCGGAGCCCCGGCGTGAGGTCGCCGAGCCGCCTCCGCCCGCGGCGCCCCTCGACCTGGCGATCGCGGTCGACGTATCGCTCTCGATGGGCACGGCGGACGCGGAGCCCAGCCGCGTCGCCCGCGCCCGGCAGGTGGTCTCCCAGCTTTCCGAGGCGTTGCCCCGGGCCCGCATCCTCCTGGTCGTGTTCGCCGACTGGCCTTACACGCTCGTCCCTCCGACCGACGACCCCGAGGTCGTGCGCTACTTCGCCGACGCGCTGCGAGCGGACCTAGTCGGCGATCGCGACCAGGGAACGGCGCTCTCCGCGGCGATCGCCCACGCTGGCGCGGCGCTGGCGACCAGGCCGCGGGCCGGTGCGCGCCGCGTGGTTCTGCTCGTCTCCGACGGCGGAGCGCACGACGATCCCGAGTCGGTGGTGGCGTCGGCCCGTGCAGCCGCGCAGGGCGGGGTGGAGGTGTGGACGGCGGGATTGGGAAGCGCACGGGGCTCGGCGCTCGAGACCGGGACGGGGCCCGTGCTCGACGCGAGCGGCGCGCCTGTGCTCACCCGCCTCGAGGAGACGCTCCTGGCCGATGTCGCCGCGGCAGGTGGCGGCGCGTACACGGAGGTCTCGGATGACCGGGGCCTGCGTTCGCTCTTGGCCCGGCTCCAAGATGCGCGGCCGCTCGCACCGGCGGAACGCCGCGAGCGCCCGGATGTGGTCGTGCTGCTCGCGCTCCTCGCGCTGACGGCGATGCTCTGGGAGGGCGCGCTCGACGGCGCGCGAAACGCGCGCCATGCGGCACGTACGGGGGAAGCCTGGTGAGCCGCGCGGATTGGGTGCGAGCCGCCGCGGCCGCGGCGCTGTGCGCTGGAGGCGTGCTCGCCGCCGCGATCGTGGAGCAGCGCAGCGTGGAGCACGCGAACCGGCTGTTCCGCCGTGGCGAGCTCGCGGCTGCGGCACGCGCGTACGGGGAGCGCGCCGGGTCGGACACCACCGCGCTCGTTCTGCGATACAACTTCGGCACGGCGCTCCTCGACCTCGAAAGCCCGGCGGCGCCTCGGGAGCTGGCCCGTGCCTCGGCGAGCGGAGACGAGAGCCTGCGCGCGCATGCGCTCTACAACATCGGCCTCTGGCATCTCCGGCGGGCGCGCAACGTCGTCGCCGCGGACTCCATCCGAGCCTACGCGCAGCTTTCGGCTGCCGCGAACAAGGCCGCGCTGCGCCTCGAGCCGGGAAGGCCCGATGCCCGCTGGAACCTGGCACTCGCCCAGCGGATGATCGATTCCATCAACGCCGACGACGGCAGAGCCGGAACGGAGACCCTGGACGGCACGAACGACACCGACGACCAGGTCCTCACCGAGGAGCTTCGCGAGTTCGAGGATCCCTCCGACGTCGACAGCGCACCGCGCCAGGGGTCCGACGAGGCCCTCGCGCAGGCCGACAAGGCGGCTTCCCTGACCCCCGTCGAGGCCGAGGCGATCCTGGTCACGGACCCTGACCGTTCGGTCATCGTGCGCAAGCTCCTCACCTACCAGGGGCGGATGCAGCGGCGACCCTTCGGCAGACCCGCCGGACCCCGCTGGTAAGGGCCTGGCAACGGACTTGCGTGGCGTTACGATACAAGCGTGCGCGGGCGCCGGGAGGTCCCCGTAGTCACCCTCATGAGGCGCGTCCATGATCGATTCGTCACATCAGGCTCCCCGGGCTGAAGGCGGCGAGGGCGCCCCTTCCTCTCGCTCGATTCCGTCCGGAATCGGCCCGCTGGACGAGCGCATCGGCGGACTGCAGAGGGGCGGATCCTACCTGATCGTGGGGGCTCCGCGTCCTGCCAAGATGGTCGCGGCGCTCCAGTTCCTGAATGCCGGAATCGCCCGTGGCGAGCGCGCCGCGCTCTTGAGCGACGCCGACGTCGAGAGCGCGCTCGGCGTGGCACGCGCATGGGGGTTCGACTTCGAGCGCCCGTGGAAGGAAGGCGTCCTCCAGATCTTGGGCTTCAGGGAGGACTTCGAGCTCCGGGCGGTCCGCTCCATCGAGCCGGAGGAGATCCTCGAAGAGCTGGAAATCCTGGTCGGACGCGAAGTTACATGCATCGCGGTGGACCCGGGGTCCATGTTCCTCGACGGCGGGGCGAAGTCGCCGCTCGGGGCGGCCTTCCTGCGATGGGCCCGGGCGCATCCCGCCACGGTCTGCTCGACGTTCTCGGTGGACGGCGACGCAGGCTCCCTGCCGTCCTCCGCCGATTGGCTCGTCAACGCCACCACGGGTCGGCTGATCGTCGAGTGGCGAAGCGAGGAGATCTACGATGTGACGTTGACCCATGCCGTTCCCGCCCCGGGTGAGCGCGAGGAGACGATCGCCGTCCAGCTCAAGCCCGCGGCCGGGCTCGTCCCGCCCGAGGCCGGGCTTTCCCGGCGAGGGCGCGATCGGCCGGGTGTGGACGAGGGCCGTCTGCTCCTCATCTCACTGGGTGGCTCGCACGCGGCGGACGTCGAGCTCTGGGCGAAAGGCGCCTTCCGAGCGGACGTGGTCACCGAGCCGTTCGAGGCGGTCGCGCGCGTCCAAGGAGACGCCTCCTTCGGCGGGGTGCTGGTCTACGCCAGCCGTGCGCGTGTGCGGGAGGCCGTCACCGCCTGCCGGGCGCTCCGGCCTCTGACGCGGGCCGCCATCGTCTTCGCGTCCGACGACGCGGTGCGGTCCACCGATCGGATCCAGATCATGGAGGCGGGCGCGGACGACTGTCTCAGCGGCGGGCTCGATTTCCGGGAGCTGGACCTGCGCATCCGCCAGGCCATCGCGTCGGGCTCCAAGCCCATCCCGGCTGCCGTGAAGCAAGCCCGTGAGCAACTCGAGGACCGAGGCGGCAGCGTCACGCACGCGCGATTCCAGGAGGAGCTGAAGCTCCGGTCGGCGGACCCCGTGCTGAAGTTCTTCTGTGTGCTCGACGTCACGGCCGGTGGGCTCGACGTCCACACGGTCGAGCGGATCCTCGTGGAGCAGGTGAGGGCCGACACGGGTGACCTCGTGACGGCGGACACGGTCCGCTGCGCGGTCCTGCTGCAGGGCGCTCGCGAAGGGCAGCTCGGTCCCTTCCTCGAACGGCTGCGCGCGCGGCTGCGGGAGCGTGGAGGCGCGGCGAACGGACCCGAGCCGGCGGTGGAGGTCCTCAGCAGCCCGGCGGACTCGGACCGGATCAGCGCCCTGCTGGAGACGTGGTGAGGGTCACTGAACGAAGGAAGGGCGCAGTGAGAGGGCGCGGCGGGTGAAGAAGAAGCGTCGGGGCGATCGGAGGCGCGGGCGCTACTCGCTCCGCTTCGGAGCGACCGCGCTCGCGCTGGTCTCCGGAACGCTCCTGCTCGTCCTCGTCGTCCTTCCGGAGCGCTACGTGCTCCGGCCTGGCTTCCGCGAGTCGGGCATGAGCTTCCCGGATCCTACCCTGCCCTTCGAGCCCCTTCCGGTCAGGACCGTGGCCGCCCGCTGGCTGCCCGAGCCTCCCGCGATCCAGCTAGCGGGGCCGAGCGAGGCGTTCTGGCAGGCGGTCCTTCCTCTTCTGGAGGCCGGCCTCTACGCAGACGCGCTGAGGGTCTTCGATCGATATCTGCATGAGCACCCCCACGACGTGGACGCCCGCCGCGAGCTCGCGGTGACGCTGATCGCTGCAGACCGCGTCGACGACGCGATCGACGAGCTGCGGCGGCTGCTCGAGCTCACGGGGGACCGCGGCATGCGCCTTCAGCTGGCGCGTATGCTCCGCGACGAAGGCCGGACGGACGAGGCGGCGGCGGAGTACGCACGTCTCGCGGAGGCGCGGTCCGATGACGTCGGTCTCGCGCTGGAGCACGCGCAGGCGTACGCGTGGGCGGAGCGCTACGCCGAGGCGGCCGAGGTGCTCGAGGCGGCCCTGGCTCGCCATCCCGAGGATGCACGCGTGCGTGTGGAGCTCGCCCGTGTCTACTTCGCCGGAAGGCGCCCGGAGGAGGCTCGTGCGCTGCTCGCCGTCTTGGACGAGCGCGCCTTGGCCGAGGCCTCGGGCACGGAGCTGCGTGACGCGGTCACTGCGGCGCTGTACGTCCCACCGCCCCCGCCGGCGGTGCCCCCCACCCTGCTCGAGCAGGCCGTGGCCGCTCGCGAGGCCGACGACTTCGCCCGGGCTCGCGGCTTGCTCGAGGAGGCGCTGCGCGATGCCCCCGCGGATGCGACCGTGTGGCAGGCCTACGCCGATCTGCTCGAGTACGAGCTCGGAGATCTCGATGCGGCGCACGCCGCCCTCCTCGAGGTCGAGCGACTCGCGGAGCCCGATCCGGCCCTGCAGTATCGCATCGCGCTCCTCGAGATCTGGACAGCTCGCGCCGATGCGGCGGAGGCACGGCTGGAAGCGCTGCTCGCCCTTGTCGGGAGCGGAACGGAAGCCGGAGCCGCCGCAGGCTCGCTGTCGCGCTCGGATATCCAGGCCGCGCTCGGCGACCTCGAGCGCTGGCAGGGCGACCGCATCGGCGCGGCGCGGCGTTACGACCTCGCGCTCCTCGACGATCCGGAGCACGCCCGCGCCCTCGAGGGCTTGGCGGCGCTCGAGGGCGAGGTGGAGCGCACCGTCGCCGAGGTCGAGCGCCCGCGCAGGGGCGGATTGGCGTACTCCCTCGCCGACTCCGACGAGTTCGCCCGCGTGGATCTCGGCGGGGAGTGGATCGACGCGGACGGCCGCTGGGTGTGGGAGGGATCGGGGGGAAGCCGCTGGATCTCCGGCATCTCGCTCGACGGTGGCGAAGCATCGCGCGGGGGCGTGTACGTGAAGCTCGGATCGGCGCGGTGGTGGCGTTGGGGCACGGTGCGCACCGGGCTCGATCTCGCGGCGGAGCGAATCGGATCCGCTACGGTGCTCGGGCTCGGCGGCTCGATTTCGCTCCGTGGCGCAGGTATCACCGATCTTCGGATCGAGCGAGGACCCGCTCATCCGGCGGCGACCACGCTGCAGAGCGTGCTCGCACGCGTCGTGCAGGACCGCGTGGTCCTGTCCCACGGACGC
>Ga0073934_10008002_pt1 | contig 14358 bp, 8 predicted proteins | sample LarsenN4metaG_FD_76834 | JGI IMG/M metagenome (GOLD analysis project Ga0073934, IMG submission 76834) | Hot spring sediment bacterial and archeal communities from British Columbia, Canada, to study Microbial Dark Matter (Phase II) - Larsen... ...
AACGCGATCAAGTACGGCGGACCGGGGCCGGCCGCACCCGCCACCAGGCCGGAGGTCGTCATCGCCGCCCGCGCCGAGGGCGAGCGCGTGCTGCTGACCGTGCGCGACCGCGGGGCGGGGATCGCGCCCGCCGACCGGCCGCGCGCGGTCGAGCGCTTCGTGCGCCTGGAACGCAGCCGCTCGGAGCCGGGCTCCGGCCTGGGACTGAGCCTCGCCGCCGCCGTGGCGCGGCTGCACGGCGGGGAACTCCTGCTCGACGACAACGCCCCCGGCCTGCGCGCCACGCTGTCGCTGCCGCGCAGCGGGTCAAAGCTGCCGCAACCGGCGAGCGGCTGAACAAAGCCTCGCCCGGATTGCTGCCAAACCGCTGCCGTACGCTTGCATTTTTTCGCCCGGCGCGCTTTGCACGTTGCAGCAAGGCGCAACCAGACCACAGGCATGACCCGGGCGACCAGGACGAAGACGGCAAAGCCGCGGGCCAGCGCCGGGACGCGGCTTGCCGATGCCGTGGTCGACGCGCCACGGCTGGCCGATCCGAGGCTTGCCCAAGCCCGCCTGGGGCAATGGTTGACGGAGGTCGGCGATTCCGCCGCGGGCAGGGCGCTGCGCCGCGAACTTGCCTCCGCTGCGCGGGTCGAAGCGCTGCTGGCCGGCATCGCCGAGAGTTCGCCGTTTCTGTGGGATCTCGTGAGCGCCGATCCGGCCCGGCTGCACGCGCTCTTGTGCGACGATCCGGTCCGGCACCTGCAGGAGCTCCTGGCCAAGGCCGGCCGGGCCGCGGCTGCGGCCAAGACCGAGGCCGCCGCCATGCGGCATCTGCGCCGCATGAAGGCGGAGGCTGCCCTTCTCATCGGACTGGCCGACCTCGGCGGCGTCTGGCCGGTGATGCGCGTCACCCGCGCACTGACCGATCTGGCCGACGCCGCCGTCGCTGCGGCGGTGCGTTTTCTGCTGCGCGAGGCCGCGCGGCGCGGGCGGCTTGCGCCCCCCGATCCGGATCGGATCGAGGCGGGCAGCGGCTACATCGTGCTTGCCATGGGCAAGATGGGCGCGCACGAACTGAACTTTTCCAGCGACATCGACCTGATCGTCTTCTACGACCCGGCTGCCGGAGCGCTGGTCGAGCGCGAGCAGGCGGCGGCGTTCTACGTGCGGATCACACGCGGGCTGGTCAAGCTTTTGCAGGAGCGCACCGCCGACGGCTATGTGTTCCGCGTCGATCTGCGCCTGCGGCCGGATCCGGCCTCGACCCAGATCGCCGTCTCGACCGATGCCGCGCTCGACTACTACGGCAGCGTCGGCCAGAACTGGGAGCGCGCCGCACTCATCAAGGCGCGCGCCTGCGCCGGCGACATCGGGGCGGGCGAGGCGCTGCTGCAGCAGCTCGCCCCGTTCATCTGGCGCAAGTATCTCGATTTCGCCGCGGTCGCCGACATCGAGGCGATGAAGCGGCAGATTCACGCCTATCGCGGCCACGACGACATTGCCGTCGAAGGCCACAACATCAAGCTCGGCCGCGGCGGCATCCGCGAGGTGGAATTCTTCGTCCAGACCCAGCAGCTGATCGCCGGCGGCCGGCATCCCGAACTGCGCGGACGCGATACCCTCGCCATGCTCAAGGCGCTTGCCGAGGGCGGCTGGATCAGCGCCGATGCCCGATCCGAACTCGACGCCGCCTATCGCTTCCTGCGCAAGGTCGAGCACCGCCTGCAGATGGTGGCGGATGATCAGACGCACACGCTGCCTTCGACGCGCGAGGAACTGGAGCGGTTCGCGCGGTTCTGCGGCTTTGCCGGCCGCGACGCGTTTGCCGAGACGTTGGTCGGCCACCTGCGTCGGGTGCAGCGGCACTACGCCCAACTGTTCGAAGGCGAGGTGCGCCAGGACGAGGCGCGCGCGCTCGTCTTTCCCGCCAAGACCGACGATCGCGACACCGTCAACCGGCTGGGCGCCATGGGGTTCCGCAAGCCGCAGGAGGCCTCCGCCATCGTCCGCCGCTGGCTCAGCGGCACCTATGCGGCCTTGCGGCACGAGGGCGTGCGCGCCCAGTTCGCCGAATTCGTGCCGGTGCTGCTCGACCGGCTGTCGCGCTGGGACAACCCGGACGCCGCCCTCAACGCCTTCGATCTGTTCGTCGCTGGCCTGCAGCGCGGCGGCCGGCTGTTCGCCCGCCTGAAGCAGAATCCCGATCTCGTCACGCTGGTCGCGCTCACGCTCAGCACCGCCCCCCGGCTGGCCGACATCCTGGCGCGTCACCCCGAGGCCATGGATGCGCTGCTCGAGCCGACCTTCTTCGGCGCGCTGCCGGACGAGGACAAGCTTGCTGCCGGCCTCGAGCGGACGCTCGCCGAGGCGCACTCCTACGAGGATTTCCTCGATCGCCTGCGCCTGTTCGGCCAGGAGCAGATGTTCCTGGTGGGCGCGCGCATCCTGTCAGGCACGGTGTCGGCCGAGCAGGCGGGGGAGGCCTTCGCCCGTCTCGCCGACGTGGTGATCCGCGTCCTGCATCGCACCGTCGAGGAGAATTTTGCCAGCCAGTACGGGCGCGTGCGCGGGCAGCGCACGGCGCTGCTTGCGCTCGGCAAGCTCGGCGGGCGGGAGATGACCGCCACCTCCGACCTCGACCTCATCATCGTCTATGATTTCGACGCCGAGCGTCCGCAGTCCGATGGGCCGCGCCCGCTTTACGGCAGCCAGTACTTCGCGCGGCTGACCCAGCGCCTCATCAGTGCGCTGTCCTCGCCTACCAATTACGGCGCGCTCTATCACGTGGACATGCGGCTGCGCCCGTCCGGGCGGTCCGGCCCGGTCGCCACCAGCATCACGGCATTCGCCAGCTATCAGGAGAACGAGGCCTGGACCTGGGAGCACATGGCGCTGACGCGCGCCCGCGTCGTCTCCGCCGACCCGGCGTTTGCCGCGCGTGTGGAAGAGGTGATCCGGGCGGTCCTATGCCGCAAGCGTGACCCCGCCCTCGTGGCTGCGGACGTGGTCGAGATGCGGCAGGCGATCGCGCGCGAGAAGGGCGACGGCGTACGCTGGGACCTCAAATACGCCGCCGGCGGCCTGATCGATGTGGAGTTCATCGCCCAATACCTGCAGTTGATCCACGCCGCGAAGGTGCCCGATGTCCTCGACACCAACACCGCGCGCGTGCTCGACAAGGCCTTGAGGCTCGGCGTGCTCGCCCCCGAGGACGCCGACGTGCTGCGGCCGGCCGCGCGTCTCTACCACAACCTCACGCAGGTGCTGCGGCTGTGCCTGAGCGGACCGTTCGATCCGAAGACCGCGGGCGCGGGCCTGCTCGGCCTGCTCTGCAGGGCGGCCGACCTGCCCAATTTCGCCACGCTCGACGCACACCTGGCGGAGACGCAGGAGAGGGTGCGGAGCTGCTTCAGCCGCATCCTTGGAGCTTCACCCTGACGCGCCGGTGCGGCGGGCCCGGTCGCGTCAGGCGGCGGTGCCGCCGAACTCGGCCGCGCCGTCGCCGCGCTCGTTCGCGCGCGCCTCGATCGGCAGCCGCACCACCACCGTGGTGCCGCGCCCTGGCGCCGAGCGGATGCGCATGACGCCGCCGTGCAGCTCGATCAGCGATTTGGCGATGGCGAGCCCCAGCCCCGAGCCGTGATGGGTCTTGGTGAGCTGGCTCTCCACCTGCTCGAACGGGCGGCCGAGCTTCTTGAGCGCCTCGCGCGGGATGCCGATGCCGGAATCCTGGATGCCGATCAGCACCGCGCCGCGCGAATAGCGGCCGCGCACGGTGACGCTGCCGCCTTCCTCGGTGAATTTCACCGCGTTGGAAAGGAGATTGAGCGCAATCTGCTTGAGCGCGCGCTTGTCGGCCCGCAAGCGCACGTTCGGGGCGATCTCGGAGGCGACCTTGAGCTTCTTGTCCTGCGCGCGCGCGGCGACCACGCGCAGCGCGTCCGCCAGCACCGGGCCGAGCTCGACCTCCTCGAGGTCGAGCCTGAGCCGCCCGGCCTCGATCTTCGACATATCAAGGATGTCGTTGATCACGTCGAGCAAATACTGCCCACTCGCGCGGATGTCGCGGCAGTATTCGACGTACTTGTCGACCCCGAGCGCGCCGAACATTCCCGATTCCATGATCTCGGAAAAGCCGATGATGGCGTTGAGCGGGGTGCGCAGCTCGTGGCTCATGTTGGCCAGGAACTTGGACTTGGTCTGATTGGCCTCTTCCGCACGGGTCTTTTCGTCGGCGTATTTCTGCGCCATGTCGGTGAGCTGCTGGGTCTGCACCTCGAGCTTGTGCTGGGAGTTGCGCAGATCGGCGATCGTGGCCATCAGCCGCTGTTCGCTGTCCATCAGTTTCTTCTGGTGCAGCTTCAGCGGCGTGATGTCGGTGCCGACCGACACGTAGCCGCCGTCCTTGGTGCGGCGCTCGCTGATCTGCAGCCAGTGACCGTTGTCGAGCTGCGCCTCGAACGTGCGTGCGCCCGGGATCGTCACGCCGTCGTCGGCGACCTTGGTGCGAATGATGTGCTTGCGGCCGGCCTCCACCACCGCCTCGTAGGGCGTGCCCGGAACGATCGCCTCGTCGGGCAGGTCGTGCAGCGCCTGGAAGTTCGAATTGCACAGCACCAGCCGGTTCTCGTGGTCCCACAGCACGAAGGCCTCGGGGATGGTCTCGATGGCGTCGCGCAACCGCAGGTCCGCCGCCGCGGTCTTCTCCACCAGGGTCTTCTGCTCGGTGATGTCGACGGCGATGCCGATCAGGTGGCGGGACGGCTCGCCCGGCTGATGCACGAGCTCGCAGCGCGCGCGCAGCCAGACCCACTTGCCGCTCGCATGATGCATGCGGAACTCGTGGTCGATGGCGCTCGCCTTGGCGTCGGCGAGACGAGCCGCGAGCTCGTAGAGATTGATGTCGTCGGGATGCACCAGCCGGCTCACCTCGCCGAAGGTCAACAGCTCGTCGCGCGGCTCAAGCCCGAGGATCGCGAACATCGAATGCGACCAGAAGATGCGGCCGCGCGAAAGGTCCCAGTCCCACAACCCGCAGCGGCCGCGGTTGAGCGCGGTGTCGATGCGGCTGCGCACGGTGTCGTAGATCAGATCGGCCTCGCGCGCGCGCATGGCCTGCCAGTGGAAGGCAAAGCCGAGGATCAGCAGCACGAATCCGGTCGTGGCCGAGAGCGTGACGGTGAGCGTGGTCTCCGAGCGCCAGGCGGCGAGCGCGTCAGCGCGCGGCTGGAACACGGCGATCTGTCCGCCGCTCGAAAGCGTACGCACGGTGGCGAGCACGCGGCCCCCGTCGCCGAGCTCGATTTCCATGACGCCCGCGCTTGCGCCGAGGATGGTGAGCGGGGCGATATCGCCGAGCACGTCGATCAGCCGCGCGCCCACGGGACCGCCGGCGGGGGCGGTGGCGGTGATGCGTCCCTCGGCATCGGTGAGCAGGACGCGCCGTCCGAGGGCGGTCGCGCGCGCCGACAGTGCGCGTTCGAGCAGATCGCGCGGACTGGTGCCGCCGCGCGCCGCCTGCGCCAGCCGCTCGAAGCGCTCCGACACGAAGTCGGCGGTGTTGGCGACATCTTCGATGGCCTCGGCGATGGCCTGACGGCGCTGATCGAGCACCTGCACGACCGCGCCGACGCCGATGGTCAACAGGAAGGCAATGATCAGGGCGGGGACCGCACGCCGCAGGGCGGGTTCGGCGGTCAGCAGGCGCCGGTAGGCGGGCTTGGCGATCGACTGTGCCAGGCCCTTGATCGAATCCGATCGCGTCGACGCACTCGCCGCAGTGGCGCGCGCCATCTCCTGCCTCTTTTCCTGACGGTCCCCTGAAGCGACGCGTCCGGACTGATGCGCGGCATCGGCCCGAATCACCGGCTATTCGAATCGATGCCGGGACTCTTGTCGAGAGTCAGAGTCAATATTTTTTCGTTAACTTTTTCACACGTTTCGGCGTGTGGCGGAAATGTCACCGGCCGACGAAAAATCCATGCGCCACCGGCATTCTCCGGCGAAATCGGAAAAATCCGCTTAGTTCTCCGCCAACGCGCGCTGCACGATGTCGGCGACATCGCGCGACAGCGACGGCGCGGCGGCAATGCGGCGCAACGCCGCCTCGGCGTGCGCGCGGCGGACCTCTTCCAGCGCACGCCAGCTGCAGAAGGCGGAGGCGAGCCGCGCCGCGACCTGCGGGTTCGTGCCGTCGAGTGCGAGCACCTTGTCGGCGACGAACTCGTAACCCTGTCCGTCGGGCCGGTTGAACTGGGTCTGGTTGGCCTGGGCGAACGCGCCGATCAGTGCGCGCACGCGGTTGGGATTGGACATGGCGAAGGCCGGATGCGCGGTGAGCGCGCGCACACGGTCGAGCGTGGCGGGTTCCGGCATCGTCGCCTGCAGCGAGAACCACTTGTCGATGACGAGCGGATCGTCGCGATAGCGGCGATAGAAGTCGTCGAAGGCGGCGGTGCGCTCGGGCACCGCATGCAGCGCCAGCGTGGACAACGCGGCGAGGCGGTCGGTCATGTTGTCGGCGCTTCGATACTGCGCGGCGGCAAGGCCGATGGCGTGTCGCTCCTGCGTCGCCGCCAGGAGGTCGAGACAGACGTTCTTCAGCGTCCGCCGGCCGGCGCTGGCGGCGTCCGGGCTGTAGGGGCCCGAGGCGCTGAGCCGGCGATAGGTCTCGGCGAGCGGCGCGTTGAGATGCAGCCCGATCAGCGTGCGCAGCGCGGTGCGCGCGCGGAAGATCGCGTCGGGATCGACGTCGCGGCCGATCTCGCGCGCGATGTCGGCTTCGCTCGGCGGGCTCAGCGCCTCGGCCACGAACGCCGGTTCGAGGCTCGCGTCGGCCAGGATGGCGCCGAGCGCGTCGAGCAGGCCCTCGTCGGCCTCAGGCTCCTGCCCCGCGCGCAGCCGCGCCACGTTGCCGACCAGCAGCGCGCTGGCGAGCGTCTGCACCGCCTGCCAGCGATTGAAGCCGTCGCTGTCGCGCGCCGCCATCAGCCGCAGATCCTCGGCCGTCAGATTGGCGACGAGCTTGACCGGGGCGGAGAAGTTCCGGTTGATCGACAGCACCGGCCGCTCGGGTATGTCCTTGAAGACAAAGCTTGCGGCAGCGGCATCGAGCACGAGCAGGTTGCGTTCGGGCTTAAGGCCGTCCGCGAGCGTCAAGGGCAGATCGCCCCCGTCGCTGCCGAGCAGGCCGACCAGCAGCGGGATCACCATCGGCTGCTTGGTCGGCTGGCCGGGGGTCGGCCGCAGCACCTGGGCGAGATCGAGGCGGTAGCTGCGGCTGCCCGCATCGTAATGGCCGGAGGCGACCACCTCGGGCGTGCCGGCCTGCGCGTACCAGCGCATGAATTGCGACAGGTCGCGGCCGCTCACGTCGGCAAAGCACTGCACGAACTGCTCGACCGTCGCCGCCTGGCCGTCGTGGCGCGCAAAATAGAGGTCCATGCCCTTGCGAAACAGGTCAGGGCCGAGCAGCGTGTCGAGCATGCGCACCACCTCGGCGCCCTTTTCGTACACCGTGGTCGTGTAGAAGTTGTTGATCTCGCGATAGACCTCGGGGCGCACCGGATGGGCGAGGGGGCCGGCGTCCTCGACGAACTGGTGCGCGCGCAGCGCGCGCACGTCGCCGATGCGCGCGACCACCCGCGAGCGCTGATCGGCCGTGAACTCCTGGTCGCGATAGACGGTGAGTCCCTCCTTCAGGCAGAGCTGGAACCAGTCGCGGCAGGTGATGCGGTTGCCGGTCCAATTGTGGAAATATTCGTGCGCGATGATCGACTCGATCGACAGATAGTCGGCGTCGGTCGCGGTCGCGGGCGAGGCAAGCACGTACTTGTCGTTGAAGATGTTGAGGCCCTTGTTCTCCATCGCGCCCATGTTGAAGTCGGAGACGGCGACGATCATGAACACATCGAGGTCGTATTCGCGGCCGAATGCCTCCTCGTCCCAGCGCATGGCGCGCTTGAGCGAGTCCATGGCGTAGCCGGCGCGATCCTCCTTGCCGGGCTCGACGTAGATGCGCAGCGCCACCGCGCGGCCGGAGCGGGTGACGAAGCGATCCTCGATCGAGCCGAGCCGCCCGCCGACGAGCGCGAACAGGTAGGACGGCTTCGGCCAGGGATCATGCCAGACCGCGTAGTGCCGGCCGCCCGCAAGTTCGCCGCGCTCGCGCAGATTGCCGTTGGCGAGCAGCACCGGCGCCTCGGCCTTATCGGCTTCGATGCGGGTGGTGTAGACCGCCATGACGTCCGGCCGGTCGGGGAAATAGGTGATGCGCCGGAATCCCTCGGCCTCGCACTGGGTGCAGTAGGTGCCGCCGGAGCGATAGAGACCGGAGAGCTGGGTGTTGGCCTCCGGATTGACGATCGTTTCGATCTCCAGGACGAACGGCCGCTGCGGCGGCTGTGCGATGGTGAGGCGGTCGGGCGTGGCGACGTAGTGCTCCGGCGGCATCGGCTCGCCGTCGAGGCGGAGCGAGGCGAGGGTCAGGCCGTCACCGTCGAGCACGAGCGGGGCCGGCGCGCCGGCGGCCGGATTGGGCTTGAGCCTGAGCCGCGCGCGCACCGGCGTCTGCGTCGGATGCAGCCGCACATCGAGCTCCACCGTCTCCACCAGCCAGTCGGGCGGGCGGTATTCGGCGAGGCGGACGAGGCGAGGCTCTTCAGTGCGCATCATCAGGCGGATTTCCTTGCCGCGTGGGCGGTGGTGGGCAGCGGACCACGCCGCCGCAGTGGGCGAGACACATCGCTAGATCGTGGCCGGGATGAGGCATAGCATGCGGCAAACAATAATGCTTACCAGGGAGGCTTCCATGACGTTTGCCATGCATTCGGGTTGTGCCTGTTGCACGCGGCGCAGCGGCCTGTCGCGGCGGCAGTTCCTGTGCAGCGCGGCCGGCGCGGCGCTCGCGGCACCCGCGCTCGCGGCCGCGGGGGCGGACACGGCATTGGCGCAGTCGCGGCCCGGCGCCTCGCGGGCCGCCCGCCCGATCCTGATCAAGGGCGGCTGCGTGTTGTCGCTCGATCGCGCGGTCGGCGACTTCGAGCGCGCCGACGTGCTGGTCGAGGGCAGCAGGATTGCCGCGGTGCGGCCCAACATCAGCGCCCCCAACGCGCAGGTGATCGACGCCTCCAAGGCGATCGTCATGCCGGGCTTCGTCGACACCCATCGCCACATGTGGCAAGGCTTCCTGCGCAACGTCCTGCCGGACGGCTCGTTGCAGGATTACTTCCAGGTGGTGCAGCGCAAGTTCGGCGCCAATTTCACGCCCGACGACGTCTACATCGCCGAACTCTTGAGCGCGCTCGGCTGCATCGATGCAGGCGTCACCTGCGTGCTCGACTGGTCGCACATCCACAATTCCCCCGAGCACACCGACGCCGCCATCAAGGGGCTTGCCGAATCCGGCGTGCGCGCGGTGTTCGCCTACGGCAATCCGCAGACCACAACCGGCAACTGGAAAGAGGCGCCCAAGCACCAGTACCCGCGCGACATCGCGCGGCTGCGCAAGCAGTACTTCAACAGCGATGATCAATTGCTGACCCTGTTCCTGGCCTCGCCCGGCGGCCAGCCCGCCGACGTGATGCCGATCTGGCGACAGGCGCGCGAGGTGGGCGCCCCGATCACCATCCATGTCGGCGTCGGCACCTTCGGCCGCAGCGCGTTTCTGGAGAAGATGCACGCGATCGAGCCGCTCAAGGCGGACACGACCTACATCCACTGCTGTACGCTCAACGACACCGAATGGAAGCTGATCAAGGATTCCGGCGGCACGATCTCGATCGCGGGCTATGTCGAGACGCTCATGGGCCACGGCAATCCGCCGACGCAGAAGGCGCTCGATCTCGGCATCCGGCCGAGCCTTTCGGTCGATGTCGAAACCTCGGTTCCGAACGACTTCTTCCAGCAGATGCGCACGGTCTTCTCGCTGCAGAAGAACGAGGCCTGGGCCAAGCGGCTTGCCGGCGAGCCGAACCCGCCGGCGTTCCTGACCGTGCGCGAGGTGCTCGAGTTTGCCACCGTCGAAGGGGCACGCGCCAACGGCCTTGCGCGCAAGATCGGCACGCTCACGCCGGGCAAGGAGGCCGACATCGTGCTGCTGCGCACCGATCTCCTCAACGTCATGCCGGTCAACAATGCGGTCGGCGCCGTGGTCACCAGCATGGGGCCGCAGAACGTCGACACGGTCCTGATCGGCGGCAAGGTGATGAAGCGCAACGGCCGGCTGGTCGGCGTCGATCTCAACCGCGTCAGCCGGCTCGGGCGCGAGGCGCAGGCGCGCGCCTACAAGGCCGCGGGCCTTCCCGACAAGCGGGTGTAACAGGAGCGGGCGGCAGCCGTGACCAGCGATCGCTTCGACGTCGTCGTGGCGGGTGCGGGCCACAACAGCCTGGTGGCTGCCGCCTATCTGTCCAAGGCCGGCTACCGCTGCCTGGTGCTGGAAGGCCGCTCCGTCCTCGGCGGCAACTGCTGCACCGAGGAACTGACGCTGCCGGGGTTCCGCCACGATTCCTGCGGCACGGCGCATGTGCTGTTGCAGGACAGCCCGATGCTGCGCGATGACGAACTGGGGCTCGCCGACTACGGGCTGGAATACATCCATCCCGAGATCGTCTGCCACATGCCGTTCCTGGACGGCACGTGCATCACCCAGTATCACGACATCGACCGCACCTGCGCCGAATTCGCCAAGTTCTCCCGCAGGGACGCCGAAGCCTACCGGCGCATGATCGAGGAGTACGAACGCGTCAAGCCGTTGTTCGATGCGGCAGCGTACACGCCGATCGGCTTCGGCAAGCCGATCAACGACCGGCTCGCCGAGCATCCCGACGGCAGGACATGGCTGCGCCGCCAGGCGCGCTCGGCCTGGGAAATCATCCGCGACAACTTCGAGGACGACCACTGCCGCTCGTTCATGCTGTGGATGGCGTTCCAGACGGTGACCCCGCCGGAATGGCCGATGACCGGGCGGCTCGCCTATTCCCTGGTGCAGGGGCGGCAGCGCTGGAGCTGGTGCGTGCCCAAGGGCGGCTCCGGCGCGTTCACCGATTGCCTCGTGCGGCTGATCACGGCGCACGGCGGCGCGGCGCTGACCGGCAAGCGCGTGGTGCGGCTGATCGTCGAGGGCGGACGCTGCACCGGCGTCGCATGCGCCGACGGCAGTTCGTATCGCGCGGCGCGGGCCGTGCTCTCGACCATCCACGTCAAGCACCTGATCGAGATGGCGCCGCGCGAATTGTGGGCCGACGACTTCGTCGAGGGCGTCGCCACCTGGCAGGGCGGTCCGACCCTGTTCGTGACCCACTACGCGCTCGACGGCCCGCTCACCTTCCAGGCCGATGGCGGCCCGATTGCCCCGATCGCGGCGGCCATTCTGTCCACGCCGACGCGGGCGCTGCGCATGGGCTACGATTTCGCCTGCGGCGTTGCCAATGTCGAGGAGCCGGTGCTGCTCGCAGTGCAGCCCACTGTCGCCGACTCCTCCCAGGCGCCGCCCGGAAAGCACATCCTCAAGGTGATCGGCATGCAGCCCTACGATCTCAAGGAGGGGCCGGAACACTGGGACCGGATCAAACACTTGGTGGCCGACGCCAATCTGGCCTTCCTGCGACGTTTCGCGCCCGCTCTCACCGACGAGAAGATTCTGGCGCGCGTGGTGGAAAGCCCCCTCGATTTGGAGCGGCGAAACCCGCACAATTGGCGCGGCAGCTGCCACGGCGGCGCGCAGAACGCGGCGCAGGCGGCGGCCTTGCGGCCGGCCCCCGGCTGGGCGCAGCATCGCATGCCGATCCCCGGTCTCTACCAGACCGGGGCGACGACGCATCCGGGCGGTTCGATTTCCGGCGGGCCGGGAAGAAACGCTGCGGCGGTGATGTTGAAGGATTTTGGCGACAGCCTCGAAGCCGCGGTGGCGCGCGGGCGGGCAGGCGCAGCGAAGCCGGTCGCAGTGCCGGTGCAGTAAGGGCAACGTGGAGGAAATCTGCCATGCGATCGCTCAAGACCATTCTCGGCGTCCTTTTGGCCGCGACCTTCGCGGTCGGCCAGGCGTCCGCACAGACGTTTCCGACGCAGCGTGTGACCATCGTGGTGCCGTTCGGCGCCGGCAGCGTGACCGACATCCTCGCCCGCATCCTGGCCGACGATCTCGCCAAGCGCTGGAACCAGCAGGTGATCGTCGAGAATCGGCCCGGCATCGCCGGCACCGCGGGCGTCGCCAAGGCCACGCCGGACGGCCACACCATCCTCTTAACCTCCAACGGTCACACCGTGGCCAATCTCGTCAGCAAGACCGCCCCCTTCGACTCGGTGAAGGACTTCGCCGGCGTCACCCGCATCTGCAACGTGCCGCTCTATCTCATCAGTCATCCCGGCATGCCGGCGCGCGACCTGAAGAGCCTGATCGCGCTGGCCAAGGAGAAGCCCGGCACGCTGAACTTCTCCTCGCCGGGGCTGGCGAGCACGACCTTCATCGCCGGGGCCTTGTTCCGCAAGACGGCGGGCATCAACATCGTGCACGTGCCGTTCAAGAGCGCGCCGGATGCCGTCACCGCCGTCGTGCGCGGCGATGCGCACATGTATTTCGCCCCCGTCAACCTGTCGAAGGAAATGGCGGCAGCCGGCAAGGTGATCGCCATCGCCGCCGCCACGGCCCAGCGCATTCCGGACATGCCCGACGTGCCGACCTTCACCGAGGCCGGTCTGCCGTTCGTCTATGATTCCTGGTTCGGCGTGCTGGCGCCCGCGGCGACCCCGCGCCCGATCGTGGAAAAGCTCAACAAGGACATCGTGGCCGCGATCAAGAGCGCGGAGGTGGACGCCAAGTTCAAGGCGCAGTTCGTCATTCCGCTCACGGACACCACCGCGGCCTTCGACAAGATCATCCGCGACGAGACCGCAAACCTTGCCCAGGTGTTCAAGGAGGCGGGGATCTGACAAGCCGCAGGCTTTCGGCAGGCAACGCGCGCGCGGCCGCTCTGCGGCCGCGCGCACGCCCCGGCGGGTCGCGCAGGATGCGGCAATCGCACCTAATCCGTTTCCGCCGGTCCGGCGAGCACGGATTCTCTCACTCCCTTGGCGCGCAGCGAGCGCTGCAGCGCCTTCGCCTCCTCCTCCAGCCCGATCCAGCGCAGCTTGCGGATCAGCTTGGCGAGGTCGCTTGCTGAGCGTTGTTCCGGCGGCACGTCCGGCCGTGCCTCGGCTGCCACAACGTCGACCATGGGCACACTCCCCGTCACGGATCGTTGCTGGCGCTCGTTCGCGTCCCTGGGTCGGCGCGCGCGGGTTCAGGTGCCGGCCGCCGGACCGTTTCCCGGGAGCCGGGTGGAGGCGCCGATGATCTTCTGGGTGTCGGACAGGATGCGGCGGCCGTCTTCCGCCGCCATTTGCATCCACTGACCGGCCCATTCCTGCGACACGGTCACGGCATCGGCAAACGAGCGCACGGCGGCGAGCTTGCCGAGATATTGCGAGGCCGCCTCCGCCTCGGTCTTCATGCGATCGGCCCAGTCGCTGTTGATCTCCTGCAGGACGTGCAGCAATTCCGCCTGCTGTTTGAGCACGGCCTCCATTTGCCTGGTGCCTGCGGCGACGAGTCCGCCCAAATCAAGCGTGCTGGCGGATGGAGTCGATGTTGCGTCTGCCTGCGCCATGGGACAACTCCCTTGCGTTTGCACTCGATCGATTTGTGGAAAGCGCCGTTATCGTACGGGCGAAGGGGAGCCCAAGGTTGATCCAGATCAAAATCGATCGTTGTCGCGGCGCGATGCCGACCCACGGCGGTTTCTATTGCTGCAGTGCGATCGCGCTCGGCGGCCTGCGACGGCCAAGCGACGAAATTCGCTGCGATCTGCGCCAAGCGCTTGGCCGCGGCCAGTTGTGCGACGCCGTCAAGCGGCTTGTTCGCACTTCGACACCCACCTAAGCTCGCCTCACCCGTTTCAAGGAGGACAACAATGACGTTAAGGGTTGGGCGTCGCGCCCTGCTGTTGGCTGTGCTGGTGGCGTTCGGTCTGCCGCTGCCGGCCAAGGCGCAGGACTTTCCCTCGAAGACTTTGAACCTGATCGTCTCGATCGGTCCCGGCACCGGCATGGACGTGCTGGCACGGTTCTACGGCGACAAGATGCAGACGAAGTTCGGCAAGCCGTTCGTGATCGAGAACAAGCCGGGCGCGGCGCTGATGCTCGCCGCCTCGGCGGTCGCGACTGCGCCGCCCGACGGCCATACGCTGGTGGTGTCGACCGGCACGCCGATGGCGATCAATCCAGTGCTGTACAAGAAGGTCAACTACGATCCGCAGAAGGACTTCGCGGCGATCTCGCTGTACGCCAAGGCGCCGTTCTTCCTGGTGGTGAACAACGACCTGCCGATCAGGTCGG
>Ga0073934_10008003_pt1 | contig 14357 bp, 13 predicted proteins | sample LarsenN4metaG_FD_76834 | JGI IMG/M metagenome (GOLD analysis project Ga0073934, IMG submission 76834) | Hot spring sediment bacterial and archeal communities from British Columbia, Canada, to study Microbial Dark Matter (Phase II) - Larsen... ...
GCAGGAGAGATTCCACCCGGCGCGGGCCATACCGGTCGAGCAGCACGCCCAGCGGGAGCTGGAAGGCGGCGAAGGTCAGGAAGTAGGCGCTGGTGAGCAGGCCGAGGTCCTCCGGCCCCAGCCCGACGTCGGCGGCAAGATCGGGCGCGATGACCGCGTTGACCACGCGGAAGACGTAGGACAGGAAGTACGCCCCCGCGAACGGTACGAAGACCCTGAGGATGGCCGCGAGGCCCAGGGCTGGCCTGTCGTCGGAAGCGGGCATGGGAGGCGGAGCTCGCGGCTGGGTCGGGGCGCACTCTGGCCCAGCGCGGCCCCGCGTCAAGCGGCACGCCGGCCCCGGCCCTGGGCAAGGCGGCGCACTTGTGGTCAAGTGCCGCCCTCGCGCAACGACGGCTGGGACAGGGCTTCTCGTGGGCCAGGACGGCAGGAAGGAGGCGGGCGTCAACCCGCTGTGGGGCGGCCGCTTCGCCGAGGGACCCTCGGCGATCATGGACCGGCTGAACCCCTCGATCGACTTCGACAGGCGCCTCGCGCGGCAGGACGTGCGGGGCTCGCAGGCGCACGCCGCCATGCTGGTGGCCCAAGGCATCCTCACGCCCGAGGACGGCCGCGCCATCCACGCCGGGCTTTCCACCGTGCTGGCCGAGATCGAGGCCGGCACCTTCGTCTTCAAGCGCGAGCTCGAGGACATCCACATGAACGTGGAGGCCCGCCTGGCCGAGCTGATCGGCGAAGCGGCCGGGCGCCTGCACACCGCGCGATCGCGCAACGACCAGGTGGCGACCGACGTGCGCCTGTGGGTGCGCGACACCCTGGACGGGCTGGACGATGCGCTGAAGGCGCTGCAGGCCGCACTGATCGACCAGGCGGAGCGCCACGCGGCCACCGTGATGCCAGGGTTCACCCACCTGCAACCCGCCCAGCCGGTGACCTTCGGCCACCACCTGCTGGCCTATGTCGAGATGTTCGGCCGCGATCGCGGACGGGCGCGCGATGCGCGCCGGCGGATGAACGAGTGCCCCCTGGGCGCGGCGGCGCTGGCCGGCACCACGTTCCCCATCGACCGCCGGGCGACGGCAAGGGCCCTGGGTTTCGACCGTCCGGCCGCCAACTCGATGGACGCCGTGGCCGACCGCGATTTCGTGGTGGAGTTCCTGGCGGTTGCTGCGCTGGCCTCGGTGCATCTCTCGCGCCTGGCCGAGGAGCTGGTGATGTGGACCTCGCCCGCGTTCGGCTTCGTGGCCGTGCCCGAGCCGCTGACCACCGGTTCGTCGATCATGCCGCAGAAGCGCAACCCCGACGCGGCCGAGCTGGTGCGGGGCAAGGCGGGGCGCGTGCTGGGCGCCCTGGTGGCGGTGGCCACGATGCTGAAGGGCCTGCCCATGACCTTCAACAAGGACATGCAGGACGACAAGGAGCCCCTGTTCGACGCCGCCGACACCCTGATGCTGTGCGTGCCGGCGATGACGGCGATGATCGCGGGGCTGAAGGCGGACGCCGCGGCGATGCGGGCAGCCTGCGCGCGCGGCCACCTGACCGCCACCGACCTGGCGGACTGGCTGGTGCGCGAGGCAGGCCTGCCGTTCCGCCGCGCCCACCACGCCGTGGGCAGCCTGGTCAGGCTGGCCGAGGAGCGCGGGGTCGCCCTGGACGCGCTGCCGCTTGACGCCATGCGGGCCGTCGAGCCCGCCATCACGGAGAAGGCCCGGGCGGCGCTGGCGCTGGACGCGGCGGTGGCCGGCCGCACCAGCGAGGGCGGCACCGCGCCCGCGCGGGTGGCCGAGGCGGCCAGGGCCGCGCGCCGGCGCTTCCTGGAGGAGGGGCCATGAGCCGGCGCGAGCTGGCCGCCGCCCTGCTGGCCGCCGCCCTGCTGGCGGCCTGCGGACGCAAGGGCGATCTGGAGCCGCCCCCGCAGGAGAGCGACGACGAGGACGCCGAGGGGGGCATGTCGTGACGGACGAAGCGTTCGCCTATCGCCACGGGACCCTGCACGCGGAGGGCGTGGCGCTGGAGCGCGTCGCCGCCGAGGTGGGCACGCCCTTCTACGTTTATGCCGAGGGCGCGCTGGCGGCCAACTACGACGCCTTCGCCCGGGGCTTCGCCGCGGCGGGCCGCCCCGCCCTCATCGCCTATGGCGTGAAGGCCAACGACTGCCTGGCGGTCATCGCCGCCCTGGCGCGTAGGGGCGCCGGCGCCGACGTCGTCTCGGGCGGCGAGATCCGCCGTGCACTGGCCGCCGGCGTGGCGCCCGAGCGCATCGTCTATTCCGGGGTGGGCAAGACCCGCGCCGAGATGGAGCTGGCGCTGGCCACCGGCATCCGTCAATTCAACGTCGAGTCCGAGGGCGAGCTGCTGCTGCTTGACCGCGTGGCCCGCGAGCGTGGCGCGAAGGCGCCCGTGGCGCTGCGTGTGAACCCCGACGTGGACGCCGGGACGCATGACAAGATCTCGACGGGGCGCAAGGGCGACAAGTTCGGCATCGACCTTGCCGACGCCCTGGCGCTGTACGCGCGTGCGACCGCCCTGCCCGGCATCGCCGTGCGCGGGCTGGCGGTCCACATCGGCTCGCAGATCGTCGAGCTTGCTCCCTTCCGCCGCGCCTTCGGCCGCGTGACCGAGGCGGTGGGCGCGCTGCGCGGCCAGGGCCTGCCGGTCGCCGCGCTCGACTTCGGCGGCGGGCTGGGCGTGCGCTACCGCGACGAGACGCCGCCCGCTCCGGCCGACTATGCCGCCATGATCGCCGAGGTCACGAAGGGCCTGGACCTGGAGATCGTGGTGGAACCGGGACGTGCCCTGGTGGCCAGCGCGGGCGCCCTGGTGACCCAGGTTCTTTACGTGAAGGGCAGCGGCAGCAAGCGGTTCCTGGTGGTGGACGCCGCGATGAACGACCTGATCCGACCCGCGCTGTATGGCGCGCACCACCCCGTGCGCACGCTGCGCGCACAGGCGCCCGACGCGCAGCTTGGCCCCGCCGACATCGTGGGGCCGGTGTGCGAGAGCGGCGACGTGCTGGCGCGCGACCGCAGCCTGCCGCTCATGGAAGCGGGTCAACTGTTGGTGATCGGCCTCGCCGGCGCCTACGGGCGCGTGATGGCCTCCTGCTACAATGCTCGCGACCTGATCCCCGAGGTGTTCGTGCGCGGCGAGGAGTGGACCATCGCACGCCGCCGGCCGACGTTCGACGAGTCGGTGGCGCTGGAAACCGTACCGGACTGGCTGAGCGGGACCGGACGGCGGCGCGGCGCGGCGTGAACGGCCCGCGCCTGCTGCCCCGCACCCGCGCGCTCGCCTTCGCGGCGATCGCCTGGGAGCGGCTGTGGCCGGCGCTGTGGCCCGCGGCAGGCTGCATCGGGCTGTTCCTAGCGCTGGCATGGCTCGATCTGTGGCGCGTGGTGCCGGGCTGGGCGCATGCCGCCGCCCTGGCCGGGTTCGCCTTGGCCCTGCCCTTCGCGCTTTGGCGCGGCCTGAGGGGCTTCGCCCTGCCCCGGCACCACGAGGTCGTGCGCTGGCTGGAGATGCGGGGCAAGGCGCCGCATCGACCGCTGGCCTCGGTCGAGGACACGCTCGCCAACAACCTGGCCGATCCCGCGACCCGCGCGCTGTGGCTGATGCACCAGCGGCGCATGGCCGAGGCCGCGCTGCGCCTGCGCCCCGGCCTGCCGGCGCCGGGCATGGCCAGGCGGGATCCGCGAGCCCTGCGCATGGCCACCGTCCTTCTGGTGGCGCTGGGGCTGGTGGCGGCGCGGGGCGAGTGGGCCCAGCGGCTGGGCGCGGCCTTCGTGCCGCACCTGGGGTCCGCTGCTGCGGGCGCGCCTTGGCAGGCCGCCCTGTGGCTGACCCCGCCGGAATACACCGGCACCCCGCCGATCTGGCTGGATGCCCGGGCCGCGCCGCCGGCCGAGCCCCTGAACGTGCCGCAGGGCAGCATCCTGGTGGGCCAGTTCGAGGGCGGCGACGAGGCGCCTCGGCTGGTCAGCGGGAACGCCGAACAGGCCTTCGCCGCTGCCGGTGCCGGCACCTGGCAGATCGAGACGCCCATCGTCGAGGGCGACCGCCTGGCCATCGTGCGCGAGGGGCAGGAGCTGGCGGCCTGGCCCATCGCCATCGTGCCCGACACGCCGCCCACGGTGGCCTTCGCCAAGGAGCCCAGCGAGACGCTGCGCGGCGCCACCCGTTTCGACTACGTCGCGCGCGACGACTACGGGCTGGCCAAGCTGCACGTCGAGCTGCGGCAGAGCGCGGACACGGCCCAGGCCGCATCGGTGGCCCTGCCGCTGACCACGCCCGGCGCCCGCGAGGCGGCCGAGGTGAGCTTCCAGGACCTGACCGCGCACCCGTGGGCCGGCGTGGGGGTTGAGGCCGTGCTGGTGGCCGAGGACGCCCTCGCCCAGCAGGGGCGCAGCGACCCCGTCACCTTCGTCCTGCCCGAGCGCACCTTCACCCACCCCGTCGCCAGGGCGGTGATCGAGCTGCGCAAGCGCCTGACGCTGAAGCCTCAGGACCGCGAGCCGGTGGCCGCCGCCCTGTGGGGCCTCACCCAGGACCCCGACGCCTACATGGACAAGTCTGCGGTCACGCTGTCTCTGTCCTCGGCCGCGTCCCGCCTGGTGCACGACCGGGGCGACGAGGCCATCCCCGCAGTGCAGGAGCAGCTGTGGTACACCGCGCTCGCCATCGAGGACGGACCGCTGGCCCTGGCCGAGCAGGCGCTGCGCGACCTGCAGCAGCGCATCCTGGAGGCGATGGCCGCCGGCGCCACGCCGGAGGAGATCGGCCAGCTACTCGACGAGCTGCAGACGGCGCTCGACCAGTACCTGCAGGAGCTGGTGCGCCAGGCCGAGTCCCAGATGGGCGAAGAGTTGGCCCAGCAGGACGAGGTGGTGCAGGCCATCGATTCGGGCGAGCTGGCCCAGATGATCGAAGAGGCCCGCGAGTTGATGCGCTCGGGCTCGCGCGAGGCGGCGCGGCAGATGCTGGCGCGCCTGCAGGAGATCCTCGAGAACCTGAAGTCGGGCCGCATCTCGGGGCTGAACCAGGGCCTCGACTCCGAGGCGGCCGCCATGCTGCAGAACCTGCGCCAGATCATGAAGGGCCAGCGCGAACTGCTGGACGAGACCTATGGCGCCATGCAGCGCGAGGGCAGCCTGGGCATCGAGGACCTGCAGCAGCGGGCGGCCAGCCAGGAATCGCTGATGCGCGGCCTGCAGCAGTTCGTGCAGCGCCTGGGCGAGCAGGGCTACGACGTGCCGCGCGCCTTCGGCCGGGCCGAGCGCTCGATGGGCCGCGCCATGCGCGCCTTCCAGGATGGCGAGGCGGCCCAGGCCATCGGGCCGCAGACCGATGCGATGGACCAGCTTCAGCAGGGCGCGCAGTCGCTGATCGATACCTTCGCGCAGCAGCTGCCCGAGGGCCGCGGCCGCGACAACGTGGGCTTCTTCAGCGCGCCGCGCGATCCCATGGGCCGCCCCGTGCTGGGCCAGGGGTCCGAGGACATGGGCGACGTGAAGATCCCGGACAAGGCGCAGCTGCAGCAGATCCAGGACATCCTGCAGGAACTCTACCGCCGCGCCTCGGACCAGCGCCGGCCGGGCATGGAGCGCGACTACCTGGGCCGCCTGCTGCGCCGGTTCTAGGAGCGGCCGATCCTAGGGCCGCGGGGCCAGGGCGGCAGCGACGGCGGATTCGAGCTCGGGCAGGGTGTAGGGCTTGCTGATCACGCCCGCCACCAGGTCCTCGATGTTGCGGGCACGGGCCAGCTCGGCGGCGTAGCCGGTCACCAGCAGCACGCGCAGGCCCGGATGGTCGCGCGAGGCCTTGAGCGCGAAGGCGATGCCGTCGATCACCGGCATGACGATGTCGGCCACGGCGAGGTCGAAGCCGCCCGCCTCCAGCGCCGCCAGCGCCTCCGCCCCATCGCCAACGGCGGTGACTTCGTGGCCCGAGCGCGCCAGCGCGCGGACCAGCACGGCGCGCTCGGCCGGCTCGTCCTCGGCGACCAGGATGCGGGCCATCGCCCTATGGCGCCGTGTCGAACGTCACGAGCAGGTTGGCCGCGCCCTCGGGCGGGTTGGCGTAGCTGTCCTGGAAGGGCAGCCGCTCGCCGGGCCGCAGCGGCTCGCCCGCCGGGGTGAAGGTCCACGCGACGATCTCGCGCCACGAGGCGTCGCGGAAGATGCCCTTGAGCCGGGGCACGGCGCGGATGACGTTCGCGTTGTTCACGATCGCGCCGGTCACGACATAGCTGCCGTCGGCATTGCGCATCCCGTTGACTCCTTCCAGCACGAGGCCCTCGACGGGCGAGGTCTCGGCGATGCCCAGCACGACGTAGATCTTGTCCAGCGCCGGCCAGCGCTCCACCAGCCAGGGCCGGCCGTAGTAGGCGAACGCGGCGATCCCGGCCAGCACCAGGACGGCCACCATGGCGTAGATGCCCGGGTTGACCTGCCGCCGGCGCACCAGCGCGGGCAGCTTGGGTTCCTCGGATGCCGGCTGGGTGAACGAGGGCGGCAGCGGCGTCTCCAGCCGCAGCGGAAGGTCGGCCGGGGGATCCTGGTGCCAGGTCTCGCCGCACTTGGCGCAGCGCACGGTGCGCCCGCGCGGCGCCAGCTGGGCCGGATCCACCAGATAGCGCGTGGTGCAGCTGGGGCAGGTGAGGATCATGGTCGCCGTGCAGGCCCCGGGAACGATGGCGGCAACGGGCGCCCTCATCGAGCCGGGTCGACCCGCCCCCCGCGTGCGAACTGGGTTCGAGCGATCTATAGGGTGCGGCCGGTTGCGAGGCAAGGCTAGGCGGGCGGGCTGGACCCGGGCCGGTGCCCTGTGCGATGGTGGCCCATCCGTCGGCCCGCCCGCCGTCGTCAGGGGTCGCTGCGATTTGATACGGTTTCAGGGCGTCAGCCTGCGCTACGGCAACGGCCCGCAGGTCCTGCGCGACATCACGTTCCATCTGGAACCCGGGTCCTTCCACTTCCTGGTCGGGCCGAGCGGGGCCGGCAAGACGTCGCTGCTGCGCCTGATGTACCTGGCGCTGCGCCCCACGCGGGGCAGCATCACCATGTTCGGGCGCGAGCTGGTGAAGACGCCGCGCAGCGACCTGCCGGCGCTGCGCCGGCGCATCGGTGTGGTGTTCCAGGACTTCCGCCTGCTCGACCACCTGAGCGTCACGGAGAACATCGCGCTTCCCCTGCGCATGGCGGGCCTGAAGGACGGCGCCATCCGCGAGCACCTGACCGAGCTGATCGGCTGGGTGGGCCTGACCCATCATGCCGAGTCGAAGCCCACCATCCTGTCCGACGGCGAGAAGCAGCGCGTCGCCATCGCCCGCGCGGTGATCGCCCGGCCCAGCCTGCTGCTGGCCGACGAGCCCACCGGCAACCTGGACCCCGACCTGGGCCTGCGCCTGACGCAGCTGTTCGCCGAGCTGAACAAGATCGGCACCACCGTGGTGATGGCCACCCACAACGAATCGCTCGCCATCCGCTTCCCGTTCTCGACGCTGGCCATCAGCGACGGCCGCGTGACGGTGGAGCAGCGGCGCGTCGGGCCGCTGAGCTGACATGGCCGCCGCCTGGACCCTGCCGCTGGCCGGCGACGCCACGCATCGCTTCCTGCCGTGGATCACCGGGCTGATGGTGTTCCTGGCGGCGCTGGCGCTGGCCGGCGCGCTGGGCCTGGGCGGCGCCATCGAGCGCTGGGAGAGCGGCCACCAGGGCCTGGTGACGGTAGAGCTGCCCGCCCCCCCGCCGGGCCAGCCCGACACCGCCACGCCCCGCGTGCTGGAGGTGCTGGCCGCCACGCCCGGCGTGGTCGAGGCCGCCCCGCTGTCGGCGGACGAGACGATGGCGCTCCTGCGTCCCTGGCTCGGCGACGGCATCGACGGCGCGGCCCTGCCACTGCCCGTGCTGATCGATGTGCGGCTGGCGCCGGGCGCCGGCGCCGACCTGGGGCCCTTGCGCGCCGCCGTGCTGGCGGCCGAGCCGCGCGCCTCGGTGGACGACCCTGCCTCGTGGCTGGCGCCGCTCAGCCAGACCGCCCGCACCATGCAGGCCATCGCCTACGCGATCGTGGCGCTGATCCTGGTCGCGGGCGTGGCGACGGTCGCCTTCACGACGACGATGGGCCTGTCGGTGCACAAGGATGCCATCGAGCTCCTGCACCTGATGGGTGCCGAGGACGGCTTCATCGCCGTGCAGTTCCAGCGCCAGGCCATGCAGCTGGGCCTGCTTGGCGGCCTGATCGGGCTGGCGCTGGCGGGCGGGTCGCAGCTGCTGGTGGCGCGGGTCGCCGGGCAGATGGCCGCGCCACTGCTGCCGCGGCTGGCGCTCGGCCCGCTCGACCTGGTCATCCTGGCGGCGCTGCCGCTGGCGACGGCGGGCATCGCGCTGCTCGTGGCCCGGCTGACGGTGCTGCGCGCGCTGGCCCGCCTGCCCTGAGCGGTCGCGCGAGGGCTCCGGCATGGCCCGCAAGCGGCGCAAGCTTGCCCGGGCGCGCACGGGTGCCCGTGGGTGGAAGCGGCTGGGGGCGCTCGTCGGCTTCGCCCTGGGAGCCTGGTGCGCGGGGTTCGTCTGGTTCGCCGCCGCCATCCCGCGCGCATTGCCCCCCGACGCCGGCCCCGCCGACGCGGCCGTGGTGCTGACCGGGGGATCGGGTCGCATCGACGAGGGCGTGGCCCTCCTGATGTCGGGGCGGGCGGGCAAGCTGTTCGTCTCGGGCGTGGGCGAGGGGGCCGACATGGCCGCCATCCTGCCCACCGGCGCGGTGACGCCCGAGACCGTCGCCTGCTGCATCGTGCTGGGCCACGACGCCGCCGACACGCGCGGCAACGCGCGCGAGACCGCGGCCTGGATGCGCCAGGAGGGCTTCACGTCGCTGCGCCTGGTGACGGGCGCCTATCACATGCCGCGCAGCATGGTGGAGTTCCGCAGCGCCATGCCCGATGTCGCCGTGGTGCCGCATCCCGTCTTCCCCGGCGAGGTGCGGCTCGCCGAGTGGTGGCGCCGCCCGGGAACGGCCGCCCTGATCGCGGCCGAGTACACCAAGTACCTGTTCGCCGTGGCGCGGAGCGCCTTCCTGTGAGCGTCCTGCGCTCTGCCCTGTTCAACGCCGCCGTCCTGACGTGGACCACGGCGATGACGCTTCTCTGCCTGCCGCTGCTGGCGTCGCGGCGGGGCGCCCAGGCCAGCCTGCGCGCCCATGCATGGGGCTTCCTGGGCCTGCTGCGCGGCGTCGCGGGCCTGGGCCATGCCGTGCGCGGCCGCGAGAACCTGCCCGCGGGCGCCTGCATCGTGGCCGCCAACCATCAGTCGGCCTGGGAGACCGTGGGCCTCTACCGTGTGCTGCCCGACGCCGCCTTCGTGCTCAAGCGTTCGCTGCTGCTCTCCCCCACCGGCTGGTACCCGATCCGCGGCGGCAGCGTGGCGATCGACCGCGGCGGCGGCACGGCGGCCCTGAAGCGCATGGTGCGGGCGATGCAGGCGGCCGTGGCGCGCGGCCAGCAGGTCGTCATCTTCCCCGAGGGCACCCGAACGCCGCCGCTGGTGCATCGCCCCTTTCAGCCGGGCGTGGCGGCGCTCTATGCCGCCCTGGGCGTGCCGGTGGTGCCGGTGGCGCTCAACGCCGGCGTCTTCTGGCCGCGCAAAAGCCCGGTCATCCGCCCGGGGCGGCTGACCGTGGAGATCCTGCCGGCCATCCCGCCCGGATTGCCGCGCAAGGCCTTCATGGCCCGGCTGGAGACCGCGGTGCGCGAGGCTGCCGACCGCCTTGCCCGCGAGGCCGGCGCCATGGCGCCGGAGCCATCAACGCTTGAGAACAAAGCTCGAACGGCGCTATAGTGTCGGGCCCTGCGGGATGCGCCCGCACGCCCCCACGAGCCTTTCATGACCACGACGATCGCGCCGATCTCGCTCCAGATCTGGGACATGAAGTATCGCCTGAAGGCGCCGGACGGACGGCCGCTGGACGGCGCGCTGGAGGACACCTGGCGCCGCGTCGCCCGTGCCCTGGCTGCAGGCGAGGCCGATCCGGCGCGCTGGGAGCAGTCCTTCTACGAGGCGCTGGAGGATTTCCGCTTCCTGCCCGCCGGCCGCATCCTGGCGGGTGCGGGCACCGACCGGAAGGTGACGCTCTTCAACTGCTTCGTCATGGGCGCGATCCCCGACGACATGGCGGGCATCTTCCGGCACCTGCAGGAAGCCGCGCTGACCATGCAGCAGGGCGGCGGCATCGGCTACGACTTCTCGACGCTGCGGCCCAAGGGCGCGCCGGTGAAGGGCGTTGGCGCCGACGCCTCGGGTCCGCTCTCCTTCATGGACGTGTGGGACGCCATGTGCCGCACGATCATGAGCGCCGGCCACCGCCGCGGCGCGATGATGGCCACCCTGCGCTGCGACCACCCCGACATCGAAGCATTCATCGCGGCGAAGCGCGAGCCCGGGCGGCTGCGCATGTTCAACCTGTCGGTGCTGGTGACCGACGCGTTCATGGCCGCGATCAAGGAGGACCAGCCCTGGGCGCTGACCTTCGGCGGCGTGACCTACCGCAGCGTGCGGGCGCGCGAGCTGTGGGACCAGATCATGCGCGCCACCTATGCCTATGCCGAGCCCGGCGTCATCTTCATCGACCGCATCAACCGCCGGAACAACCTGGCCTACTGCGAGACGATCAGCGCCACCAATCCCTGCGGCGAGCAGCCGCTGCCGCCCTACGGGGCGTGCCTGCTGGGCTCGATCAACCTGGCACGGCTGGTGAAGGATCCGTTCGGGCCCGCCGCGGCGCTGGACATGGAGGCGCTGGCCCGCATCGTGCCGGTGGCCGTGCGCATGATGGACAACGTGACCGACGTGTCCAACTACCCGCTCGACGCCCAGCGTCACGAGGCCCACGCCAAGCGTCGCATCGGCCTGGGCGTCACGGGGCTGGCCGACGCCCTCATCATGTGCCGCGCGCGCTATGGCGGCGAGGCGGGGCTGCGGCTGACCGGGGAGTGGATGCGCGCGGTGCAGCGCCTCGCCTACCTGGCATCGGCCGACTTGGCGGCGGAGCGCGGACCCTTCCCCCTGTACGACCGCGAGCGCTACCTGGCGGGCGAGACGATCCGCGAGCTGGACGAGGACGTGCGCGACGCCATCGCGCGGCACGGCGTGCGCACGGCACTGGTCACTTCGGTGGCGCCCACCGGCACGATCTCGCTGCTGGCCGACAACGTCTCGTCGGGGCTGGAGCCCGTCTTCGCCTTCAGCTACGAGCGCAATGTCCTGATGCCCGACGGCACGCGCAGGACCGAGCCGGTGAGCGACTACGCCTATCGCCTGTACCGCCGCATGTTCGGCGAGGAGGCGCCGCTGCCCGACTTCTTCGTCGACGCCCAGACCCTGTCGCCCGCCGACCACGTGAAGGTGCAGGCCGTGGTGCAGAAGTACGTCGACGCCTCGATCTCCAAGACCATCAACTGTCCCGAGGACATCGGATTCGACGCCTTCAAGGACGTCTACCTGCAGGCTTACGAGAGCGGGTGCAAGGGCTGCACCACCTACCGGCCCAACGACGTGACGGGTGCGGTGCTGGAGACGCCCAGGCAGGACCGGCAGGCCGAGCTGCCCCTGCCCCAGGTGGCGGCCCGCCCGCGCGACCCCTACGAGGCGGGCGGCGTCGTCTACATGACGCAGCCGCTGAACCGGCCCGACGTGCTGCCCGGCACCACCTACAAGGTGCGCTGGCCCGACAGCGAGCACGCCATCTACATCACCATCAACGACATCGTGCAGGACGGCCGGCGGCGGCCCTTCGAGGTGTTCATCAACTCGAAGAACATGGAGCACTACGCCTGGACCGTGGCGCTGACCCGCATGATCAGCGCGGTGTTCCGACGCGGCGGCGACGTGTCGTTCGTGGTCGAGGAGCTGAAGGCCGTGTTCGACCCGCGCGGCGGGCAGTGGATGGAGGGGCGCTACGTGCCCTCGCTGCTGGCGGCCATCGGCGAGGTCATCGAGCGGCACATGGTCGACATCGGCTTCATGGCGCCGCCGGAAGACCGGCGCTACTCCCGCGAGGTGCTGGCCAAGGCCGTGGGGGAGGAGCGGCCCAGGCTCAAGTCGTGCCCCCGCTGCAGCCAGCCCGCCCTGATCCACCAGGAAGGCTGCGACCTGTGCACGAGTTGCGGCTATTCCAAGTGCGTCTGATCCGGCCTTGACCGCCACCGCCGGCGAGGCGTTCGAGGGCGGCTGCGGCTGCCGTGCCGTGCGCTACCGGATGACCGGGCGACCGCTGTTCGTCCACTGCTGCCACTGCCGCTGGTGCCAGCGCGAGACGGGCAGCGCCTTCGTGGTGAACGCCATGATCGAGACGAACCGCGTGGCGAACCTGGGCGTGGAGCCTGACGTCGTCCTCACGCCTTCGGCAAGCGGCAAGGGCCAGAGGATCGCCCGCTGCCCGCGCTGCCGCGTGGCGGTGTGGAGCCACTATCCGGGCGGCGGCGACGTGGTGCGCTTCGTGCGCGTGGGAACGCTGGACGAGCCCGACCGCCTGCCGCCCGACATCCACATCTACACCATGTCCAAGCAGCCCTGGGTGGTGCTGCCACCAGGCGCGCTTGCCGTGCACGCGTACTACGATCCGCATAGGGTCTGGCCTGCCGAGAGCCTGGCCCGCCTGGCTGCCGCCAAGGCCGCGGCCGGCTGAGGACGTCAGGCCCCCAGCCCGCGGGCCTTGCGCACGCGGGCACGCAGGTCGTGCAGGCGCGGGTCGTGGAATCCCATCTCCTCGAGGTGGGCGACGGTGGACTCGAGATAGTCCCAGGCACGGCCGGTCTCGCCCACGCCCTGCAGGAACAGCGGCACCGCGCGCTCGGGCGGCAGGCGCCCGGCGTACTGCGGCGCCGTCCGGCTCACGACGTAGGTGTGCGCCTCGACGCGCCGCACGCCGCGCTTCGCGCCGTGATGGATCTCGTGCCCCGGCGCCGGCCAGGCCGGGTCGGCGTGGACCTCGATCGGCACCCGGCGGCGGCGGTAGATCTCCTGCGGCCTCTCGCGGGCATCCAGGTAGGCCAGCACGTCGGCCGCGCGGGCGGCGGCCACCAGGAAGGCGACGCCCCGGCACGATCCGCCGCGCTCCAGGCCAAGAACCAGGCCGGGGCGCTCGGGCGTGCCGCGGTACTCGTGGCTGTAGACGCAGAACGAGCGGTGGTAGCCGCGCAGCAGCGCGGGAGCCCGGGCGATGAACTCGAACCCCGGCTGCCACATGAGCGAGCCATAGCCGAAGACCCAGAGGTCGCCGGCGCGGCCGCGCATCGCATCCTTGTTCATGGCATCGGCGCCCTGCGCGCTCGACCGCGCTCGACCGCGCTCGACCGCGCGGCTATAACGCCCGCGCCCCCTGGCCGCAAGAGCCGAGCCCCTTGCCCATCAAGCCGCCCTTCGCCCACGGCCGCATCCGTCGCATGGCGGCTGGGGGCATGCTGCTGGCCCTCATCGCGGGCTATTGCGCCTACTGGTTCCACGTCGCCGGTCAGATCCCGGGATGGCTGTCGGCCTGGGCGGACAGTGCGCGCGCCCAGGGCTGGGAGGTGGGCTACGGCACAGTCGCAGTCGCCGGCTTCCCCTTCCGCCACGACGTGGAGGTGGACGACGTGGTGCTGGGCGGGCAGGCAGGCGGCAACCAATGGACGTGGCGCAGCCCGACGGTGCGCGGCCTGTCGCGTCCCTGGGACTTCGACCGCCTGATGATCGGACTGCCGCCCGAGCAGACGCTGGAGGTCCGCGATGCGCGAGGCAACGTGGCGCGCCTGGCGATCGGCATGGGCCTGAACCAGACCGTGCTGGCGGCGGAGGGTGGCCGGCTCGCCCGCTTCGCACTCGATGCACGGGACGTGACGCTGCGGCCTGCGGACGGCACGCCCGGCCTAGCGGCCTCGTCTGTCAAGCTGCGCTACGAGCTTTCCGAAGCCGACGACGGCACGCGCGAGGACGGCATCGCCGGCGAGTTGCTTGACCTGGCCCTGCCAGGCGAGCCGCCGCCGGGCCTGCCCGGCACCGTCGCACGCACCGCCTTCGCCGTCCGGGCGCTGGGGCTGGAGCCCGCGCGCGATGTGCGGACCGCCCTCGCAGCCTGGCGCGACGCCGGCGGCACGGCGGAGGTGGAGGCCGTGCAGATTTCCTGGGGTCCGCTCGATCTCCGGCTCGACGGCACGCTGGCCCTGGACGAGGCGTTCCGGCCGCTGGGCGCCGGGACGGCGAAGGTCAGGGGCTACGGTCCCTTCCTGGAAGCGGTGTCCGCCCAGGGCGGCCTGCCGCCCGCCCAGGCCCTGGCGCTGCGCACGGCGCTGGACGTGCTGGCCAAGCCGGGCGCCGAGGGAACCGGGC
>Ga0073934_10008004_pt1 | contig 14357 bp, 10 predicted proteins | sample LarsenN4metaG_FD_76834 | JGI IMG/M metagenome (GOLD analysis project Ga0073934, IMG submission 76834) | Hot spring sediment bacterial and archeal communities from British Columbia, Canada, to study Microbial Dark Matter (Phase II) - Larsen... ...
CTTCCCCACATGGTGGGGGCAAAAGCATGGGAATTTCGCTGGTTGAACAACCGCCAGCCAGTTCTATTCAACTGGCATGATGTCCCAGTATCTACTTACCTCTTGCTGATAGCCATCACACTCTTTGTCTTCTTTCGTTTGGTACGGGACCGCAAATATTTGACCCTGATTTATCTGGCAATTCCTACCGTGCTCGTTATTTTGTGGATATGGTCAGATTGGCTTACCTGGAACAGTCAAACCCCAACGATGCACGGGACATTCAACTGGCAAAATGTGCCGCGTTATTTTGCAGCAATAGTTTTGATTGGCCTTCTACTCTACACTGCCCGCCTGCTCTGGCACAACAAGCGCCGAACCGCCTCAATTACCGGGATTCTTGGTGGAGGCCTGTTATGGTGGTATTTCAGCAAGGGTTACGAGCAGTTGTATAACGTTGAAACACCTGAAAACTACGGATTTAATATTGCGTTGATCGGGGTCTTAATTGCGGCGATGTGGCAGATGTCCGGTTATGCGATGGCAATGTATCTGGCAGGCATACGAGGTATTCCTGAAGAACTGCGCGAGGCCGCGCGAGTGGATGGCTGCAATGAGTGGCAGGTTTATACCATGATCGTACTGCCTATGCTGCGACCCATTACCTTGAGCGCCGCAATTGTGCTCGGTCATATTTCCCTCAAAATCTTCGACCTGATCTTTGCAATGGTCGGCATCGATCACTGGCCGGTCAGCGTGCCCGGTGTTCAGGTCTATTACACCATGTTTCGCAGCAACAAATTTGCAGTGGGAAGTTCAATCGCGATGGTTCTGCTGATTATGGTCGCTTCTGTGATCATTCCCTACCTGATCACATCGCTGCGGTCTGAGCATGAACTATAAAAGGGGGAATGAATGTTGAGTTTTATCATAAACTGGGTCCTTTTTGGCATCATCATTGGAAGCCTCGGCACTTATCTGCTCTATTCTATGCGAGGGCGAAATGGTCATATCGGCGCACCACTTGGGGCAGCTGTAGGGGCTGTTGGTAATCTAGTGCTGTTGATCCCGTTGTGGGCCTATATCTATACCCAGAATCGTTTTCCGGGCACAACCTTTGAAAGTTCCAAGGCTGTCATTCCGGCGCAGACGGCGATCCACACTTCTGGAACGCAACTTCAGATCAATGGCATTTCCTCATGGTTGTTCAAGCGATTGGGCAGGATCGCACTCTACGCTGCGCTGATCTTCATGATGGCCGCCTACCTGCTCCCGGTATATACAGTGGTAACGACCAGTCTTAAAACGCCCCAGGAAGCAGGCAAACTAGATTCGGTATGGACGCTGCCTTCTGGATTGCATTGGGAAAGTTACACCACTGCTTTAAAGGAATTGGGGCCAAAGCTCAGAAACAGTTTTGTTCTGACTATCAATGCCACACTGATATCCGCCGTGATGGGTTCTATGAATGGTTATGTCTTATCCAAATGGAAATTTCGCGGCACAAATATCATTTTTCCGCTGATGCTGTTTGGGATGTTCATTCCCTATCAAAGCATCCTGATCCCATTGTTCCAGTTTATGCAGAATATCAGGCTGGGAGGCACGCTCACTGGGCTGATCGTCGCACATGTGGTTTATGGCCTGCCGATCACGACTCTGATCTTCCGCAACTATTATGCGGAAGTGCCTACCGAGATGCTGGAAGCAGGACTCATTGATGGGGCAGGGTTTTTTGGTGTTTACCGCCGGATCATCTTCCCGCTATCACTGCCCGGTTTTGTCGTGGTGATCATCTGGCAGTTTACGCAAATCTGGAATGAGTTCCTGTTCGCTATCACATTAACTGGCGAGAGTTCTCAACCGATCACTGTAGCACTGGCGCTGTTGGCAGGCGGCGAAGCGGTGAACTGGAATCTGCCAATGGCGGGGGCAGTTCTGGCTGCGTTGCCCACGCTGCTGGTCTACATCGTCCTGGGTCGGTACTTCATTCGCGGCTTGTTCGCAGGCGCCGTTAAGGGTTAATTTGCTTTCTCCCCGTTTTTAAGACGGGGGGGGTGCTCATTTTATTACTCGTGATAAAGACCCTTATCGGGTTTTATTTTTATGTTACATACCCCTTACGCTGTGGGCAGTCGGTGTAAAGTGCTGTATCTTATATGAGGTATCTCTTTTTGAGGAAAAAACGGGGAGGTATAAAGGGAATGTCATGGTTCAAGCGGCTTGATGATGCGCGACAGGCTTTTTTGGACCGTGATCTGGAGGCATCAGCCAGAGCACATGATCCGAGTCATATTGCGCAAGCAGCCCAGGAACAACATGGTGGAGCCACCAGCCAATATATCGGGGATATGGTGTATGGCGGGCTGGACGGCATCATCACCACCTTTGCAGTGGTCAGTGGTGTGGCAGGGGCACAGCTCAGCAGTGACATCGTTTTGATCCTGGGGCTGGCGAATCTATTTGCAGATGGCTTTTCGATGGCAACCGGAGCCTATCTATCGGCGAAAAGCGAACAGGAATACTATGATCGTGAGCAGCAGCGCGAGGCATGGGAGATCGAGCATTTTCCAGAAGGTGAGCGGGCCGAGCTTTACGCGATCTATCGCAGTCGAGGATATTCAGAAGAAGATGCCCAGAATCTTGTTGAAATCCAAACCCGCAATTCTGAGCGTTGGGTCAAGGCGATGATGGTAGATGAACTGGGAATGTTGCCGGATGAAAACAACCCCCTGGTCAGCGGCCTGGCGACCCTGGTTGCGTTTGTAGTCGCCGGGGCAATCCCACTTTTGATCTACCTCCTGGACCTGGTTGTAGATATTCCAGACTCAACGGCCTTTCCAACCTCGCTTGTGCTATCAGGGTTGGCTCTATTTGGCCTGGGCGCGGCCAAAGTATTAATTACGAAGCTCAATGCTGTGCGAAGTGGCGTAGAGATGCTTCTCGTAGGCGGGCTGGCAGCCGTTGTCGCTTATCTTGTCGGCGCGCTGCTCAAGGGAGTTGGCGGTTAAAGGGTTGCATTGCGACAAACTTGTGAGCAGGATGTTCGAATGTGCAATAATCTAAACATCCAATTAAAAGGCAGAGGGTGCTATTAGAGCCATGATTCGAGTAATGATTGTTGATGACCACGATATGGTACGAAGCAGCATTGCCCTTGCCCTGGAATCCTACGATGACTTACAGGTAGTAGGAGAAGCCAGCAACGGAATGGAGGCGGTGAGCTTATGCACTGAACTGCAGCCAGATGTGGTGCTGATGGATCTGAAGATGCCTGAAATGGATGGTGTAGCGGCAACAGATTCTATTCACCAACGTTATCCTAATGTTCAGATTATTGCACTGACCAGCGCCGATTATCATGGACTGGTATCCAAAGCGTTACAGGCGGGCGCTGCCAGTTACTTATTTAAGAATGCTTCAATCAGTGAATTATATGAAGAGATCCGGCGCGTCTATTCGCCCGTGGAATAATCATTCTCCACACTCATTAAAAACCTGGGTCAAAAGCCCAGGTTTTTATGTGTTAATCGGGTACAACCTCGTATGCCAATCCGTCGAGCACAAAGATCACGTGCTCTCCCAGGGCATAATAGTCTGCAACACGTTCATCCTGGTCCAGCAGCGCGAAGTAAGCCTCACTCAAGAATATAATCCGTTCGGGCGTCATGGTGTCAGGATCAAACGTGGTGTCAATCCACGCCCCATCCCGCCAGACAAAAGTTCGGTCTCCAACAGGCCGGACCGTCTGCATAGGCTCTCCCTGTGACGGGCTGGAAGAATATGCTGCCAGAGATGGTGATTCTGTGGTGGCAGGTACGACTGTAGCTGTTCCGCATACATCGCACTTGGCGGGCACAGGAGTGCCGTTCATCAGATAACCCGCAGCTGCCGTTGGCGTAGAAGTGACGGTGGCTGTGCCTGTCGGTAAGGCTGTCCCGCCCACACTGAAATTGCCGGGCACAGGGGTGCCATTCGTCAGAAAAACAGCATCCGGCGGCAGCGTTGCTACCATTGCCGAGTTCGCCATGTTACCCGACTGCTGAGCGACATTGATAGCTGAACTGCCACTGTATATCGCCGCCATCGCGGTGGCTGTTGGCTGCATAATCGCGACTGCCTGAGACACACCATCCTCCGTGAAAATATCTTGCTCGGTGATGATAAACGATGTGTAGGGCGTTACAATGCCATACCGGATGCTCAACCGAACGATGCTATCCACCAGTTCTGGGTTTTCACCATTCAGCCGGATCGCGTTCATCAGATCGCCGATACGCCGGGTAGCCCACAGACGGGGGATCAAAGCATCGCCCCCCGCATTAGAGCGGAACTCCAGGTCAGAATAAGTGAAAGTCTGGAACTGATCCTCAACCTTTCCACTCAGATGTAGGGTGATGTCGTCTGTTTCACGGTGATAACGACCTACAACCATCAACTGTGATCCTGCAAACAGATCGGGCATATGATCCGGGGCAGGATAAACATCATAGACGGTGATGCCTTCGAACGACAGCATGAGGTTAGTCAGCACTGGCTCACTGATTTTACGATACCAGCTGCTGACTGCCGCTTCGATATCTTCGCCGGGACGGACATAAGCCGATGTGCCATGATATCGCTGGCCCAATTCATCCAGCAAGAACGTGTTTACGTCGTCACCCACTCCAAAGGTGAAGAAGCGGACATTGCTGCCTGTACGTGCCTCAACATTGCTGAGAATACCTGGCAGATCGGTGATACCCTCGGTGGGCTGTCCATCAGTCAAAAAGATCACAATACTCTGGTGCTCCCGGTCATTTTGCTCCAAAGCAACTCGCAGAGCCTCATCAATGTTTGTCCCCCCTTCAGAATACAATGTCTCCAGCCATGCACGGGCATCAGGAGCGGCGCTGGCGGGCTGCAAACCAATGGCATAGGGGCGGACTCCGGTGCTGAACACAATGACATTAAACCGATCTTCCGGGTTGAGATGCTCCAAAACAAACTGGGCAGCATCACGCGCCTGCTCCCATTTGATCCCCTGCATAGAGCCAGATTGATCCAGCACAAGAATGACATCTTTGGCGATTACCCGTTCACGATCGATCTTAAATGGAGGAGCAATCAGCGCCAGGAAAAAGCCATCCTCAGCAGCGCTCTCGCGGTATGAGAGCAGATTCAGGCTGATATCATCGTCGGCAAGGCCATAGTAGAGGCTGAAATCGTTCGCTTCAAGCGTATTGGAGGTCTCAAAACCTGCAACAAACTTCATATCACTCTGCCGATCAATGGCGACGGGGTGTGTCGGTGAATAGATCGTGCTGATAGGGTCATTCGAATCAACAGCGACATGGATGCTGAGATTTCCCACAGGCAGCCGTGAGACGTGATTCATACGCAGTGGATAGACATAATGTACCAACCCGGCTTCAACAGTGAGCACTTGCGAATATTCAATTTCAAGGGTTCGTTCACCGCCCGGCGGGATAGGGAAGATGCTGGCTTGAATCGCATTGGTGCCAATATATTCCAGCAGAGCCGGATCGCGCATCTGCTGGACGATACCTGTGTAGACCCGTTTGGCCTCCTCTTTTTCCAGCACACGCGCATGGAAGACTTGCCCATCAATGCGTACAATCAGATCGGATATCGTCACGCCTTGCGGCAGCGGAAAAACATAAGTTCCTTCGGCAGGTAAACTACCTTCATTGACAAACACCTGCTCAATCCGTGTTCGGGCGATCTGGTTACTGATCGAAATATCTACCCGGTGTGATCGGATAAACACGCCCATTGTTTGCTGGTTTATATAGCCTGAACCAGGATTTGTCGTATCCCGTGCGAAGGCTGGCAGCAGACCCAATCCCGCAATCAAGGTGCCCACCATCGCTACCCATATCCACAGTCTTGCCTGTCTTGTCAACATTCGAACCCTCCTCACACATTATGATCCACTGAGTGCAGCTAACTCCTCAGAAACGAGGTTGATCACCGCTTTACCAAGACCAAAAGCGGCTTCGTTCGACTCCAGTTCAACCATTTGCCCACCTGTGATCTGTGTTAATGGCCCCAACGATGCCAGACTCTCGGCAGGTGCGATCACATGGATTGTGATCCCCTCCCTGGCAGCAGAACCGGCAACCAGAGCATACGAGTTATTGCCATACTCCATATGGTCGGTCAGGATGATAACGATTTTTATTGCCGGGTCTTCGCGCCAGTTCACCCCATTGATTGCGGCGGCTAAACGGTCATCCAGCGAACCGGACAGCGCCGAAATGTTGCCCAGCGCGCTGCTGAACACCTCGATATCGCGGGTAAAATCCACAATCTGCGTACCTGCGACCAGTGCGTATCGAGCATCCAGCGGCACAGACTGCGCAGCTATCCAGGCTGTTAATTCTGCGAACTCGCTCGTCGGTGCATTTCCATTAAAATTCAGCAGGAAGAGGATATCGATGGGTACAGGCGGCTGTACAGGGGTGGCTTCCAGAGTCACAGACCAGAAGGATTCCCCAACTCCACGCTCCAGCTCAAAGCTGGCGATGGCATTTCCCTGGCTGACAACCACGTGGAAGTCAGGATCATTCGCCCCATAGACCTGGGGATAAAAGTAGGCCGTGCCATTGGCGGTAGTTACCAGCTGTGTAACCGTGTTCTCGCCATAGACCGACACATTTGCTCCCAACACAGGCAATCCATGAGGATCGGTAACCTGGATCACATGCCATTCGGAGAAAGTTGTGTTCGCAGATGGTGTCGGCGTAACGCTGGACACAATGGCAATGGTAGTCATCTGATACCCGGCCTGTTGGGTCGAGTTGGAAGCAACAGATAGGGTAGCATTGATCTCCACCGCCAACGTTGTTGTTGCTGCAATAGCAACAGGTGAAGATGTCGGCGTCACGGTAGAAGTTGCCGTAGTTGTGGCAGAGGGCAGCATTGTTGCGGAAATAGTAGCTGTCGGCTGCACTACCACGACTTCGGTTTGAGGTGTACTCTCCTCCGCCGGAGTTACATTCTGCTGCCGGATCAGGACGCTGATTGCTACAACTACGGCAAGCATCGCAGCGACGGCCAGAGTCCACCGTACAAAATGTCGGCGTTTAGCGGGATACCGCGCCCTAAGCTGCTGTTCGAGATTGGCAGCATAGATGGGATCGGGATGGATCGAACCTGCCCACTCAACAAACGACGTGATCCCGCCATTATCACTTTCGCTGTCTGTCTGACCTGCCTGAGCGGAGGAGATCAGCGCGTCAAATTGTTCAGCAGCGCGCGCTTCTGAATTCAAGTGCTCATCGTTCATGTGCTTTCCTCCACGCCGATGGGTTCCAGATGCTGACGAAGATCGCGCCATGCCCGGTGAACCAGCATCTTGACGGCGGCTTCGCTCTTCCCCATAATGACGGCGATCTCGGCGGCGGATAACTCGCCGAAAACCCGCAGAATGAAAGCTTCGGCCCGTTCTGGCGATAGATTTTGCAGCAGGCTCACAATACGCTCCACCTGTAGGCTCTGGCTAACCATGTCGTCCGGCAGCGGGCCGGGATGCGGCACATCCTCAACCATCTCCAACGGCAGAATCCGGCGTTCTTTTCGAAAGAAATCACCGACCTTATGACGGGCAATTCCCAACAGCCAGAGGTGAAAAGACGCCTGAGGACGGTAGCGGGCGATATTCTCCAACGCAGCAATGAATGTCTGTGTGGTTAAATCCTGCGCGTCATCCACATTGCCTGTTCGCAGCAGCAGATAGCGATAGACATGATCCACGTGTCTGCGATACAACTCGGCAAAGGCTGCGGGATCGTTTTTGGCTCGTTGGGCGAGCGTGGCATCCTGCATGACCTCGATCCTTGTATGCTTGGGCGATGCACCTATTAAAATATCGTTCCTCGAAGCGCAAAAGTAACAGAGGAAAATAAAAAGCCCTGAAGATGTGTCTCAGGGCCTTGTTTCTCAGGAGAATAGATTAACCTAGTTCAATGTGGATCGTCTTGACACCTCGACTGCGGACCAGCGCCGCAAAGGGAGCAGAGATCGAGGCACCTTCAATTTGAATAATGCTGCCATCTAGCGTTTCAAGTACATAGTAACACGGAGACACAGCATCCTCACCAAAGGTATTTTTGCCCTGGGGATTGTGATAAGTGACGATAATGCATCCCAGGAAAGTGAATGTCACTGTCTGCTTAGCATCAAACAGCCATGCCGCCAACCTCGGCTTAAACGCCAGGCATAGCTGCCCGTCCTGAACAGAGAAGGGCGTTTCTCCTACCATCATTAAATGGAGCAGGCTCAGATATTCAACCGTAGAGCCGCTCAACCGGGCCACAAACCCACGTCCATGCAGAGACGGATCGGGGTGGGCGCTGCTGACAATAAACGAGGAATTCTCTACCGGAGATCGCCCATAGGTTGCCGGGTCCTGAAATGGAATCAGCACATTCTGGAAATCTTCATAGAACGCCTCATATAGCCCAGCCTTGAGCAGCGCCACCAGATATTTGTACTCCATATGCAGCCATATGGACTCGTTCTCAAGCCAGCCGGGGGTAAAAGCGCGTGTGCGGCCAATATCAGGCGGCTGTGTTTCCAATGACGCATTCACTTTATACATTTTCAACCGTTGATCATAAAGTAGGCTCGCTTTAACCTGTTGATGTAACTGCTGTGCCTGTTCTCTGTCGCCCATTATTTTTAAAGCGCGCACAGGTCCTTCTAAGAAGAGCGGCAGTACCACAGGCACAAACCGTTTGACCCGGACAAACGAACCATTGATGTCGTACTCATCCACCCGGTATGAAAAATAAGTCGGGGGAATACCATCGTTGAGGGCCAGCGCCCGCTGAACACCAGCCTGTACCTTGTCTGAGAACAATTTTAGGATGCGTTCCAGATCGGCCAGGGGAACAGGAGTCATATCACCTTTGAAGCCCAGGCGAGTCCGCTGTCGATAGGTTTCTCGCGCAGTGGATATCATGTCCCAGTATAAATGGTCGCGATCTGGCTGCTGAGAATTGTTATAAGCCTCCAGAGAGGATTGCACTGACTCTAAAAGCTTGTAAACTTCAATCGGCAACTCCACCGATCCGCCTTCATGAGACGCTGTCGCTTTCCGCAGAAACTCCAACAACCGCGACAGTTCAAAGGTCTCCGGCATGGACGAGCCGAACAACCCCGGCAGTCCATTTAAAGCATCATACCAGCCGGGCCGCCCTGCCTCCATCTCGATCCCCATACCCAGCGGGTCCATCGTAGCGAATTTGGTCAGCGCCAGACAGATCAGCTTGACAAATAGGGTGGTACTGTAAATTCCCCCACGACCATGAGCCAAACGCATCAAATGTGGAAGATCAGCCCGTGCCGCGATTAACGCTGCCTTTTCCGCATCTTCGGCAACCGCATGAAGCTGGCGCACCTGTCCGCCGACCAACTTATATTTCTCGCTTCTGGGACGTACCACCACTGGACTGTCATAGAAGGTAAAGATGGGCTTACCAAACAGCAGTTCATGATATCGTTCCGGGTAGATTGCCAGATAATTCTCGATCAGGTCCAGATTGTAGGTCCAGTGATCGATCCAGTAGCCTTCTCCAAAAGCGGCCTCAAATCTCTGCTCGGCCTGTTGAAGCGTAGTAGCCAGAAATTCATCCATCGAAACTCGCAGCCCGATCTGTCTCACCGTGATCAATTTCAGTAATTCGCCGGGCGTAAACGGGCGTGAAAGCACCTCCTCCAGTGAAGACGGATTATCCACCAGGGCGAAGACAGCTGAGCGTTTATCCGGTGATATATAAAAACGGCTGCCCTGGATCACCAACGGGTTATAACCATCCGCCTGGATCAGATTCATGAATGTGAGAATATTAAAGTCCCCTACATCGGGGTTGAGCCACACATCTTCGCGGCGATTCTGGTTGACATCACGATAACTGCCATTGCCCTGAGAATAGAATTCCGGCGCAAGATAAAAGGCGTTGTAGTCTCGTTCCAGATCGCCGTGCTTACGGGAATAGATATGATAAACATAATCACCTAGCAGTACAGGCCACCCACCCCGCATCACGTTATCTAGCAGGCATTGGCGTGTATATTCATCCAGCAGAAGAGAACTGGTTTTAATGGCGACAGCATCCGTCAGGTTGTGAATCAGGGAGTTTGCCATGATGCGCTGTCCCACAATGAACTCAGGATCACACAGCCGTGTCCCCTCCCGATTGATGATCTCCACATCGCTGGCATGGCCGATTACAGCGTAGAAAGTCATTGAATCACCAGAACCCAGGTGTTGAGCAGTGCCAAAAAAGCCGCAGGGTGTTTTGCCAACAGTAATTTGCTGTGATTGATACAAGTCCTGTAGTGAATGCCGGGAAAAACCTACCGGGAAACTTAAGGTCGTATCAGGCCCAAATACAAGATGAGGATCGACCAACGCCGGAAGCGGCGTGCTGTCGCTAAATGCCATGTAAAAATGCCCGGCAGTATAACCCTGGACTTCGACAGTATCGGCGATGCTGGCCCGCACACGATAAAACGGGATATGATTCTCTAGATTAAAAACTTCCATCCACGCTTCTGCCGTGCGTGAGATTTCCTTTAATATTGTATTGTTGACACCATAGGGGATGATGGCAGGCAGACCATCCAGTACGCTGAGGTCAACCGGAGCATTGGACAGGTTGGTGATCGTCAGCGTGCGCACCAGCCCGGCCAAGGGTTGGTTGGTCAGCGTGTAATAAAGTACACTGACTTTAAGATCGTATTCGGGTGCAATTTCCTCGAATTCCAGTTCATTTGGGCCAATCGCCATCCTCCGTTCAATACCCACCGATGCACAAGGAGAAAACGGCTCATAAACCTGTGAGCCATCTCCCCGCCGGACAAAGGTTCTAAAGCCGGTGAAAGGTGTGGTCTGGTAGGCTTTGTTGGCAGGTTGGAACTCGATGATCGGGCTGTCTTTGCTGCCAATGCCAAAACTGGCAATCCCCTGTCCCCGGTTAACATAAAAGACCCACAACGGAATCCCCATCGGTCCTGCGATGCCCGGTAAAAAGCTGGCAAATGGGGGGCGATTCGAGTAGTCGGTGATTACAAAACGCCTGGTGTCATCAAAATAAAAGTCCATACTACCCCCTTTAGAGAGCGCTCTCAGCAACTATATCATAGCCATCATCAGGTGGGCAAAAGTCACGTTGCTGCGGTACTATGGCGCAAGACATGTTGCACCGTGTATCGGAGGTTCATGTTACACCGTTTTAGACTTCTCACTCGCTATTCGTCGCAAATCTGGCTGCTGTTCTGGGGCACGTTTGCCAGCAGCATGGGCCAAAGTCTTGTGTGGCCGTTTCTGACGATCTATATCCGTGAACGCCTGGATATCCCGCTAACCCAGATTACGCTGCTGTTTACGTTGCAGTCGGTGGCCGGATTCACGGCCACGACTCTGCTTGGCCCCGTAATGGACCGCCTGGGCCGTAAGAAGCCCATGAGCGGTGGGCTGCTGGCAAGCGGCCTCACCTTATTGTTGATGAGTCAGGCGTTCAGTCTGTGGCACTGGGCGATTCTGCTGCCTCTGTATGGCATGGTCAATTCGGTGTTCCGCATCGGCAGTTATGCGATGGTCGCCGATCTGGTGGCATCTGAGCGCCGCGCCGAAGTTTATGCTGTGCTGCGTATGGGCGACAATCTCGGCATCGCGATTGGCCCGGCCTTCGGCGGAATTCTGATTGCCGGAGGGTACACGCTGTCCTACCTTCTCGCCGCCGTGATACAGCTTAGCCTCGTGGTGTTTGTCAGTCTAAATATTCACGAGACGTTGGCGGCCTCCACTAATGCTTCCGATGCATCCCTGCTTGTGCCCAAAACTGTCGGGTATGGAGCCATGCTGCGTGACTATCCCTTCCTCAGCGTGTGGGTCTTATATATCCTGGTTCAGATCGCCAGTTCGATGGTATTTATGCTGCTCGGCGTGTATGTCAAAGAGAATTTCGGTATTTCTGAAGACCGTTTCGGATTTATTGTTGGAACAAATGCCGTGATGGTCGTGCTATTCCAGTACGGCATTACCCGGCTGGTGGATCACCACACGCCGCTGCGCATGATGACCGCAGGTGCATTGATCTATGCCGCCGGGATGGCCGTTTTTGGATTGAGTGACAGGTTTGTTGCTTTTTTAGGGGGTATGGTGGTTTTTACAATGGGTGAAATGCTGCTGGTTCCTACCGGGACGGCCCTGGTCGCCAACATTGCCCCGCCTGATATGCGCGCCCGATATATTGGTGTGTTCAGCTTATCTTTTCGCGTGGCGGCAGGCATTGGACCTGTCCTGGGAGGTTACTTGAGTGATGCTATAGCGCCCGTTGCTACATGGTATGGCGGGATGAGCGCCTGCCTGATCGCTGCCCTGGGATATCTCATCTTATTGAGGCGATGGCGATTCGAGGGATTGGCAGGCAAAAAATCGCCTGCCAAAACCCGTATATAAATCAGGAGACCGACTCCAAGAACGGCCTCCACAGCCACGAATTACTCTTTTTCTTCGGCGGGCTTGGGAACCCAGACCGGGAACATGTTATTAGAATCACCGTCGGTCAGGCGGCGGACATTTGAACCATCTGCATCCATCAGATAAATATGCCAGTTGCCATCTTCATTGGACATAAATGCTACCTGCTCGCCAGAAGGTGAATACACCGGATCGCCTTTGAAGATCGCCCCCTCAGCCAATGGCTGAAGATCGCTGCCATCTGGCTTCACCAAATACAGATCAAACTTACCCTGGACCAGAGAATCATCTTCCCGGTTGGAGATGAACAATATTTCTGACCCATCCAGGGACCACACAGGCTGAAAATCCCAGCCCTCGTCGTGAGTTAACTGTGTCTGTTCGCCTGACTCAATATCTGCTACAAAGATGCTTTGATTTTCGGTGCGATCCGAGGCATAGGCCAGTTTTGTGCCATCCGGTGACCATGACACCATAAAATTGCCACCCTGTTTCTGCGTCACACAGTGAAAGTCATTGACATCATCGACGCTTGATAGGCAGATATCGTTGCTGAATCCTTGCATCTTCGCCCAGGCAAGTTGCCGACCATCAGGACTCCAGGTCGGGTCTACATCGAAGTGGCCGCTCGAAAACGCATTGGTGGCAGCGGTGATAAAGTTCATGACTTCCAATTCACTCCCGTCTACTTTTACTCGTGCAGGCACAAATTCCCCTGGACGATTGGTATAAAAGTAGATCATGTCACTACTAAACGTGAAACTAAACAGATAGTCGTCGCCCTCACCTTCCTCGGTAACATTGATCAGCGTTCCATCTGGCTTCAGAATAAAGATATCCCAGTTCCCATTCCGATCCGAGATAAATGCCAGATCGCCACTGACGGGTTCAAGCTCAATCACATCTTGATGCAAGCGGTTGTAAACGTAAACTACAACGATAGCCCCCCCTAAGACGACGATGATCAGCGCCACTAAAAGTATTCGAGTCAGTTTTTTCACGATGTGCTCCCCTTTCGCACACAAAAATCACTACTCTATACTGTAGTGGAATTAAAAGAAAAAGTAAATAACACATCAACGAAGAATTAACGCCGATGTGTTATTATCGTCAAAAAGGCTTTGTTCATCGCGTTTAGAGAGGGATTCTTTCGTTCTCAAGACAGAGCCGAATCGCCTGTACAATGATGTGGTGTTCGGCAGCATGCATCCGGCCTTCGAAGTGTTCAAGCGTATCATCAGGATATAAAGGCACTTCGACCTGGAGAATGACTTCACCCGCATCAATCGTGGGAACAACATAGTGCATCATGCACCCGCTACGGGTGATCTCGCCGCGCCGAAAGGCCTCATAAGCGCGGCTGATAGCATCTACACCCTCAAATTCGCCTGGCAGTGCAGGGTGCAGATTGATCACCCGCCCTGGAAAACAATCCAGAAACGCCGGACTCAGGACGTGCATCCATCCGGCCAGCACAATCAGATCGGGCTGCACAACGGCGATACGCCCGGCAAGGTCAGCATCATAGGCCTCTCGGCTGAGTCCTTGATCTTTGTAAGGCTTAAGAGGGAAGTATAGAGTAGGTATCCCGGCCAACTGCGCGCGTTCGAGACCATAAGCAGCTTTGCGATTGGATACGACCAGGGCAATCTCTGCTGATAACTGCCCCTCGTTCACCGCGTCAATAATCGCCTGCAAATTGGAGCCAAAACCAGATATCATTACCACGAGGCGCGGCATGTTATTCCTCCCCCTGAATGAGCGTAACATTTTTCGATCCAGCTATGATTTCGCCTACGAGATAGCTGTCGTTCAATAAGCTGTGCTGGGCTATTGATGCCTGCTCTGCGGGAATTACGGCCAACATTCCAAGCCCCATGTTAAA
>Ga0073934_10008005_pt1 | contig 14355 bp, 17 predicted proteins | sample LarsenN4metaG_FD_76834 | JGI IMG/M metagenome (GOLD analysis project Ga0073934, IMG submission 76834) | Hot spring sediment bacterial and archeal communities from British Columbia, Canada, to study Microbial Dark Matter (Phase II) - Larsen... ...
GCCCACGACGCGCCCGGCCTCCCGCCTGCCCTCTTCCACGATTCGTGCGGTTTCCCGCTTGCGTTCCTCCGCGATGCGCCCGTCCCGCAGCACAACAATACGCTCCGCCGCCGCGGCCACCTCTGCATTGTGCGTGGCCACGATCAGCGTGCGCCCTTCGGCGTGGAGATCCCCGAGCACCGCCATCACCTCCGCGGCCGTCTGCGAGTCCAGTTCGCCGGTGGGCTCATCCGCCAGGATAATGGGCGGGTCATTCGCCAGCGCCCGCGCCACCGCCACCCGCTGGCTCTCCCCACCCGAGAGTTCGGCGGGACGGTGATGCGCCCGCGCCAGCAGGCCCACGCGCGCGAGCAGGTCGAGGGCCCGGGCGCGACGCCGGGCGCGCGGGACGCCCAGCGCCAGCAGCGGCACCTCCACGTTCTCGACGGCCGTGAGCACGGGCAGCAGATGATGGAACTGGAAGACAAATCCCACGGTGCACAGCCGAAACGCCGCCAGGTTGCGCACCGACCGCAGCGAGGTCCCGTCGATGTAGATGTCCCCGGAGGTGGGGCGATCCAGGGCGCCCAGCAGGTGCAGCAGCGTGGACTTCCCGCTCCCCGACGGGCCGACCACGGCCAGGAACTCCCCCCGCCCGATCGCCAGGTCGATCCCCGCGAGCGCGGTGACGCCCCGGCCGGGATAGACGCGGCGCACGCCGTACAGCCGGATCTGTGGCCGGCGGGCCGCCGCCCGAACCTCCGGCGCCTCAAACAACAGGCGTGTCATCTCAACAGGACCAGAGGACGTCATGACTTGCTTCAGCTTCTTCTCCCCTCAGCCGTCGTAGATTATCATGGAGCTCACGGAGGAGACCCATGAGCGTGCGGACCAAGGTGTGGACCCGCGACGAGTATGATCGCCTGGCTGCTGCCGGAGCCTTTCATCCGGAAGCCCACGTGCAGTTGATCCAGGGGGAGATCGTCGAGATAACACCTCAAAGCGCGGCGCATGCGGCCGCCGTCGAGCTGGTCCAGGGCGCGCTGCAGGCGCTGGGATCAGCGTACCGCGTGCGTGTGCAGCTGCCGCTGGCGCTCGGGGCGGACTCTGAGCCAGAGCCCGATCTGGCGGTCGTCACAGGTTCTCCGCGAACCCGCGCAGATCATCACCCCGCGACGGCCATCCTGGTCGTGGAAGTCGCTGACACCACGCTGGACTTCGACCGTACGCGCAAGCAGGCAATCTACGCCCAGGCGGAGATTCCTGAATACTGGATCCTCAACCTCGTGAACCGCCTGCTAGAAGTCTACCGGGAGCCGCAGGAATCTGCCTACCGGGCCACCCTGCGCCTTACGCCCGGCGAAAGCATCGCGCCGCTCGCCGCACCGGCCGTGCAGATCAAGGTCAGCGAGCTGCTGCCCTAAGCCGCGCACTCTACCCTGCCGGCCGGCTTCGGAGCCCCCAGGGACCGCTACTCCGCCCGGAGCGCCGCCACCGGATCGAGCCGCGACGCCCGCCAGGCCGGCAGCGCCCCGCCGACCATGCCCACGACGAGCGCCAGGAGGACCGCGCCGGCCAGCATCTCCCCAGGCACCGCCGACGGGAAGGGCAGGGTCTTGTACCCTGCGCTCAGCGCCCGGAGCGCCGCCATCCCCAGCCCGATGCCCACCACCCCGCCCAGGAGGCTGAGCACAAGCGCCTCTCCCAAGAACATGGCGAGGATGCGCCCGCGGCTCCATCCGACAGCCAGCAGGATGCCGATCTCCCGCGTCCGCTCCACGACCGCCATGGCCATGGTGTTGGTCACGGCCAGGACGCTCAGGAGCAGCGCAATGATCGAGATGGCCCAGGCGGCCTGCACCGCGGCGTCCAGGTTCAGCCGGTCGCGGACAAACTCGTCCGAGGTGATGGCGGTCACCTCGGGAAAGCGCCCCTCGATCTCCCGCCGGAGCGCCGCCACGCGCGCGGGATCTGTGGCCGTCACCTTGACCATGGACACCCGATCCCCCAATCCCAGAAACTCCCGGGCCGCCGCCAGCGTCATCATCGCCCCGCCGTCCTCCAGGCTGACGCCGCTCTCATAGATCCCGATAATGGGCAACTCACGCGAGTTGACGCTGATCGTATCCCCCACGCCCTTCCCCATCCCCTCGGCGGCGCGCCGGCCCAGGATCACCACGGGCCCGTCGTCGGACCGCAACCGCCGGCCGCTCGTGATCTCCAGATGGGACGCCGTCGGACCGTCCGGCTCGACTCCATAGATCAGGAAGATGATCTCCGTCGTCACGCTCGCCGGGGCCAGGACCAGGGGGCTCACCCGCGCCACCCCCGGGAGACTCCGGAGTGCTTCCACCACGCCGCCGGGCAGCGTCCCCAGGTAGCCGAACGTCAACCCTTTCGGGATCCGCTGGACCACGGTCAACTGGCTGCCCGCCTCCGAGACAACGGCCGAGATCTGTCCCACCAGCCCCAGGCTCACGCCCAACAGCGCCACCGTCGCGCCGATACTCAGGGCGATGCCCAGGATGCTGAGAGACATCCGGAGCTTGCGCCGCGCCAGGTTACGGAGCAACATGTTCATACGACGAGGATGTCGGCGCTCTGGGGATCAAACGCCAGGAACCGTAGACGCGACGACGGAGAGGATCCACTCCGCGGCGCCGGTGAGCGACTGGGTCCTGAAGTCGAACCCCTCGGGTCGTCGCTCATCGTAGCCATGGTCGATGAACACCGTCCGGCACCCGGCGCGTTGGCCCGCCTCGATGTCCCGCCACCGGTCTCCGACCATAAAGCTTCGGGCCAGGTCGATTCCCAGGTCCCGGGCGGCCGCCAGCAGCATCCCGGGCTTGGGCTTCCGGCACGCGCAGCCGTCCACATCGTCGTGATAGCAGACGCGAATGTCCTGAAGAGGAAGCTGCCGACGCAGGAGGTCATGGATGGCCTCGACCGTCGCCCGGCTCAGCCGGCCGCGCGCCACCTCCGGCTGGTTGGTTGCCACGACGAGCGCGAAGCCTGCCTCGCGCAGCCGCGCGCACGCCTCGGGGACGCCCGGGAGCAGTTCCGCGTCCTCCGCCCGGTACGGGGATTGCGGACGGCCTCCCCGGACCGGCGCCCGGTTCAGTACGCCGTCCCGGTCGAGGAAGACGGCCCTCCACATTCAGGAAACCGTAGCCCCTCTGCTCAGATAGACGACGGTGTTGCGGAGATCACGCCGAGACTGTAGCAGGGCATCCAAGCTTCTGGCGACGCCCCCGATGTCCGACCGCTGAAACGTACGGGCGTGGATGAGAATGACGCCCGCATGGGCGCGGTTGACGCGAGCGATATCTCGCGTGAGCGCAACGAAGTCCACCACGTTGAAGGTCACGAGCACGCGATCCTGGCGCAGAGCCTCCGCCAGCAGGTCGGCATCGCTTAGCGACTCCAGTGCGGCAACCCCGGAAGACGCCAGCACGTCGTACCCGCGTGTGCGGAGCGCATCCGCAAGCCCGGGCGGGACATCGGCATCCAGCAGGAGCGCGGGAGGCAATCAGCGCCGCACGGCCTCCACATGAGGGAAGTCGCGCCGGAGCGCCTCGGGCGAGCGCGCGTTCATCTCCAGGAAGACCTCGACCTCCTCGTGATACTCCTCAGCGTAGGCCGTCGCCGTCAAAACGGCGGCACGAGTCAGACGAGGGAAGTCGCGCATCACCGCCTCTGGCGTTCCGTATTCACGGACCAGCTCGACAATCTCCCACAGGTCCAGCCCGGTGCCCGCGAGGTGAGCCCGCCTGCCTGCGGGCCCCTCCACGAAGACCACCCCAGGGAAGCGCCGCGACCGCAGCGCCTCATCCAGGAGGTCGTTGATCACCTGCGCCACCGGGCGCCGAACCTGCCGCGCCAGACGCCGAATAGCCTCCTCGACCGGCTGCCTGAGCCGAAGCGAAAGTGGCTGCCCACTCCCCGTCTTCGCCATGGCGATTACATTGTAGTGGAGACGCTACAACCGTCAAGACTCGGTCACACGGAGGCAGCAACGGGGTGGGCGGACCTTTCTCGCCTCAGGGATTCGGCAGACTCCCACTATGGGCTGAGAAAGCGAAGGTACAGTGGCATGAGAGTCCCGATGATGAGAATGCCAAGAAGCCAGTAGAACTGCTGGCGCACCTCGCGCCGAAGCCCCGAAAAGCCGTCATCAACGTGCACGCGCAGGTCACGGATATCCGCCTGCATCTCCGACAGGCGCTTGTCGATCTGCTGGTAGCCTCCTTCGAGGCGGGCCATGCGCGCTTCCATGGGCTCCGCGGCCATTATCCTTCTCCGTCAACCATGATAACAGTCGCCGGCGTTCCTGCTCATCAAGCGCATCGGCGGGTCCTGCAAACCTTTCACCCCGGAACGCGATCTTGCGTAGGGGTCGCTGTTCGAATGCCCACAAGAAGTTGACGTAAAGTGTATAATATACCTGATGTACTTCTCATACACTTAGTCGGACACGGAGGTTCTCATGAACCGTATGTCTGCCGGGCAAGCCAGGAAGGACTTGTCCTCGGCGCTGAACCGGGTCGCCTACGGCCGGGAGCGTCTCGTCCTCCACCGCCGCGGGAAGGACGTGGCCGCGCTCGTGCCGATGGAGGACCTAGCGCTCCTGGAGGCGCTGGAGGAGCGCCTGGATCTGGACGACGCCCGTGCCGCACTGACAGAGGCCAGGAAGAAGGGCACGATTCCCTGGGAGAAGATCAAGGCAGAACTGGGGCTGTAGTTGGCGGCCCGCGTCGACCGCATCGTCTTCGCCCCGCGAGCGGAACGGGACTTCCGCGCTCTCGCCCCGGATGTTCAACGCCGCCTCAAGCCGCGGATTGACGCTCTGGCCCATAACCCTCGCCCGCGGGGAGCGACGCCCCTGCGCGGAGGAGAAGGATTTCTTCGGCTGCGTGTCGGGGACAACCGGATTATCTACCAGGTCCAAGGCCGCACCCTGGTGATGCTCGTCCTGAAGATCGGGCACCGCCGCGAGGTCTACCGAAGATCGTGAGCCGGTAGGGATGCGGCCCGCGAGGATCGGACGCCCCGATACAGCACGCTGCCTCGGTTGAGGAAGACGACCCGCCGTAGAGACCAGACCGACCCGCGGATGTTGACACCATAGCACTTTGGTGCTAACTTGCGACTGAGAGGTGGCGCATGGCGAACCCGAGACCCCGTCTCAATATCTACCTCCCTGATGCCGAGATCCGCCGACAGGTGAAGGCTGCCGCCGCCAAGCGGGACGTTTCGGTCTCGGAGTACTGCGTTCAGGCCATCACCACACAGCTCGTCGGGGATGGTGAGCGCCGTCCTCCTCGGCGGCAGCCCCGCCATCCCCTCAAGACCGCGATCGCGGCGGCTCGCAGGCTCCGAGCGAAGACCTTCGGCGGCCGGGTGTTTGCCGTCAGTTCGGCCGAGTTGATCCGCGAAGCCAGAGAACACCTCAGCACCAGATGAGCGACACCGTCGTCATCGATGCCAGCCTGGCAGCGATGTGGGTTGTCCCCGAAGCCTACAGTGACCAAGCCCTGGCATTGGCGGACGAATGGGCGAAGGCACCCACCCGCCTGCTGGCGCCGTGCCTCGTCCTGGCCGAGGTGGCGAATGCTCTGTATCGACGAGCCGCTCGGCAAGAAGTAACCCTCAGTACCGCCCAAACCGCTCTCGGAGTGTTTCTTCAATTCGGCATCGAAGTTCGGGAAGAGCCGGGGCTGCAGGCCCAGGCCATGGAACTAGCCCATCAGCTCAAATTACCCACGGTCTATGACTGCCAGTATCTTGCGCTCGCGGAACGTCACCAGTGTGACCTGTGGACCGGTGATCATCAATTCTACAACGCGGCGAATCAAGCATTTCCGCGGGTCAAGTGGATCGGCGAGTATCCCCGATCGTAGGCCGCCGACTCACCCGAGGCCACCAACTCTCTCTTTTGCGGGAAGTTCAGCAGACGTTCACCGGCCGCTGAAGACGTAGCGGACAACCAGCACGATCGCCACCGACGACTGCGCCGCCAGCCAGGCCACCCCCACCCCCACCAGCCCTACCCGCGGCAGCAGGAGCACCGAGAGCCCCAGGGTCACCGCGAGGATCCAGGCCGTAGAGGCCACCACCGGCGCCATGCGCCGCCGGACCCGCCGCACGCTGAAGAAGAGGAAGTTCACCGCCAGCGGCAGGGTGGCGAGCGCCATGAGTTGCAGCAGCCGCGTCCCCTCCGCGGAGTAGGCCTTGCCGAAGAGCAGCAGCACCCGGTCGCCCAGCAGGAGGAGCAGCGCGACCGCCGGGACCAGCAGGAGGAGGATCGCCCGGCCGCTCTCCAGCGCGTAGCGGACCAGTTGCTCCTCGTCGTGCGACCCGTGGGCGAAGAGCGAGGCCGACACCGCCCAGGGGATCATCGCCACCAGGCCGCTTGCGGCCGTGGCCACGTAGAAGTAGGCGGCGGCTGCGGGCCCGGCCAGGTTGGCTACCACGATCGGCAGCAGGAAGACGGGCGCCCCCCACAGCACCGTGGCCGCGTAGTTGGCGAAGGCGAAGTGGGTCATCTCGTTGACCGCCGCGCGCTGGAAGGCGGGCCGGTAGCGAAAGCCCGCGCCCCGGAACAACCCCGACGTCGCCCCCCAGGTCACCCCCGCCGCCAGGCCCAGCGCCCACGCCCCGATCAGCCCCACGGCGTCCCGGCCGGCTGCAAAGGCCAGGACGAACACGATGCGGATGACGTTGAAGACCGACGATTGCACCAGCCCCAGCCCCGCGCGCTTCCAGGCGAGGAACGCGCTGTGGAGCAGGCCGGACGCGGTCGCGCCCAGCGCCGCGACCACCAGGCCCGCGGCGGCCAGCGGCTGCTGCCGCAGCGGCAGCAGCGCCGGCGACCAGACGCCCATGCCGGCGACGAACCCGAGGCTCAGCAGCAACGCGACGGCGACCCCGAGGGTCAGCGACGAGTTGACGAGCCCCCGGGGCTCGGCGCCGTCGGGCACGAAGCGGACCAGCGCCTGGTCGAGGCCCAGCGTGGCCAGCATGGCCAGCAGCCCCACGGCCGAGACCGCCGCCGCCGCCAGCCCCACCGCCCGCGGCTCATAGAGGCGCGCGGCCGCCGTCCAGAACAGAAACCCGAATGCCGCATTCGCGACGTTGGCGGCCATCAGGTAGAACGAGTTCGCATGCAGGCTCGAGCGCCACAAGGGCAGACGGCCCGCGCCCGACCGCCCGTCGGGCAACGCTCGATTCGGGTGAAGTGGAATCCTGATCGTCTTCACCAAGGGCTCAGGTCACGCGGTTTGGGTGATGAGGACCGGCAGCAGCACGGGGGACCCGAGCCATGCAGGTCACCCCTAGCGTTGGGGAGCTCTCGGTCCGGAGACGATGAAGCGGCTGGACGAAGCCCTGAAGGTCAGCCTGGGGCTGGTACCGATCTGAGGGATTCCGGCCGCCAGCCAAAAGGCCGTCCGGTCAGCGGTTGAGAGTAGGTTGGTCGCATCATGCGACCCGTGTGCAAACAGGGACATCGAGATCGCGGTTGGGATCGTATGTCGTCGTGGTATCGAGGAAGACGGCCCTTCGTGGATGCTCACTTCCCCCAGATCTGGACACGGAGTTCTGGAATCCGCTGGAAGTCTCGAGCGTTCACCGTGGCCACCTGGAACTCCATGGCAATCGCAGTCGCGCCGATGATCAGGTCGTGTGCCCCCACCGCTTCCCCGCGGCCCAGCAGGTCTGCCCACAGCCGCGCGTGCACCCGGGCCGCCTCCAGCCCAAACTCCACCACCGGGAACCGGGCCAGGATGCCTTCCACAAAGCGTTCCCGCTGGGTCCTCCGCTGGGGGTCGGCAGCCCGGTGAACGCCGTGCAGCAGTTCGCTGGCCGTGAGAGCGCTGATGGCGACCGGTTCATCTTCCTTGCCGGGGATGTGTTCAGCAAGGGACAGGCGGCCGCGTTCGGCGGCGATGAAGACGCTGGAATCGATCAGGATGCCCACGGGACCCCCGGCATCGGGCCTATGACCTTCCGGCCTGAGTCCAGATCGAGGGCAAATTCACTGGCATCCTCGGGACTCAGATGGGGCAACCCCGCGAGAACCCCCGGCAGTTCACCAAGACGCACCGGAGCCGCCGCATCCGTGGGCCCCAACTCGGCGACAGGCTTGCCACCCTTGACCAGGACGAATCTCTCGCCTTTGAAGCGTACCCGCCCGAGGATCTCGGAAAAATTCCTCACCGCCTCGGTAACGGTGAGTCTTGTTCGCATGGATTTCCTCCACGGCAGCAGGGGATCGTATTTTCAGATAATCATACATTCCGATGTGCAGAACGTCAAGATGGGCGACGGTTTAGCCCCGCGCGCTTCCGGGCCAGGAACACGCTGGCGAACAGACCCGCCATCGTCGCGAACACTGTCGCCGTCACGAGGCCGGCAGCGGCCAGCGGGTGCTGCCGCAGCGGCAGCAGCGCCGGCGACCAGACGTCCATCCCTGAGACAAACCCGAGGCTCAGCAGCAGCGCGACGGCGGCCCCAAGGGTCAGCGAGGAGGTGACGAGCCCCCGGGGGTCGGCGGCGTCGGGAACGAACCGGACCAGCGCCTGGTCCAACCCCAGCGTGGCCAGCATGCCCAGCAGCCCGACCGCCGACACCGCCGCGGCGGCCAGGCCCACCTCCCGCGGCTCACAGAGGCGCGCCGCCGCCGTCCAGAACAGAAACCCGAAGGCCGCATTGGCGACGTTGGCGGCCATCAGGTAGAAGGAGTTCGCATGCAGACTCGAGCGCCACGTGAGCACGCCGGCCGCTTCCGACCCGCCGTCGGGCAGCGTCCGAGCAACGAGTGGCGGAGTCCCGGTCGTCTTCACGGCGGGTTCAGATGGTACAATTGTGCGCGCGCATGAATCGGAAACTGCGCAAGGCGGAGGACCCGATGAGCGTCAAACCCCGCGTCACCGCGGAGGAACTTTGGCGGCTCGGCGAAGGCGACGTCCGGCGGGAACTCGTCAACGGCGAGGTGATCGAGATGCCGCCGGTTGGGGGCATGCACGGAGACGTCGCCGGGAGGGCATTCCGCCGCCTCGCCGAGCACGTGGACCGTCACGGCGGCGGAAAGGTGGTCGTCGGCGAGGTCGGGTTCATCCTCAACCTGCCCTACGATCCCGAGCGCGTGCGTGCTCCTGATATCGCCTTCATCTCCACCGCCAGGCTCCCCGAAGGTCAACTCCCTCGGGGATTCGTCCGCGGCGCGCCGGACCTGGTCGTCGAGGTGCTCTCCCCATCGGACAGCCCGACCGACCTGCAACAGAAGATGCGCGACTGGCTGGAGGGCGGCGTGCGTCTTGTCTGGCTCATCGCCCCCGAGGCGAAGACGGTCACAGTGTACCGCCCCGACGGGTCCGCCCGGCTGCTGCGAGAACGCGAGTCGCTGGACGGCGAGGACGTATTGCCGGGCCTGCGCATCATCGTCGCCGACCTGCTCGGATAACTGCCGGCGGCCAGCCCTTCCGGTTCGTCGCGGGACACGGAACGAATCCCCAGCAGGATCCGCATGAAGTAACTGTGAGCCTTCTCGCGGTAGTCGGCCTCGAGAGTCCTTCCCCTCATGTCGCCGACGGTCAGCTCCTCCAGGCGCTTCTCTGTCCGCGCCTACGCCTCTGCCAGCCGAATCAGCGCCGCTTCCAGTCGGTCGACACGGGCCTCCAGCGCCACCGGACTCATCCCCTCGCCTCATCCTGGGGAGCAGTCGCTACGGCCGTCAAACCGCTGGGGCTTCGAGGGGGCGCAGATCCACTCCGCCGCACCCACGAGGGAGTCGGTCGCGAAGTCGAAGTCCGCGGGCCTCGGCTCGTCGTAGCCATAGTCGATGAAGACCGTCCGGCACCCGGCCCGGCGGCCCGCTTCGATGTCCCGCCACCGGTCCCCGACCAGGAAGCTGCGGCCCAGGTCGATCCCAAGGTCTCGGGCGGCCGCCAGCAGCATCCCGGGCTTGGGCTTGCGGCACGCGCAGCCGTCGGCATCGTCGTGGTAGCAGACGCGGATATCGTCAATGGGAAGCTGGCGGCGCAGGAAGTCGTTGATGGCCTCGACCGTGTTCCGGCTCACGCGGCCTCGGGCCACATCGGGCTGGTTCGTCACCACGACGAGCGCAAAGCCTCCCTCCCGGAGCCTGGCGCATGCCTCCGCCACGCCCGGGAGGACCTCCACCTCCTCGACCCGCGATGGCGAGAGAGGACGCCCCGCCCTGACCGGCGCCCGGGTCAGAACCCCGTCCCGGTCGAGGAAGACGGCCCGATGATCACGAGCACGGGATCCTGGCACAGAGCCTCAGCTTCCAAGACTCATACCGAGTGGAAGACCACCCTCACTTCCTCGCAAACATCGAGTCCGGAAAGAAGACGTTCAGCCGATAGTTCTGATAGGCCAGGGCCGCTTCGAGACCGAAGCGGGGAACCCGAACGCTGGCCGCCGACGGCAGGAGGAATCCACCCACGGACTCGTACCTGGGCTCCGCGAACACGCTACCCCACTCGTAGTGAAGAGCCAGCCTCTCCACGAGCCACCGCCCCGGGTCCACGAAGGCTTCCACACCAGGTGGGTTCACCGTGCTGAACTGCCTGCCGAGGTCCAACCACAGGATCGGGCGACTACCATCCATCCTCCAGGCGACGGCCCGCGGGGCGTAGTTTACGAGCAGATCTTCCGGCCTGCCCGAGTGCGCGAAGACGTCGCCGATGGGACGCAGAAACCACGGCGGATTGTGCACGACCACCCTATACCTGGCGGGTCTGGCAGCATAGACCGTCGTCTGCAGCCGGTAGCGAAAGATCAGTACCCGCGCGTCCACGACCTGGTCCACCTGGAAGGTCTGCAGCGACGCGTTCACGCTGACAAGATTCCTGACGATCTCCTCAAAGGCGGGAATCCTTGCCTCGCCGCTGAGCGGTGGAGCCAGCGCGACGATCAAGGCAGCGGCTATGCCGCACCACTTTCCAGCAACTCGAAGCGCAGCAATGCCCCGGGCACTCATCGCCTGCGTGCAGATCGCCTCGGTCCAGGCGGCATTCGTCGCGCGTGTCGCGTTGGGGAGAGGATGGATAGCGGTCGCGTAGAGACCATGAAAGCCCTCATCGAAGCGAGAACGTCAGGTAGAACCCACTCCAGCGAAGGAACGTCTGCTCCGGCAGGCCCGCCCGCCAGGTCGCCACCGCGCCCCGATAGCCCGCCTCAAGGACCAGCCCGGGGGCCATCCGCCAACCTGCTCCCACTTTGTACGTCCACAGGGTGAACGGCGCACCCCCCTCCCAGGGCGCGAGAACCGCCCGCAGCGGCGGGGAGGCGATCTCGCCTGTCAGGTAGAACGGCGCCGGCGCTCCATCCACCACCGGCCGGTAGTAGAACGCCGCCCCCAGCCTGGGGGTGGAGAGCGACAGCGTGCGGACCGTGCCGCCCAGCTCGCCCCTGTACGAGACGCCGCCCCAACCGGCCAGCAGCGAAAGGGTCCCGTACTCCGGTTCCCACAATGGGTAGTGCAGATCGGCGGCCCAAAAGGCGTTCTCCCCGCTGGCTCCGTAGTCCAGAGAGAACGGAGCCTTGCCGATCCGCCCCCTGTAGGACGCCCCGAAGAATGAAGCGGATGTCGACGGGCCGGAGAGCGGGCCCCGGGAGGTCATCCCGGCCGACCACGTGAATAACGCAAACCGTGCCGGCAGGGCTTCCCCAACAACCGCCTGGGCGGGCTTGCCTACCGGAGGCGCCTCCACGAAGGAGGGGAAACTCGCGGCCGCCACCGCCGGCGAGGACGGCCACCGGTATGTCAGCCTCGCGGCTGCCAGCGCCTCCCACCCATTGGCCCCGGCCACATTGTCCCGGTTCGTTACGGAGGCCACCTCCACCCGGAAGAGGGTCTCCAGCGACGGAGAGTGAACCCGGTGGAGTTGAAGCCCGAAGGTGTGGCGAGATTCTACGATCCCCGAAAGGAACCAGTTCTCCGGCGGAGGCGGCGGCTGCCCGATCCGGCCTTCCCCGTGACGCAAGTACGCATAAGAGAACTGGAGGGTGGCGGCGTCGCTCAACCGGTGGGCGAGTTCGAGGTAGACCTCATCACCGTCAGGTCCCAGCCAGTGACCCAGGCTGCGGCCGTCAACGGCGTGCTCCAAGCCTCCCGAGTAGCTGTACGTCCCGTTAGTCACCGCCGAGTACTCCAGCCGCAGGCTCGTCCTGCCCGTCCGGAACGGATCCGCGAGGTAGAGCCCGCCCAGCACGCCCACCCGGGCCCGGCGCTCAAAGATCCGCTCAGGCGCATCGTCGGCGAAGAATCCACCGTACAGCCGGATCCCCGGCCGGACCAACCAGTCAAAGTCCACCTGCGCCGACATGTTCCGCGACTGCCCGAGCGCGTCGTGGAAAGAGTATGAGGCCACAATCCCCGAAAAGACCGGGAGCGGCTGCAACAGGTGGTAGAAGGTCAGGGGCCCGCCCCATGCGGTTATGACCGCCTCGCTCAGGCCGAGACGGAAACGCGGCGTCGCCAGCCAGTCCAGGCGGGTGGCAAAGAGTGCTACGTCGCCGGAAGGGGACCCGCCGGACCTCCCCAGGAACGCCACCGTCTTCGTCAGGCGCACCTGCGGCAGCTCCGCCGTCAGGCGAAGCAAGGGCAGGGTTCCGGCGTTGCCGGACAGAAGGAAGCCGCTCCGCAGGCTCGGCCCCCATTCCCCTGAGGTCCGCCCGAGCTGCACCTGCACCGATCCGAGACGAAGCGAAGCGAAGAGTTCACTTCCCGGGGGATCGCCTCCCCCGCCCCAGACCCCGCGCGCAGAGATCAGGAAGCGGTCGCTCAGGCCGTAACCGACCCCGACCGGCGAAGTCCCGAGGCGACCGTCGGGGAAGAACGTCCCCCGCCTCCCCCAGAGGCCTCCGGCCGAAGCCTCGAAGACAGGAGCCGTCGAGAACTCTTCGACGAGGCGCCGAAGATCCTCACGGGCCAGGCGCGCAACAGCCGGATCAGCATCCCGTACTCTGGCCATGGCTCCACCGACAAGGCGCCGGGCGTCGAGCCGGGTTATGGGCCTCGCCGTGACGGCGTGGAGAGGGATGAGTCCGAGGCTGGCGAGATGGTAGAAGACCTGGTAGGACCAGTGGCCAAGGGGGACGTAGGCAGGACCGTCCCCAGCAGCGTCCGCGGATGCGGTACGCATGACCAATAGATGAAGAAGCACGAGGCCGACGGCAAGGCCGACGAGGCCCGACCGGCCGCTCATCAACCCGCGAGAGGGAAGCGCAGGCGCGCTCGCTTCACGCACAAATCCTGTGCCCAGGAGAATGATGGCGGGTTGTGTCGGAAGCCCTCGCCAAGGAACTCCGGCGCCTAAAGGCTCTGTCTGCCATCGAGCAGTCTGCGGGCGCGCGGAGTGATGAGACCCACCCTGAACTGGCGCCCGGCGTCTGGTCACGCCGGCTGACACAAGAGCACCGAATCGTCTACAGCGTGAGCGAAGACCGAATCGATCTTCTGCAGGCGCGATACCACTACTGACACCCGAGTCTCCCTTAGAGGGCGGACCACCGCAACCGAACGCAATTACGCGGTCCCCGACAAGGAAACAGCGGTTCAGAGCAAACCCTGGAATGACCCCCGCATGACCGCCGAATCACGCTCCTCCTGAATGATATGGATATGACATTGAGATTGACAATTGTGGAATAATCGATGTAATATACATTTGGGTGACATTCATGTCTGCTCGGAAGAGACCCGTCCAAATCTACCTGGAAGAGCATCAGCACCGCGTGCTTCGAGAAATTGCCAGGCGCCGCCGCGTTTCGATTGCCCTCCTACTGCGCGAAGGGGCGGATCAGGTGATTCGCGACGCCCTACCTCCTGAGAACGATCCGTTGATGGAACTGCCTACCCTGGCCGTCCCGGGGGGTCCGCGAGATGGAGCGGACCGACACGATGCCTACCTCATCCAGGCGAGCAGCCCGCGAACCCACAGGCGCTGAGATCTTCGTAGACACCGGGGGCTGGATCGCGCTCATGTCCCGGGACGATGCGCACCATGCTCCGGCGGTTGCCGCCTGGCCGGACATCCTCCGCCGGTTCCGCCGGGTGGTTGCCACGAACCTGGTGATCGCTGAGAGCTACACGTTCCTGCGTCGCGCAGTGGGATTTCCCGCCGCCTGGGCACTGTTGGAACGGCTCCAGTTGACGCCCCGCCTGGCCCTCATCTACGCCGACGCAGATCTCGAAGGAGACGCCCGGGCCCTCCTGCGACAATACGGCGACCACGACTTCTCGTACACCGACGCGGTGAGCTTTGCGGCCATGCGGCAGACAGGCATCACGCAGGCCTTCGGCTTCGACCGGCATTTTGTCACGGCCGGCTTTACGTTGATCCCCTA
>Ga0073934_10008007_pt1 | contig 14349 bp, 13 predicted proteins | sample LarsenN4metaG_FD_76834 | JGI IMG/M metagenome (GOLD analysis project Ga0073934, IMG submission 76834) | Hot spring sediment bacterial and archeal communities from British Columbia, Canada, to study Microbial Dark Matter (Phase II) - Larsen... ...
CGCGGCGGGGAGCCGCTTCGAGGGGCGCCACGGGTGCGGGTGCACGACCATCGGGACGGTCGCGCGGCCCTCGAGGATTTTCTGTAAGCCCAACCACACGAGACACTGACTGCTCAGAATCGCAATCGTGAGGGGGGGCATCGCGGTGCTCTGCATCCTGCCTCCTAGTTAAAGATGAAAGACTGGTGCTATTGAAACTGTTCCTTATGGCGGTTCCGGTGGTTCGTAGCCATGCGCAAAGGACTGTGACCTCTGAACAAGCGGTACGTTTGTCTGCTGTTGATAGGTCCAAATGATACTACCCATTAGTAGGGTATGCGCCGTAGGGCGATGGAGCGCATCCAATTTGTTGAAAACACTGTAGCATTTTTACTTTCATTTCTGTGATGAATTCCTCGACATTCCGATCAGTAAGGGAGGCTTACTGATAGGCCTCAATACCGGCAAAAAAGGAACTCAATTTACTTGCTATGGGTAGAGGGCAGGAGAGTTGGTCAAGCATGAACAGTCTTGTTTCAGCGCTTGATCGGTCGGATGTAGCGGTTCTGCGGTTCTAGCGGTCAATCGATCGGACAAAGGTGCTGGGAAGGCTACACAAAAACTAGACATTTAGCTGATAGTTTAGGGGCAATAGGACCTGTTACCAATAGGGCCGAGAGTTGCGAGGTCATACGGCTGAACAGCCGTATTTTTTTGGCAAAGAGGCTGGGACTCACGGGGCGAAGCTATGATCACTATCTCTAGACAAGAGAGCACTGCACGGTACGTGCAAGTAAGCGTACCGGAGGTAAAACAGGTAGAAGGATCAAGGACTGATTGCCACTGGTATGCCGTTCAGACACATTCTCGTCATGAGAAACAGGTTCGGGACCGATTGATGGCACTGGGGATAGAACCCCTGCTTCCCTTGGGCAAGCAATGCCGCCAATGGTCCGACCGCAAAGTATGGAATGTGCTTCCACTATTTAGCGGGTATTGCTTTGCCAACTTTGCGTTAACCAGAAGTCTTGCCGTTCTCCAAACGCCGGGTGTCGTTCGCATTGTCGGCGCTGTGAGACCCGAACCCATTCCAACTGAAGAAATTGCCGCGCTCCAGCAAGTTTCGTCGGTCAACCCCATGATGGAACCGTGCGACTACCTGACTGAAGGTGCATGGGTAGAAGTGATACGAGGTCCGCTTGTCGGCCTCCGCGGCCAATTCGTTCGACGAGCGAGTCACCATGGGTTGGTGATCCGCTCTTCTCTTCTACAGCGAGCTGCGCTCATCCATATAGGCAGCGACGAGGTTACCTCTCTGCAGTGAACCTTCCTTCTTCCCCTCGATTCTCTCCACAGATGTTGGATGACGAGAGGGGAACCGGCACTCATGCCCAAACATCGCTTTACCCGAGATCAGATAAAAGTCATGGTCTCGGAACTAGATGCCGGTCGGATGGCCGGAGAGGTCTCACGTCGGTATGGGATTTCTAGAAGCACCCTCTACCGGTGGCGGGCAAAATTTGCCAATGAGGGACACCCGGCTGATAAAGAGCGATTACGTTCATTAGAGGATGAACATCGGCGACTGAAAAAACAATTTGCGGAACTCACGCTTGACTACGCGACACTGCGTGCAGCGTTGATCAGAGATGTGAGGGGCGACTGTTAGACGGCAATAGTTGCCGAAGAGATGAACAATCATGTGTGGATGTCTTCAGCGAAGTGATGAAATTTGGCGAACAGGTCGTGGTGCCTCCGCCATGAAAGGGAAGCAGATGAGTATCGCCAAAGCGTTCATCGTCGCCCTGTTCCTTGCGATGGGGATGACTGTGGCCGGTTGTGCCGCACCCTCTGCTGAAGTCATTGCCGAAGCCAACAGTGCCAAGGAAGAATTCTTATTGGGACCTGAGGACGTGCTCGATATTGCAGTGTGGCGCAGTGAAGATTTGACGCAGAAAGGCATCGTGGTGAGACCAGACGGCTATATCTCGATGCCGTTGATTGGAGAAGTAGAAGCGAACGGGCGAACCGCCAAGGAACTGGCCGCGCACATTGCCGAGCGGCTGAAAGAGTACAAAGAGAAAGCATTAGTTCACGTCAAAGTCAAAGAGGTCAATAGTTACTATGTGTATGTCTTAGGAGACGTCGCGAAGCCGGGCAAGTACCAAGTCAAGTCACACATAACGGTCCTGCAAGCCATCGCAATCGCAGGGGGGGTCACCCCCTATGCGGCAAAGAACAAGATACAAGTACGCCGTACTGTGCCGGGGCCACCCGGCCACTCCAAAGAAGTCAAGATTCCTGCTCCGTATGATGATCTGCTGTCTGGAGAGGGAGAAATCAAAGACTTTGTGTTGAAGACCGGCGACATGGTCGTGGTGCCTGGTAGAGCTTGGTAACGAGTCATGAGATGGCAAGGCCGTGGAATCAGCAGCTGCCTTGCCCTGGTGACTGTGTATGGTATGGCAATACTCGTACCCAATCGCGTGGAAGCGCAATCCCCTGCCGCCCCGGTGCCTGAAAATCGATTATTTGCGGAGCCCGACACGCATATCATTCCGTCACTTCGAGTGGCCGAACGTTATGACAGCAACGTCTTCTTTGTGCCTGGGACCAAATTTGACGACTACGTCACGACCGTCTCACCGCAGCTCAAGCTGAACCACCGGAATCAATGGATCAAAGGAACGTTCGGCGGCGGAGCAACAGGTGAAGTCTATGTCCAGAATCCCGGGCTCAATTACGTGGCCGGCAATGGAACTATGAATTTGAATTTGGACGGTGCGATGAACAGGCTTGTCCCGGGTTTGGGGTTGGACGTGTCCGACACGCTGATCTACACGCCGCAACCGCTGGCGTTTGCCGCTCCCACAAGTGGAAGCCAACTCGCGCCGGCCTTTGTGCAGGGAATTCAAGCACAACGAGCGAATTCCTTTTCGAATGCCGCCAAGGTAGAAACTTCATATCGCTTGTCCGAGTTCATGAGCATGACCGTCACATATCTCGATCAGCGAATACGGTTTGGAAGTCCCATTGCAACGCCCACGGGAGTCACGCAAGGGGGATTCATCAATACTAACTTCCAAACTTTGACTTCAGGGCTTGTCCGAAAGTTCTCACCGGCCGACACGATATTCATCGCCCATCAATATCAGCATGCCACATTCTCCGCTTCTAACGACTTAGGCAGCCAATTCTCCACTCAAGGGGCTCTGATCAGGTGGTCAAGATTCATCACCCCAGGCCTGAAAGCCACGGGCGAAGGAGGGTTTGCCGTATTAAGCCCAAGAGGCAATGTGGAGTGGCTGGGTGCCGCCTCTCTGGAATGGAAGGGGCAGTACACGAGCGCCATGGTGTCGTATTCGCGATCCATTGCACCGAGTTTTTTGTTTGTATCTACCCCATTGTTGAGCCAAGTCGTAACCGGAGAGCTGAAGCGACGGATAACCGATACTTTAACTCTATCGGTGAATGGGGGCTATGCCATCAATGAGTCCGTGCCGGACAGCTCTCTCCTACGATTTCAGTCGTATTCAGTCACGCCGAGCGTTAATTACATAATTAGTAAGACGTTTACGGCCACGCTGTCCTATACCCACAGCAAGTACGAGCAAACCGTCGCCTCTCAGTCGTTTCCATTCGACCGGGATCTGGTTCAGCTCAGCTTGATAGCGGAGTGGAAATGAGCATGAATGAAACCGAGACTCCCGCTGTCTTTGATCCACCGGGAGAACCGTTGTCGGTACAGATGCAGGAGTATTGGAGCACCATCCTTCGCGGAAAATGGCTCGTGCTCGGCTCTATGGTGGCCGGGATCGCCGTCGCGGTAACCCTCTGCATGGTCCTACCCAAAAGCTATCGCTCCAGCACGTTGATCATGATTGAAAATCAGAAGATCCCCGAAGATTACGTCAAGGGCATCGGAGGGGCCAGTATCGAACAGCGCCTTACCATGATTCAGCAACAGGTGATGAGCCGGACCATCCTGAGTCAGATTTTGGACGAGTACGACCTCTATGGAAGACAGGTCGAACGGGAAGGCCACGAGTCGGCCATAGACACATTGCGCAAGATGATCAAAGTGGAAACTGTCGGTACCCTTGGCGCATCGGGCAAGAGCGTCGAGGCGGTCACGCTTTCATTTGCCCATGAAGATCCGACGACGGCTATGAATGTGACGGCAAAGCTCGCGTCGTTGTTCATCGAGGAAAATGTCAAAGTGCGGGAACAGCTCGTGACCGGGGTGTCCGTCTTTCTGGAGCAAGAATTGTCTGAGGCGAAGAAAGCTCTGGAGACACAAGAAGAGGCCATCAGCAAATATAAGACAAAATACATGGGCCAGTTACCGGAGCAAATGGAGGCGAATCTACGGACCTTAGATCGACTGCAAACGGAACTGACGGCGACCGATGACCTGCTGCACCGTCAAAGTGATCGGTTGAGCAGAGTGGAAAAATCGATCAAGGAATACGAAGCCAGTGGGGGTACTGCTGCGGATACCGACAATCCCAAGTCCGTGAATACGGTGGTGGATCCGCTGGTGGTTCGCTTGCATGAATTGGAGCGGCGGTTGACCTCACTCAGGGCGGAGTGGAAGGAGACGTATCCCGACATTGAGGACACGAAGCAGGAGATTGAAGACGTCAAAGCTCAACTGGCTGAGAAATACAACGCGCAGACGACTGACCAGGACGGCGAGATCCCCAAAACCTTTGACCCCTATTTGAAAGAGCTGTTCAAGCAGCGAAACGACTTGCGTACCGAATTATCAGCGATTCGAGATCGTCGAGCCAGGCTTGTGGAACAAATCAGGGATACGGAACGGCGTGTGGAACAGATACCCTCCCGCGAACAAGATTTGATGATATTGTTGCGCGATTACGATAATAGGAAAAAGAATTATCAAGCTCTACTGGACAAACGATTGAATGCCCACGTGGCGGAAAATCTTGAAAAGCGTCAACAAGGGGAACAGTTCCGTGTGCTGGACCCTGCGAATCTGCCGCAGAAGCCGGAGAAACCAAATCGATTGGTGATCATGATGTTCGGCCTGATTGGAGGATGCGGGCTCGGTATCGGTCTTGCGATGGGCCTGGATCGGTTGAATCCCACCTTTCGACGTCGCGAAGAGGTGGAAGTCATGCCCGGCATGCGAGTGTTGGCGACTATACCGCAGTTCTTCCCCTTGAGCCGTCAAATCAGCGCCATATCGAAGAGCGGCCATCAGGGGACTGCCGACGGGAGCTTCCGGGTGCCGGCGGTAAAAATAGCGGGAAAGGTCATGCCTTGGGCCTCATCCGGGAAACGTAACGAGATCACTTCGGCGAATCTCAATTTGGTCGCTAAGTGGCAACCTCGTTCGATTGCCGCCGAACAATATCGGATGGCCGCCACGAAACTGGTCCTCTCCACTGAAGGACGCGATTCCACGGTTATCGAAATCACGAGTGCATTGATGGGTGAAGGCAAAACAACCACGGTGGTCAATTTAGGGTACACCATTGCGCGAGACTTTGGGAAAAAGACCCTGCTCATCGATTGCGACTTTCAACGGCCGGCACTCCATCACTATGCCAAGGTACCCACCCGAACAGGGTTGATCGAATTCTTGAATGGTCAGGCTTCACTCGATGACTGCGTGTCGGTGATCGACGAGTGTCCATGCTTTATCCTGGAGGCCGGCGGAACAGACGGCGAGTGTAACGAGCTTGGGCTGATTCAACAGTTAAAGGGAATCTTGCCGGAGCTTCGTGCGCAATTTCAGTATCTCATCATCAATACGCCGCCCGTCTTGTCCAGCGCGACCATGGGCATTTTGGCGAGCCTGGCCGATGAGCTGGTGTGGGTGATCCGTGCAGGATATTCGCCCAAACATCTGGTGCAAAAGGCCTTCACCATGTTGGGCCTGACATCGCAACACCAAGTGATTCTCAACGGGCTCGATGCGCAGAGCATGCCGAACCATCTGTACGGATACACGATACCCTACCGACGAGATCGTTCAATCGAGAGCGTGAGATAATAAGGCATAGATCATTATTAACGGCTTGCCTGGATTTAGTACCCGCCACTATTTCTCGCTACTTATTCGATTTCAGTTGTGACCGTTGGGATGCATGAGGCCTCCTGGCAGTTGACATTAATCGTATGGAGAATCCGATGGAACACACAACGCAACGACACCTCCTTGGGCATACGGATGTGGGCACGGAGCAGGACGGTAAGCTGGTTATTCAACTTCCGCCACACGCTGTGCCATCAGAGATGAGTACGGCTCCGATCAACGGGTATCTCTGCATCGCACCCGATGTGAAGGTCGGCAACAATGTGAAATTTTCAAAGTTCGTCAACCTTTATGGGTGTGAGGTTGGCGACGACACCAAGATCGGGGCCTTTGTTGAGATTCAGAAGAATGCCAAGGTCGGCAGACGGTGCAAGATCTCCAGTCATACCTTCATCTGCGAGGGCGTGACGATAGAAGACGAAGTCTTTATCGGACACAACGTCACGTTCGTAAATGACACCTTCCCTCGCGCGACCACTACGGCGGGCGCACTACAGACCGAGGCGGATTGGAGAGTCGAAACGACGCTGGTGAAGCGGGGAGCATCCATCGGCTCCGGCGTGACGATTCTAGCTAATGTGGTGATCGGGGAACATGCGCTGATCGGGGCCGGTGCAGTCGTCACAAAAGATGTGCCGGCGCATGCCGTCGTCGCGGGGAATCCTGGCCGAGTGGTGCGATATTTCGAACCAAGGGGGCAGCAATGACTAAAGAGAACATCCCGTTTCTAGATCTGGTCACGGTTCATCGGGAGTTGCAAGATGAATTGGTCGAAGTGCTCAAGACCGCTCTGAACAGCGCCGGATTTATCGGTGGGCCGATGGTGCAAGGGTTCGAGGAGGACTTTTCCAGATTTTGCGAGGCTCGATTCTGTATCGGAGTCGGCAACGGCACTGACGCCCTTCGGTTTGCCTTGATTGCCGCCGGTGTGAAATCCGGGGACATTGTCCTCACGGTTCCCAATACGTTTATTGCCACGACCGAAGCCATTTCCCAGGCAGGCGCTCGCCCTGACTTCGTAGATGTCGATGAGCGAACCTATACAATCGATCCTCTCAAGCTGCGCCAGTATCTCGAAACGAAATGTCGATGGGATGCGGGGCAGAAGCGGGCCTTCCACAAGGAAACCGATTCTCCGATCACGGCGGTGATCCCTGTACATCTCTACGGCCAGATGGCCGATATGGAAGCCATCCTTGATCTGGCCACTCAGTACAACCTCAAGGTGGTTGAGGATGCCTGCCAGGCACAAGGAGCGGAGTATTTCTCAAGAAAGGAAAACCGTTGGCGCAAAGCCGGGTCGATCGGGCATGCGGCGGCGTTCAGCTTTTATCCAGGCAAGAATCTCGGCGCGTGCGGCGAAGCGGGGGCGGTGACGACCAATGACGACGGGATCGCGCAGACCTGCCGACTCTTGCGCGACCATGGGCAATCAAAGAAGTATTTTCACGATATTGAAGGGTACAACGGCCGCCTTGATGCTATTCAGGCCGGCTTCTTGCGCGTAAAACTACGCCATTTGCCGGAATGGAATGAGCAGCGCCGACAGGCGGCGGAGCGGTACGATAAATTATTCTCCGGAGCGGAAGGAGTTGTGACGTTGCCGCATCAGCCGAACTGGGCGCGGTCGGTCTACCACCTCTATGTCGTGCAGGTTGAGGACCGTGCTCAGCTTCAGCGGAAGCTGAGCGACGCGGGCATTGGGACGGGGATTCATTATCCGGTAGCGTTGCATCTGACGAAAGCCTACGAAGAGCTCGGCTTCCGGGTCGGCGATTTTCCGATCGCCGAGAAGGCAGCAGCGCATATCTTATCGCTTCCGATGTTCCCAGGGCTGACATCGGAACAGCAGGAGAGAGTGGTGACGGAAGCGTTAAAGTGTCTTGCTGTCACCTCCATCAGTGAGCCGAGTGCATAGGGTTATCGGACCTAATCTTCAAGTCGAGGTTCACCACACATCACTCTGGTCGCGCGACTGGGCTTTGGGAGATAGGGCTGTCATCGAGCTCTGGCTCGATGACAATCCCTGCATGCCAAAGGATTAGCGTTTTCAGGCTGTCCTGTCGAGGAAAAGGATGATCACGATGAATGCCGATGATGTCGTCAAGGGCGACCTCGCTCGAATGTGCGCAGACCTCAAAGAAGAGTTCGAGGTTCTCTCGGGGAAGCGTGTGCTGATCACAGGCGGGGCCGGCTTCCTTGGACACTACTTCGTCCAGGCGGCGTTGTACTGGAATACCAGCATAAGCAACGGCAAATCTCCGATCCAAGTCGTCGTCTACGATAGCTTTGTGCGTGGCATGCCAGACTGGCTCTCACGACTGGAGGGCGATCGCAATCTAACGCTGGTGCGGCATGATATTCGGAACCCACTTCCAGCGGACATGGGCGATGTTCAGTTTGTGATCCATGCGGCTTCGATCGCATCTCCGACATACTACAAGCGAGATCCCATCGGGACGATGGATGCGAATGTGAATGGACTCCGAATGTTGCTCGAGTATGCAAGAGAGCAGAAGCGGAAGAACAAGCCGGTAGAAGGGTTCCTATTTTTTTCAAGCAGTGAAATTTATGGAGACCCAACCCCAGGCAATATTCCGACCTCGGAGACCTATCGCGGGTTCGTGTCCTGCACGGGACCACGTGCCTGCTATGACGAGGCGAAGCGGTATGGTGAAACTCTGTGCGTCAACTTTGCCCATCAGTTCGACATTCCGGTGAAAGTGGCACGACCATTCAATAACTACGGTCCTGGTTTGAAGATCAGCGATCGTCGAGTCATTCCGGACTTTGCGCGAGACATCATGGCTGATCGGGACATTGTGATGCTCTCGGATGGGTCGCCAAAACGGACATTTTGTTATTCGTCGGATGCTGTCACCGGCTATTACAAGATCCTTGTCAAAGGACATCAAGGTGAAGCCTACAATATCGGTGTGGAGGCCCCGGAAATCTCAATGGCCGAGTTGGCGGAAAAATTGACAGCGTTTGCCAAGGAGCTCTTTGGGTACAAGGGGAAAGTCGTGCGTCGGGCCAGCGAGGATACGAGCTATCTCGTCGATAATCCCAATCGGCGCTGCCCCGTCATAACCAAAGCGCGCACTCATTTGGGATATAACCCAAGCGTAGCGCTCGACGAAGGGTTGAGGCAATCACTCATCTGGTATCAGGGCAATCGTGATGCTCAGGATGCGTAGCTGGATAGCGGGGGGATAGGGGCATGAAGATCTCAATTGTCGGGACGGGCTATGTCGGCATTGTGACCGGCGCATGTTTTGCCGAAAAAGGGCACCATGTGATGTGCGTCGATATCGATCAATCCAAGGTGGATTTGATCAATAGGGGGACGGCTCCAATCTATGAACGCGGCTTGGATGATTTGCTGAAAAAGCATGCGGGTGACCGGTTACGGGCGACAACCGATCTGGTGGATGCCGTTCAAAAGACTGACTTGTCGATGATTGCCGTTGGAACACCGTTCGATGGAAATGAGATCGACTTAACGTCTATCAAGAATGTGGCGAGGCAACTCGGCCAAGCCTTGAGAGCCAAGCCCGGCTATCACGTTGTGATTGTGAAGAGTACGGTCGTTCCAGGGACAACGGATGGCGTCGTATTGCCGATTCTTGAGGAATCGTCCGGGAAGAAGGCCGGGGTGGATTTTGGAGTGGGGATGAACCCGGAGTTTCTTACGGAGGGCGAAGCGGTCAATGAATTCATGTATCCGGATCGGATTGTGTTGGGCGGCATAGATCAATCGACGATCGAACGGCAAGCGGAATTGTACCAGGGCTTCCCAGATGTGGACGTGTTGCGCACCAATAACAAAACAGCTGAGATGATCAAATATGCGGCCAATAGTTTATTGGCGACGTGTATTTCATTCTCCAATGAAATTGCCAATCTGTGTGCTGCGATCCGGGATGTCGATGTAGTCGATGTCATGCACGGAGTTCACATCAGTCGTTACCTGAGTGTCCAATTGCCAGGCAGAAAGCGAGTCCAGCCGCCGGTTGTATCATTTCTCGCCGCCGGCTGCGGGTTTGGAGGGAGTTGCTTTCCCAAGGATGTCAAAGCCCTTGCAGCCCATGGGGAGAAACATCATGTGCCGATGGATCTGCTGAACGCAGTACTGGCGATCAATGAGCGGCAGCCGCGACAAATCATCACAATCCTCAAGAGACAGTTCCAGTCCTTGCAGGGAGTCCGAGTCACCGTCCTTGGTTTGGCATTCCGGCCGGACACCAACGATATGCGCGAATCTCCGGCGATTCCCATTATCCGAGCCTTATTGCGAGAAGGGGCCAAAGTGAAGGGTTACGATCCTGTCGCTGCGGCCGAGGCTCGGATGTTGTTTTCTCCGCAAGAATTGGAGTTGAGCCAGACACTCGCTGAAGGGGTGACGCAGGCGGACGCCATTGTGCTGGTGACCCGGTGGGACGAATTTCTCAAAGTTCCTGAACTCCTGAAGCATCTCACTCCGCAACCCTTGTTCGTCGATGGACGTCGCCTGCTTGATAAGGCATCGATCGCCAGATATGAGGGCATTGGGTTGAAGAGGACATGATCTTCACCGAAACTAAGCTCAAAGGCGCCTACCTCATCGATCTGGAAAGAATCTCCGATGAGCGCGGGTTTTTTTCGCGCCGCTGGTGCGCCCGAGAATTTGCTTCGCATGGGTTGAACCCGGCCGTTGTGCAAGTGAATGTCGGCCATAGTGCCAAGAAAGGCACAGTCCGAGGTATGCATTTCCAGGTCGCTCCGAACGCGGAAGTGAAACTTGTGTATTGCTCCAGAGGAGCTCTATACGACGTCATCATCGACTTACGCGAGGGGTCTCCCACCAGAGGACAGTGGTTCGGAGTGGAACTGACGGCGGACAACGGCCGCATGCTCTACATACCGGAAGGTTTTGCCCACGGGTATCAAACCCTGGAGGATGAGACGGACCTGGTCTATCAAACTTCTCAATTTTACGTCAAGGAATCAGCCACAGGCGTCCGATTTAACGACCCAACCTTCGGGATCATATGGCCTCTGCCGGTGAGCATGATTTCGAGCGGGGATCAGCGTTGGCCGGATTACTGAAGAAAGGGAAGTAAAAGACATGGACTCATCGACAGGGGAAAAACGTGTGTTGGTGACGGGAGCGACCGGATTCATCGGTTCCCACACCCTGCGTCCTTTGCTTCAACGGGGGTATGAGGTACACGCCGTGTCTTCGAAATCAGCACCTCCTGCCGATGCACCTGTCATGTGGCACCAGGCGGACCTCTTTGACAGCGTGGCCAGCGCGCGTCTGTTGGAAGAAATTAGACCGACACATATGCTCCATCTCGCTTGGTATGTCGTCCCTGGCAAGCTGATGTCATCCGAACTGAACTTCGATTGGGTCCGTTCGAGTATTGAATTGTTGAGGCTGTTTCAACGGCAGGGCGGGCGACGAATCGTGATGCCCGGGTCCAGTTATGAGTATGACTGGAATTATGGGTATTGCCATGAAACCAGAACGCCGACGGTTCCCAATACGACCTATGGAGCGTGCAAGCATGCGCTGGATGTGATGGCGCAGGCCTTTTGTCGATTTCATCAAATCAGTTATGCGTGGCCACGGGTGTTCTTTCTGTATGGACCGAACGAACATCCCGATCGGCTGGTCTCGTCAGTGATTCGATCGCTGTTGCAAGGTCAAGAAGCTCGCTGCTCGCACGGGAGGCAAATTCGCGACTATCTCCATGTGCAGGATGTGGCGGATGCCATTGTGTCCGTCCTCGATAGCAGCGTCGAAGGTCCGATCAATATCGGATCCGGAACGGCGGTGACCTTACGGGACATCATCGTCACAATCGGTCGAACGCTTGGTCGTGAAGACCTCATTCAGTTGGGAGCCATCCCAAGCCGCGCAAACGATGCGCCGCTGGTGGTCGCGGATATCGAACGGTTGACCACCGAGGTGAAGTGGCAGCCGAGCTATTCGCTGGAAGCCGGCCTTGCCCATACCATCGACTGGTGGCGCCGTAAGCTGGCGCAGGACAACTGAGGGCAAACCGTGGACAAAATCGCAATTCTGGGTTCCGGGATGGCGGGATTCGGTGCGGCGCATCGGCTCCATACCGAAGGTCTTCGCGCGATACTCTATGAAAAGCGTCCGTATCATGGGGGGCACACGGCGTCCTACGCATTCGAGAGCGGTTTCACCATTGACGAAGGCCCCCATGTGTCGTTCACCAAGGTTGAACGGATTCAAAAGCTGCTGGCGGACAGCGTAGAGCAGAAATTCGAACGCCTCCGCACGAAAGTCAACAATCACTGGAAAGGACACTGGATCAAGCACCCGGCCCAGTGCAACCTCTACGGGCTTCCGCAAGACTTGATCGTCAACATTTTGAAGGATTTCATTCATGCCCAGCACCATGAATACGGAGAAATCAAGAATTATCAAGATTGGCTCTATGCCAGTTTTGGAAAGACGTTCGCCGAGACATTCCCCATGGAATACACGATCAAGTACCACACGACGACGGCCGACAACATGAGCACCGACTGGGTCGGTCCGCGCCTGTATCGTGCCAACATCGAAGAAGTGTTGCGCGGGGCACTCTCACCGTCGACACCGGATGTCCATTACATCGACCAATTCCGCTATCCATCGCACGGTGGCTTTGTCTCCTATCTCCGGATGTTCATGAAGCAGGCCGATCTTCAACCGGGTCATGAATTAGTAGAAGTTCATCCTGTGCGGAAAGAACTGCGGTTCAAGAACGGAAAAGTGACCCCTTATGACCATCTCATTTCATCCGTGCCGCTGCCCGACTTGATCAAGATGATCGCCGGCGTGCCGGCCGATGTGCTCGAAGCGTCTCGGAAGCTGTCCTGCAGCACGGTGGTCATCGTGAGCCTAGGGGTCGACCGAGCGGATCTCATCGATGCCCACTGGACGTACTTTTACGATCGTGACTATTTCTTTACGCGCCTGAGCACGCCGCATTTGCAGTCTCCGCACAATGTACCTCCCGGATGCGGAAGCATTCAGGCTGAGTGTTACTATTCCGAGAAATATCGACCGCTTGACCGGAGGCCCGACGAGTGCATTGAACCGGTGATCACGGATTTGAGGCGATGCGGAATCTTGCGCGAGGACGATACCATCCTCTTCAAGCATGCCATGCTCGTGCCGTATGCGAACGTGATCTTCGACCTGGATCGCGCCTCGGCGCTCAAGACGGTTCATGGCTATCTTGACGACATCGGAATCGCATATTGCGGGCGTTATGGAGAGTGGGCCTATATCTGGACGGATGAATCGTTCATGAGCGGCGAGAATGCCGCGCAAAAAGTGCTGGATCGCCTGGGGAAGAGCACTGCGAAGGTCTGACACGCCGTCATCCAACAAGTGAGGCAGACATGAAAGTCGTATTGTTTTGCGGAGGGTTGGGGATGCGGCTGCGGGAATACTCGGAATCCATTCCCAAGCCGATGGTTCCCATCGGGTATCGACCCATCATGTGGCACGTGATGAAGTACTACGCCCACTTCGGACACAAGGACTTCATTCTTTGCTTGGGGCACGGTGCGGACGTCGTGAAGCGCTACTTCTTGCAGTACGACGAATGTCAGTCGAACGATTTCGTTCTTTCGCAAGGCGGCCGACACATCGATTTGGTCAGTTCGGACATACAGGATTGGAACATCACGTTTGCGGACACTGGAGTCATCTCGAACATCGGCCAGCGTTTGAAGGCCGTGGAAAAGTATTTGGAGGGCGAGGAAGTGTTTCTGGCAAACTACAGCGATGGACTGACCGATTTACCGCTCGCGTCCTATATCGAGCATTTTCTCGCCCATGACAAGATCGCCAGTTGCATCTGCATCACTCCTCCTCTCAGCTATCACGTCATCTCGTTGAGGAACGATGATCACGTGGAAAAAATCGAGTGCATGAACCGCGGTTCCATGAAAGTAAACGGCGGCTACTTTATCTTCAAGAAGGATATTTTTCGTTACATTCAGCCAGGGGAAGAGCTTGTCGTTGAACCTTTCCAACGGCTCATCAAGGAAAACCAGTTGATCGGGTATCGGTACGACGGGTATTGGGAGTGCATGGATACGTTCAAGGACAAACAGCGGCTTGATGAGATGTACGCGCGAGGCGAAGCGCCCTGGGAATTGTGGAAAAAGCCTCATCACAGTTCCGGAGAACGAGAGTTCGAAGGTCAGCGTGCATCTAGATGACTCGCGAGAGCTCAAAAATGCCGTCCTCCGGCTTGATCGAGATCCGCCATGAAAAACTCACGGTACTCTGTCTC
>Ga0073934_10008008_pt1 | contig 14348 bp, 15 predicted proteins | sample LarsenN4metaG_FD_76834 | JGI IMG/M metagenome (GOLD analysis project Ga0073934, IMG submission 76834) | Hot spring sediment bacterial and archeal communities from British Columbia, Canada, to study Microbial Dark Matter (Phase II) - Larsen... ...
GTCAGGCGGAAGCGGTATCACATAGCCCGTGGGAAACTTGTGTCTCTTCAGCCATTCCCTTGCTTCCGCGCTCCTCTGAAACACATCCACTCCTGCCGGCGAGGACACCACATACATGACGCGGTAGTAAAACTGCGTGAGCTTCCCCAGTTCCTGTACCGCCTCAGCCATCGGCTTCCGTTCCGATTCAAGCGCGATTCCAATGGGCGGGACTCGACTCGGTATTGGTTCCTCGATCAGTGACGACAGCTCAATCATGAGGATCGGCTGCCGCTTCTCCCACACCGCGAGATGTGCCTGGCCTTCTGCCTGGTCAACTCGTGGGCTGTTGCCAACGCGAACTTGGACGGGCGCGAGTCCCTGGGCCTTTGGAGTATAGGTAAAGAACGCCCTGCCATCTCCGCCGGTCAAAGCCGTAGCGACAATCTTTCCATCCACCACGAGTTCGAGTGGTTCCCCCCCAAGTTCGGCAATGAGCATGAGACGTTTCGAGATGAGTTTGGCCTCTATGGTGGCAGACTGGCCAGGCGCCGTCAGGGCGTCTTTGACGAGTATTGTGGCGGAACTTTTCTCCGCAGCAAACAGCAGGCCGGGTGAGGCAATAATGAGCAGGAAGAGACAGAACCAGGCTCTGCGGGTTTGGCTCATCGTCGGCCGCATCGCCTTACTGAACAAAGAAGGACGCGCCACGAACTCCTTGAGGAGACGTTAGGATTTCAGCGCTTTGAGCACTTCGTCCGCGTGACCATCGACTTTGACTTTTCGAAAGATCGCCTTGAGCTTGCCTTCAGGATCAATGACGAACGTGCTTCGCTCGATACCCCAATACTTCTTACCGTACATGTTCTTCTCTTTGTAGACACCGTAGGCCTTGGAGACTGCGGCATCTTCATCGCTCAGGAGCGGGAACGGCAGTCCGAATTTCTTAATGAACTTCTGGTGTGATTCTCTCCCATCCAAGCTCACGCCGACGATGGTGCCTCCCGCCCGGAGAATCTGTGATTCGACATCGCGAAAGTCACAGGACTCTTTCGTGCATCCCGGTGTATCGTCTTTCGGATAGAAGTACAGCACAACCTGTTTGCCCTTGAAGCTCTTCAGGGTCACGGTCTTTCCATGCTGATCCGGGATTGAGAGTTCCGGTGCCTGATCTCCGACTGCCAGTTCTTTGCTCATAGGGCCATCCTTTTCAAGTCATCAATACCGAGGCATGCTGCTGCCGAAAGACGAACGCGGGGCCACGGGGGGGCGGAGCGACTTGCGGTTCTTGTTCTCAGGGTTCCCATACGGTGAGAGCGCCGGTGAATCCCAGATGATCTTGTCTCCGGGGGACAGGTCGGCCGCTTGCAAAAAATGTTGTCGGGCGACCTCTGAATCGCCCAGCGCATTCAAGGCCAACGCATAGTTGTAATGAGCCGGTCCGGATTGCGGAGCGGCGGCGACGGCTTCTTCAAAATACCGTTTAGCCTCTTCGTACTGATGCGCCTGATACGCTTGTGTTCCTTGTTCCGTCAACGTCATGGCCTGAGGCCTCACGTCTCCCTCGAGGGTCAGGGGCACAAGCGGTTTGCGCTTCTGCGAACAAGCCGTCATGCCGACAAGCACCACCACGACACCCAAGATTGCCACTCGTTGTATGGTCTTTTTCATGGCGACACAACCTCAGTGCTCAGACCTTCGTCTGTTTGCGAGTCTCTTCCTCGAACGTCTTTCGATACAACACATCCCACTCGGTACTGCCTTCGACAATACCCCGGGAATAGGACGCCAGTTTGGCTTTCACTTTTCGATCGATCTCCTGTTCCTGGACCAATTCGTCGGCCAGCACGCGCTTGATCTCTTTTAACAACCATGTATCATCGCTTGTGACTCTCGCTCCGGCATATTGCTTCACGGCCGTGAGAATCACATGGGACAGATGACTGACCTTATCCTCGCTCAACATGCCGCACGCGTCGTGGGTTGCTCGCACCTTGCCGTCCGGAGGCGCTTCAAGCACATACATTTCACGTGTCACGCATCACAAAATGATGCCTCGTTCACGGACGAGCTTTTGTTTCACCATCTGGAACATCTTGTGATAGTCCACCTGCCCGTGCTCAATCTGCTGTTCATAGGCCTTCAGCAGTTGCCGAACCTCCGCATTCAGACGATCCTCAGCGGATAACTCATGGGTGATGGCCTGATCCAAGGCCTCGACGAATCCCTTACGCGGTCCGATGAGTTCGACGTGTCCCTCCTCTTGGAGGCGCTCGGTGAGACTCTCGGCCATATGCCGCACACGCTCTTTCGACAGTCGCATCGCCCTTCACGCCGGTTCCAGGTGAATCGTCGGGACTTCCATCACCTGCCGTAATCGGGTCGCATCCCCGACGATGGTCCCGATGATATTCACCCGATCAGCCGGGACTGGATCAGTCCCCATGCTCATGGGGGTTCTCCCAAAAAAGATCGCCAGGACCTTTCCCGCGCCCCAAAAGGCAATATCACCGACTTTCACGCGGGTCGTCGCGGTTTCCCGATGGTCGCGGACCCCTGGAATCGGGAAGTAGAACTCTTCTCCCCAGGTATTCATTGCAGTCGTGATCGGGAGCGCCGCGTAAACTTCGTCGGCTGTCTTCGTTTTTCTGAGTTCTGCCTCCAGCTGAACGCCGCCCACGGTAATACGGATTCGCTTCGCCGGCGCAGTCACGTGATTGATGGCCCACCCATTTTCTTCACCGCATTTTTTCGATGTTGCGAACTCTAGCTTGTCTCCTATGCGAAATCAAGGCTACAATCCCCGAGATGCTGACCTCCAGCTTCATCGTCCTGCCGGGCGTTGGACCAGCCACGGAACGCCGCTGGTGGCAAGATGGCTTGGTCGATTGGCGAAACTTTCTGGCTCGGTCGTCCATAGCCGGTCTCTCCGAGCACCGCAAAATCTGGTACGATGAAAAGCTTCGAGAGGCGCAGTCGCTCACGGAGAAGGGACCCTTTCATATGTTCGGCTCCCGTCTTCCGCGCCGGGAACATTGGCGACTGTACGACACCTGTCGCTCTCGGGTAGGATATCTCGACATCGAAACGACCGGCGCCTCGCCCGAATGGGGAGAGGTGACGGTTGTTGGACTTCATCGAGAGGAGACGACGATCAGCCTGGTTCGTGGAGAAAACCTGACGACAGAGCGGTTGCAGGCGGAACTCGATCACTGCAACCTACTGGTGACGTTTTTTGGATCAGTCTTCGATGTTCCCTACCTCCGTGCAAAGTTTCCCGACCTCCGGTTTCCAGCATTGCACTTCGACCTCTGTTTTGCCGCCCGCCGGCTTGCGTTACGTGGAGGCCTGAAGTACATCGAACAGGAAATGGGCATCGACCGCAGTCCGACCATCAGCGGCCTCGACGGATTGGATGCGGTCCGCCTGTGGTTCCAGTGGTGCCGAGGCGACACGATCGCTCGCGAGACCCTCATGAGCTACAATCGGGCGGATACCGAAAACCTCGTACTCCTTGCCGACTCCTTCTATAAGGATCTGGTGTCGCGGTTCGGGCCATCCTCATTGCCGACCACCCTTCAGCCGGCCTATTCTCAATGAGCACTTGGATCGGCGTCGGTCGGAGCGAGATCGGACTCGTGCGCACCGTCAACCAGGATGCGTTCGCGGTCATCGATGAGGCGGGTGTCTGGGCCGTCGCGGATGGCATGGGCGGTCATGTCGGTGGCGAAATCGCTGCTCAGACGGCCATCGCCACTTTACAGGCCGAAGCTGCAGCGTCGAGCTCCCTCCTTGGTAACGGTCAGGCGTCTCCCACAGATGTGTTAACGGACCTGATTCGCCGAGCGCATGACGCGATCCTCGATCGGGCTCGATCAAAATCTAAACTGAAAGGGATGGGCACGACCATCGTCCTGCTGGCGATCGTCACCGATCCTGCTCCGATCGCGTACGTCACCCATGTCGGCGACAGTCGTGCCTATCGATTTCGATCGGGCACGCTGACCTCTCTGACCAAAGACCACTCGTTGATCGAAAAATACCTGGAACGCGGCATCCTCACCCCGGAAACGGCAAAAACTCATCCCGAGCGCCATGTGTTGACGCGTGCCTTGGGAATAGGCTCGACGGTGAACCCTACCATCACAGCCTTTCCCCTCCTGCCGGAGGACCTGATACTGCTCTGCTCCGATGGGCTGACCAAGATGTTGGAGGACGAAGATATCCGAACCGTGTTTGCTGCCGGCGGGCTCGACCCGGCTCAGGTCTGCAACGGCCTGGTCACCGCGGCGCTCGATCGCGGAGGCGAGGACAATGTCACTGTGGTGGTGGTCGCTTCTCGTTCGTCCTGATTCTACTTCGTTGTTGACAAGACCCCTCAGGCCGTGTAGTTTTCCTGCTCATTTGAACCAGATCACACACCTGGAGCGCATTATGCCCCGTGGGGTATCGTTCGTTTGTGGAAGTCTATTCCTTCTCATCGGCTTCACAACAGTTGCGGGCGCCGGTGAACCTTCTGACCCCGAAACGGCTATTCGTCAAATGGTCCGGGCCAATGCGGAAAAAGATCTCACGACACTCTCTCGCTTGATGGCGCACGATGCCGACATCGTCAGTTACTCAGTGGGTGGTCGAAAATACGTCGGCTGGCCGGAATTCGAACGGGAGATGCGTGAGGAATTCATCAATACCCAGAAGATTGAGATTCCGATCACTGAACTTAAGGTCTGGACGAAAGGCGACCTGGCCTGGTTTACGATGGAGCTCGACTATACCCGCTACGTCGGCGAGGGATCCCAGGTGAAGCGGACGGTACTTCCCTTAAGGGAAACCGGTGTCCTCGAACGTCGTGCCGGCCGTTGGCAATTGTTGTCGTGGCACGAGTCGTTTCGATCCGCTCAACTCGGAGGTCCTCTCGCCTCACCGTCGCTGGCCGCGGGATCACAAACGCTCGTCAGCAATGCCGCTGCGGTACCTGACGTAAGCGGAGAATGGGATATTCTCGAGGTCGAGGACGAAAAACGATACAAGGCCACGCTGGACAAGAACGGCAATGGGCCGTACACCCAACATGGCGGCCGCTTCATCACCACGAAGATTGCCGATCGTCTGTGGCAAGGCACGTGGCAACAACCTGGTAACGATCGTGAGGGAGGTTTCGAAGTCCTCCTCTCCGAGGACGGCACTCAGGCCAAAGGCGTATGGTGGTACACCCGCGTTGGCACGCACAAGAACATTCCTCCACGCGAACATGGCGGTACCTACCAATGGAAACGGCTCACGCCGGCCCCGGCCAGCGCCCAATGAGCCAGTTCACTTCTTCACCCATGCCATCAAGTCGGAGTCCGGTTCCAATCACCGCTTTACTTCCTCAGGGAGGTCTTATGCGCAGATTCCTTATTCTTCCGATCTCCGTGCTTCTCCTGGCCTCATCAGCCTATGCCGATGGAGGCCATGATCACCATGCGGTTCCTACGCTGAAAAAACACGTGGGCTCAAAGATCATCTATGGAGAGAACACGGCAACTCTGACCTTCGGCCCCATCGATCTTCCGACCGGCCATGGTGAAGGCGATATGGGCGATTCCATGCCTCGGTTCCACTTCCAGTTGCCGGAAGACAAGTATTTGATCGGCTTCAAGTCGGCCCTTAGTACGGTCGATGGGAAGGAATTACCGAGAAATTATCTGCACCATATTTTGATGATCAACAACAGCCAGCCCAGTCTGTCGTGCCCCGGCGAACCACTCTTCTTCGGAGGGGCCGGACTGGAAATGGCCGAGACACAATTCCCTGAGGGATACGGTGTCAAGCTCGCGAAAGACGATAAACTCATGACGGTCGTGGCGTTCTATCATGGCGCGCCTCCCACCAAGAATGTCATCGCGACCTTCACCATGCATTTTGCCCCCAAAACCAAACCGATCAAAGCCCTGAACATTTATCAGGTGGGCGTCAACATCGTGTGCTTCACCAAGTTCGGCGACCGCCCACCGGATCAGACCGACGAAGGGATTGAAATCAGGCCTGGTGTTCAAGTCCATACGGCTCCGTTGAAATTCGGGACGGATGGTTGCGTCAAATTTGCCTATCCACATGGTCACGATGAATTACTGATGATCGCGCTGGAGAATAAGACCAAGAAACAGACCCTTCTCAGGACCGTTCCGGATGTCGAGCGGGACGGAACGCTTCGCGAATTCTTACCCCACCAGGTGTATAAAGATGCCCAGGGATTCCAGATCTCCAAGGAAGATGACTATGAAATGGTGATGGTACACCACCATCCTCTCCAGAAGACTGAACTCCAGCATGGCATGGGTAATTACTTGCTGTATATGACTCCGGGGGCTTGCCCGGAGCAAGGCAAGACCGCCGCCGCCTATTGATCTTCCCTCGCAGGCCTGTCGGACGATTCCGCCAGGCCTGCGAACGGTTGTTGGGTTTCTCCCGTCCAAAAGGTGGTCATTCGAAAAATAGTCTCGCTGCCACCGCTCCCCTACGAAAGAATTCTGTCCTTGACATAACACTCGCCATTCCACCAGCGATCGCCCCAATGCCGTTGAAACCTATCGGCAAGGTCATCGGCAGGACGTCGCCAATCTCCTGTACCAAAACCACAATAATTCGGTTCTCCGACCAAAGATCCTCCGTTCCTATCTCGGACGTCTGCGTAAAGCCATGGCGTATGCATAACGATGAATAAGACGAGCTGGCCCATCGAACGGCTCATGCCAGTGCGAGTTTGACCCAGGTATTCTCTGTCCTCGACAACCAACTTTTACTCGCTCTTGTCTGGAAGACCAAATCCGCTGGATGAAACAGCCACTCGGGTGTATACTTTTAACCTAGGGATGATACGTAGTCGCGTTTTCACGACCACGAACTACGCGGGGACATAAGACTTCGCACACCACGCTCATGACGGATCGCACAACTCCGCAATCGGCCCCTTGTCAATCAGGCACGGACGCACTGCAACGACTCACGCAATTTGCACGGGATCTGGGGTATCCGACAAGCCTCCCTGTCATCGCAGAGCGCATTCTTTCCGGCCTCGCTGAAGTATCTCGGCACTATCAAGGAGTTCTTTATCTGCTTGATCGCGAACGCGAGCGCTTCTATCAGGTGGTCTCACCCGAGCAGACTCTTTCAATTGCGTCGCCTATCATTCCCCTCAATCACCCCTTTGTTCAACAACTGGCTCATCACCAAGACATCCTCGACTCGTCTGCGTTGACCGATTCCCTCTGCAGAGCATCGTTGGACAATGCGATGGATCCTCAGCTCGCCGCTCTTCCCATCAACCTGGCCATCCCGCTGCAGAATCACGGAAGGTTGATCGCCTTCGTCTTGCTCCAATCTCAGAGAGAAACCCCCGTCATGTCCTCCCATACCAGGGAACTTTTGGTTGCTATGGCTCAGAATGCTGCCAATGCGCTCGACTCTTTCCTGCTGTATGAGGATCTCCGGCAGTCCCAAGCCCTTATGCGACGAACTGATCGATTACGTTCTTTAGAAACCATTGCCGGAGGTTTCGCTCATGAAATCCGGAATCCGTTAACGTCGATCAAGACTTTCATTCAGTTGGCTCCGGAACGTAAGGATGACAGTCAATTTATCGGTGAATTCAGCCGAATTGTGCTCGATGACGTCAATCGGATTGAACGGTTGATTCAGGAGATTCTGGACTACGCTCGGTATATGAAACCTCAGTTGACCGATGAGGATCTGAATGAAATCGTCTCCTCGTGCCTGTACTTCATTCAAGTAAAGGCCGACAGCCGTGGGATCAAGATTGAAAAAGATTTGGCGCCTGAGCTTCCTCGTGGCATGTTAGATCGGCAACAAATCAAACAGGTCCTTCTCAACCTGCTCTTGAATGCGATGGATGCCATCGGCGAAACAAGCGGTACCCTCCGAGTACGGACCGCTAGACTCAAAAGAGCGGACGGTGAGGTGTGGATTCAGATAGAGATCGAAGATACGGGGCACGGCATCTCACCCGAAAACCTTGACCACATCTTCGACCCGTTTTTTACCACAAAACATGCGAGCGCCGTAAACGAAGGAACGGGGTTGGGACTGACCATCGCTCATCAGATCGTTCGAGAGCATCGAGGAGAGATTCAAGTTCAGAGCACGGAAGGGATCGGAACGATCTTCCGTATCAATCTTCCCTCCCGTCGGTGTTAGAACGCAACGCAAGGAGCATTTGTGGAAAGCTTGGTTGCCAAGAAACGAGTTCTGTTGATCGATGACGATCCCCGAGTCCGGGCCTCCCTCAAGATGGTTCTCGAACCACTCTATGACATTCTCCAAGCTAGTGATGGACATGAGGGGCTCGATGTGTTTCGGAAGGATGAGCCAGACCTGATCCTCCTCGACGTCATTCTCCCAGGAACCGATGGCCTTGCCGTGCTTCAAACGCTTCGCATGGAGGGTAAGATGCCCCCTGTCATCATGCTGACAGGCACCAAGTCCGTCAAAACGGCTGTCGATGCCATGAAACTTGGGGCCGCAGACTATCTCTCAAAACCGTTCGACGTCGATGAGCTTCGTATCGTCATCGATCGCGTCCTGAACTCCTCCGAACTGGAGCGAGAGGTCAAACAACTGCGGGCTCAAGTCGTCCAGCGCTATGCCTTCCATAATCTCATCGGGAAAAGCCAAGGCATGCAGGAGATCTACGCAAAAATCGAGCAGGTCGCCGACAGCCGTACCACCGTGCTCATTACCGGAGAAAGTGGCACGGGAAAGGAATTGGTCGCGAGAGCTTTGCATTACAACAGCTCCCGGCGGGAACGTCCCTTCATTGCACTGAACTGTGCAGCGTTACCTGAAACACTCATTGAAAGCGAACTCTTCGGCCACGAAAAGGGCTCGTTCACGGACGCCACGGCTCGACGCGTGGGACAGTTCGAGTTGGCGAACACCGGAACATTGTTCCTGGATGAAATCGGCGATCTGAGTCCGGTCACACAGGCTAAACTCCTGCGTGTCATCCAAGAGCGTGAGTTTACTAGAATCGGCGGTGTTCAGCCGATCAAGGTCGATGTCCGCATTGTGGCGGCGACGAACAAGAATCTTGACGACCTCGTTCGAAAGGGGCTCTTTCGAGAAGACCTCTACTACCGCATCAACGTCATTTCGCTCTATCTCCCTCCACTGCGTGAACGCGGTGAGGACATTCCCCTCCTGGCCAAGCATTTCCTTGAGAAGCGGCTGGAGGAGGAGCGACGCCCTCAAATCCAATTTGGGAAAGACGCGTTGGAGCTTCTGACTCGTTATTCTTGGCCGGGAAATGTTCGCGAGCTGGAAAACTTCGTTGAGCAAGCGTTCATCTGGTCCCAACATGCGACACAAATCACGCCGGAGCATTTGCCGACGCTGATCAAGAATGATTCCCGTTCAACGTCGCTTCGAGACGATACCCTCGCCGGCCGCATGTCGCTTGAAAAAGCTGTCATGGAGTTTGAACGGGAGATTATCCTTGACGCGTTGAAACGAACCAATTACGTACAAACCCACGCCGCGAACCTGCTCGGAATCAGCCGACGGATGCTGAAATATAGAATGGACACTCTCGGCATCGGTCGTCCTGACAATTCCACCCTCCAGGATTCCGACCAACCCATGCAAGAATGACACACTTATGCACAAGAATGTCACACTTATTCACACATTATCCTCCCACCATGTTAATAAATAGGCTTCCTATCGTTATTGGAAACTACGTATAGCTGCTCATACCAGTACCACCACTTTATATTGGAACACTCCATAACATCTTGAAAAGGAATGAGAATTGCTTACTAAAAATACGGATTGGAGTAAGCAACACGCATGGTTACGGCTTCTTGCCAGGCGGGAACACAACCGACAGTCCTTGTCATTGATGATGAAGCAGGGCCTCGCGATGCCCTTAAAGTAATCCTTCGTACCTTCTGCAACGTTCGCTCGGCAGAAAACGCCAAGGCAGCTCTCGAGGTCCTTGGGCAAGAACCCATTGATCTGATCACTCTCGATCAAAAGCTTCCCGATCGTCATGGGCTCGATCTTCTGAGAGACATAAAGCACCATCGGCCAGACGTGGAGGTCATTATCGTCACAGGTTATGGGAGCCTGAAGTCTGCCATGGAGGGCATTCGCCACGGAGCTGCGGGCTATTTACTTAAGCCTTTCAACGTGAACGAGCTGACTACTCTCATTCAACAGACGATGGACAAGAAACGTCGACTCGACTTTCTCCGCCACTGTCTTCGAACACTTCCAGACCTTTGGGGCTCAGAGGAAGAGAGCGCACGGGCGTGGGACAAGGTTAAGACAGGATATGCCTCGCTCTCCGCCCATGCACAGAGCGACGCTGCTTTGCAGCAAGACGACATGAACCTCCTTCCCCTCTTGTCCGATACTTTGGAAGCCGCAGACCGTCAACTACTCAATCATTCCAGCCGAGTGAGTTTCTATGCCACATTGATGGCCAGCCGACTGAATCTTACCGCTTCCGAGCAAAAGTCATTGGCCCTAGGGGCTTTTTTGCATGACATAGGGAAAACGAGTCTCCCTTCATACAGGTTTTCAGAAGACCAGACCCTTCCTTCCGGCGAAGCCTCCTTCTGCAGAGAACACGCCGAAAGAGGCGCACGAATGATTGCGCCGTTGGGTTTACCGATTGAGGTGGGGCACATCGTCGCATCCCACCATGAGCGATGGGATGGGTATGGCTACCCTCGTGGACTCCGGGGCATGGATATTCCGTTACTGGCTCGCATTGTCGCCATCACCCAAGCGTTTGATCATCTAACCGCCGACGCACCTGGGCGTGTCGCCCTCCCACTGGATGCCGCAATCCGTCAGATTTCGCTTCAATCTCATACGCATTTCGATCCGCAGTTGCTGGAATTCTTCATTCAAGTCGTAAAGGACTCACCCATCTCGTCTCCTGCCATGGATATCGCCCCAGCCGCGTGATCTATTCATGCGCTCCGGCGATCAACTCTGCCGCCGCCGATCGTGTCTTTTGAGTAATTCGCTCCCCACCCAGCATGCGCGCAATTTCACTCTCTCGACTCATGCCGGTCAATGAACGTACCATTGCTACGGTCCGCCCTTTCTCTTCCAACTTTTCGACAGAGAAATGATGTTGGGCCTGAGAGGCGACCTGCGGGAGATGCGTGATGCACAACACTTGATGGTATCGGCCCAATTCTCTCAGCCGTTTCCCAATCGTGGCGGCGACCGCCCCTCCCACCCCGGTATCGATCTCATCGAAGATCAAGACCGGCACATGATCGACATCGGCAAGGACAGACTTCAAAGCCAACATAACCCGCGACAGTTCGCCGCCCGATGCCACACGAGACATCGGCTTCAAGGGCTCACCGGCATTGGCCGATAGCAGAAACTCGACACGATCAGCACCATCAGGCCCGTAGGTGTCCTCAAGCCCGCTCGGCATGACTTGGACCAGAAACCGCACCGATCCCATTTTCAGCGCGTTGAGCTCTTTGCCCACCAATTTCGTCAACCGTCTGGCCGCTTCAGCCCGTTTTTCTGAGAGCGCTCGGGCCAACGCCGCGACATCCTGTTGTTGCTTCTCAATCAGACGATCATACCGACCGAGTTCGGTATCCGCCCCCCGAAGTTGCTCCAGTTCCTGTTTCACTCGATTCTGCGTCTCCAAGACGGCCTCTATCGTCCCTCCGTATTTCTTTTTCATCTTCTGGATGACGGCCAAACGATCTTCGATCGTATTGAGCCGTATAGGGTCGGCGTCCAAGCTTTCGGCGTAACCGCGAATCGAATCAGCGACTTCTTTCAGAAGCACTTTGGCCTCTGAAGCCAATCGAACCGTGCCTTCCATCTCAGCGTCAATCTGAGATAGTTCTGCTAACACACGCTCCATCGAAACCAGATTCGCCAAGATACCATGAGCATCGTCCTGTATTCGCTGCTGAGCTTCCGATGCCAACTCGGCCAGACGCCGCGACGACCCCAACCGATGGCGTTCGGCTTGCAGCGACTCTTCCTCTCCGATACGGCAGGCAGCCTCATCCAATTCCTGCTGCTGAAAACGCAACAGGTCTTCCTGCTGGGCCCGCCGCTGCAGCATAGCCGCAAGCTCAGTACGTTCCTCACGGAAACGCACCCAATCACGCTGAGTCGATCGATACTGAGACCGCAGCTCCAGCAAACGGCCGAATGCATCCAGCACCTCGAGCTGAGCTGAGTTGGACAAGAGCGATTGCTGGTCGTGTTGGCCATGGATATCGATGAGCGTACCGGCGAACTCTTCCAGCACATGGACCGGACTTACGACTCCGTTCAAGTACACTCGGTTTCTTCCGGAACGAGCAATAATACGTCGAATGACGAGCTGAGAATCGTGCGGTCCTAGGACCTCTCGGGCCCGCAACCGTTGAAGAAGGGGGTGCGTGAGCGGAATCTCGAACGACGCTTCAATCTGTGCTTCGTCTTCGCCAAATCGAATCTGATCGCTTGAGGCCCGCCCACCTACAAGAAGGGCCACCGCATCAATCAACAAGGACTTACCCGTCCCCGTTTCTCCGGTCAACACGGTAAATCCTGAGTCCATGGTCAGACTCAGCCGTTCGATCACGGCAAAATTTGTGATACGCAGCTCAGTGAGCATGGCTGCAACAGCGGTGAGACCCAGCTAGCAGCGGAAGACACATAGGGGCATTGAACATCTCTCGTTTCGACTGAGTATATCGATGACACTGCAGGCCCAACACTTCACCAACTGCTCAGCGATGCCATAGCGACGGAGGGGCTGCAGCTACGCTTTGTCATGTTGACGCCGCTGAGCGACACAAGGACGAGACCGGAATCCGTTTGCGGTTCGTGCTAAGCGGTTCCGGCATGCTGAGCAAGCAAGGAGTCGATCACTTCTTTGAACTGGCGTTTTGGCCTCGCACCCACCAGCTTTTCGACCGGCTGGCCGTTCTTAAAGAACAGTATGGTGGGGATACTCATGACCTGGTAGCGACCGGCCACCTCAGGATTTTCATCGGTGTTCAATTTTCGGACCTTCAGCTTCCCGGCATATTCTTTTGCCAGCTCGTCGACGATGGGAGCCACCATTTGACAAGGGCCGCACCACACGGCCCAAAAATCGACCATGACGAGTTCAGAAGCCTTCATCACTTCGGCATCCCAAGTGGAATCTTCAACTTTCAAGGCGTCACCAGCCACGTCTGCGCCCTCCTTCAGGGTTGAGATCATCTATGCGTGATTGCCTTAGCATCGTACTCCACCACTGTTTTTAGTGTCAAACCTGATCATCGGTCGGGTTGTACGCGGGTCGGCACATGACCGGTCTCAGTGGCCTGCGGAGGAATACCGTAGGGCCCTCCCAACGTCGCCCAAGGCAGACCACGTTCACCCCACAGGAGCGGGCTCAAGAGAGTCCGCATGACGGCCGTTCCGGCACTTTCTGTCCAACCGACTCCGGTGAGACTTAACATAAAGCTGTATTGCTCACGATCCGGAAACTTCAAGTAATAGAGCCCCACCGACCAACACTTGCATGGGTTCTGATACAAAGCCACGACGTCCAATTCCGGACTTCTTCCATTTTTGACGTCGTAATAGGCTTTGGCGCCGAATGTCCAGCCCCAAGGGGTGCGGAACGCGCCACCCATGGTCGCAAACTGAATTTCCTTCGTCGGAGCAAATACTTCGTTGAACGAGATAGGGTTCCAAACGTCCCCTCGCCTGACCCGATTGCCATCTCTGGTGTACCGCTGTCCCACTTCGAAATACCAATTGGTTCCTTCTTGAAACCGAAGGTCCGTGTTGAATTGACTCACCCCTGGTTGATAGGGATCGAAGAACGCGTCGACCGTCAGATACCGGTTGATCGGGGGCCGAAGAGCCCACGCCTGCGCCGCGCGACCGACGACCGGAGTATCCAACCATGCTGGCGATAGCAACGTCGGCAGATTGTTGCCGATTACGGCCCGCATCCAGATATCGGAAAACTTCTTGCCTTGGATGGGCACCGTGGCCGGCTGGAGCGGTTGGGTGAACGACCCCAGGAACGGAGCGACTCCTGGCGTGAACTCCCGGGCCTGAGTCTGCACATCGCCGACATGATAGCTCTGAGCCAGCGTGAGATCGAGCCAGTTGAACGCCTGTTTCCCGCCCGATTCCAACACGCGACTGCGCAGCATGTAGGTGAGCAGATTCTTTTTCTTCAGGTCGTCGACTTGATCGATTTGTACCGACCGGGACTGATCGGTCGCCGGAACGTACTCATACGTGACCGTCGGTTCGATCGTATGCAGAAGACTATTGCCGTCTGAGAGTCGGAAGCGGCCGGATAACTTGGAGGTCGCATCCAC